>Ga0065704_10000195_pt1 | contig 195830 bp, 168 predicted proteins | sample SwiRhicommuniRL2_FD_59091 | JGI IMG/M metagenome (GOLD analysis project Ga0065704, IMG submission 59091) | Switchgrass rhizosphere bacterial communities from Rose Lake, Michigan, USA - RL2 v2 (version 2) | ecosystem: Host-associated > Plants > Roots > Rhizosphere > Soil | place: East Lansing, MI
TTGTGATCACCAACGCTGTAGGGCAGGTGGTGCACCGCGCTAAAGTAGATGTAAAGGCAGGGCAGATCAAAGCCAGCCTGCAACTAGGCATCGGCATAGCGGATGGCACCTATATGCTGAGCATAGTAACNGAAGGACATGCTTACAGNACCAACTTCGTGGTACTGACTAANTAGATAGGTCGATATTTAGAATGAAAAAGCAGGGCAAATGCCCTGCTTTTTCATTCTAAATACATTTGCACTATAACATAGCATTAAAAGTTAATTTTTAATAGTTTGTTATTTTACGAAAAGCTTGCATATCAATCTCATATTTCTTAACTTAACTATCGTAAATTCGCAGGCCTTTAAAAGCCTCTATTTCCTCACATTATATTTTTTGCGAATGATTTGAGCGCTACCCAAGATAAATAAATTGTGTTATGGCTGCAGGTACTACTACCTCAACAACTAAGTTGAATCTTAAGAAATCACTTCAGGAGCATTTTGGCTTCGACAATTTCAAGGGAGACCAAGAGAAAATTATAAAAAGCGTTCTTTCGGGAAAGGACACTTTTGTTATTATGCCAACAGGTGGCGGTAAATCGCTTTGCTACCAATTGCCAGCATTACTAAGCGATGGTGTGGCGCTCATTGTTTCGCCACTCATAGCCCTGATGAAAAACCAGGTAGACCTGATACGAGGCTACAGCAGCAAAGACCATGTAGCCCACTTTCTCAACTCTACATTAAGCAAAGCACAACAAAAGAAAGTAAAGTCTGACCTGCTTAGCGGGAACACCAAACTACTTTATGTAGCACCAGAAACCCTCACCAAGCAAGAGAATATAGACTTCTTCTCAGATATAAACATCTCTTTTGTAGCTGTAGATGAGGCGCACTGTATATCAGAATGGGGGCATGATTTCCGCCCTGAATATCGCAAGCTACGGGATATGATAGACCAGATCAATCCCGACCTGCCTATTATCGCTTTAACAGCAACAGCTACGCCTAAAGTACAAGATGATATAGTAAAGAACCTTGCGCTGCGCGACCCTGAAATATTCATGTCTTCTTTCAATCGTGCCAACCTGTACTATGAGATAGTACCTAAAGGCAAGAAGGAACAAGTACTGAAAAGCATTGTGAAGTTCATACATACAATGAAGGGCAAGAGCGGAATTATCTACACCCTGAACCGTAAAACAACTGAAGAATTAGCCCAAACACTGAGCGCCAATGGCATATCTGCAGTAGCCTATCATGCCGGCCTTGATAGTGGCCTGCGTGCACAAAGGCAGGATCAGTTTTTGATGGAAGAGGTGGATGTGATAGTAGCTACCATAGCTTTCGGCATGGGTATAGACAAACCCGATGTAAGGTTTGTGATACACTACAACATACCTAAATCGCTTGAGAACTACTACCAGGAAACTGGCCGTGCCGGCCGTGATGGGCTTGAAGGCAAGTGCCTGCTCTACTATTCGTATAAAGACGTACAAAAGCTGGAGCACCTCATGCGCGATAAGCCCCTGAGCGAACGCGAAATGGGCGCGCAACTGATATCAGAAACTGTAGCCTATACAGAAAGTGGCGTATGCCGACGTAAGCTGCTGCTGCACTATTTTGGCGAAGAATATAAAGAATCGAACTGCGGCAATTGCGACAACTGCCAGAACCCTAAAGAAAAACTGGAAGTACGTGATAGCTCGAAGATAGTATTGGATACCATCAATGAACTGGATGAGCGTTTCAATATAGATTATGTGGTAAATGTTATATTGGGTAAAACCAACCCACAGATCAAAACATTCCGCCACGATAAGTTGAAGTCTTTCGGCAGCGGCCTTATCATGGAAATGCAGGAGAACTTCTGGCATTCACTAATACGACAGATGATGCTGGAAGGATTGGTGCGCAAAGACATTGAAGAGTACGGCCTGCTGAAGATAACAGACAAGGGGCATAAATTCCTGAAGAAGCCATTCTCGATAATGGTGGTATTAAACCACAATTACGAAGAAGTGGCCGATGATGAGGAAGAATCAGCTGCCAATGCAGCAGCATCTGCAGTAGCCGACGAACGCCTGTTTGCGATGCTAAAAGACCTGCGCAGGCAGGTAGCCAAAGAAAAGGGACTTCCGCCATTCGTTATCTTCCTTGAGAACTCGCTGGAAGACATGGCTACCAACTACCCTACTACACTGGAAGAATTGGAGAAGATACAGGGTGTGAGCAAAGGCAAGGCCATGCGCTATGGCCGTAAGTTTGTAGACTTAATAGCGAAATATGTAGAGGAAAACGACATAGTGAAGCCGGATGACTTTGTGATGAAAAGCGTGGTGAACAAAAGCGGCATGAAGGTCTTCATCATACAGAACATTGATAAAAAAATACCGCTGGAAACCATTGCACGCAACAAAGACCTTAGCCTGCAAGACCTGCTGATAGAAATGGAAACCATTGTAGCCAGCGGCACCAAGCTAAACCTTGACTATTGCATAGAGCAGGAACTGGACGAATACGAACAGGAAGACATCTTTGACTACTTCCGCTCCAGCCACGACGACAACCTGGAAGAAGCTTACGAAGAGTTTAAAGACAGGGATGTAAGCATAGAGCAATTGCAAATGATGCGCATAAAATTCTTAAGTGAATACGCTAACTAACTGATATAAACCGCAACAATTGTTGCGGTTTTTTTATTTTAGAGGTATCGTTCAATCCCATTACAGTATGAACAAACTTATCCTTCTTGCCTTTGCATCTTTGTGTTCTTATCCTTTACAAGCTCAATGGTACCAATACGCAAACAATGGCAAACGAGTAGTAGAAGAAACTGGCAACAATGCCGTTGACAAGGAAAAGCTGAACCTGCATTTTCAAACGACTTACATCTATCAATACAAGCCTGAATTTAACTCGCCATACACTGGCATCAACAGCCTTAAAGGCACTGAGGAAACACAGAACTCAGTTACAACTACATTGTATCTAGGCATACGTTTGTGGAAGGGCGCTGCGCTCTATATCAATCCCGAATTGGCCGGCGGTAGTGGCCTGAGTGGTGCGCTGGGTATGGGCGGATCTTCTAATGGTGAAACCTTTCGTGTTGGCAGTCCATCGCCCACATTATACCTGGCTCGTGCATATTATCAGCAAACATTTGCGCTTAATAAAGAAGGCAGCAATAACCTGGAGCCAACAGAAAGCGATGCGAACCAACTGAGTGGATACGAACCAAAACGATATATACGTCTTTATGCGGGCAAGTTTTCATTAGGCGACCTGTTTGATAAAAATGAATATTCCAACAGCCCTAAAGAACAATTCATGAATTGGGCGTTGATGAATAACGGCGCGTGGGATTATGCAGCTAATGTACGTGGCTACACAGCTGGCCTTGCTGCCGAGTTAAAGTTGGATAAGATGCGCTACAGGCTGGCGTATGTTGCCCTGCCTAATACAGCTAATGGGCAAGACCTGAATGATGACCTAGCTCAAGCATATTCGATAAATGCAGAAGCGGAAAGAGAGATAACGATAAAGAATAAGCCCGGCCATATAAGGCTACTAACCTATTACAACACTGCTAACATGGGTAACTATGAGCAGTCTGTAAATGATGCTATAACCATAAATGCTGCACCAGACCTATTAACATCGGGCAAATACGGGAATAACAAATTGGGCATCGGCCTAAATGCGGATCAACAACTCAGCAATACACTTGGTGTATTTGCGCGTGTTGGGTGGAACGATGGTAATAACGAGACCTGGTGCTTTACTGAAATCGACCACACTGCCTCGCTTGGTCTATCCCTAAACGGGAAGGCATGGAATCGAGAGACTGACCATGCGGGTATAGCCATAGTTGCCAACGGGCTATCTAAAGAACACCAGAGATACCTGGTATTTGGTGGCAGTGGTTTTATGCTGGGCGATGGAGCACTCAATTATGCCCCTGAATGTATAGTAGAGCTATACTATAATTTCAAACCGGTAAAAGTACCAATCTGGTTTAGCGGCGACTATCAATTTTGTATGAACCCCGGCTATAATGCCGACAGGGGGCCTGTACATATTTTCTCTGTTAGGGCACACATAGCATTTTAGATATTGCAGGTAATAAAGATGCCCGCATGTAGCGGGCATCTTTATTATAACTTCTACTGTTGTTGCTGTGGAGGCTGTTGCTCACGTGGTGGGCGTGGTGGACGCTCACCCTGAGGGCGAGGTTCACGTGGCTCACGCGGTGGACGGGCTTGCTGGTTGCCCTGGGGCCTGTTGCCACCTTGCTGAGGGCGAGGTTGATCACCACCGGCGTTTTGTTGTGGTTTATTGCCACCCTGCTGCGGTGGGCGAGGCTCACGTGGCGGGCGGGGTTGTTGATTACCTTGTGGCTTGTTTCCACCCTCTTGCTGCTGGCGTGGCTGATTGCCACCAGCTTGTTGCTGAGGCCTATTGCCACCACCCTGCTGAGGGCGAGGTTGCCCTTGTTGCGGTTTTGCTCCGGCATTTTGCTGCGGGCGCTGTTGTTGTCCGCCGCTTTGTTGTTGAGGCTTATTACCACCCTGGCGTTGTTGGTTGTTGCCGCCAGCATTTTGCTGAGGCTTATTGCCGCTACTGCCTTTACGTTTTTTACCTGAGTTCTTTTCCAGTGCTTTCAGGCTTATCTGGCCAACATCATTCACAAAGCCTACATCTACTTTCACATTCTTCTTAGCTATGCTCACTTCTACTTCTTCGGCCTGCAACTCTTCAGGCTTAATGCCTTCTTTATTTTGCCTCAGTATATCTTTCACCTGGGCTATACCTACAGGGTATTGCTTATTACTATCCGAATAAGTATACCACATCAGGTTTTTGAAAATATCTTTCTTCTGCAGGTGTGCGCGGCCTTTTTGGGTCTCCAGCACCTCTGCATTATCGGGGAATACCCTGAGCGCATCCATATAAGTATCCAACTCGTAGTTGAGGCAGCATTTAAGCCTGCCGCACTGGCCACTAAGCTTGGTTTGATTGATAGACAGATTTTGGTAACGGGCAGCAGTAGTATTTACCGATTTGAAATCAGTAAGCCATGTGCTGCAACATAGCTCACGGCCGCAAGAGCCTATACCGCCAACTTTACCACTCTCCTGGCGGGCACCTATCTGGCGCATCTCCACCTTCACTTTAAAGTCGCCGGCGTAAAGCTTTATCAGCTCACGAAAGTCAACACGTTGTTCAGCAGTATAAAAGAATGTCGCTTTTTTGCCGTCAGCCTGTATCTCTACCTCACACAATTTCATGTCAAGGTTCAGGTTGCGGGCTATAGCACGCGATCGGGTAAGGAAATCAGCCTCACGCTCTTTTTGTTTACGGTACAGTTCTACATCCTCATCAGTAGCCTGGCGCAGTATGCGCTTCATCTGAGGGTCTTCCTGTACGCTATATTTTTTCATCTGTAGCTTCACCAGCTCGCCAGTAAGGCTCACTTGCCCTACATCGAAACCGCCGATGCCTTCAACAGCTATCCACTCGCCTTTTTCAAGCAACTGACCACTGCTGTTACGATAAAAATCTTTACGACTACCTTTATTAAAAGTTACTTCTATTACCGGGTAAGGTTTTGCACTATCGTGCAAGGGCAGATCGCTCAGCCAGTCAAACACATTCATTCGATTGCATCCACCAGTACTACATCCACCGTTTCCTTTGCAACCCATGGGTTTGCCACTGGAGCCTACCCCACAATTGCCACATGCCATTTATATATAATTTATATTGACAGCAGCGCCATAGCATTCATTCATCAGGGTATATGTCCCCACCTATCTCTCTATGCTATTTAACTGCAGATTGTCTAAAAATAGTAAAAAAATAATGGCCAAAGGTAGGAAAATAACCCGACCACTTGTTTTATATACATTTTACATATAGAAAGAGCCGGGAATACACCCGACCCTTTCTATAGAAGTTAGTTAATATTAGTCTTTCCTGCCTCCAAACAACCTCAGCAGCATCAGGAACAGGTTCACAAAATCGAGGTAAAGCGTTAGCGCACCAAGAACCGACATCTTGCGGGTATTTTCCACATCCATGCCTTCATATTCAATACCCTCGCCTATGCGTTTAAGTTTTTGCACATCATAAGCAGTAAGGCCGGTAAACACCGCCACACCAATAATGCTGATAATATAATCCATACGCTCGCTACCAAGGAGCATATTAATCAGCATAGCGATAACTATACCTATCAGCCCCATCGTCATCAAGCGGCCAAAGCTGGTCAGGTCTTTTTTTGTTGTGTAGCCCATTACAGCCATTACCCCAAACATGGCAGCAGCCGAAGCAAAACAGGTAACTATAGAACTTGCAGTATATGCCAAAAGTATAAAGCTGAAGCTGATACCATTAACCAAGGCATACAACAGAAAAATACCAATGAGTGCTGGTGCCGACAGACGGTTGTACCCGAAAGACATGAGCATAACAAAGCCCAGAGGAGCAAGCATTACTACCCAACCCAAAGGACTTAAACCACGGCCAGTACTGCTGATGAGGTATTGAAAGAGTGCGGGTGAATTGGCAAAGAAATACGCGCACAGCGCTGATACACCCAATGCTATGAACATCCACAGGAAAACATTGGCCATAAACGTCTTAGCCATAGGTTTGGCTACCGACGAGTCTACTACTGTGTAATCATTAAATTGGTGATCAGAATTGTAATTATCCATTGATTTGTGTTGTTGATTAACAATAGCAATTTACGGTAAAATATGGAATCACTGTGGCCATTACCATAACTTATATGCTATACCTATCCTAAAATCGAGGTTTGTACGGTCGGTATTAAATTCACGTTGTAAGCTGATGGATTGATTGAGCTGCCATTTATTGTTGAGTTGCCAGGTAAGCCCTTGGGTAAATTGAAGGAACATTGACGTATTAGCCTGCGTATGCCCAAAAGTTCTTAATATATTACCTGTGTTATCCGTTACTTCAGTTCCATAGTGCGAGTGCCTAACAGTACGCCCACCTCCAACACCAAAGTAGGGGCGGATTCTGCTATTTGCATCTAGCAAGTGATATTGCAACTGCACTGGCACACTATAAGTGCTCGTGCTCAACCACGTTTGATAATTCTCATTGTCGTAGTTAACAATGCCATATCTGTCTTTGACAATGCTATAGCTAGCATTCACACCAGCCTCTACAGCAAAATGTTTCCCGAAATAATAACGAGCGAATAATCCGGATGTATTACCTCGTAAATTACCAGCGTTCTCCTGATAAGGCGTGGCGAATTGACGCTCCTGCATCGATTTCATAAGCCCCATGGTTACTCCTATTTCCAGCTTGGGCGCTTTTATTTCTTTCTTTTTAGGCAATACCTCGCTCTGCTCTTGTGCGAAGGCAGTAGTAGTGAACATTGTACTGAGGCAGAACATGCCCGTAGTTGTTGCAGTGACGATCGTGGCTTTCATAAAAGAGAATTTTCATCGAAAGTATATTTGACTTTCTTAATGATTTTGTAAACCGCTGTTTATTAAACGTAAAGCATAAAGCTAATAACGCTACCAACCAGCGCTCAAAAAAAGAGCCTGTAGTATATGCTCTCCGTCGGTAAACCGTTTTCACCGTCGGTAAATTACCCTTGCGATTTTTGAATGGGATTTGCGTTTTAGCTTTGATGAAAATCATAGTTACTATGCTAAACAACCACGAAATAGACTATCACATTTACGGTGAAGAAATGCAGTATGTAGAAGTAGAACTTGACCCGCAAGAAACTGCCGTTGCAGAAGCAGGCAGTTTTATGATGATGGATGAGGGCATACAAATGGAAACCATATTTGGAGATGGCAGTAAACCACAAAGCGGCCTGATGGGAAAACTATTCTCTGCCGGCAAACGCCTGCTGACTGGTGAAAGTCTTTTCATGACAACGTATACCAATACTGGACAAGGGAAGAAAAAAGTATCATTCGCATCACCATATCCGGGCAAGATCATACCGCTGGATCTGCATCAACTTGGCAACCGTATTATATGCCAGAAAGACTCATTCCTTTGCGCTGCTAAAGGAGTAGCTATCAGCATAGAATTTCAGAAGAAACTGGGCACAGGCCTGTTTGGTGGCGAGGGGTTCATCATGCAAAAACTAGAAGGTGACGGCATGGCTTTCGTGCATGCCGGTGGCCACGTTTTGCAAAAAGAACTGCAGCCCGGCGAGCTCCTTAAAATAGATACCGGTTGTATCGTAGCATTTACAAATCATGTAGACTACGACATACAATTTGTAGGCGGCATAAAGAATACACTATTTGGTGGCGAGGGTGTATTCTTCGCCACACTGCGTGGCCCCGGCACAGTGTGGATACAAACATTGCCTATCAGCAGGCTGGCAGGCCGAATCTTATCGTATGGCACCTATAAACGCAAAGAAGAAGGCAGCATACTTGGAGGTATAGGCAATATGCTGGATGGTGATGGCTGGTAAACCATAAACTCAGTATAAAACAAATGGCCGCGAGATGCGGCCATTTGTTTTTAGTTCAGTTCAGCAAGTGCCCCTGCCACTTCCAGGTGTTTCTTTTTTACAGATGCACCTATTGGGGTTGGGTTACCATCATCATCTATCCGTACAAACGTTATAGAAGTAGTACATACCACCGTCTCTTCGCCACTATACAGGTTGTACTTGCGCACTTCTATATTCAGGCTTATGGAGGTATTACCCAGCGAGGCTACATCACCGTAAATGCGAATGTGATTGCCGACCTTTATAGGCCGTTTGAATAATAGCTCACCTACACGCAGCGTCACCATATTGGGTGTATAGCAATACTCTGTTGCGAATGCGGCTGCGGCTTCATCAATCCATGCCATCAGGATGCCACCAAACAGGTTGCCGTGTATCCCGAGGTCTTTGGCCATACAGATCTTTTTGTTGATCAGTTTCATTGTTATTTTGTTTAAACAGTATAAAAAAAGCCCCCCGCATGTGCGGAGGGCTGTATATGTTCATATAGTACTTTGTATTACAATAGACACACACCCTCCGTTAGCAACGAATGCTTACAACGCTTGGTATGTTTATGTGTCATGTTCATAATGCAAGATTACTAAGATATCTGCCAGTCAACAAATATCAGTTTTTATTATTGTTTTTTCAGTGTACCAGTATAGGTAGTTACATCACTGTTCACACGGTAGAAGTACATACCAGGAGCCAGCATTGCTGAACCTACTTTGTTTACTTTACCAGCTTCCAACGCTTGTTTTTTCACCAGCCTGCCATCAGCAGCAAACAAGCTAACTGTTGTATTGCCCGATGTAAGCGGTATATAAACAGACCAGTCGTTGGTTGTAGGGTTAGGATAGAAACTGATATTATCAGTTCCTACTTCCATTACCGATGTAGGGAAAGACTCCACCACATACATTGCACCGCCGTATAGTTTGTTAGTCATCATGACAGCGGTAAAAGTATCGGCATTGCTGGCAAGCAGATACTGAGTGGTAGTAGACGCACTGCCCGGGCTGTAGAATTTCAGGTCAGTTGCTGCCGCTGAAGCAAGGCCCATAGCAGGGTCTACATTCACAGCGCCACTTGTTGCCATATACATATTCACATCCAAAACGTTGATTGAGTTTGTGGTAGCAGCATCCATATCGTTCACATCAGTACGCAGGAAGTTGTACAGCAGTTCTACGTCAGTAGTAGGCTGTTGTGTCACACGCATTTTCCAGTAGCGGTACGATGCAAGAGCTTTGTCTATACCTGATACTCCAACAGGCATTGGTATTGTTTGTGCTTTACCTGTATTATAGTCAACACCGGTAATTGTTTCAACATTGAATTGAGCAGGGGCATCATTCAGGTCTCCTATGTCATTACCATTCTTACGAATAGCCAAAACGATCTTGTCATTAGACTCTCGTGCATCGTTATTATCCTGAAAGTAATAGGTGATGTTGCCATCAGTACACTCTCTATTGGCAACAAGTGTATCGTCTGCTGTAGCAAGTGGCGCAGTTACAACGTATGCTGTAGCGCAAGATGAGTTGTCAACAAAATCGCGTACTACCTGGCCTGGCTCAGGGCCAAAACCATTAGCGAATTTGATACCTACGCTACCTAATAAATGGCAATAGCTCATGATAGTACCGCCAACAGTACCAGTGGGGTTAGGCACTGGAGTGCTGCAGTCTTCAAGATCTGAATCGTACGTAGGTCCGCACCAGTCAATAGCCTGATCGTTATTTGGCCCCCAAACGCATGAGTGTGTATGCGGAGACCCAAGGTTATGGCCCATCTCGTGGGTGATCACCTCAATATCCCAATGATAGCTTGGCAGTATTGTCAGGTTAGTATTAAAGTTGCTGCGGATGTTTGAGAAAGAATATGGACCGTAGTTGGTACCGGGTGTTGCAGTAGCGCACAATGCATTCAACCAGGCAACACCACCCATACCACTGTTTATATTGGTAATCAGCATACACAGATCAGCACCATACAGGTTGCCATTAAATTCATCATCCATCTGATACAGATAGTTGTGCGAAGACTTTGTAGAGATACCGCTGTATACATCTACAGTAGTGTTTACCTCAATACGCCTGATGCTTGTATAAACGCCCTCATTACGATACAATGTTGCGATCATGTTATACAGTGCGGTCATATAGTTGGTAACGGCAGTAACAGCTGCTGCATTTCCACCATAGTCCAGGTATGTATCATAATCTACCTTGATAAACTCTTCTACATCTTTACATGTATTGTATACGTTCTTAGCACCTTCCTTAGTGTTTTTCGGCATTTTAGGCAGGAAATCTGTGCCACAGCCATCGCTAGGCCTTGCTTCTACTGCATCCTGATCATTAAAAACCACATAATGGCCTTTTACCCTTGGTGTTTGCAATGTATTAGGTGCCACTACAAAATCACCAACATTAGGGATAGAAAATACACCATACATCTCATCAGCAAAAAAGCTGAATGATGCGATACTACCTGGTACATTCTTTACAACACCCCTGTAGTATACACCTTTGTTATATGCAAAGTCAGACACTACGCCATTGGCATTGGTAGCTACCTTAAATGCATCCGAAAAGAAATCAAAACTCATCAGTTCCAGTTCATAAACACGGCCATCTGCTGTTGGCACAGTCAGCACAATGCCGCTAGGCTTTTGCGTAAGCAGGGCATTTTGTACAGTTGCATTTGCAACAACACCATGCGATTTTTTCACATGTGCTGTTACCGAAGCCGACGAGAAACCAGGGTCTGTTTCCCACAGGTTATTTACAGGAACATATTGCGCCTGCTGCTGATGCCTTTCAACCGCAACTTCCATACGTGTTTTGCTGGTAGCAAATGAGCTACTGCACACAGAAAGCATACCACACAGCATAACGCTGAATAAGGTAAAATTCTTCTTCATATCGGTAAAATAATGTTTTAAGAGATTGGCGAAGATAAGTCATCTGAGGCAGAAAAAATCTCACCAGACATAAACATGACAATCTTTTCTAAAATCTACAAAACCATGAAAACGACCCACTAACGCAACATAAAACGGCGGGCAGGAAGCTCAATAATATAGTAGCAAACAACTGCAGAAAATAGCAGCAACAACAGGTAAAAATAAAAGAATGGCAGATCCGCAAAATGTAGTAACGAATCGTTTATTGCTACGCTATACAGATGTATTGGTTCCTGTAGTATATATATACCAAAGCTTATCTCGCCAAGAAATATAAACGGCTTCCAGAACAATAATCCTCTTTGCATTTGGGCTACAGATATAATAAGCAGCACGCACAACGGTGCAGTCAACCCATTGTGCAGGCTAACAACAGATGGCATATAATTAACAAACAGGACAAGAAGTATTAAGGCTACAACAGCGTATAAGCCTGCGTTTCTGATTGTGCGGTGGGTAGTGTAGTATGCGCCCACAATACCTAGCATAAATTGGTTGAGATGGAATATTGGCTGATAATAAACAAACTCGTGCAAGCGCGATGGATATACAGGTTGCCAATAATAGACCATCCAAATATGCAGCAATTGCGATACGATGAAAAACACCCATGCAAACCGGGCAAATTGACGGGCATCACGCCGCACCCATAATAGAAATAAAGGAAACAACAGATAAAAAAACATTTCAACAGAAAGCGACCAGCCGGGAGAGTTAACACTTAATGCAAAACCTGGTATATATGCCTGAAGCAAACTGATATTTAATAATATTCCTGTGATTAATCTTTCTTGGCCTGTATACCCTGCACATACATATTGATACGCATAATAACTTAGCGCTAATAAGATGGCAAACGCGTACAATGGCCATATACGGGCTATACGGCGCTTTATAAATTCAGGATATGATATTGTTTTATTACTGTACGACCAATACATCACGAAGCCAGACAATACAAAGAAAAAACTAACTGCCAGGTTGCCGCGCCTGAAGAAATGCTCCTGAAGATTGAAAGGGAATACATTGCAACCAAAATGGAAAATAACAACCATCAACGCGGCAACAGCGCGCATAGAAGTAAGCCCATCCAGCCTACCATTCATGTTTGTGTTATTTTTTTTCAAAACCAAAATCTACACGATAGTAAAACAATGGCAAGAAGCCGAGTTGGTACTGTTTAATAAACGGATACACACCCTGTGCCGCCAGATCGGGGCTGTAAGTTAGGCTAAGAACATTCTTTGTTCCAAGTATATTTACAAGGTCTACAGCTATTTCATGCGTTAGCTTCTGGCTGTTGATGCGCACACCAAGTTTAAGGTCGGCTCTAAAATAATCAGGGAAACGAAGTGTATTCCTCAATGCATCTACCGCTACAAAATCACCCTCTGCATTCGATGCAGCCACCTCGGGCGGCGAGTATAGCCTGCCGCCAGTGTAGGTGACCTTAGCACCGGTTAGCAAAGTGGTGTTTTTACTCAACTTATACTCATAGCCTCCAAGCATATTTACAGCAAAGCCCGAGTTATAGTCTGTATTGCGGTACACGCCATCATTGCCATTAGCTTTCGAGTTGAACAACGAACCCGTAAACATCACGTAATAGCCATGACTGAATGTTTTTTCGACTGTCAACTCTGCACCATAGTTATAACCCTTGCCTGCATTATACAACACATCGGGAAACAAACGGCTGAAAGACGCACCTTGATTGAGTAACGAGAACGACGACCCTGCCCTGCGCTCTATGGGCACATTATATAGATACTGATAATACACCTCACTGCGCAGTTTCAGGTCTGTGGTAAAGATGTGCTCATACCCGCCCACAATATGATGGCTACGGGTGAAGCCCATGTTATAGTTGTGCATATCCTTCGCATGTGCCGTAGGCAAGTGTGCAAAATATTGATACAATGCCTGCATCTGGCTGTGAAGCCCATAGCCTAATGTTATCACATTAGTATTAGATGCTCTCCAACGCATAGCCAGGCGGGGCTCCAGTGCCTTTGCGCTATTGTGTGAAAGATGTTGAGCATGTAAGCCTGCAGTAAAGGTAAGCGCATCGCTTGGCCGATATTTATACTGAATATATGCCTGCAATAAATTAGTACTGCCTTGAAAATCGAGGCGATGTTCCCACGCTTGGCGGGTTGGAGGGTACTGCCTGCTGCTATCCACCATATTTAGTTGATAGTAATTATCCATAACGCCGGCTCTCAGTATATGTTTAGGGCTGATCTTTTTATTGAGGTACCAATGCGCCGTTTTTGTATAAGTATAAAAATCGTAACCCAGTATATATTTCATCGAGTCCAGCTCAAAGTTGGGGCCGCGAAATACCTTGTCATGCTGCCCGCTTATCAAGTTGCCCGATTGTGCAACAATAAGCTTAGTGTATGTAGTTGGGTTTATAACATAACTGAAGGCGCCTCCTGCTATACCTGTATTTGATTTAAAGTATTGGTCCCTGTCCGACTCTCCATATAGTTCTTCAGAAGGCTCAGTTAGTTTGCTCACTATCAGGTCTATCTTACTGAGGCCTCCCAAGCCAAAGAAAGACAAGTTTGCTTTTTTACCCATCGGGAAATTCAGTTTGAAAGAAGCATCCTGATAATTGGGTATGGATTGTGTGCCGATCTTTACATTGATGCTTTCAAACAGCTTAAGGGTGGAATAGCGATAAGTAACCAGATACGACGCCTTACTCTTTTTAGAGAATGGGCCTTCAGCCGATAGCTCTGTTCCAAGAAAGCCTAACTGTGCTGTCATTTCATGCCTGCTATTATTGCCATTACGAAACTTGAGATCGAATACACCTGCGGTTGAGTTACCATATTCAGCAGGGAAAGCTCCTGTAAAAAAATCGCTATTACCCATCACTTTATTATTCAGCATACTTACCGGGCCTCCACTAGTACCCGGTACAGCAAAGTGGTTGGGGTTGGGTATATCTACCTCTTCCAATCGCCACAGTATGCCTTGTGGGGAGTTACCACGTATTATAATATCATTGCGCGAATCATCAGCCCCTAATACACCTGCAAAGTTCGATGCCATACGCGCAGGGTCGGCACGGCTACCGGCGTAGCGTTCCGTCTCCTGCACATCAAAAGTTTTGGCGCTTATAATGGCCATTTCATTGATGTGTTCTTTCTTAGCTTTCACTTCCACCTCATTCATCTTCTGCGATGACTCTTCCATTTCTACAGGCAATAATACTTCCTTGCCCGATGTTACCAGCACATTAGGTATCACAATTGGTTGGTAGCCTGCATAGCTTATTTCAATAGTATGCTTACCTACCGGCACATTGCCCAGCAGGTAGTTTCCGTCCTCATCTGTCACAGTTCCTATCTCGGGTATATCAGCCAGGCGCACAGCAACACCTATAAGCTGAGTTTTAGTGTCCTTATCGGTTATACTTCCTTTTATACGCTGCGTATACTGGCCTAGCATCTGCAGCGGCAACAGCAGCAAAACCAACATGAACAGGGTACGCGAGGTGTAGATTTGCATACCCTAAACATACTTCATTTTAGCAAAAAACGCCATAGCATGGCTATGGCGTTATACAGTTACAAAAAAGTACCCCCTACCTATTGCAACTGCAATTTCTCTGTCAAAAATTTCTTTGCTATTTGTTCTGCCTGTTTAGTAGCTAGCATATCGTGCTTAGGGTTGCTCGGGTTGGCAAACGCATGCACGGCATCAAATGTTTGCATAGTAAACTTATGTCCCGATGCCTCTACCTGCTTACCGAAATCATCTACAAGGTTTTTAGTAATGAATTTATCCTGCGAAGCCCATACATATAGAACATCTGTCTTGAGGGTTGCTATCTTTTTCTCGTCTTTCTCAGGAAAACCATAGTACATTACTATACCAGCCGATTGCTTTTCGGCTAGCCTGCCTGCAGTAAAAGCCCAGGTACCGCCAAAACACCAGCCCAGGTTTGCTATTAGTTTATCATTACCAATATGGCTCAATAAACCTTTTATCAAAGTTTCACCACGTTTCTCATCCATTCCTGATGACAGTTTTTGCGCTATAGACGGGCTATCAGCTACTTTTCCATCATACAGGTCTATCGCATATACATCAACGTTTCCGAGCAGCTTCTGCCAGTTTTCTGCTTCTTGCTTTATATAATCATTCAACCCCCACCATTCGTGAAAAAGTATAAGTACTTTATCTGTTGGTTTATCCGATGGCAGGTAGTATGCATTACCGGGGGCATTAGCATCCAGTGTGTTGAATTTTATCATCGAGCCCTTAGCCGGCGCTTCATAAGCCAATGGCTCGGGTGCCAGGTGGGCCTCTCGAAAATCAGTATTCATAGCCAGTGCAGCCCATGTTGCCCCCTGCTGCGTACAGCAAGACTGGGCATTGACTTTGCTACCAAAGCCCATCAGCAAAACCGCAGCTATCAGGATAAATTTTTGCATGCCCATGTGTGTTTTTATAAGAATGATTGACAACCATTTGTTTTATAAAAACCATACCAGCCTAACTTTCCACATCTCTATCGGGCAACATCACATTTATTACCTGCTTCATCATTACAGCCGTTATATGGTTGGTGCGTCCTTTATACTCCCCATCTACCTGGAAGTAAGCTTTCTTCCTCACCTTTATTTCTACGGCTTGAGCCGGTATAATCTCAATCTGCTTCCTATTGAAATTACTGCTCTTGAAAAACATCTTTATCAGCGATATTAGTGTTAGCCTGCGCACCACTATCACTTCAAATATGCCATCATGCAGGTCACCTTCAGGGTTTATCATAGCCCCTGTACCATACATACGTGCATTTGCCAGCACTATCATAAATGCAGTTCTTTTTATATGCTGCTGTCCGTTGCTAATGCGCACATCCATCCGTGTACGATGCCACAGCATTTTTATAGCACCAAGCACATAACCCCATTTGCCCCGCAAGTTATTATCCTCAAAATACTTCACAAGCTGTGCATTCATCCCAATATCGCTCAAGTGCAGGCAGATGTCTTTATCATTAACGCATATAGCATCCAGCTTTTTCTCACGCCCGTTCAATATTGTATCCATTGCATCTTCTATCTCCGATGGCAATTCAAGTTCTCTAGCCATTCCATTAGCTGAGCCCGCGGGTATAATACCAATAGGAACAGAATACTTCATTAATGCTTCCGCTACCATTTTCAGGGTGCCATCGCCACCCACGGCCACTACCTTGTCTGGGTTCAGTTTATTCACCAATTCCTGAATTCTTTTATGGTCATCCTCACCGGTAGTATGGTAAATATCAAATGAGAAACCATAATCATTGGCGAGCATAGGTATGGCCTCTTCTATCTCATCCTTCACCTTCCCGCCCGATATAGGGTTAATTACAAAAACTAACTTTTGCATATTTGTGTGTGGCACGTTATTATTTATAACTATCTTAAAATTATACAATAAAAAATCAAGCCCGCTTCCATGCCACGCATCAGGCAACATATATACAAGTGGATCAGGATCATCACTACGCCCGTGGTAAAAGTATACCATGGCTATGGCGATGAAGACCTGATGCTGGTATTTGGGCATGTATTTAAGCGTTCTCCCATGCCCAAACACTCTTACAAGAAAAATGTTTGGAGCAATACGATTTCGCTCATTCGCATGTTTATGGCCAAACCATACCCCAAAGTGAAGGTGCAGTTGGAATGGTATGGGCAAATAATAGAGGCGGAAACTGATAGGGATGGTTTTTTCAAGCTGGAATGGAAATCAGAAACATTGCCGAAAGATGGCTGGCATGAGATACAGGTAAAACTTTTGACAGATGCACCCGAGCCTGTTTATGGAGAAGGTAAAATACTGGTTCCCCACCAAACTAAATACGCTTATGTATCTGATGTAGATGACACGTTTCTCGTATCGCACTCCTCTAAACTGTGGCGCAGGCTGTATGTGCTGCTCACCAAAAACCCACGTACCCGCAAGCCATTCGAAGGTGTAGTAAAGCACTACCAATTACTCTCATTATCTAACGCCAATGAGCAAGCGCCTAATCCATTCTTCTACGTATCCAGCAGCGAGTGGAACCTCTATGAATACATCAAGGAGTTTTGCCGCTTCTATAAACTACCCGAGGGGGTCTACCTGCTTAGCCAGCTCAAGCAATGGTATCAGTTCCTGGCAACAGGCCGCGGCAAACACAGCGGTAAATTTATGCGTATCGCCCGTTTGCTGAAGGAGTTCCCACACATGCAGTTTGTGCTCCTCGGCGATGATACCCAGCAAGACCCGTTTATTTATACAGCCTTGGTTGAGGCCTTCCCGGGCCGTATTTCCTGCATCTACCTGCGCCATGTGCGCAAAAGCAGAAAAGAACGGGTAGAGGCACTAGCAGAGAATAACAGAAAAAAAGGCACTGAAGTATGCTATTATACGCATAGCGAAAATGCAATAGCCCACTCTTTAAGAATGGGCTATATAGATCAGAAATATCAGGAATCTGCTTAGTTATTGCTCGGCGAAGGATACGCTGCTTTGTAGCGGCCTTCTGTGCCTAATATATGCAGCATTCTGCCGTGCTCAACAATGGCCTTCCATACTGTAGGCTGCACGTTGTAAGGCAGGTTAAACTCTTTAGCTGTTGATTCTATTATCTTCGATAGTTGTGGATAGTGCACATGGCAAACCTGGGGAAACAGGTGGTGCTCTATCTGGTAGTTAAGGCCACCCATATACCATGATGATATCTTACTCTTAGGAGCGAAGTTCGTAGTATTCAGCAATTGGTGTACGGCCCAGTTGTTCTCCATCTTCATATCATCCGATGGCATAGGGAACTCTGATGTTTCCATAACGTGCGCCGGCTGAAAGATGAGCGCCAATGCGAGGCCCGCTATCAAATGCATGATCAGGAAGCCCAGCAATACCTGGCCAACAGACATACCGGAGAATAGGATTGGCAAACCCAATGTAACTGTAAGATAGGCTACCTTAATAAGGACAACTTCCGTCAGTGCCGAACGAAGCGTCAACTTCTCTTTACGCAGCAAATCATTTTTATGATAGCGGAACACTACTTTAAAATCTTTTACAAACACCCACATCACATTCATCAGCGCGTAGAGAACCCATGCGTATATATGCTGGTACTTATGTATACGCAGGATTGGCTTGTGCGGGCACATACGTATCAGCACTGTGCCTGCTATATCCTCATCCAGACCGTCGAGGTTGGTATAGGTATGGTGCAGTATATTATGCTGTATCTTCCAGTTAGGTGCATAGCCGCCTACAAGGTTCAGTAATTTGCCCAGCAGGCTATTAACAGTATCGTTTGTTGAGTATGCACCGTGGTTAGCATCATGCATCACGGCTACGCCAATACCCACAACACCTGCACCCATCAGGGCCCACATCGTGTAAAAAGCCCAAGGCATAGTTGCTGTAAGGCCGGCACTAAGGATAATGAAAGGAATAAAATACAACGACACCATTACTACAGTCTTTACATACATAGTAGTGTTGGCATACGGAGAAAGATTGTTGCTCTTGAAATATTCATCCACTCTTCGCTTGATCGCATCGTGAAAACTTTCCTGGCCCTTAGGCGCAAATTTCACTATCCGCTTTTTGTTTACAACTGTCTGCACTATAATATTTTAGATTTGAGGAAGCTTGAAGATAGCCAATAATCGCTAAAATGATGGTAAGAGATTGTTATAATGTCGCAATTACCCCCTAAAACATGATTGATGTCATGCTATTGTTGCAATACTGTGACTAAACAGTTCTAAAAAAATCAATTGTTCGGTCTACTATCATTTGCATAGGTTTAGGTAATACCGCTTCAGTCCATGGGTGTTTTCTGCCAAACACATGGTCCGACTCTACAAGAAAAAGTTTCGAGAATGGTGCCCATTCGTTTAACTGATATGCTTTCTCCACATCTACAGAAGTGTCAGCAAGCCCGTGACAGATCAAAATAGGGATTTTCAGCCCTTTTACAGCTGTTTCAATATCCAGCCGCTCTTTATTGAATTGGTAATCATCAAACAGCTGGTAGTATAACGGTAGCTCTTGCTTGGTGCGGCTATTAGTAATGTATGTTACACCCTTATCTATCCAGTCTTTTATTTTTTCAGAAGGCCAACCACCCCAGGGCGTACGGCATTTGCTTACAGATGCCCAGGTGGTTACTGCTTTTACCCTTTCGTCTTCAGCAGCTTTCAACAGCACAATACCACCACCCCTGCTATGGCCCACCAGGTAAACTTTATTGCTATTGATATGTGCCACGTATGGGTTATTAGCCGCACACACCCAGTCTATCACCCTATCAAGATCATACAGTTCCTTCGTGTAGTTATTGTTACCATAAGCTTCAAGGTCTACAAATTCTTCAGGATGTTCAGGAGTAGTACCGTTGTGCGAAAAATTGAATTTCACAAACACAAATCCTGCAGATGAAAACTGACTGGCGATAAGGTCAAAGTTTCCCCAATCTTTAAACCCGTTGAAACCGTGTGCATATATAACCACAGGTTTCTGCTCACTGGTGTTCAGATAAAATATATCAGTAGCTATCGGCTTGTTCTCAGCACCTGTGAGTATAATGTTTTTAACGGCTGGCATAACTTGAAAGGTACTGATAAACTGCGTTATCTGACAAGCTGTATATCGCCTTTTCGAAACAGGTTATCGCAAGTACTCGACTTTCCCCTATAGAAATAAAAATAAGTGCCAATAGGCTGCTGCACTCCGTTAAAGTTGCCATCCCAGCAATCATACACATCATGGCTGCGGAAAACTTCCTGCCCAAAACGGTTCACAATGCTCAGCGTAAAATCGCTTACATCTCCCGGTATCCTTACTTTATAGCAATCGTTTTTGCCATCGCCATTGGGGGTAAAGGCTGATGGAGCAAATAACCTGCCATCACCTTCAAAAACCTTTACCACAACCTGTGCTGTATCGGAGCAGCCATTTTGATCTGTACCTGTTACTGTATATACTGCATCATCTTCTATCCTCACAAATGGCGATGCGGCTGTAGCATCAGAAAGCCCGCCCACTGGTTGCCATTCATATTTCACCCCGCCCGATGCACTTACCTGGCCATAAGGCCTGCCGCAATCAATGTCTTTCGCAGAGGCTTTAATTTCGGGCAAGGCATGTACAGCCACACCCGCCATCAGTATGGCAGCCCTATTGCAAACTGTATCTTTTATTAAAACTGTATATGCTTTATCCTCCAATGGCCATACAGATACTTCGGCCCTGTCGGCATTAGCAAGAAACTCAGGTGGCGACCAGCTATATACATCGCCACCGGTAGCTTTTATCTGTGCGGTATCCCCAAAGCACATATCAGTTCGCTCAGGCACTTCGGGTTTGAACTCCCTGACTGAGACAATAATGCCCGACGTATCCTTACAGCCATATTGGTTGGTTACCTCAAGGTAATAAGTAGTAGTAGCATCTACTGTAGCCAGCGGATCTGGTATATCCTTTGCCGATAACTTACCCTGTGAAAACCAATAGTAAGTGCCATCACCACTGCCATGTAGCTGTATTGTGGCGCCGGGGCATACCGAGGTATCTGCACCGGCATTGGCCGATGGCCTGGGGAGTACAATAAGTGTTACTGGCTTATCTGGCGAGGCGGGTGGCACGCATAATCCACGCGATTTAATATAGGTTAGCGTAAAGACATGCTTGCCTGCTCCTTTGCCTGATACGGGTATCCATCCCCCATTTTTAATATCCGTCACTGTATAGGTATTTACCCCATCGCTGTATTGGATATCATAGGGCCCCTCACCTGCGGTGGCTATAAATTCGAGATAAGCTACACTTCCTTCACAAACCGTATCACCCAGTAAATGACCATCGGGCGATGTTGGTGCCGACACCCACTCGTACTTCGACAAGAAGCCATCGGTACCGCCGGCACTCGTTTTACCTAATACGCTCGTATGCGGGTCAAAATCAATCGTACGGCTAAACAATCCACACAAATAAATATTACCTGCAGCGTCCGAGGTTATCTTTCGTCCATTATCATTGAGTGTATCACCAATATTAAAGCCGCATATAAAATTCCCATCTGGCTTGTATTTGCAAACAAATACATCATTTCGGCCCTTGCCGGTCAGGCTACCTACTACAGCCGACGGGTCAAAATCAATGGTCTGTTGCATGTAGCCCGTTGTATATAAATGACCATTAGCGAATGTTACTCCCCAGCCATAATCATTACCAGCACCACCGCTTACAAATCCCCACTGATATGCTCCTGTATTGTTGTATTTAGCAAGAAACAGGTCTGGCGCAGTAGGTTTTGCATGTGGAGATGTTGCAGAAAATGAGCTACCGAAATTCAATACAGTACTTTGGGTGAAACCACAGACATAAATGTTTTTATCGGGGTCTAACGCAATATCAAGCGCCTGGTCGCCATTGATTCCTTTTATAGCTTCTGCAAAACGAAACTCACCGTTTACGCTATACTTACTTACATAGCCATCTATATCCAATGCAGTTAGTACAGTGCTGCTGGTAGTCGATGGATCAAAATCTCCTGAGCCTTGAAAGCACCCCGCAAGGTATACATGCCCGTCATTGCCATACCTCAGGCCCCACACTGTATTGTCAATACCAGCCAGCCCACCGCCACCAAAAGGGAAACCCCATACCAACTGCCCCGCAGCTGTATACTTCAACAAGCAACCTGTGCCATCCAGGCTGCTGATACTATTTGTGCCCGCACCGGGGTCAATATCCATCAGTCCATGAAAATCGCCACCGGCATATACATTGCCTGATTCATCTGTCGTTACCGCTTGTATATCATCATACTCCGTATTTCCTCCAAGAGATATAGCCCATAGGTATGCTCCATTTTTATCGTACTTGGCTATATAACCATCAGCAGCCCCCCTGCTGTGCAGGTATTTGTTATTGTTTATAGGGTCAAAGTTTACATTCTGCCCATGAAACTGCCCTACTATTATTGGGTTGCTATCTTTATCTGCGGTAACGTTCTGTACTACGTCGTCCTTGGTGCCGCCAACAGCAAATCCCCATTGAAAAGCCCCGTTACCCGCATAGCATGCAAGAAAAATATCTTTACCACCCTTACCATTAATTGTACGCCCGCTTACTACCGGGTCAAGATTCAGATCGCCTGTAAAACTGCCGGCTACATATACATTGCCGTTAGGTGCCACCGCACAGGCATGTGCATCCGCTTCACCACGGTTCATCAGTTGTTGAACCCATTGCGGGTATTGCCCATAAGTATTACCGGAAAATATCAGCAGGAAAAATGCAGGCAATAAGAATAGCTTAGGGTTGAATACCTGCATAGGGATAAGGGTTGTTTATACTTATAACGCTTGCTATAAAAGTATAGTATACCGCCCTTACCAAATATCACCAAATTGTAAACTTACCAGCTGCCACCTGCGCCGCCACCACCAAAACTACCACCACCAAAGCCGCCGAAACCACCTCCGCCACCACTACTACTACCGCCGCCCCAGCCGCTGCCACCACCAAAGCCACCACCCCAGAAGCCGCCGCCCCAACCACTATCCAAACCTCTGCGGCCACGACCACTCATATATGTGCCGCCGCCCCCTCCGCCACCTATACGGCTAAAGAGTATCACAGCAATGATCACGGCTATCACGATAATGGCCGGCGGAATTTTTCCTTCACCGTCATCATCTTTAGCATCAGCATGGTATTCGCCTTTTGTTGCAGCAATAATCGCATCTGCTGCACGGTCAAATCCTTTATAATATTCCTGGTGCTTGAATTGCGATACGATCTCATTACGATAGATACGTCCGGTGAGCGCATCGGTAAGCGCGCCTTCAAGCCCGTAGCCTACAGCTATCCAGCCCTTGCGGTCTTCCAACGATGTAAGTATGAGTACACCATTTTTTTTGTCCTTCTGGCCTATACCCCACCTGTTACCCAGCTCAAAAGTATACTCAGCTACATCGTAACCGCCAAGATTCTTAAGTGTTACTATCGTTATCTGTGTAGAGCTGGTCTTTTCATACCCTACCAGCTTGGCCTCCAGTGCCTGCTCTTGCTCTGCCGTCAGCATATGGGCAAAGTCATTCACTAGCCTCGGTGGGTTAGGCTTTGCGGGGTAATCGCTATCAGCAGCCCACAATGGCACCGCCATCAGCAGGCAAAGCAGCAACCCTATACCTTTCGTCCATACCATTCTCGCGCTAGCCATCATTTGCCAAATACTATTTCGTCAGGAAGTTCATTTTTCGTTATCGCAGGGTCGTAAGGGAAGTGCTGCGCCATCGCTTTGCCCAACTCATTCACACACACGCATAGCCCTTCTCCTATCTGTCCGTTCTTCAGGTATTGCCTGAGCTCATGGGCTGCATTTTCCCAAAAGGTTGGGCCTCCTGCCAACTCATAGATGTGCTTATCGCCCACTATCGCAAACTGGTGATCCGTCACTGCCATGTATATTAACACCGCATTCCGCTTTTCTGTGTTTATCATCCCCAGCTGCAGGAATATCTCCCAGGCCCTGTCCATCGGGTCTAGATAGCTGCAATGGCTTTCTACATATATACGCAGTTCGCCGGTAGTTTTTAGTTCAGCTTCACGTATACATGCCACTACCCGCTCCTGCTCTGCAGCAGGTATCAGTGGTGTTTTGCTCCAGGGAAATTTCATTAAGTGGTGGTTTTCAGTTAGCAGCGGACAGTCAAAACAATCAGTGAGTTGCAGTATAGGCACTGCAACTCACCAATCAACATTCATTAAAACTGTACAGTAGGTGCCTTCTGCGCAGCAGCATCCGCCTCAAACATACCTTTCTTCTCAAAGCCCAGCATACCGGCAAATATATTGTTAGGGAACTGGCGTACGGTTACGTTATACTCCTGCACGGCATCATTAAAGCTTTTACGGGCAACAGTTATGCGGTTCTCTGTACCTTCCAACTGGTCTTGCAGGGCAAGGAAATTCTGGTTAGCCTTCAATTCAGGATATTGCTCGCTCACTACCATCAGCCTGCCCAGCGCCTGGCTCAATTCACCTTGCGCGCTCTGGAACTCACGCAGCTTTTCAGGGCTCAGGTTCTCGGCGTTCACTTGTATAGATGTTGCCTTTGCACGGGCGTTTATTACATCGGTTAGTGTTTTCTGCTCAAAGTTGGCAGCACCTTTTACTGTATTTACCAGGTTAGGTATCAGATCAGCTCGACGCTGGTATTGGTTCTGCACCTCTCCCCATTTGCTTTTCACGTTTTCATCGGTCTGTACCATAGTTTTTTGCAGGTTGCAAGTCATACAGCCACCTATCAGCAAAATGCCTAGCAATACCAATAATACTAATGAGCCTTTTTTCATTGTTGTAGTTATTTTAATCAAAAATAGCACTCCTGTGCATAACAAAACATAAAATGGCGGCAAATGCCGCCATTTTATCGGTTAACTATATTATTCAATAGGTTATCAGTTACTTATCTGATATAAAAGCGTGCTGATGCACCAAACATGTTGTGCGGAAAGAAATCCACATCGCTTAAAAAGTTGATCGCAGGCTTAATATCAGCACTCAAACCTAGCGGTATTTTCTTAAATACATACTCTACACCACCTATACCGTCGATGCCGAAAATAGCCTGGCTGCCATCTACCCAGCGGTCGCGCATATCACTATAATAGCGGCCCCTGTCCCAAACACCTGCATGCAGACCACCGCCTACAAATATGCGCCATGATGGGTCAGGCAAAATGAAATGGTATTCATACAGGCCTACCATATTAAAACTTTCACCCTCAAGGCCTATAATACCTCCAGCATTTAGTTGAGCCTCAATAGCCGAGTGCTGATTAAAGAAAAACTTACCGCTAAAACCACCACCATCGGGTGTGGCGCGCAGGCCCAATGCCACGTCTTGAGCAAATAGCCGCGTTGAGATAGACAGACTTAAGATCGCAAAAAATAAAAATAGCTTTTTCATAATAGTCTAATGTTTGTTCTGATATCCGCATATATAGAACTGTGCCAACCCACCCCAATCTGTGTATAAAATCTTTAACAGGATAATTAACCAGCATTAGTACTTTTGCCAAAATTTTCATCTACATGGCGTTTGAAGCTACTCTTGACCATGCCCGCGAGCTCGACCAGATGGACATACTGTTTCCTCACCGCGAGCGCTTCCATTTTCCCCAGCATGAGGATAAAGATGTTGTGTATTTATGTGGCAACTCATTGGGCCTGCAACCAAAACTGGTAGCCCACCTGATGCAACAAGAACTGGATGACTGGGCAAAATATGGCGTAGAGGGTCATTTTCAGGCGCGCAACCCCTGGTTCTCATACCACCACTTATTCACCGAAAGGCTGGCTAAAATTGTTGGCGCTCAAAAAAATGAGGTTGTAGCGGCTAATACACTTACTGTAAACCTGCACCTGCTGATGCTCTCTTTCTACCGCCCAAAAGGCAACAGGTATAAGATTATCATGGAGGCTGGCGCATTCCCGTCAGATCAATATGCGGTGGAAACCCAGGTACGCATGTATGGCTACGAAGCCAACGATGCCATAATTGAAATAAGCCCGCGCGATGGCGAGCACACCATACGCGAAGAAGATATATATAAAGCTATACAGGATGCTGGCGACACGCTGGCACTGGTAATGTTTGGTGGTGTAAATTATTACACAGGCCAGTTCTTCAACCTGAAGCAGATAACAGCTGAAGCTCATAAAGTAGGCGCTTATGCAGGTTACGATCTTGCGCACGCTGTAGGTAATATACCTTTGCAACTGCACGATTGGAATACTGACTTTGCCTGCTGGTGTTCTTACAAATACCTCAACTCAGGCCCCGGTGGTGTTGGTGGTATTTTCGTGCACGATAGGCATGTAAACAACCCTGACCTCTTCCGTCTTGGCGGCTGGTGGGGCAACGATGAGAAAGACCGCTTCAAAATGGAGAAGGGCTTTCATCCACAAAAAAATGCGGGTAGCTGGCAAATGAGCAATGCCCCTGTATTCAACATGGTGGCACACCACGCTTCGCTCGACATCTTCGACAAAGCGGGCATGAAAGAACTCCGCGCCAAAAGCGAGAAACTGACCGGCTTTATGGAATATCTGCTGAAACAGATAACACACCTGCCGTTCACTATCATTACACCATCAGAGCCATCGCAACGCGGCTGCCAGCTTTCGCTGCTATTTCACGAGCGTGGCCGTGAAGTATTTGACCAGCTGACAAAGAATGGCGTGATAGCCGACTGGCGCGAACCTAACGTGATACGCATAGCACCTGTGCCATTGTACAACACATTCGAAGATGCCTACCGCTTCTACGAGATACTGATGAGCATACAATAAACCACATATATACCGATTGACACAGAAGCTTTCCCTTACCGGAAGGCTTTTGTTTTAATACAATTTTTGATTACTAACTTGCGCACGGAAACACAATGGCTCAATACTTCGACATTAAAGATCTGCCCCATTTGCCCAACCCGGTTATCACCATCGGCACTTTCGATGGCGTGCATCAAGGCCATAAGACCATACTGAACGAAGTAATAAAACATGCTAAGGAAATAAACGGAGAAAGCGTGCTGCTCACTTTCGAGCCACACCCTCGCAAGCTGATATTTCCTGAGCAACCACTGAAGCTGCTTACCCCCCTAAAAGACAAATTGCAGCTCATACAGCAAGCAGGCATACAGCATATACTTGTTGTACCTTTTACCAGAGATTTCTCCAACCTCTCTTCCGAAGATTATATCAAAGATTTTCTGGTCAATACATTTCACCCGCACACAATCGTGATAGGTTACGATCATCGATTTGGGCACGATCGTGAAGGCGGCATAGATATGCTGAAAAAATACGCGGGTGTATATAACTACGAAGTGTACGAAATATCGGCCAAGTTGATAGACGAAGCAGTAGTAAGCTCTACCAAAATACGCAAAGCACTGCAGGATGGCCACGTTACCGAAGCATCGCACATGCTGGGCCGTAACTACAACTTAAGAGGCACCGTAGTGAGGGGCGCGCAGATAGGCCGTACCATTGGTTTCCCTACTGCCAATGTATTGCCGGAAAATAGCGAACAGATAGTACCCGGTAATGGCGTGTATGCAATACAGGTAGAGGTGAATGGGCAGAACTACAACGCTATGCTCAACATAGGCTACCGCCCCACGGTAAGCAACGAGCTGCAACTACATATCGAAGCAAACATCTTCGATTTTTCCGGCGATATATACGGGCAGCAGATAACATTGATATTTATTGAAAAGCTGCGTGATGAACAGAAGTTTCCCTCGCTGGATGCATTAAAGGAACAACTTAGCAAAGACAAACAAAACACACTAGAGTTATTAGCTGCTATATAGCTTCCATCTTCCCTATCATCTCTTTCAGCAACTCACTGTCTTTTGCAGCGCTTTCTATACCCACAGCCATAGTACTATACTTACCCAGCAGCATCAGGCAATACTCTACCCTTGGCAAGGGCCAGCGGTTAGCAGTAGCCATTATCTCGCGCACCTTACTTGGGTATGTGCCCAGGGCCGCCGCTATATCTTTATCCTGCCTGCCTGCAAGGAAATGTGCCTGGTAAAGTCGGTTGAAATGATTGTAGAAAGAACCTATCAGCAGTGGCATAGGCGCCGCTTTAGGGTTGGCTATGAAATAAGACAGCATACGGTACAGCTTATCTTTATCAGTACCTGTAAGTGCTTCGGGGAATTCAAAAATATTGTACTCTCTGCTGATGCCGATGAACTTCTGTATGAGCTGGCTGGTTAGCGCCTTCTCTTCAGGCACGTTGATGCGCACCTTCTCTATCTCGTTGGCTATTTTCTGCAGATCGTTGCCCAGGTATGTTGCTAACACCAGTGCTTCACGCTCACCTACTTCAAAGCCTATTTCCTTTCCGTACGATTGTATCCACGATGGCACATGGTCATCCTTTATCTTCTCTGAGTTAAAGTATAACCCTTTATCCTTTGCAGCCTTCAACAGCTTGCCGCGGCCATCGGCTTTCTTACCTCCATGTACTATCAGGAAGATAGTAGTTGGCGATGGATTGGCTATATAGCCCACAAGCTCATTCAACCCCCTTAGTTGCGATGCATCTTTCAGTATCACTACCATCCTTTCACCAAACGGAAACTGGCGGCAGGTACTCACTACCTCTCCCCACTCTACATCCTTACCATACAGCACGTGCATATTAAAATCGCGCTGGTCGGGCTCTATTATCTCTTCAAACTTCTCCGTTATCAGGTCCAGGTAATACGATTCCTCCCCATCTATCAGGTATACGGGTGCGTATTGCTTCGCCTGTAGCGATTGTAATATTTTCTTATAGTCGGCGTTCATCAGTCTGTCACGTATACGGGTTCAATATCTATGTTCTGTCCGGTCAGCCGCAAATATACGCGTGCCGATGTAAGCACGTCCTGCATGCAATAAGTTGCTATGCGTGGGAGGTTTTTCTCTTTGTAAAACACATCGGCCACCATACTGCCGTCCATATCATCCTTAGGCGAAGGTATGCCTAAGACAGTAGCCAGCAGCGATAGCGCGGTAAAGTTCTTATAGTCTCCAAACTTCCACAGGTCCATCGTATCTATATGGGTTATATCCCAAGGCTTTTTATTAGTCAGCTGCATGCATTTAGGTAGCGCAATATTATTGATCAGCATACGCCTGCATAAAAAGGGTATATCAAACTCCTTTATATTGTGGCCGCAAAATTTCAGGTCAGGGTAGTAATCATTAAAACGGCTTACCATTGCGCAAAACTCTTGCAGCAGGTCTTTTTCATTTTCATTAACTATCGACTTTAGCCGCAAGCGCCATGTACCATCCTGCTGTTGCAGGCTGCCAAAGCTGATGCATACTACCTTCGCAAACTCAGAAAATATACCCGCTTTCTCCTCAAACAGGTCTGAGGGTTCAGGATTTTCTTTTATATTACTCTTCAGAAACCTTGCCTTGCGCTCCCATTCAGTTTGCAAAGATTTAGTTAAGAAGTTGAATTCAGGCTCAATTGGCACAGTTTCTATATCGATGAAGAGAATATGTTTTAACGATTCCATAAGCAGTCGTGAACCTATATTTGTAAATCTAATTTTTCTCTAACTAAAACCAACACAACATGAGCCAGGAGTTCAACAGGCCGGAACAGCAGCCTTATGTGCCACCTACCCAGCCACAACAACCCAAGCGCAATAATACGGGGATTTATATTGCCATAATAGCGCTACTGCTTTGCACCAACATTTATTTGTTTATCAACCGCAATAAAGTAGCCGAAGAGCGTGACCTTGCACAAACCCAATACTCGTCATCCGACTCTTCGCGCCGCGCTGTTGAAGGTGAATACAACTCTGCACTTGCCCGTCTCGATGAGCTGGTGTCTAAGAATGCAGAAATGGACAGCCTGATATCCGACCGCAATGGCGAGGTAGCTCAACTACGTAAGCAGATCGATGCTATCGTAAAAGACAAAAATGCTTCTGCTGCCGATCTGGGCAAGGCAAAGCGCCTGATAGCTACCCTGAACGGCAAGGTAAGAACCTACGAAGAGCGCATTGCTGAACTGGAAGGTGAGAACACACGCCTCACAGAATCTAACACCACGCTTGCCCGCGAAAAAGATTCTACTGCAACTGAAAACGTAGGACTCGCGCAAAAAGTGAAACTGGGCGCAGTACTACATGCCTCTAACATCCGCATGACGCCTATTGACCTGCGCCGCGGCGGAAAGAAAGAAGTAGAAACAGGTAAGGCCAAAAGAACTGATGTGCTGCGCATCATGTTTGATATAGATGAGAACCGCATTGCAGAAAGCGGACGTAAGGAAATATTCCTGCGCATTTACGGTCCCGAGGGCAACGTACTGAGCAATGCAGCTTACGGCTCTGGTGTAACTACTACTGCCGATGGCCAGCAACTGAACTATACATTGCTGAAGCAAATAAGCCTGCAACAAAACCAGCCGGTAAAAGATGTAATTGTTGACTGGAACCAGGATAGCGACTACAAAAAAGGCAGCTACAACATAGAGCTGTACAACGATGGCTACAAAATAGGCAGCGGCACAGTTACGCTCAAATAAATAATTTAGACCGGTATTCAATATCAACAGGTGGAACAATATGTTCCGCCTGTTTCATTTTCTTCCAACGTTGCTGCACAATAGCAAATGCTATGGCCAGCTTTATTTCTATTTTAGTTAGCGGCTTTATTGCTGCTTTTTCTTCTACTATCTCTAGTGTGCTCCGTTGCCATATCCTGCCACCTTTGCAACTCATCCACATAAAGCAGATATTACTGCAATTACCGGTCATCTTTATTATTGAGCGGTCAGGTAAAGTAAAACGAAACAGGGGCATGCTGTAAAAATATCCTGCTATGTATTTTCCCCTGCCATGACCTTAGTCATCTTTTTGATTAGCAACAACTTACAAGATTTTTACCCAAATCTTGGTAACAATAAGGTAATACAGTGTTTATTTTTTGGTAACCTAAGCTTAACTAATATTGCATCGGATTTCATCCACAACTTATGGAAGCATTACCAGGCAAGATCTTGATTGTAGACGACGAACCGGATATAGTAGAATTCATTAGCTACAACCTGAAAAGCAAAGGCTATCACATAGCCACCGCGCACGATGGCATCGAAGCCATCAGGAAAGCTAAAGACTTCAGGCCGGACCTCATTCTACTCGACGTCATGATGCCAAAAAAAGATGGCATAGCCACGCTGAAAGAACTTAGGGAACTCCCCGACTTCGAACAGACGGCTATCATCTTCCTCACTGCCCTCAGCGATGAGAAATCAGAAATTGAAGGTCTGAAACTGGGCGCTGATGACTACATCGCCAAGCCTATAAAACCGGAGCTTCTCTCTACCCGCATCAGTGCAGCCCTCCGCCGTTTCCGTAAAGATGACGAGCAGGACAACAAAATCACCTTTGGCGATCTGGAGATCAACAAAACCAAGTTCACCGTTACCTACCAGGATAACGAGATACTCCTGGCCAAAAAGGAGTTTGAACTGCTGGCCCTGCTGGCATCAAAGCCGGGACGTGTTTTCCTGCGCAACGAGATATTGCAGCGCGTATGGGGCACAGAGGTGATTGTTGGCGACCGCACTATAGATGTACACATCCGTAAGATCCGCCAGAAGGTAGGTATTGACTTGATAACGACCGTAAAAGGGGTAGGATATAAGTTTGAAATGGCGTAGATTTAGTACCATGTCGGTACTGAGCACCAAAAACCTTACGCCACGGCTGCTATCTTCTCTTACTGCGTTAACACTATCAACTACCAACGCATTACTGAGCTTGCTGCTGCGTACCGAATGGTATATACCACTCATCGTTTTCGTGGTCACCTTTATCATTACGTACTCGCTGTACTATTACACCTTGCAGCGTTTCATTTACCGGAAGATAAAGCTGATCTACAAATTCATCTCGCAAACCAAGGCTACAAAGAAGGAAGAATTCTTCAACAAGAGCCTGCTGCCGCAGAAGTCCATAGATGAAGTAAGCGAAGATGTGCAGCGCTGGGCTATACAGCGCCGTGCCGAGATCGCTACTCTGCAGGCCAATGAACAGTTCCGTAAAGAATTTCTTATGAACCTTGCGCATGAGTTGCGCACTCCCATCTTCACTGTGCAGGGCTACGTAGATACGCTGCTGGGCGGCGCACTGGAAGATGCCAACGTCAACCGCAAATTCCTCACCAACGCATCTAAGGGCATGGATAGGCTGGTACGCCTGGTTGATGACCTAGATGAAATTTCAAAACTTGAATCAGGCCGTATACCTATCGTACAGGAGCCGTTCGTGATACAAGACCTTGTAGAAGATGTGTACGAAGAGCTTTCGTTGAAAGCCGCCGAGAAGCATATCCGTATGGATCTGAAGCGCGGCACGGAAAGCGATCTGGTGGTATATGCTGATAAGCCCAAGATCAAGCAGGTACTTGTTAACCTGATAGAGAACGCTATAAAATACGGCCACGAACATGGCACTATTACAGCAGGGTTCTATACTGTCGATGAGAAGCATATCTATATCGAAATATCAGACGATGGCCCTGGTATTGCCGAAGAGCACCTTGCGCGTATCTTCGAACGCTTCTACCGTGCCGACCGCAGCCGTAGCCGACATATAGGTGGCACAGGCCTTGGCCTCGCCATAGTGAAACACATCATCGAGGCACACGGGCAAACTGTTACCGTACGCAGCAAGCTCGCAGTAGGCTCTTCATTTGGCTTCACGCTCGAGAAAGGCCGTGAGTAATTTTATCGCTGTATGGTAAACACCTGGCTCAGTTCCCCACGCGGCCAGTAAGCTTTCAGCACATACAGTGCAGGTGGCAGCGCGCTGATATCCAGCACCTGCTGTTTACCGTTCATCGCCCACTTGGGCATTACTATCCGCCCAGCCATATCATATACCGCCAGTTCCAGTTTCAAGTCATTCCGCTGCAAAACATTCAATACGGTATGAGCTGGGTTAGGGTATAATGTCAAAAAATCATTTGCGCTCACATGCTTCACCACCAGCGGAAATTCAAAAGTCGTATCTGCATACGTATCAAAGAATTCCAAATTATGTAACATAGCGCTTTTTACAACGCGATAGTCTTTAATGGTTCTTGTGTTTATTCTATAACAGCTCAAAGTATCTTCATGAGCAGCGCTACCTGGGCCACCGGCCCGGTACTTCGAAAAATATAATCTGTTTCTTGCCGTGTCGATAGTCATCCAGTTACTTGAATACATCCCCAAAACACTACTATGAGGAGCAACAGCACCGTTATGGTAGTCTAAAGTGTATATCCTGCTAGTCACCATATCCGTTGCTAAACAGTATAGGATGTCATCTTCAGGTGAATAGTCAAAGGAGTATGTTACAGTACCGGCAGGAGGAATTATACGGTGTCTGACCAGTTGTTTACTTCGTGTATGATAAACCAACAAGCTATCCACCCTTTGATTAGCAAAGGAGCCATATTTAAGAAAAAAATACACTTCGTTCTTATGGTCAAAAGCAGATTTGAATATCCATTCATCGAAATTCCGGCTATCAGGCCCATAATCAATACTGTCATACGCTACCATCTGCCTGGTATTCAAGTCAAAATAGGATATCCCATGTGAAAACACACACCATAGCTTATTCCTATCATACTCAGGGCAGTATTGCATTGTTCCATCAATGGTATCTGAGATATTTTGCTGTGTTTTTATATTAAAACTTTGAAAAACACACTTTGGTCCATTTAGATAATACGAATAATAATACCATTCATTATAATCGGTAGTCGCATGTGTCGGATTCGGATCCCACCACATAGTATCTTTAAGCTCGGTATCACCAATTTGAAGAGGCTGATGTAGGGAATATTTTCTGAACCCTGGAGTTCCCCTCGATCTTAGAAACCCACCACCATAAAGATCTTGGGCAGATAGATTTAGACTTAGCAATAAGCAGATGAGCAGGTTTATAGTTCGCATGGGGTGTAGGTTTAGATAAATATAATACAAATATTTGTTAAGCCAACCGCCATAATACCTGAGCATTGCAAAAATGTCTAACTTACATTCAACACCAATTTTTATGAAAAAGATTCTATTCCTGCTCATCCCTATCGTTGTGGTAGTAGCGCTTATGTCGGCCAAAACAGGTGAAGACAAAGGCATAAAATTCCACGAAGACCCAGCCTGGGCCGAAGTATCTAAAATGGCAGGCAAAGAGAAGAAGCTGATATTTATGGATATCTACGCTACCTGGTGCGGCCCTTGTAAAATGCTGAAGAGGAGTACCTTTCCAGATAAAGAGCTGGGCGAATATTTCAACAAGAATTTCATCAACGTATCTATCGACGGCGAGAAAGGCGAAGGCCCAGAACTGGCCCGCAAATACAACATACCTGGCTACCCTACACTGCTGATACTGGATAAGGATGGCAAAGTGGTAGCACAAACAGCCGGATACATGAAAGCCGACCAACTCCTGCAATTCGGCAAAGACGCCAACTTAAAGGGAAAGAAGAAATAGTTCTGAAGATATAAATAGAAAAGCCGCTCAATATTGAGCGGCTTTTCTATTTATAAAAACAATATTCATTATTCAGTATTCGTTACCCACTATCACCTACCCTACCATAAAATTACACAGCTTGTACAGCGCCCTTGCGCCTACTATGCTGTCTATGCCATCCTGGCTTTGTTCGCCGGTGCTTACTTCGTTCAGGTCAAAGCCTATCAGTTCACGGCCGCTGGCTTTCACTTGCTTGAAGAGATAGAACACCTGCTCCAACTCAAAACCACCCGGAACTGGCGTGCCTGTGTTAGGGCACAGCTTAGGGTCCAGTCCATCAATATCAAAGCTGATATATACTTTCTGCGGCAGCTCGTTCACTATGTTCTGGCATATCTGTTTCCAGGTGCTTCCTTCGTATTGTTGTTCCTTTATGTCTTTGTCAAAGAAGGTGGCTATGCGGTTGGGTTGCTCACGTATCAGCATTAGCTCTTCATCGCAATAGTCGCGTATACCCACCTGTACCAGTTTCTTCATCTGCGGCACTTCCTTTAGCACATTGAACATGATAGAAGCATGTGAGTAGGTAAAGCCCTCATACGCATCACGCAGGTCGGCATGTGCATCTACCTGTAGTATACCAAAATCATCATGCACATCTGCCAATGCTTTTATAAAGCCCAGGGGCGTGCTATGGTCGCCACCAACCAGTCCTACCTTCTTACCTTCTTTCAACAAGCGGCCGGTCATTTCCTTCACCCAGTTGCACAGCATGGTGCCACCTGCGTTCACCTCTGCCAGCTTGCCGGTCAGTTGCTCGTTCTCTTCTACTACACCACCTTCTACCAGGTGGCTGATGATGAGTTCTGCACATTGGCGCAGGTAGTCGCTTTTCTTGCGGATGATCTTATCTATCGGCAGCATGTGAAAGCCCTTCTTCCAGCCGTCCACCACATCGGGGTCGTACAGGTCTATCTGCATCGATGCTGCATAGATATTCTCAGGCCCGCGCGATGTACCGTCGCGGTAAGAAATAGTTACTTCCCAGGGCACGGGTAACAATACCAGCTCTGCTTCCTGCTCTTTGAACGGCAACCCGAATATGTTGTTACTCTTCAGGCCAACACTATTGGGGTCGAAATTTGAAAGGTCTGCCATTGCAATTTCTTTTTTTTACGGGGGGCAAATGTAGCGTTTATATCCAAACGAAAATTGTATTTACCTATATGTTAACATAACCCTATTCTATCATAGCAGTGTCACGTTTTGTAAGGCATTTTGGCCTAACTTTGCGTATCGCATTCAGGTTATGAAAAAGTCCCATATTGTACTGCTGGTTTTGGTAGCTGCGTCTATATGTATCATCGTCAGCATGTTTGGCGATTTCAGCACTTACGAAACCTTCGCTTCAGCATCAAAAGAGCCTAACAAACAGTTTCACGTCATTGGCGTATTGGCTAAAGGCAAAAACATGGAGTACGACCCTGTTAAAGACCCCAACCACTTCACTTTTTATGTGGAGGATAAATCGGGCAAGGTCAATAAGGTCATCTTCAACGGCGCCAAACCTACCGATATCGAAAAATCAGAACAGATAGTAATGATGGGCAGCATGGATGGCGAGGCCTTCCGCTGCAGCAAGATACAGATGAAATGCCCATCGAAATACAAGAACGACCAGGTGGTGATAGGAAACGCAAGTTAGTGAATAGAGTATAACGAATAGTGAATAATAACAATAAATGAATGACAGTGAGTAAATGAACCTGGTGCCCGCCACTATTCATTATTCACTATTAATTATCAACTACACAGATTTGGACACACAATTCATAGGAGAACATTTAGTGCCGGGGCAACTCGGCCATTTTTTTGTTATCACGGCTTTCGTTGGCGCACTGTTCAGCGCTTTTAGCTACTTCCGCGCAGCACAAACGGAGCAAGATCTTAACCGCAGCAATGGCTGGCTGCTGATGGGCCGCAATGGTTTCGTTATACATAGCGCCGCTACTTTTGGCACTTTTGCAGCCCTGTTCTATATCATTCAAAATCACCTGTTCGAGTATCACTACGCTTGGAGGCACTCAGATCTCAGCCTCTCTCCTAAATACCTGCTTTCCTGCTTTTGGGAGGGCCAGGAGGGTAGCTTTCTGCTGTGGAGCATCTGGCACTGTGTGCTGGGCCTCATCGTAATGGTGAACTCAAAAGTGATGGAGAGCCGTGTAATGGCTATTATAGCACTGGTGCAGGTAGGCCTGGCTACTATGCTGCTGGGTTTCCATTTCGGCCCCGATATTAAAATAGGCAGCACCCCATTCGCGCTGCTACGCGACCAAATGCAGGGCGCACCTATATTTGCCCAACCCAACTATCTTGAGTTTGTTAAAGATGGTAATGGCCTAAATGTGCTACTGCAAAACTACTGGATGGTCATTCACCCTCCGGTGCTGTTCCTTGGCTTCGCTTCTACCCTTATACCCTTCGCATACACTATAGCCGCACTTTGGAAAGGCGAATACCAAAGCTGGCTGAAACCTACCATTAACTGGAGCCTCTTTGCAGGCGGTATCTTCGGCCTCGGCATCATGATGGGTGGCGCATGGGCTTATGAGTCGCTTACCTTTGGTGGCTACTGGGCATGGGACCCCGTAGAGAACGCCTCGCTCGTGCCATGGCTCACACTGGTGGCGGGCCTGCACACATTGGTAGTGTTCAAGGCTACAGGCCGCTCACTTGTCATTACTGTTATTCTGCTTACCATTACCTATCTGCTGGTGTGGTACTCTACCTTCCTCACCCGCACAGGCGTGCTGGGCGATACTTCAGTACACGCATTTACCGGCGAGGGCAAATCACTGTATTGGCATCTGCTGGTAGTCATTGGCATTCTGCTGTTGCTCACCATATCGGCAATGGCTGCCCGCTGGAAGGCGCTACCTCGTGTAAAGACCGAGGAAAATATCAATACCCGCGAGTTTTGGATGTTCATTGGTTCTTTCGTGTTGCTGCTATCTGCCGTGCAGATCATCATCAGCACATCGATACCCGTATGGGCGCCGCTTGCTAAAACAATAACCGGCAAAGACATTGCCCCACCGGTTGACCCTGTAGCGCACTACAACAGTATACAGGTATGGGTAGCCATCATAGTTGGTTTGATGACCGCCATGGTGCTGTTCCTCAAATTCAAGAAAAGCGACAATAAAGTAGTACTCACCCGCCTGGGTATCACAGGTGCTATTTCATTAGTGCTTACACTGGCTATAGGTATCGGTCAAAAGATTGATGCCCCTCAATATGCCATCCTGCTGTTCGCCTCTATCTACACCATAGTAGGTATGATCTACTACTGCATCCGCGTGCAAAAGGGTAATATCCGCAAGATGGGCCCTGCCACATCTCACCTGGGCTTCGGCCTTTCGCTGCTGGGTATCCTGCTTTCTTCTTACAACAAGCAGGTGATCTCATACAACACCCTCGGTGTTGTATTTCCATTCGGCAAAAAGACACAAGCCGAAGACGCTAAAGAAAGCCGCGAGAACGTCCTCATGTATCGCAACGTACCTGTAGCCGTTGGCGATTACTTTGCCACCTACCAGGGAGATAGCACATCTGCCGGCGACCCACGAACGTTCTACAAAGTGCACTACGAACGCATAGATAGTGCTACAGGCAAAGTAAAAGAAGCATTCACGCTTTACCCGGATGCCTTCATCAACCCCAAAGGCCAGCAGGGTCTGATGGCCAATCCATCGTCTAAGCACTATATCGATAAAGATATCTTCACCTACGTTACCTCTGTTATCGACCCAACCAAGAAAACAGATACTACCAAGTATAAACAACATACCGTAAAAGCAGGCGATACTATCTACCTCAACACAGGTTACATCATCTTCAAGGGCTTTGAAACTGAGTTTAAAAACCCCAACTACAAGCCGGAGAACGGAGATATAGCCGTAACTGCTAAGCTGAGCGTATACAACCTGAATGGCATGGTAAAAGATATGTCGCCTGTATACTACATACGCAATGGCTATATTGAAGGCATTGAAGACACGCTGAAAGACATGCAGCTCTATACTCGTCTCTCCAAGATAATCCCCGACCAGGGCGCTGCCGAATTGCAAATAAAACAAGCTGACCCTAAAGACGATTACATAGTAATGAAAGCACTGCTCTTCCCATACATCAATGTATTGTGGCTGGGCATCATCGTTATGGTGTTAGGCTTCTTCCTCACGGCCTGGAACAGGTACACGAAAAAAGAGAAACTACTAGTACAGCAGGACAAGCCGCTGAAATAGCACAAAACAACATACATACTTTTTAACGGGGCTGTAAGCCCCGTTTTTATTTAAACATTACTGTATAAATCCCTCTCCCTTACCCCCTCCATACATTACCATTTCCCTGCTAGTTTAAGTATCTTCGCCTTGTTACAAGTCTTTCATGAGAAAACTACTTATACTTGGCCTGCTGGCTATAGCAGGCATCACATACGCGCAACCCGGTCTCAGGCCAGAGCAAATGCGCAAGCTGGAGGATAAAAAGCCATACGAGGGCTACTGGCAGCAGGATGTACATTATTACATCAACGCCCGTATCGATGAGGAGACCAATATCATTCATGGCAACGAGATACTCCTGTACAAAAACAACTCTGCCGATACCCTCAACTATATCTACTACCGCCTCTTCCAGAATGCATTCGTTAAAGGCTCTCATCTGCGCGAGCTGGAAGCCGCCAACAAAGTAAAAGCCCGCCTGGGCAAATACGAAGCCGCAGGCAAAGGCATAGAGCTGGATGCAGTACAGGTAGATGGCAAGGAAGTGAGCATGGAGTTGGATAATACAATCCTCAAAATATACCTGCCCAAGCCATTGCTGCCCGGCAAAACGATGAGGGTAACAATGAACTTCAAAACCTACTACGATAACGGCAGCACCCGCCGCCGTATGAAGATGTACGATGCATGGGGCTTCAAGCACTACAACGGCTGCCAGTGGTTCCCTAAGGTGTGTGTGTACGACCGCAAGTTTGGCTGGGAAAATTCGCAGCACCTCAACAAAGAGTTCTATGCCGACTTTGGTAAGTATGAAGTTGCCCTCAACTTCCCCAGCAACTATGTAGTAGAGGCGACCGGCGAACTGCAAAACCGCAGCGAGGTACTACCCGATACCCTCCGTGCTAAGCTAGACATGAAGAACTTCGCCAAAAAGAAATGGGGTGAAAAACCCAGCATCATTACTCCTTATGTAAAAGGCGAACGCAAAACATGGAAGTACATGGCTGAAAACGTCCATGATTTCGCCTTCACTGCCGATCCTTCTTACCGCATAGCCACTACCACATGGAATGGCATTGAGTGTGTAGGTATCGCGCAAGAGCCACACGCATCAGGCTGGCAAAACTCTGCCGAATATGTTGCCAAGATCATTAAAGTTTTTTCTGAGGATATAGGCATGTACCGCTATCCCAAAATGGTGGCTGCCGATGCAAGCGACGGTATGGAATATCCCATGCTCACCCTCGATGGTGGCAGCGACCCCGGCTACCGTGGTCTGCTGGTGCACGAGATAGCGCACAACTGGTTTTACGGTATGGTGGGCAGCAACGAAACTTACCGTGCTGCTTTAGATGAAGGCTTTACCCAGTTCCTCACAGCATGGGGTATGCGCCGTATCGATGGCAACAACATTGTAGAAGGTAAACCGAAAGATAAATACCGCCGTGCTTTTTACGAGCCGCAAGAGGTAATGGCTAAGCGCGTATTCGATGCATATACTATCGACGCACTTACGCAACAGGATGCGCAGCTCAACACACACAGCAACGACTTTGGCGTTGCCCTGCACCACGAAGGTGGCTACCGCAGCGTGTACTACAAAACGGCCAGCATGCTCTACAACCTCCAATATACCTTGGGCGATTCGCTGTTCAAAGGTGCTATGCAGCATTACTTCAAGCAGTGGTGCTTCGGCCATCCTTATTTCGAGGACTTCCGCAACTCTATCATCCAATACACCAAGACAGATCTCAACTGGTTCTTCGACCAATGGCTGGAGACCACAAAGGGCATCGACTACCAGGTGGGTGGCATCAAGCGCATCAGCGGCACTGATAGCTTCGCTATAAAACTGAAACGCAAAGGCGGCATGCAGATGCCTGTCGACTTTACGGTGAAAGCAAAAGACGGCAGCAACCACAGCTTCCACATACCCAATACTTATTTCAAGAAGGATACCAAAGCTACCACTCTACCGCAATGGTATGGCTGGGGCGGCCTCAATCCTACTTACACCGCCCATGTGCAGGTACCTTCAGGCATCCGCAATGTGCAGCTCGATACTACCTTTCGCCTGGCCGATATGGATTGGCATAACAACTACAAGTCGCGCAACTTCCCTATCCGCTCAAAGGCGATCAAATGGCGTATAGATGGCGGCCTTGCCAACCCGATGGACAGGAAGCAATACCGCATGTATGTGCGGCCCGACCTGTGGTGGAACCCAATTGATGGCGTGAAAGCCGGCGTACATTTTGAAGGTAACTACCTGGCTACCCTGCACAAGCTGGATGCAACCATCTGGTGGAATAGCCACATTGGCCAGCAAACAGCATACAAAAGCCGCCGTAGCGAAGGCTGGTACGATAGGTATGTACCGCTCAACTATACCTTCAACTACACCACTCCTGTCAGCAAGCAATACAACAAACTGCAATTGCAGTTCAACAGCCGCCTGCTCGATGGCCTCTGGTATCATCGCGGTGGTTTCAACTGGAAACCAAGTAGCAAGAACATGGTGGAACTGTACGCACAAACCATGTGGCGCCCACGCACGTTCGATCTCGATTACCTGATATACACCAACGAGTGGAGCAGCACACGAGCCAATGCCAATTCATCGCTCAATGCAAGCTGGAGCCATAGTTACAAATATGTGCGCGGCACGGGCAACTACCGTTTCGATCTTCGAGCCCCGCTGCTTACAGGCAATGGCGCTGGCTCATTCAACTACAGCTACCTGCAGGGCGAAGCCATCAACATCAGCAAACTGGGCAAGCTCGAACTACGCACACGCGGCTTCGCACGCTATGGCATGGGCAATGTGATACCATCTGAAAGCGCACTATACGCAGCAGGTGCCAGCCCCGAAGAAATGATGGATAATAAATACACCCGCAGCATTGGTTTTGTGCCCAACGACTGGCGCGGCTATTCATCTACCGATATGAACCACTTCCAGCAGGGCGGTGGGCTCAACCTGCGTGGCTATGCAGGCTACCTGATGTCGGAGCAGCACAATGGCCAGTTGTTGATAGGCTACAAAGCACGTAGTGGTGCAGCAGCTAATCTGGAGATAGATTTTGATGAGCTGATAAAGTTCCGTCCCAAATTCACACGCAACTGGCTGAAGGCTGACATCTACCTGTTTGGTGATGCAGGCATCATGCAGATGAGCGCATTCCCAAGCGTAGCGCAATACTGGCAAACACAACCCACTACCCAGTGGAGCGACCTTCGTATGGATGCGGGCCTCGGCTGCGCACTAACAGTGAAGAAGTTTGGCATCTTCGATAAAGCCAAACCACTCACCCTGCGCTTCGATATGCCGCTTGTAGTGAACCGCCCACCATTTGCTAATCCTGATTACTTAGGCTTCAGGTATGTGGTAGGTGTGAATAGGAGTTTCTAGAACAAAAAAACATAAACTAAAAGAGCGACATTAACTGTCGCTCTTTTAGTTTAAAGAATTCTGTCATTGCGAGGAATGAGCAAAGTGAATGACGAAGCAATCTCGCGAAATGCAGGCCAGTCAGTCCAAGTCACACAGCCGGCCCATTGTCATTGCAATGTCATTCACAACTAAAACCTATCTATCCCAAATTACTAATTGTATATTTACATATACTTCACGATAAATCCTATGAAGCAATTTTACTTCCTTCTTGCTATCATCATTTACATCTCTCCCGCATGTGCGCAGGAATATGATAATATAGTTTCCTTTGAGACAAACAGCAGCGCACATAATCAATTCGTCCGTATAGACCCATCTTATGCTAATAATAAATTTCAGATTGGAAGTCCAGCTAAAAGCAACTTTTCAACGGCTATCAATGGCAACAAAGCCATAGTAACTGATCTTACTAGCCATTGCAGTGCCGGAGATACCTCTGTATTCTATTTATATTTCCCCATTGGTGTAATGCATCACATAGTGCCAGCGAGTTTACACGACCTCAATTTCAAACATAAGTTAGATATAGACTCCGGGTCTAAAGCCAGTATCGACATACTTCGAACGAACAGCACAGGTAATATTTGGGTGAATCTAACTGATACCCCATTTTTGTACAACCAATGGTGGTTAGGATTAGATACCATATTTTTCGATCGGCCTACACCAACAGGGCAACACGTTGATGTCAAAATAAATACTTTCAGCCTCAACAGTCAACTTAATATGGCTGGCTATACACATCCTTTGGGTGATACAAACCACGTCTTCAGATTTATGTACATTTCTAATGACACATCTAACACCAAAGATGGATGGATGATTGATGACATTTACGGTTTCTATTTGGGTTTAGGGATAGATGATGTCAATTTATCCACTATCAACATTTATCCCAATCCATCTAATGGCCAGCTAAGTATACAGACTAATGATTTAAGAAATCCAAAAGTTGAGGTATACGACTGTATGGGCAAACTAGTTCATATTATTCCTGCGCTACCTGCTGACGGAAATATAAGCATGAAGCTACCGGATGGGGTGTATTACTTGCGCTGTAGCGCTGATGATAAATATGTAGGAAAGAAGCTTATTATTAAAAACTAAATTACTTCAGCAACACAGCCTTCGCCCCATTCTACCTGACATTACGCTAACACTCCACCGCCCTCACCCATTTACTCTCCCCACACACTTCGCATACCAGCTTAGCAGTATTAGCACTGTCAACAACACAGCTACCGCAGTTAGCACAGCACCATTTACCTTCGCCACCAGGGGTATATAGGCCATTTACTTCATGCGGTTTATAATCTTCATCTGGCAAGATATCCAGTCCCTGTCGCTCATGTCCTTTAGCTTGTAGAAACACAGTTATCTTACCCGAAGTTTCAAAAAAGGCGCGTCGCACCTCACCTAACTGCGACACATCCTTTTCGCGCAGTGCGCGGAAAAGATCGGCATGCGAGAGTTGTTCTTTTTTAAGTATGTCTAATTGTATGATGCCATCTTTCACTAGGCATTCCGGCTCACCTTCTGTTATCTTTTCCAGTTTGGGGCTTTGGTTGATGATCTTCTCGGTAGCCAATTGCAGCAGGGCAACGATTGTAATAGCCAGTATACCATAGGTTATGGGCATATCATGATATACCATAGGGTCGCCGGCAGCCGAGCCAAAGCAAATAATGATAGCTAGCTCCAGGCTGCTGATCTGCCCCATACCCCGCTTGCCTAATATCCTGAACAGGAAAATAGTATACAGATACATGATGGCCGTTCGTATAATGATCTCCAGCAAAAAAGCCGGCGGATGCTCACCCACGAACATGCGCTGTAAATCAAATATTTGTATCTCCTCTTCCATAGCTTATGATTGACGAATAAATCTCATGCCACGGCATACAGAATCAAATACAGAAAAATAGCAAAAACAAAATAAAATTAGTATATTTGCTATTATAAAAATCCTCTAATAAAATGACCCTTTTATCCCGATATCACATACTACCACCCCTCCTTACTAAGGAGGGGACGGGGGAGGTGAGTACTCGCGTGAGAAAACTCCACATGGGGGAGAAATAGGAATCTGACAAAAAGCACAACAAAACGCAACAACTGTAGCATCACAAAAACCCTATCGCTCTTGAAACCGTTACTTATATCTTGGATGGTATTGCTCCATAGTCTTGCGCAGGTAGCTGCGGTCAAGGTGGGTATATATCTCCGTAGTGGTAATGCTGGCATGGCCTAGCATCTCCTGCACGGCGCGCAGGTCGGCGCCACGCTCTACCAGGTGCGTAGCAAAAGAGTGGCGCAGCGTATGCGGGTGTATGCTTTTCTTAATACCGCATTTCTCCGTCAGGTCTTTCAGTATCAAAAACACCATCACCCGCGACAGCGCCCCACCCCTCCTGTTCAGGAACAGGATATCCTCACTACCCTTCTTTATAGTCTTCAAAAACGGACGAACATGGGCCCTATACAACTCTATCTGCTTAACAGCCTCACCGCCTATTGGCACCAGGCGTTCCTTATTGCCCTTACCTACTACGCGCACAAAGCCTACGTCAAGGTAAAGGTTGGATATGGTGAGCGCTACCAGCTCGCTCACACGCAAGCCACAGCTATACATGGTCTCCAGCATAGCCCTGTTGCGCTGCCCTTCGGGTGTGCTGTGGTCTATACTGCTAAACAAAGTATCTATCTCGCTTACACTCAGAAAATCAGGCAGCTTGCGTTTCAGCTTGGGCGCTTCCAGCAGTTCAGTAGGGTCTTTGGTTATCACCTCTTCCAGCAGCAGGTACCCGAAAAAAGATTTGATACCACTCAGTATGCGCGCCTGTGTGCTGGCCTCTAACTCAAGCCCATGTATATGCTCCAGAAAAGTTCGAAGATGCTCCAGTGTTATTGCTTCTACACCAGTGCCACTATGCTCGTTTGCTATGTAGTTGCGCAGCATGCTTACATCGCGCAGGTAGGCCTCTATGGTATTGGCCGCCATAGAACGCTCCAGTTGCAGGTAGGCTTTAAAGCCTTTCAGGTAGGCATCCCACACAGCGGGTATGGTTTAGAGATTGTTGCGTATCTGATCCAGCAGAGCCGCTATCATTTTCGCTTCCTCTGCATTAAAGTTCTTGGCTATCTCATCAAAATTAGCCTGTATTGGCGCCTCAGCTTCATTGAGTATAGCAAGGCCGGCCTCGGTTATTTTGATATCTACTTTACGGCGGTTCATCTTACACTCCTTTCGCTCTACCAATCCCTTTTGCAGCAGCTTGTCTATCAGCCTCGATACATTAGACATTTTCTGTATCATCCTGTCCTGTATCTCAAACAGGCTCATAGTTTCGCCATGCTGCCCACGCAATATGCGCAGCACATTGTATTGCTGCTCGGTAAGGTCAAAGGGTTTCAGGGCCTGGTTCACTCGGTTCGATATCCAGTTACCCGTATACATGATGTTGAGATACGCCCTCATGTGCATATCCTCAATGGGTTTAGTTTTAATGATCTCCTCTAGTACCGGCATATGTCAACTACTAATTAAAAAAATATCAAACACAAAGGTATCAAAAATAACGTTTTGGCTATCTTGCAATAAAATCAACAAGGGATGCTGCACATCGCTATCATCAACGGGCCTAACCTAAACCTCCTCGGCACCCGGGAGCAGGAGAAGTACGGCAAGGTTAGCTTCGAGGATTACCTGACCCGCCTCAAAGCCCGTTTCCCTAATGTAATACTTAGCTACTATCAAAGCAATATAGAGGGCGAACTTATTAACCATATGCATAATTCGCGCTACAAGGCCAGCGGCATCATACTAAATGCCGGTGCCTATAGCCATACCAGCATAGCCATTGCCGATGCCATTACCGCCATCAGCCTGCCAGTAGTTGAAGTACATATCAGCAATATCAATGCCAGAGAAGAATATCGCAAGCACAGCTTTACAGCCGCCCGCTGCGTAGGTAGCATTACAGGGCTTGGCTTAGAAGGCTATGCCCTTGCTATTCAATACTTTATAGACAGGGCGGCTTCTCAATCAAAAGCTCCCTCTATATCCTCTTAAGAAATCGGCTACAGGCATACGCTTTTTGCCTTCTGCTTGTAATTCATTGATATACAACCATCCATCACTGGCTGCAAAGCGCAGGTAGGTTTTGCCATCGGTTTCGTAGCTGCCGGGTGCTTTGTCATGTTGTTCCTGCTTAGGCTCAGCCACCAGTATCTTCACCGACTTGCCATCGGCTACAGTATAGGCCGCCGGGTATGGGGAAAGCCCGCGCACCAGGTTATTGATAGCTAACACTGGCTTATTCCAGTCTATCAGCATATGCTCTTTGAAGAGCTTTGGGGCGTGCTTTACTTCATCGGTTGCCACGTCTTCCTGCGGCAGTTCCTGTATGTTGCCTGCAGCTATGTCCTTTACGGTCTGCACAAGCAGTTCGCCGCCTAGGTTCATCAGCTTCTCGTACACGGTGCCTATGTTATCCTCCGGCAGTATGGCAATCCTGGCTTGTTGCAGGATATTGCCTGTGTCTATCTCATGCTTCAGGCGGAAGGTGGTGACACCCGTCTCTGTCTCGCCATTGATGATGGCCCAGTTGATAGGCGCGGCGCCACGGTACTGTGGCAGCAGCGAGGCATGTACGTTGATGGTACCATGCTCCGGCATATTCCAAACCACCTCGGGCAGCATACGAAAGGCTACCACCACATGCAGACCTGCATTCAGGCTACGGAGTCTATCGACAAACTCCGGGGCTTTCAGCTTCTCAGGTTGCAGCACATCAAGGCCCTGTGCCACGGCATATTGCTTTACCGCCGACTGCTGTAGCTGCATGCCGCGGCCGGCTGGTTTATCCGGGGCAGTGACCACGGCTAATATATTTGCACCTGCATCCACCAGCGCTTTCAACGAAGCCACTGCAAAATCGGGAGTGCCGAAGAATACGATTCCTAACCTGTTAAAAGCTTGCATAAGAAGCTGCAAAGCTACGGTTACAAGCAGATTTTAGAGCACTGGCATTAAACTTTAGTAACTTAAAGCAGTCTTATATAAACTAACACGCCATACGATGCCCGATAAGGCAATAATAATAGATGACCACCTGATACTAGCCTCGTTCAGGGATGAAAGCACAAGGGATGCTGCTTTCACACAGCTGGTGCGCAAGTACCAGGAGCGGTTGTACTGGCACATCAGGCGTATGGTGGTAGAGCATGAGGATGCGAATGATGTATTGCAGAACGTATTCATAAAAGTGTGGAAAAACCTGGACGGGTTTAAGGAACAATCAGGCCTGTTCACATGGCTATACCGTATAGCTACCAACGAAACACTTACCTGGATAGATCAACAGAAAAAACGCACATCAGTATCGCTGAGCGAAGGAGAACTGCCCATGGCCGAAAGGCTGGTTGCGCAAAAAGGGTTTGACGCGAATAAGCTGGAGTGGAAACTACAGCAGGCCATTCAAAGTCTGCCTGAGAAACAGCGAATTGTATTCAACCTGCGCTACTACGACGAAATGCCTTATGAAGAAATGGCCATAGTGCTGGACACTTCGGTAGGTGCGCTGAAAGCATCTTACCACCATGCAGTGAAGAAAGTAGAGAGTTTTATACTGAATACGAATTAAACCAAAGGCTCATAAAACAGTCTTACTAACAATGAAAACGGCAAACGAAATAATAGAGGAATTGAAAGGCTTGAACAGCCCGCTGGCAGATATGCCCAGGCTGATGCCTTACCACGTGCCTACCGGATATTTCAGCAAGCTGGATGCATATATTATAGATGGTGTAAAAGCCACGGAGCTACCGGAATATACCCTACCCTATACTAAGGCCATGCCTTATGAAGTGCCGATGGGCTATTTCGATACTTTGCCCGATATGGTAGCGGCATTGGTTAATGAGCAGAACGAGACTATAAGCTTAACCAAATCTAATCCATTTGCTATGCCTGCCGGCTACTTCGATGCCCTGCCACAGCAAATGCTGCAGGCAGTGAAGCAAGCTGAAACGCCAAAAACGAAAACAATACCTCTGGGCAACCGCGTATGGAAAAACCTGCGCTGGGCTGCAGCTGCAATATTGCTGATGGGTATAGGTTTCGGCTCATACAAAATGCTGCAACCTACTACCGCACCACTTAGCACAGAGCAGCAACTTGCCCAATTGCCCCCGGGCACCATCAGCGAGTATGTGCAGCAAAACATTGACGATTTTGACACAGACCTGATAGCAAGTGTAATGCCGGGAGATATCAATGTATCGCCTGCACAACTGAGTGATGAAGAAATAACCAACTATCTTGATGAAGTTGGTTGGGATACGGATAATATCAACTAAAAAGAGATGAAATACATAGCATATATAGCGTTATTCTTGTTGCTACCGGCGATAGCAATGGCGCAGAAACCAAGCGGAGAACGTATACGCACTATCAAGATAGGCTACATGAGTGAGCGCCTGCACCTGAGCCCCGAGCAGGCTACTAAATTCTGGCCAGTATATAATAAGTACCAGGATGAGCTAAAAGCAGCACGCAGAGAGCTGAAGCAAAAGTATAAAACAGCTAACCCGGGCAGCAACGAGCAGATGGCGCGCGAATTTGTGGCCGATAATTTTGAATACAAGCAAACGGAACTTAACATCCAGAAAAAATATAAGGATGAAATGATGAAGATCATTACCCCGCAGCAACTGGCTGTGCTATACCAGGCCGAGCGTGATTTCAAAACTATTTTGCTGAAGCAGCTAAAGGAAAATAAGAATATGCGTAATGAAGAACTCAAACCCGCCCGGTAACTACAGCTTTGCGACAGGAGTTTTTACATCGTGGTAAAACATGAATTGCCAACCGGCACTACGCCCCTGCTCACCATATTGCTCACGTAGCTCCATAGCCAGTTTTCCATCATAGTCGTATTTGGCTACGTATTTCATTTTCATCTGTTTCAGCTGGGGCGCTTCGTCTCCACCGAAAAACATCTTATCCTCTCCATCGGTGATAAGGTATACGATATGCTGAGGGCTATGCCCACCTGAATGAAAATATTGGATATAGCCGTCTATCGAGCCCTCTTTATCATCCAGCCATTTCACCTGCGAGGAAGCCAACAACGGCTCCAGCTCCTCAGGAATGTAAGATGGATAACCGGTTTGCAATGCGAAATCAGCCTCGGGCCTGTATATATAGTAGCTGGCATTGGGGAAGGTTGTTTTCACTACTCCATTACCATCATTATACGTAACCCCACCGGCGTGGTCTTTATGCAGGTGCGACATAAGTACTTTCGTTACCTGCTCAGGCTCATACCCAGCTTTACGCAGGTTATCATGTATCTGCAATATACCATCTTTCTCGAAACCCAGACCGGCATCCAATACTATTACATCCTGCTCCGTTACTACCAGAAAAGGCTGTACCTCTACCAGCAATGAGCCGATAGGGCGATCAGTAAGTATATCGCTTTTAAGATCGAACGGTACGAATATCTTATCGTGCCCTATGGTGAACACACCTTCGGAAAGCGGGAAAATTTTAGCCATGCGCTGCAAAGTTAACGTATCATCACCTGACGGTCAGAATCGAGACGTATAAGTATAAAAATGAGTATACTAAATGACAATAACGAGGAGCCACCATAGCTGAGGAAAGGCAATGTGATACCAATAACCGGCGCTATACCTATCGTCATAGAGATGTTGATGGCGAAGTGGAAGAACAGAATAGATGCTACACAATAAGCATATATCCGGCTAAAGGCCGAGCGCTGCCGCTCGGCAATGAATAATATGCGCAACATGAGCGACAGATAAAGTAGCACCAATACAGCACTACCCACAAAGCCAAACTGCTCGCCTATAGCGCAAAAGATAAAATCGGTATTTTGCTCGGGTACAAATTCATTCTTGGTAGAAGTACCATTCAGAAAGCCCTTACCCAAAAAACCACCGGAACCTATGGCTATTTTTGATTGTTTTACGTTGTAGTCCGAAGTGTTCTCCCTGCGCTCACCGCCACGGTCTTCAACCGCCATATACTCTTCGGGCACATCTTGCCCCAGTGTCGAGTAGATACGCTCTATCTGGTGTTTTTGCAGTACGTGTTTGAACGCAAACGGCACCAGCACTACGGAAAACAACACGGCAATACCCCATACACCTATCAGCAATATGCGAAATACAGCATCACGCTTAAACTCCCAACGCATCAGCACGCCTACCAATATGGCAAGCAATGTGATGACGATGAACAGTGTCATTGTTTCCAGCAACAAGGTCATTAGCGTGAGCACGATCGCCGATATGCCTATTACCAGCACAGCATTAGGCAGCCCTTCCCGGTACATCACCAAAAAGAAGCAGAAATATACCAGCGCCAGCCCCGTTTCTTTTTGCAGGATGATAAGAATGGCGGGCACCAGTGCAATGGCCACGCCTATCAAACGGTGCTTTAGGGTCTTGAAATTAGTGTCGGGCGATGAGAGGAACTTAGCCATTGCCAGTGCAGTAAATATCTTACAGACCTCACCGGGCTGAAAACGTACGGCACCAACCCCCAGCCATGAATGCGAGCCTTTTACATCGACCCCCGCAAATATGGTAACGATCAATAAGAACACCCCTGCCGTGTAGGATAAATATGCTACTGAAGAGAAAAATTTAGTATCGGTCCACACGATCAGCAAGCCCACGAATAAAGAAATGCCAAACCATATCAACTGTCGCATGTGGCTTTTGCCCATCATAAATATGCTGGGATCGGTACTACGGTACTCTACTGAAAACACGGCAAGCAACCCTACTGTTACTAGGCAGAAATATAGTAGCAGCGTTAAGCCGTCGAGCTTACTAAATATTGATTTCTGTGTTTGGCTCATTTAGTTGTATACCTGCTGTTACTTTGTAGTATATGTTTTTTTTAACCACCTTGTTGCGCGTATCGAATCTCTTCGGTTCTGAATACTATCCGCATATCTTTTCTCCTCCTTCCTACGTTGATCACGCATCCTGTCTTTCAACCGTTGCGCAGAATCTATGATATAGGTGTACTTGCTGATGAGATGCGCGTTGTACAACCTATCCTCCAGGTGCTTTCTTTTTGAAGACACACTGTCCTTCAGATATTTCTCCATCAGCAGGCTGGCAACCGGGCCCGCCCATGTAGCACCATATCCGGCATTTTCCACTATTACCGCCACGCATATCTTAGGGTTCACACGCGGTGCAAAGGCAACGAATACCGAGTGGTTCTGCATCTTCATAGCCTGCCCATTTACTACTGCCTTATTTTCTACCGTACCTGTTTTCGCACAAATCTCTATACCATCCAGTTTGGCTACCGTACCTGTACCATGCTCTACCACATCCTGCATACCCAACCCCACCACCTCAAAAGCAGCATCGGAGATATGCGTTACCACATGTTTCTCCAGGTATGGTTTCAGCAGGCTGTCTTTAGGATTTTTATTGATGCTCTTTACAAAGTGAGGTGTATAGTAGAAGCCCCTGTTGGCAATAATGCACATGGCATTAGCCAGTTGTATAGGCGTAAGTGCGATCTCACCCTGCCCCATACCTACATATAGGTTGGTGCAGGAATTCCACGAGCCATTGTACATGCGGTTGTACATATTGGTATCAGGCAACAGGCCTTTACCTTCATAAGGGATATCTATACCCGTAGGCCTGCCAAAGCCGAATGATTCACCATAGGTATGCCATGCCTGCAGGCCTTTTTTTACACCCCCGTACTTCTTTGCATCCTCTATGAGTCTATGCAAGTGCACGAAGTATGAGTTGCACGAGTTAGCCAGTGCCAATCTTAGATTAGCAGCGTGGCCACCACCTGAGTGAGTACACCCAATGCGCCTGCCACAGGCATAATAACCACCACCACATGGATAGCCAAAAGCGGGAGTGATAACGCCTACATCCAACGCTATGAGTGCAGTCATAGGCTTCATAGTAGAGCCCGGCTGGTAGGTAGCTTGTGTAGCCCTGTTCAGCAGTGGCTTAGTAGCATCCAGATATAACTTGCTAAAGTTACGAGCGCGTTCGCGGCCCTGCAGCAGGTTAGGGTCATAGTTAGGCGCGCTCACCATAGTAAGTATGCCTCCGGTATTAGGATCTATGGCTACTACACTACCTATTTTATTCACCATCAGTTTCTCTGCATACTCCTGCATTTCCGCATCCAGATATAGCTCCAGGCTGCGGCCTGCTAGAGCAGGTGTATCCAGCGTGCCGCGCTTATACGGCTCGCGCGGGCGGTTGAAGTTATCCCGCTCGAGAAAGTAAACCCCACGCTGGCCGCGCAGTACTTCTTCATAGTGCTGTTCCAGTCCATTCATGCCAGTATAGTCGCCCTGTGTGTATGAAGCATAACGTGGGCGCTCCAGCATAGATGGCGATACCTCGCCCGTATAACCAAGAATAAATCCGGCACTGGCATTGGGATACGAGCGTATATGGCGCTCTGCCAGCTCAAAACCGGGGAACGCATAGATATTCTCCTGAAATCTTGCCGTTTGCGCTGCGCTAAGCTGCTCTATAAGCGCCCCTTTGCGCATTGGCCCGTTCTTGATGCGGATCTTGTTCAGGAGTTTTTCAAACTCAGGTATATCGATACCCAGTACATCGCAGAGGCCTGCGGTATCCAGATTTTTTGATACGGAAGCCGGAGTTACCATCAGGTCGTATACCACCTGATTGAAGAGCATGACCTTGCCTTTGCGATCGTAAATAACACCACGGGGTGGATATACTACCTTCTTATAAATGGCTATATCATTAGCCATTATCTTATACTGATCTTCGAATATCTGAAGAAAAAACAGCCTTACCAGTATTACTGCTGCAACACCGATAAAAATGAACCGTACGATATATTGACGCGGATTGGCCGCAAGCGACATGACTACAAAAACATTAAAATGAAACCCCTCGCAAACCTAGTTATAAAAGATGATTCCGTAATGGCTTCGGCCGGATTACAACACATATATTTTCCCCTAAAAACGTGAACAGATGTATAAAAATTATTTCTGAAAAAAGTTTTGGCATTTTACAAACGTCTTTTACCTTTGCACTCCCCACACAAGGGGTGGATTACAGTCCGATGGTGTAAAGGTAGCACAACTGATTTTGGTTCAGTTAGTCTAGGTTCGAATCCTGGTCGGACTACAAAAGCCTGCTCAAAGAGAGCAGGCTTTTTTGTTTTATGGTGATAGACCGGGGCGACTCTAGTTACTTGCATACTGCACCGCACTTTCTGTATACTGTATTCTTCTTACTACTGGCCTCATACTACCTTCTATTATCAGCCAGTAATTGCCATGCGGGAGCGCTGCCATTTTTAAAGGCTCATAAGTAGCGCCAACAGGCAGGTAATCGTTCTTTAGCTTACAGTCCATATATTCATCCAGCAAGCGTACTGTTACCGGCGTGTATTGAAGTTCTGTAAGGTCAACTAACAGTGTTGTATCTTCTTTAGAATAAGACAACATAGCATCATGCATACCATTTGTACTGAAGGCAGTTATTTGCGATGCTTCATTACCCGGCTTCCATATTTCTATTTCACCGTAAAACGGTTCAATGATTTGCGACTTATCTACAATACTGCCGCCTGCAAATAACAGTTCATCGTTATAAGCAGCTGCTGCTATACCTATACGCGGTTTAGTGATTTTCGATACACTCCATTTCCCCGTTGTTATATCAAGCACCTCAACCCTGTCTGTACATTGCGCAGCTGTATTGATGTGCCCACCAGCCAGCATTATCTGCTGATGCGATTGCGCTACTGCCATACCTGCACGCGGGCTTTGCAATCTTTCGTAAGCCCATGTCCCTCTAGCTATGTCGTATATCTCTATCTTATCCGACAACCTACTATTGCCCAGATAACCACCAATGAAATATGCCTTACCCTCAACTACAACAGCTGCCATTCCGTATTTGGCTTCACTCAGGGCTGTTGTGCTCCAAGTGTTTGTTGCTGTATTATAAATATCTATTCTATCACACAACCTGCTGCTGTCTGCTGAAGCAATACCTCCCGCAAACAACATATGATTGCCCATGGCTGCTACCGACATGCCAAACCGTGCAACTGATAGACTCGCCTTTGCCCATGTCTTATCCGCTGCATTATATATATCAACAGCAGCGCTGGGGCTATGGGCAAAGCCACCTGCAAATACTGCAACCCGCTCATTAGCTACCGCGGATATGTGGTGACGTGCAACGCCGAGATCATACTTGTGTCGTTTGCCGGACTCAAATACATCTACCCGGCCGGAGTATCCATCTTTACTAATACCGCCTGCAAACAATACTGCATCGCCCACAGAAACTGCAGCAGCAACTTGCCTAGCTTGTGATAGCCTACCAGCCGCCCATGTATCGCCTGCTAATGAATAGATGTCTATATCGCTTGAATACCCCCCCTCACCCGCACGCCCAATCTCGCCACCGGCAAAATAGGCATGTGTTGAATTACTTGCCGCTACTACATGCCTGCGTGGATTTTTAAAATCGCCGCGGCTCCACCGCCGGGTTATAAAATCATATATATCGCACTGTGTATATGATACAAACAGCGCCTTATGCTTTAGCTGCGTAGTAGATTGAAATTGTCTCGGCTGGCGTAAATACCCCAGCTCCCACCTTCCGCTTGCGGAAAATGAAGTCGCCTCCACCTTTGCATCACCTCCACCCGCTCTCACCCGGGTGTGGCATGCTAGTGATAAGGCCATTAGTAATGTGTATTTTATGATCTCTCTTATCATAAAACGAACCTTATATTATCCAGTGTTATCCCTTATAAACACTGTACCAACAACGATGTAAAAAAATCTTATCCCTTACACAAGCTTGTTAACCGCTTGTTAATGAAAATTAGGTCAAGTTTTTCATAATTCCAAGATTATTAACACCTTTTGTATTTTTACCCCATGAAAAAACATTGGCTTTTAGCCTGCATGCTGTTTGCAGCTTGCGACAATGGCACTCCTGGCGATGCCACAAACGCTATCGAAGACAGAATGTTTAACGGACAGCCTGTACTCCCCTACGCTATTACCGAATACCAGTTTGAAAACGGCCAAACAGACAAAGTATTGGTAACCATAACCCCTACGCTAACTGCCAGCAGCGAAAAGGTACTGGGCAACACCCTAGAGTTTCTGCGCGATAGCATTATGCGCGCCGAGCCACAGGTGCGCATGATGGCCATATATATGTACAAAGACCCCGGCATGGCCCGTACAGATGCCAGCCACAGCAACTGGCAGAGTATGCTGCTACAGGTAAGCGAAAAAGACTATAAAGTATATCACCAATAATATCTACACACATGAGAAAGGCAAAGAATATCGTCATCACAGTACTGGTACTGATAGCCATCATTATTACATGCGCGGCCTCGTGCACACGCATAGATGCCGGCCACGAAGGCATAAAGGTGAAGCAATATGGTACTAACAAAGGCGTGCAGGATATTACGCTTGTAACCGGCCGCGTATGGTACAATCCTTTCACCGAAACCATATATGAGTTCCCAACCTTTGTGCAAACAATGGATTATGAACCTTTTACCGTAAATGCCAAAGATGGTAGTGTATTTGAAGTAGACCCCACTATATCGTATAATGTAATACCGGGAAATTCACCACACATCTTTGTTAAATACCGCAAAAACATAGACGAAATAACGGCCACGACGCTGTACAACTACGTAAAAGATGCATACCGTATACAATTCAACAACTATACCACAGAGCAGCTTATCTCTAACAGGCAGCAATTTGAAAACGCAGTGCAAAACTCCCTGAATGAACAATTCAAAATTGACGGTTTTGAACTGCAACAGCTCACTAGCGGCCTGAAATACCCAGAGAGCATTGTGCAGGCTATCGATGCCAAAAATAGGGCGGTACAAGCTGCTATGCAAGCGCAAAACGAACTGGTAAGGGATAGTATAGAAGCAAAACGCAAGATCATACAGGCAGAGGCTGAGAAAAGAGCAAACGAACTCAGGCAGTCTTCACTGACCCCATTGCTCATACAGCAGCAGTTTATTGAGAAATGGGATGGACATACGCCGCTCTACGGCAACTCACCCGTAATGTTCAAAAACGTCAATTAGTCCTCACATATAACTTTCAACCAATGAAAAAGTTTATCCTTTCTGCAGCAGCAATTTTGCTGGCTGCAGCCGCACAGGCACAGTTCAACGACAGCACTTATTACCACCTAACACTCACATCTACAGGCAACCTGAGCAAGACTGATGCGGGCGATGCCCTGCTGCTAAACAACAGCCTGGGCTTTGGCATTAAAAAGAAAGATCTCGGACTGAATTTTAGCAGCAAATATGTGCATGGCGAGCAAAACCGCACGCTCATCAACAACGATTTTAATGCCGCTGTAGACGCTACCCTACAAAGCACAATCCCCCATTTTTACTATTGGGGCTTTGCGGGCTATACCAGCAGCTATTCACTCAAAATAAACAACCAGCTACAATCGGGCGCAGGCGTGGCGTACAACCTGATAGACCGCGAAGACATGAAGCTGAACCTGAGTGAAGGTGTACTGTACGAATACAACGATATATTTAAAGACGATACTGTGCGTACTATGTATAGCTTAGCGCGTAACTCCTTTCGCCTGTCTTTCCGCTATTCTTACAAAGAGATGATAAAGTTTGAAACCACCAATTTTCTGCAAAACGCATTTACTGATGGTGATGACTATATCATCAAGTCAAACTTTACGGTATCATTCAAGTTGCGCAAATGGCTGAGTTTTACCACAGGCTTTATGTACAACAAATTTTCTGCTACGGATAAGGAAAATCTACTATTCACCTACGGCTTGACGATAGACAGGTTCTTCTAGAGTTTATACCACACAATACTAAAACGAAAAGGGCTGCAATTGCAGCCCTTTTCTATCCTCTTAAAAAATCTCTCACTTATTTCTTAGCTGTTTTCTTAGGCGCTGCAGTTTGTTCTTCTGAAACTTCATTTTCATTACCTATCTCCAGCATTTTCTCCAGTTGGCGCACTTGCTTTTTCAGGTCGTAGATGGTTTTGTACATCTCATCCATTTCGCTGCGTGTTGCTACTGGCACGCCTACCATAAGTTTCTCCAACTGAGCTTCTACATCTTTACGCAGTGTCAGTTGCATAGCGCTTACTTCAGCCATCAGTTTGCTGTATTCAGCACCTTCAAACAGGCTTACGTAAGTTTTATCGCTGATGTTCAGCCACTCTTGATACAGCGCCAGCATATTGTTCACCTCTTCGCCCTTCTGCAGTTTGTTCACAATGTTCTCAGCCAGGTTGTCCATTACTTTGGTGCCCTGTGTGTATATCATGTATTGCAGTTCAGCATTTTTGATGCTGTATACCATCATGCGGTTGCTGATGTCGTTCCACTCTACCAGGCTTTGTGTTTGTTTGCCCGGAGTCATCATCTTCATCATTGGTGCAAATGCACTATTCATATTGCTGTACCATGTAGTGTAGCCATTCAGCATATTACCGAATACTTCATTGCTGTTAGGCATCATGTTGTTCATCATACCACGCATTTGCTGGTAGTTGCCCATCGCACCCTGGCTCATCTGGCCCATGTTGTTCTGCATCATGGTGCCGAAGTTCTGCATGTACTCGCGTGTGTGCTCAGGCATAAAACCGAAGTATTTATCCATCACATCTTTGTACATAGCAGGGTTCATGTATTGCTTAAACATGTCCATGCTGAAAGTCTTCTCTTGTATAGACTTCCACATTGGTGCCCACATTTCAGCAAAGCGGGTAAAACCTTCAGATACGTTTACCATATTGCGGTAAGCGTCTTGTGTGGTACCGTTGCTCATATTCTGCTGCATTTGAGCGAAACTGTTGTTCAGCAGTTCGTAGTATTGGTTGAAGATGCTGGTGCTGTTTTCGCCAGCTTTTTTCCAGCTATCCATCATTTGCATTGGGTTCATCCACTGCTGCATGTTATTCATCCAGCTGTTCATGTTGTTCATCCATGTAGCTTGCTGGTTCATATTGTTCATCCAGTTAGTGGCATTGTTAGTCCAGTTGTTCCACATGTTCATCGGGTTGCTCATATCAGCAGTGTTAGCTGTAGTAGCGTTCTTCATGTAGTTCTGGTTCATTTCCCACATTTGCTTAGCCCAGCCCATTTGGGTGTTGAACCAGTTTTGGTAAAACTCGTTCATCTGCGCAGCATTACCTTTAGCTGTTTCAGTAGCCTCAGTTGCTTTATCAGCAGTTTTCGAGAAGATGTTCTTTTGATTGTCCAACCAGTTTTTATACCACTCGCTACCTTTCTGGATAGTGTCATTCAGCATTGCATTGCCGTTTGTCAGCTTCTGGGTGTTTTCAACCACAGTATCCATCGCTTGTTTTTGAGCGCCAACTATGTTTTCTACAAAGTTTTTGCTGTCTTGGTTAGCCATAATTTTTGATTTTATTATTGAAATTATTTTTTGCTGTTACTTGCTTGTACAAAAGAAAAACTCCTATATTAGCCTTTCGTTTAGTCTCGATTAATCTATTGTTACCCTTACCGTCCGCATTCTTTTAAGTTCCTTTTGGCGGCGCAAAGGTAGGGATTATTTTTTATATATCGCAGTTTATTTCCCTTTTAAATTCAATAAAAAGATAATTTTTTTGTTAAAAATCATCTTCCATTTTATTTCTGCTGATACTTGTGTGTTTTCATAAAAAGCCTATTTTGTATGTGTAAAAACAAATAAAACTATGCTTAAAGTTGGAGATGAGTTCCGCCACAAGTTCAGCTACACGCAAGACGATGTAGATACATATGCCCGCGTAAGTGGCGATGTAAACCCATTACACATTGATGCTGAGGCAGGTAAGGCCAGCATGTTTGGCCGCAATATCATCCATGGCTTTCTGGGCGCCAGTGTATTCACCAAAATATTTGGTGCGCTTTGGTATGCCGATGGCCATGTATATATGAGCCAAAGCATGAAATGGATGAAACCCATGTTTGTAGATACCGAATATGAAGCTGTAGTAACTGTAAAAGAGATTTTTGCAGATAAAAACCGCATACTATACGATTGCGCTGTGTATGAAGCAAGCACCGGAGATAAGACCATTGCGGGCGAGGCGCTGCTACTTAATAAGAAGCAATACGTATGGAGTTAATTTAAAATATTCCGTTTCAGACTACAAAAGCACCTTTTTAACAGGTGCTTTTGTTTTTATGACCTGAATCATGCCGTTATATGGCCATAATTTCTTATTTTACACGCTACGCAATTAATATTTTATCCAATAAATAATTCAATGAAAAAAATTCTTTTGGTTGCTGGCGTGTTGCTGATAGGCAACCAGGTATTTGCTAAGCCGGTTTCTGTAGAAACAGCTAAGAACATAGGCTTCAAATACCTGTCGCGCAAAATGGGCGAGGTGAAGTTGAATAAAGATGCGATGGAACTCGTGCAGACTGTTGAGTCGGGCGGTGTCAGCTGCTATTACGTATTCAATGGTAATGCAAACAGCTTTGTAATGGTATCGGCAGATGACCAGGTTAGCCCTGTTTTTGCATACTCGAACGAAGTAGCATTTGAACCGAACAATATACCACCACATACTGCTGCCTGGCTCAACAACTACACTACACAGATAAAATATGTTATTGACAACAACATACCGGCTACAGATGCTATTGCAGGCCAATGGGCTATGCTCAATGGCGATGGCCCGCAACTTCGCACAACGGCTGCTGTTGTGGTAGATCCGCTGCTGGGCAACATTAAGTGGGGACAAGACCCTTATTTTAATGAACTATGCCCTTTCGATGCGGATGACAACGCCCTTACTGTTACAGGTTGTGTTGCTACCGCAATGGCGCAGATCATGAAATACTGGAACTGGCCTGCTACCGGCAACGGCAGCTACAGCTACAATTCAAGCTATGGCCAATTGACTGCAGACTTCGGCAGCACCACCTACAACTGGAACAATATGCCGGGCTCTCTTATGCAATCTAATAACAATATTGCTACGCTGATGCTGCATTGCGGTATATCTGCCCGCATGCGCTATGGTACATCTGCAAGCGGTGGTAGCGGTGCTTATGTTACCGATGCACAAAGCCCTTATACCAACTGTGCTGAGTACGCCTTCAAACAATACTTCCGCTACGATGCTGCAACTACAAAAGGTGCCGAGCGCACTAACTACAGCGATCAGGAATGGATAGACCTGCTGAAAGCTGAAATGGATGAGCAAAGGCCGGTACTTTATGCAGGCTTTGGTAGCTCAGGCGGCCACGCCTGGGTAGCCGATGGATATAGCGATGATGACAAGCTACACATCAACTGGGGTTGGAATGGCTCTTCTAACGGCTACTTTATGGCTGATGCTATGAACCCTGCTGCCCTGGGCACTGGTGGTGGTTCGGGAGGCTTCAATAACAACCAGCATGTTATCCTGGGCATACAGCCGGAGCCGGCGGCATACGATGTTCCGGACAACTACGAGAACAACAACACATCAAAGCTGTCTCACGATTTCGCTGTTAACTTTAACGGCAGCAATACAACTATGATACAGACCTCAGGCACCAACTTCCACATCAGCAACGATATGGATTTCTTCAAGGTGTTCCTGCCTATCGGCGACAACTACACTGTAAATGCACGCCTGCGCGATAAAGGCACCGACCCTCAAAGCTATAGTGTAGATGCAAAAATATCTGCCACTAAAAACGTAGCCAACTATGGCAGCTACAAACCCGAAGCAATTGACCAGATGACTATGAACGGTGGTGGTTATATCTACCTGCGTGTTGCATCTAACGTTGCCGGCGAAAAAGGTACTTACCAACTGGAAGTGAATATTGAAAGGCAGCCTACTACTGTTGCCGATGTAAATGGCGGTGGCGAAGTGAACATCTTCCCTAACCCTGCCAGCAACGAGTTGAACATTGTACTGAATAATGCTAAAGCCGACATCACGATCACTGATATGCAAGGCCGCGCGGTTCAGCAAACATCTGCGATCAACCAGAAGTACATAACCATGCCGGTGAACAACCTGGTAAATGGTATATACTTCGTACAGGTAAAAACAGATAAGGCTACTACTACACAAAAAGTAGTTATTCAGAAATAAGAACTTTGAAATGATAAAAGGAAAGGCGCTCAATCAGCGCCTTTCCTTTTATGCATAGGTATTATCACTTCAATTCCAATACCAGGTCGTTGGTATTCACAAGGCTGCCTTCGGGCAGCAGCAATTGCGATATAGCCCCATCGAACGAAGCGGCAATTACAGTCTCCATCTTCATCGCTTCTATCACAAACAATGGCTGGTTCTTCTTCACCGTATCACCTTGCTTTACCAATAGCTTAGAGAGCAGCCCCTGCAACGGTGCGCCTACCTGCTTATCATTTCCTTTATCAATTTTTCTATTCTCCACCCGCTCTACTTTTATCGAGCGGTCTTGTATCTCTACATTGCGTGTCTGCCCATTCAGCTTAAAGAATACTGTCTTTACGCCTTTCTCATTTACAGGGCCTATGCTCAGCAGGCGTATCAGCAGGGTTTTACCTTTAGCTATTTCTACCGTAGCCTCCTGCCCCGGTGTCATACCATACAAAAACAATGGCGTAGGTACTACCGATACATCACCATACTCTTTCCAGAATTTATAGCCTTCTTCAAACACCTTGGGGTAAAACTTATAGCTCAGGAAATGCAGCAATGCTTCCTCATCATCCTTCACCTCAAACTTCTGCCTGAACTCTGCAAGTTCTTTATCAAAATCAATTGCAGGCAGATGCTTGTTAGGCCTGTCGGTAAAAGGCTGTTTATCCTTTAGTACTATGCGTTGCAATTCTTTAGGGAAACCACCCTCAGGCTGGCCAATGTCGCCCATAAAAAACTGCTGCACTGATTCAGGGAATGATATAGTCTCACCTTTCGTCATCACATCTTCGCGGGTCAGGTTGTTCGCTACCATGAACTGTGCCATATCGCCTACCACCTTTGAGCTTGGCGTCACCTTCACGATATCACCAAACATATCATTCACCGTAGCATACATTTCTTTGATAGCCTCAAACTTATCACCCAGCCCCAGCGCTATGGCCTGCGGCTTCAGGTTCGAGTATTGTCCACCGGGTATCTCATGCTCAAACACTTCAGCGGCACTGGCTTTCAAACCTGACTCAAACGGATAGTAGTATTCCCTTACAGCATCCCAATAATTGCTGAACTCATTCAGCGACCTCACATCATAAGGGTTTTCCCGCTCGTGGAAACGCATCATCTCAACAATAGCATTAAAGTTAGGTTGCGATGTAAGCCCCGACAATGAACCTAATGCGCAATCCACCACATTCACACCTGCTTCTATAGCCATCAGGTAGCTGGCTGGTTGCAGCGATGAGGTATCGTGCGTATGCAGGTGGATGGGTATCTTAACCGTATCCTTCAAGGCTGTTACCAGTTCTTTAGCCGCATACGGCTTCAGCAAGCCCGACATGTCTTTAATAGCCAGTATATGCGCTCCGGCGTTCTCCAGATCTTTAGCCAGGCGCAGGTAGTAGTCGAGTGTATACTTGGTACGCTTACCATCCAGTATATCGCCGGTGTAGCACAGTGCTCCTTCCGCAAGGCCCTGCGTACGTTTGCGCACCATATCTATACATGGCGCTATGTTCTCCATCCAGTTCAGCGAATCGAATATGCGGAATACATCCACACCCTTCTCCCACGATTTCTCTACAAATTTCTCTATCAGGTTGTCGGGGTATGCGGCATAGCCTACGCCATTGCAACCACGTATCAGCATTTGCAGCAGTATATTGGGCACGGCCTCACGTATCTGCTCTAATCGCTTCCAAGGGTCTTCCCTCAAAAAGCGGATGCATACATCAAACGTAGCACCACCCCATACCTCCATACTAAACGTTTGCGGGTGCAGCTTGGCAAAATGCTTGGCAACCTTCAACATGTCATAGGTGCGCATACGCGTAGCCAGCAACGACTGGTGCGCATCCCGCAGCGTGGTATCGGTATAATGTATCTTCTTCTCGTTACGCAGCCATTCGCTGAATTTATCCGGGCCGAGTTCTGTCAACAGGTCTTTAGTGCCTTTAGGATAATCTGATAATAGCGGAGCCATAGGTATCACCGGCTTTTCAAACTCACGGTTATCATGCTTCACTTTTACATCGGGGTTACCGTTTATCGTTACATCTGCAAGAAAGTTCAGCATACGTGTGCCCCTGTCTTGCCTTGCAGTGTAGGTAAATAGTTCAGGATGTGCCTGTATAAAGCCTACCGTAGCATTACCACCCCTGAAATCTTCATTGGTCACCAGCCTTTCCAGGAACTGGATATTATTCTTCACACCACGTATACGAAACTCACGCAGCGCACGGTGCATTTTATTGGCCGCACTGTCCAGTGTATCGCCCCAGGTACTCACCTTCACCAGCATCGAGTCAAAGAACGGACTGATCTTCATACCGGGGTACGTACTACCCTCATCCAGCCGCACACCAAAGCCCGTAGCATTACGATAGGTAACGAGCGTACCATAATCAGGTTTAAATTCATTCAGCGGATCTTCGGTAGTGATGCGGCATTGTATCGCAAAACCATCTTTAGGTATCGCCTGCTGGTCGCCCAGCCCTATTTCCTTATCGCTCAGCTTGTAGCCCGATGCGATATACAGCTGCGTCTTTATCAGGTCGATACCTGTTATCATTTCAGTAACGGTATGCTCTACCTGTATACGCGGGTTCACTTCTATAAAATAGATATCGCCCGGTGCATCTACCAGGAACTCCACTGTACCTACGTTATTATACTGCACCGCCTTGGCGATGTTCACTGCATGCTTATACAACTGTTCTCTCGTGCTATCCTTCAACCCCAGCGATGGCGCTACTTCCACCACCTTCTGGAAACGTCTTTGCACCGAGCAGTCACGCTCATACAGGTGCACGGTATTGCCAAAGCTATCGGCAGCTATCTGCACTTCTATATGCTTAGGGTTCTCTATATATTTTTCAAGAAATACGGTATTATCTCCAAACGCATTCTTCGCCTCACTCCTCGCCTCCCTGAAAGATTTTTTCAGGTCTTCATCATTACGTACCACACGCATACCCCTGCCACCGCCACCCGCTGCGGCTTTAAGCATCAGCGGGTAGCCTATACGGTTGGCCTCTGCCAGTGCTATACTTTCTTCTGTCAGGTCTTTTTCATTACTTTCTATTATGGGTATGGCTGTCTTCTTCGCTACTTCTTTAGCGGTCACCTTATCGCCCAGCGCCAGCATCACCTCTGGCCTCGGCCCTACGAAGATGATACCATGCTCCGCGCACTTTGCAGCAAACGTAGCATTCTCACTCAGAAAACCATAGCCTGGGTGTATCGCATTTGCACCGCACTCTTTAGCTACGGCAATGATCTCATCTATATTGAGGTAGGGCTTCAGTGGCTCATTCTCACCGCCAATCTGGTAGGCTTCGTCGGCCTTGTACCTGTGCAGCGAATACCTGTCTTCGTAGGTATAAACAGCTACTGTAGGAATATTCAGCTCAGTTGCTGCACGCGACACGCGTATGGCGATCTCGCCACGATTGGCGATAAGTAGTTTTTCAATGATCATTGTAAAAATTCAATAGTGTGATATCCCTCTAAATTCCATGCCAAATTAAAAAACGCCGGTAAATATTTACCGGCGTTTTTAATAAGCTTTTATTATCTGTCTACCATACTCTCACTCGTGCACTGTCAGGTATATACATTTTGTTACCGGGTTTCACACCAAAGGCTTCATAGAACTCAGGCACGTTAGGGAACGGTCCGTTCACACGATATTTAGCAGGCGAGTGCACATCCGTTAGCAGGCGGGTAGCCAGCTCTTCGTTGCGCTGGTGGTACAGCCAGCCCAGTGCATAACCCAGGAAGTAGCGCTGCAATGGCGTAAGGCCGTTAATCTTTTCGCCTTTCTTAAAGGCATCTGTTTGTTTAAATGCATCCAGGCCTATCAATATACCACCAAGGTCGGCCAGGTTCTCACCCAATGTTGCGCGGCCGTTTATGCGCATGGTATCCAGCGGCATCATGTTGTTGAACTGTTTTACCAGCACTTCAGCACGTTTGTTGAATTCTTCTTCATCCTTCGCGCTCCACCAGTTTTGCAGGTTGCCTTTTTCGTCAAATTTGCGGCCCTCATCATCAAAACCGTGTGTGATCTCGTGGCCTATAGTTGATGCTGCTGCATAACCATATACCAGCGCGTCATCCAGCTCCTCATCGCGATAGCCGGGCACGGTAAAGATACCTGCAGGCATCACGATCTCGTTGTTCGAAGGGTTGTAGTAAGCATTATAGGTTTGCGGTGTCATCTCCCACTCTGTACGGTCCACAGGCTTGCCCAGTTTAGCCATATAGTAGTCGTTCCACCATTTGTTGGCGCGTAGCACGTTCAGCACATACGGGCCACGGTCTACTTTTATGCCCGACAGGTCTTTCCAGTTATCAGGATAGCCAACTTTTTTGGTGATGGTCATCAACTTAGCCATGGCTTTTTTCTTAGTGCTATCACTCATCCAGTCCAGCTTCTCTATCCTGGCTTTGTAAGCAGTGCGCACGTTCTCCACCATATCCTCATAGCGCTTTTTGGCTTTCTCGTTGAAGTACTCTTTAGCGAACAGCTTACCCAGCGATTCGCCCATAGCGTTTTCTTCCGTGTCCAGCACACGTTTCCAGCGGGGGCGCTGTGCTTTAGCACCACGTATCTCCTGGCTATAGAAGGCGAAGTAATTATCAACAAACGGCTGGCTCAGGTAATTGCTGTTGGCACGCACCAGGTGGAAAGCCATATAATCTTTCAGCGTTTGTATGTTCTCAGTTGCTATCACATTGTCCATTGCCTTGAAGAACTCTGGTTGGCCGATGATAACGCTATCAATTTTCTGAACACCCATTATTTGTAGCAGCTCAGGCCACTGTATATGTGGCGACATGCCTGAAAGCTGGCTGATAGCCATTTTGTTATAGTTCGCGTATGGGTCACGCAGGTCTTCCAGTTTGCGCGATGCTTTTGCAAGTTTAGTTTCCAGCGCTATGATGGCGGCAGCTTTGTTTTTTGCCGTGGCGCTATCTATACCCATCAGCACAAAGGTCTTGGTGATATAGCCTGGATACTGGCTGCGTATCTTAGCCGTTCGCGCATCTGTATTGAAATAATAATCGCGGTTAGGCAGGCCCAATCCGCCCTGGCTCATGTAGTAAGCCATCACATCGCTCGCTTTAGAGTCTTGCGATACGCCCTCGCCAAAGAATACACCCACACCTATCCTGTGCAGTTCCGCTGCACGCTTCATCAGGTCGGCAGGTGTTTGCAGGCTGGCTATCTTATCCAGTTCTTCCTTCAATGGAGCAATACCTTGCTTATCAATATTAGCAGTATCCATACCGCTAAACCAGAAATCACCTATCTGTTGGTCGGCACCGCTCTTAGCATTTTTCTTTACAGCTTCTTCGTTGATATGCTTCAGCCTGTCGTACAGTTCATTGCGCACCAGGTGGGCAATACCCCAGTTGGTTTCCTCTTCGGGTATAGGGTTTTTCTTTGTCCAGCCACCGTTGGCATATTCAAAAAAATCATCGGCGGGGTTCACCGTGCTATCCATGTTAGTGATGAGGATATCCGGTTTATTGCTTTCTTTTTTCTCTTCGCTTTTGCAAGAGCCCAACAGCATGGCAACCGCCACACTGCCATACATGAACTTCCTGTTCATAAAAATGCTGTATTGATTTAGGCAATAAAAATACCCCAAATCAATACAGCATCCTATATATCACCTCAAAAATCCCCTTAATCCAATGGATAGGTCTTTTTACAGCGCTCCAGTTCCATATCGCTGGTCAGGTCCAGCCTTAGCGGCGTTATTGAAGTATAATTATTCTCCACTGCCCAGCGGTCAGTATCTTCTTCAGCCGGCTCCAGCGGTGTTACAGTAAACCAGTAGTGCTTGCGGTTCATAGGGTCTACACCCGGCACAATCTTACCATCATACAACCTTACTGATTGGCGCGTCCATTTTGTACCCTGCGGTTGCGGCGGAAAGTTGACATTATACAGTACCAGGTCTTTAGTATCCAGCAGTATCGAGAGCACGTTCTCCACATGGGGTGCCAGTGCGTCGAAATCAGGCTCGGTCTTACCTACAGGTGTACTCAATGCAATGCCCCTTATCCCAAGTAATACCGCCTGCTTCGCAGCAGCCAGCGTACCGGAGTGCCACATAGAGTTACCAAGGTTAGGCCCCATGTTGATACCCGATAGCACCACATCGGTATGCGAGCGCAGGTGCGTACCCAGCGCTACGCAGTCTGCAGGTGTACCATTCACCCGAAACGCTTCAATATTGCCATCAAAGGTTATCGGCGATTTTTTCACACTAAGCGGTCGCGAGTGCGTTACTGCGTGCCCCATCGATGATTGTTCCACGTCTGGCGCTACGATCATCACCTCACCAAATTTTGCCGCTACCCTGGCCAGTGCTGCTATACCCGGGCTATATATACCGTCGTCGTTTGTTATTAGGATCTTCATGCTGCAAAAAGCTACACTATCGTGCCAGCAGCCGGTTGGTACGCTTTTATTAAGATACGCAGTACCAAAACAAGTATATGAAAATAGCGAAGCTACTGCACAATACAAACGCCGGCGATAAAGGCCACGCAAAAGAAGAATTAGTAAAGCTGATAGAAGATAAAGGCTACCAATGCCATTATGCTTCTACCAAAAAGAAAGGCTGGAAACCGATAGAAAAAGATGTTGAATTCATCATAGTAGCCGGTGGCGATGGCACGGTACGGAAGACTGCAAAGTTGTTGCTCAACCGCAGCCTGATAGATAGAACCTACCCTATCGCCTTGCTACCAAAAGGCACTGCCAATAACATTGGAAAATCCCTGAAACTCCCCGATACTGAAGAAGCAATTATCAACTCATGGGAGCATGAGCACCTGCAAAAATTTGACGTAGGAATTATTTACAATCTCGATGAGCCGCAATTCTTCCTCGAAGGTTTCGGCTTCGGCGTATTCCCCAACCTGATGAACGAGATGAAGGTGCGCAAGAAAAATGACATCGAAGACCCGGAAGAAAAACTAAAAGCAGCCCTCAAGCTGCTAAAGAAGATCATCATGCTATACAATGCCCGCCAATGCGATATAGTGATGGATGATGTAAAATACAATGGCCGCTTTCTGATGGTGGAAGTAATGAACACGCCATCCCTTGGCCCCAACCTACTGATCAATCCTCTTTCCGATACTGCCGATGAAGAATTTGAGGTGATACTAATACCAGAAGAAGACAAAGAAAAATTAGCACAATACGTACAGGATAAGATCGACGGTAAAGACACCGCATTCTTCGCCAAAGCCATCCGCGGTAAAAACCTGACCATTTCATGGGATGGTGTACATGCCCATATAGATGATGAACTGATAAAGCTGGAACGTGGCTTCCCGATCGATATCCGGTTGCATGAAAATTTATTGAAATTTATGGTACCGAAACCGCCAAGCCCACTCGAGCCTACTGCCTAAATCCCGTACATTTGCTTACTATATTTTATGGCAGAGAAGAAAGCGGCAAAAGCGAAAAAAGAACCGAAGGCTACAGAGAAGGTAAAGCATGTAGAAGGGATATCGGAACCACAGATAGAGCATAAAGGTGGCGCAGGCTACGGCAGCGGCGATGATGATATCTTCATCAAAGGTGCCCGCATGCACAACTTGAAGAATGTAGATGTTTCCATACCACGCAATAAGCTGGTAGTGGTAACCGGAGTGTCCGGATCGGGTAAATCGAGCCTTACTATGGATACACTTTTCGCCGAAGGCCAGCGCCGCTATGCGGAGAGCCTCAGCGCCTACGCCCGCCAGTTCCTCATGCGTATGGACAAGCCCGATGTAGACTACATACGCGGCATATGCCCTGCCATCGCTATAGAGCAGAAAGTAACCACGCGCACACCGCGCAGCACCGTTGGCAGCATGACGGAGATATACGATTATCTTCGCCTGCTATTCGCCCGGATGGGCCGCACCTATAGCCCCATTAGTGGCAAAGAGGTGAAGAAAGATACCGTGAGCGATGTGGTAGATTATATACAGCAATTAGACAAAGGCATCCGTGTGCAGATCATCGTTCCGCTCATCACCCGCTACAAGCGCAGCGTGAACGAGGAGCTGAACATACTCATGCAAAAAGGTTTCAGCCGCGTATATGCTAAAGGCACCGACGATAAGCCCATACGCATAGAAGATGTACTGAATGGCGAAGCCAAGCTGCCTGCAAAAAACATATACCTGCTGGTCGATCGTATTGTGACCAAAGAGTTTGAGGAAGATGATATCCACCGCCTGGGCGATAGTGTGCAAACGGCCTTCTACGAAAGTGAGGGTGAATGCTACCTTGAACTGGATGGCAATAAGATCGTCAGCTTCAACAACCGCTTCGAGGCCGATGGTATGACCTTCGAAGAGCCGACACCCAACTTATTCTCCTTCAACAACCCATACGGCGCCTGCCCGCAATGCGAAGGCTTCGGGCAGGTACTGGGTATTGATGATGACCTCGTCATACCCGACAAACGCCTTAGTGTGTTTGAAGGTGCAGTAGCCTGCTGGCGTGGCGAGAAAATGGGCGAATGGCAGAGTGCGTTCATCCGCACAGCCAGCAAGTTCGATTTCCCCATACACAAGCCCGTTATCGACCTCAGCAAAGAAGAATACAAACTGCTCTGGGAAGGCAACAGCAAAGTGAATGGCATCCGCGATTTCTTCGGCATGGTAGAGCAGAACCTGTATAAGGTGCAATACCGTGTGATGCAGGCGCGCTACCGAGGCCGCACCACATGCCCATCTTGCGACGGTGCCAGGCTGCGTAAAGAGGCCATGTTTGTAAAAGTGCAGAACACCACCATCGCCGACCTGATGATGATGCCAGCCAGCGACCTCAACACATGGTTCGGCAAACTGAAACTGAACGAGCATGATGCAGTGATAGGTAAGCGTATATTACTGGAGTTGAACCAGCGCATGAAAACCCTGCTGGATGTAGGCCTCGGCTATCTCACACTCAACCGCCTTGCCAATACACTCAGCGGTGGTGAGAGCCAGCGTATACAGCTCACCAAATTCCTAGGCAGCAACCTGACAGATTCTTTATACATACTCGACGAGCCCAGCATCGGCCTGCACTCGCGCGATACCGAACGCCTCATCAACGTACTCAAAAACCTGCGCGACCTGGGTAACACGGTAGTGGTGGTAGAGCACGATGAAATGATGATGCGCGAGGCCGACCATATCATAGACATGGGCCCGTTGGCCAGCCACTTGGGTGGCGAGGTGGTAGCCGCTGCACCATATAAAGAACTGATAAAAAACAAAATGAGCCTCACGGGCCAATACCTGAGTGGGGCTATGCAGATAGATGTACCCGCCATCAAGCGCAAGCCCAAAGGCAACATACGTATCGACGGTTGTAAGCAAAACAACCTGAAAGATGTGTCGGTAGATTTTCCACTGAATGTGATGTGCGTGGTAACAGGCGTAAGCGGTAGCGGCAAGACCACACTGGTAAAACAAACCCTCTACCCCGCCCTGCAAAAGCACTATGGTGAAGGCACCGACAGGCCCGGCCTGCACCGCGCCCTCTCCGGCAACCTCGACCGCATCACCCATGTGGAAATGGTTGACCAGAACCCTATCGGCAAATCATCGCGCAGCAACCCGGTTACCTACATCAAGGCGTGGGACGAGATACGCAAACTGCTGGTAAAACAGCCGCTGGCCAAAATGCGCGGCTTCGCCGAAAAACATTTCTCGTTCAATACCGATGGTGGCCGCTGCGATACCTGTAAAGGCGATGGCGAAGTGATCGTTGAAATGCAGTTTCTGGCTGATGTGCACCTGCTGTGCGAAAGCTGCAAAGGCAAGCGCTTTAAAGACGAAGTGCTGGAAGTAACTTACCGTGGAAAGAACGTATACGATATACTTCAGCTGGGTGTGGACGAATCGCTGGAGTTCTTTAAAGATGAAAAGAAGATAATTAAAGCCATACAGCCACTTAGCGATGTGGGCCTTGGCTATGTAAAGCTGGGCCAGAGCAGCGATACCCTCAGCGGTGGCGAGGCGCAGCGTGTAAAGCTCGCATCGTTCCTCGGCAAGGGTGCTGGCAAAGACACTATCCTGTTCATCTTCGATGAGCCAACTACCGGCCTGCACTTTCACGATATTAAAAAACTGCTCGCCTCGTTCGATGCCCTCATCGAGAACGGCCATTCTATCATTGTGATAGAGCACAACACCGATGTCATCAAATCAGCCGACTGGGTGATAGACATAGGCCCCGAAGGCGGCGCCGGCGGCGGCCACATCCTCTACGAAGGCAAACCCGAAGGTTTGGCAAAGGTAAAGGAGAGTTATACGGGTAAGTATATGTAGTGGTACGGTATTATTGAATGATTCGTAAATGCTTACTTATGAAATGGTATTTACTGGCACCAATAGCATTACTGCTATCCTGCGGAAACAACACAGGCAATCAAGCAACTATCAACGACACCACTACCGTAGCTGAAGGCGCACTTGCCGCCGCGAGCGAGGTCAGCACCCAGCAAACCGATAGCCTTTGCTTCCTTTCTTTGGCTGATGCTAAGAAGAAAGATACTTTCTACATAAAACTCTACCTGAAAGGCGATGATGTTACGGGTACTATGTCCTATCAGTATTATCAGAAAGACCGCCGCACAGGCAGCCTCATTGGCAAGAAGAACGGCAAACGAATCAGTGCTATGTGGACGTATATGCAGGAAGGCATTACCGATTCACTGAAAGTTTACTTTAAGTTGCACGACAATGTATTGCATCAAATGGAGCCGGGCTACGACCCCAATCAAGACCAGGATGACCTACCTCATGACAAACGATATAAACAGGTTTATCAACAGGTAGATTGTAGATAAAACAAGAGCGGCTTAAAGCCGCTCTTGTTTTATCTGGTGAATTGATATTGACAGGTCTTCCTTATCTGTCCTGTACTAGGATTATGAAGTTTATCGTCGTTTCAATCGTTTGGGTGTCATAGCTACAGTTATACTAACTTGAATAAACTCAAAAGGAGTGATGGTTACTCCTTTTGAGTTCTGAACTTCCGGCTACTTCTTTGTCATAGTATAGTTGCAGGTTGATGTTTCTAGTGTAGACATAGGTCTGAATACTACCTCTAAATTCACTTTATCATTGGTAAAGCTACCACTACCTTGTAGATAATAATAATCTAAGGAACCGGCAGCATTTAAATACTCTCCTTCTTCTATAGTGAATGTTTTATTGTTGCAATTCACCCTTGCAGGCACATCAATAAATTCAGCATTCCATCCACCCTTAGTTACTTCTATTTTGTATATTAATATCAGGTCGCCATTTACCGCATCCTTCTTAATCACATTTGTTGTTGTTTTATTCATACATTCATTAATGCATGACACATTTTTGGGTATGTAATCACGGCAGTCTGTCGTTGCTATTGTCAGGGTAAAGGGGAAAGATTTCTTCTTTCCTTTTGACGTTTCACAGATGAGGTTCAATGGGTAAACACCGTCCTTACTCACATTGGTCTTTATCATTAATATCGACACAAAGGGTGGCAGGCCTTTAACGACATCAAAGCTAACCGTAACGCCTTCGGGTGCGCCTTCAACCGATAAGCTCAGTTGCTCCTGGTCACCGGCAGTATATGTGATCGCCAGTGGCATTTGCTTTTCATCTTCCCAACTTATACTCATATCCGACAAGCCACCTACAATGTAAGTCATCGCATTACTGTCGGTAGTATCAGCAATACTTGGCAATACCGCTGGAGGGTCCTTCTTCTTACATGCAGCAATGGTTATCAACATGGCTACAATAGGGAATAATAGTTTTTTCATGTGTATTATTTAAGGCGCTAAAGATATTATAAATTTTTTACCACTGCATTCAACCGCAGAACGCCGACGGAATAAAACAAATATTGCACCCACACTAACATCTTGTCACTCACAATCGTCATAAGAGTGTATTGCAATACTAGTATTTGATTACCATTACTCGGCCTGCAACAGCACGGCTGCAATCTTTCTCATAACCTAAAATCAAAACAGTCTGCAACATGAAGAAACTTAGTTTACTCCTTTCCATTTACGCTCTGGCCTGCGGCGCTGCATTTGGCCAAACCCTCTATCCTTACAAAACCGGCTTCGACACACCGGCTGAGCAAGCCGGCTGGGCCGAGTACCGCACAGGGCATACGCACATCGGCCACTGGGCTACGGGCGCCTGCACCGGCAGTGGTGCACCATCTACGCCCAATTGTGTCTCGCACGATTATCCTGTAGGCGGCGCGCCTACGCAGGTTATCGACTGGTATGTATCCCCAAAATTTGACTTCACAAACGGTGGAAGGCTGGATACGGTCACTGCAAGGATATACTCCATGATGGGATCAACCGGCCCCGACGACCACTTCGGCATTTATCTGCTCAAGGGCAACCCCGATCCGTCAAAAGCTACGGTATCGCTCATTACCGATCTTACCGGTAATGTTTCCTCATTGGGCGCATGGGATACTTATGGTCCATACACTATACCCGCCACTGCCGGCGATTGCTACATCGCCTTCAAATACACAGCTACGGCCAATTGGTTCACCATCAATTTCGATGATGTGAAGATATCGCATAGCGCTGCCCCGGCAGGCGTTACAACTTTCGCGGGTAGTGGTATCAATATCTATCCGAACCCTGTGCAGGATGTATTGCAGCTAACGGGGCTGGCAGTAGGCATGACGATACACCTGACAGACCTTTCCGGTCGTACGCTGATACAGCATACCGCCACCGCTCAAAATGCAACCATCAATACCGCACTTCTGCCCGCAGGTCTGTTTATGGTTACCATAGCTGACAATGAGCATAAGTACACGACAAAATTGCTGAAGCAGTAAGAGTTACTCCCGATTACATACTAAAAAACAGGGCTTAACAGTCCTGTTTTTTTATTGGTCAATATTTAATAATTATGTATATTTGCTATAATAAAATAGCTAGTCATTGCGAGTGCAACGAAGCAACCTCACAAAACAACTAAGCGACTGCCAAAAACAGCCTCAATTACCCTTTCTTGCAGAGAGAGACAGTTGGTGGAACAGGCTACATTACCGGAACAAAATGGAACACCTCAAAAAATCAACTGATAATCAATACATTAACAATAAACAACACCATAAAACCCACCCCAAAACACAGGTAGTACTCCTACTGGAACAAAATGGAACATTATCCTCCCCTGCCAAAGGCAGACGTCAATCATCCCTCCTTGCTAAGGAGGGACCGAGGGAGGTGGAACACGCAACGACACGAACACTTCTGGCAAACCAAACAATAAAAACACTGTGCATCAACACCTAATATCGGGCATCTGGCATCAAATATCAGATAACCAATATCTAACTTCCAGCATCCAATAATACCTTATTTTTGAGTGTCTTAAGATCATGTCAGAAAATTATATCGTATCCGCCCGTAAGTACCGCCCCCAGACCTTCGATACCGTCGTAGGCCAGGAGCATATTACTACCACACTCAAAAACGCCATCCGTCACGATCACTTGGCACATGCCTACCTGTTCTGCGGTCCGCGTGGCGTGGGTAAAACCTCTTGCGCGCGCATATTGGCCCGCACTATCAACTGCGAGCACCCCACCCCCGATATGGAAGCCTGCAGTGTGTGTAACACCTGCCTGAGTTTTAAGGACAATACTTCGTTCAACGTTTTCGAACTGGATGCTGCCAGCAACAACTCTGTTGATGATATCCGCAACCTTACCGACCAGGTGCGCTTTGCGCCACAGCAGGGCAGGTACAAGATATACATCATAGATGAGGTGCACATGCTCAGCGCCTCGGCCTTCAACGCCTTTCTGAAGACGCTGGAAGAGCCACCCCCATACGCCATATTCATTCTCGCTACTACCGAGAAACATAAGATACTGCCCACCATCCTCAGTCGCTGCCAGATATTCGATTTCAAGCGCATCACCACAGGCGATATCACCAACCACCTGCAAAGCATAGCTACCAAAGAGGGCGTTACCGCCGCAGAGGCCGGCCTGCACGTGATAGCGCAAAAAAGCGAAGGCTGCATGAGGGATGCCCTGTCGATGCTCGACCGTATTGTGAGCTTTACCAATGGTCAGCTCACCTACGCCAGCACTATGGAGCACCTTAACCTGCTGGATGCCGATTTCTACTTCAAGCTTACCGACCACCTGCTGAGCCAGGATGTAAGTGGCACCCTGCTGCTGCTCGATCATACGCTGGAGAAAGGTTTTGAAGGCAATGTGATACTCGAAGGCCTTGCCGAGCACATGCGCAACCTGCTGCTGTGCAAAGACCAGCGCATGGCCAAACTGCTGGATGTACCTAACGACCACAAGCCGGTGTATTACGAAAAGGCCAATCAGGCTCCGCCGTCGTTTGTGCTTTCAGCGCTCAACGTCATCAACGATAGCGAGCTGAACTATAAGAATGCCAATAACAAGCGCCTGCATGTAGAGATGTGCCTGATACGCCTCTGCTACCTGCTACAGGCCACCGATGTAAAAAAAAACTCTGATAGCGACGTAGCTGATGCCCCGGCACAGCCGGCTTTTATACCGCCCGCTCCGCCACCTGCACCCGGCTACCAACACGCCCCAGTGCAGCCCGCAGCGTTTAGCGAGCCCGAGCCGGTAAGGCAGGCACCGCCTGTACCGCAGCCTGCGGCCGAAGTAACACATCCGGCTCCGCAACCCGCACCCGTGCAGGTGCAGCCTACAGCCGAAGCGCTCAAACCCGCACCTCTCCCTGCTCCACAGGCAACATCAACAGTACCACCCCCACCCCCACCTCCGGCCAATCCCAACCGCCGCATCAGCAAAAACCTGATGGACGAGATAGGCGCCGCAGTGCAAAACACGGTAACCACCGAAGTTGAGGTAAAGGAATTGACACAGGAATGGGTGTTCACACTATACGAACTATATAAGCAGGAGATACAGGCCGCCAACAAAAGTATGCTGCACGCACAGCTATCGGCCATGCAAACGGAGGTACACCCGCCTGACGAAATACGCATCATAGCCCCCAACGACCTGAGTGAAAGCTATGCGAAAGACCAGCGCAACCTGCTGATCGACTTTTTCCGTAAGCATACGGGTATAATGGTACGTGTAACTACAGAAATACGTGCAGACGAAAACGCCGAAGTAGACCAACAGCCCAAAGTAATGAGCCGGCAAGATATATATGACGCTATGGTAGCCAAAAACCCCGATCTGGGACTGCTGCGCGATAGCCTGGGGCTACAGATAGAATACTAGAATTACCCGCTGACAAAATCGGGCATTTATATTACTTTTGACACACTAAAAAACAAAACAGACCTATTCTATGGCCGAAGCGATTAGAATGCCACTATTGAGCGATACGATGAAGGAGGGAGTGATAGCAGCATGGCACAAAAAAGTGGGTGACAAAGTAAAAAGCGACGACGTAATAGCCGAGGTGGAAACCGACAAGGCGACTATGGAGGTGATGCCGTATGTAGATGGCACCCTGCTGTATATTGGTGTGGAGCAAGGCAAAGGCGTACCAGTGAATGGCATTATGGCCATCATTGGTAAAGAGGGCGAAGATTTCCAGTCGATACTGGATGCTGAAGGTAAGGGTGGCGATGCAGCACAAGCGGCACCAGCTGAAGCTGCTCCACAGCAGGAAGCACCTAAGCAGGAGCAAGCTCCGCAGCAACAAGAGCAACCCAAACAAGCCGCACCTGCCCCAAAGCCCGGTGATGCTACTGTAGTGCGTATGCCACTGCTGAGTGATACCATGAAAGAGGGTAAAATAGCAGCATGGCACAAAAAAGTAGGTGACAAAGTAAAAAGCGACGATATACTGGCTGACGTAGAGACCGACAAAGCCACTATGGAAGTAATGCCTTATGCCGATGGCACCCTGCTATACCTGGGTGTTAACGAAGGGGAATCAGTGCCCATAAACGGCATTATAGCGATAGTAGGAAAAGAAGGTACTGACATACAGCCATACCTGCAGGATAATGGCGGTAGCCAACCTGCTGCACAGGCAGAGCAAGGTGGCCAGCAACAACAGGCTGCGCCCGAACAAGGCCAGCCGCAGCAAGCTGCACCACAGCAATCAGCTCCTGCACAGCAAGGCAGCAACGATGGTGAACGTGTAAAAGCATCGCCACTGGCTAAGAAACTGGCTGAAGATAAAGGCATCGACATATCGCAGGTGAAAGGTAGCGGCGATAATGGCCGTATCATCAAGCGCGACGTTGACAACTATCAACCTCAACAGGCTGCCGCAACTGCCGCTCCTCAGCAGCAGAAAGCAGCAGGCAGCGCAGTGCAACAGCCTGCACTTGGCCAGGAAGGTCATACCGACAAGCCGCTGAGCCAGATGCGCCGCATAATAGCGCAGCGCCTTGCCGAAAGCAAATTCAGCGCGCCGCACTTCTACCTGCGCATGACGATAACTATGGACAAAGCCATAGAGGCCCGTAAAGCCATCAACGATGTGTCGCCGGTTAAAGTATCGTTCAACGACCTGATCATAAAAGCATGTGCTATGGCGCTGCGCAAGCATCCTGAAGTGAACAGCTCATGGATGGGTGATTTCATACGCACCAACCAGCACATACACATCGGCACAGCAGTAGCTGTTGACGAAGGCCTGATCGTTCCGGTTATCAAATTTGCCGATCAGAAATCACTGTCGCAAATAGCTGATGACTCTAACGTACTGATAGACAAAGCACGCAATAAAAAATTGCAGCCTAACGAGTTCACTGGCAATACCTTCACTATCTCTAACCTGGGCATGATGGATATCGATGAGTTCACAGCCATCATCAACCCACCCGATAGCTGCATACTGGCAGTAGGTAAGATAGCCGCTACACCTGTAGTAGAGAATGGCCAGGTAGTTGTTCGCCAACTACTGAAGCTTACCCTCAGCTGCGACCACCGCGTGGTAGATGGTGCAGTAGGCTCACGCTTCCTGCAAACACTGAAAGCGCATCTGGAGAATCCAGTTACAATGCTGGTATAACAATACCCAAGCTTAAAAAATACAAAAAACGCCACAGTATGTACTTGTGGCGTTTTTCATTTGGTCTTGCAAGCTCTTTTAGGCTATATCTGGGTATATCGGCATATATTCGGGTTCTCCACGTATCTCCGCATACCAGAATATCGGGAATGCTATACCACCCAGCAGAAACATAAATATCATCCAGCCAAGCTTAGTGCCCGCACTCATCTCTTTAATGCGGGCTATATGCACCATGAAATATATAAGTGTAGATGCACCTGTAATAAATGCTATAGCCAGCAGAATAAATAGCGTAGAATAATGTTGACTCATAACCGTTGCCAGCATCTCGTGATTACCTATCAATCCGGCATTTATCAGTGGCAAACATATCATTATAAAATACGTAAAGAATATCGTGAACGTCACCAGCGGCAAGAAGCTTACAAATCCCATTGCTGTTTTCTTGCCATCATCCATATGCATTATAGTGTCCATCACATTTAGAGTTTGGTTCACCTTATTCACATAAATACTATGCCTGCACCATAGTACTAATGTTAAAAAAAAGCACCTCAAAAGAGGTGCTTTCCAAACCTAATTGTTACCCAAACCTACTGTTTCACAAACAGTGTGCTATGTTTTGTTCCCTGTTTGTATATTGAAATATTGTACACTCCTTTGGCAAGATCTTGCACATTTATATTTACAGGATTACCTGCCACAATTCTTGTTTTCATATCCAGCAGATGCTTACCTTCAATCGTATTTACTGATACCATGCAGTCTCCTGCCATGTCATCAGCAGCAATATGCAACACATCTATTACCGGGTTAGGGTAAACTTTTATCTCTTGTGCCTGCATCTCATTATTCCTCACACTTAAGGCATCTTCTGCCACTGTATATGTCAGCGTATTACTTACGGCATCGCCACCCGTACCCCCATCATTATTCACCGCATTGATAACACCATAAAACTCAACAGTACCTGTACCCGCCACCGGAGCTATCCATTCGAAGAAGGTTAGGAAGCTCGCTCCTGTCTGCATAATAGCTTTATTATGCTCTACTATAACAATGCCATTCACAACCTTGGTACCGTGATCTGCACTTAATCCCTGAAAAGTGCCGGCCTGTGTATTGCCGCTTTTCAAAGCCATCAATTGAAAGCCGTTGTGAAAGTTGGTGGGGTGCATACTACTTAATTCTACACGATATACTTCTCCTGGCTTATACTTAGTTACCATACTCAAGTCATCTTTTTTCCTGACAGTTATCGTAGCATTGGCTAAACTGCCACCACTGTGGCAAGAGTTGCAAGAGCCGCTGGCACCTGGCCCTCCGGTCTTATTTCCATTGCCCATTTTGGCCGGGCCTGTTGCATTACTTAGCAAAACTGTAGCTATACTGCCTGCTACAAGAGTGAGTAAAATGATACGCTTCATAGGTTTCTCTTTTTGTTGATGGCATAAAAGTAGAACCTACCAACCGTGCGGTTGTTATTAAAAAGCCCTAATTAGTTATACATTTCCAGTACGCTCTTTTGGAGCTCTGTAGGTGTAAGCCCTGTACGCGTTTTGATAAAACCGCTAAAATTAGCCTGACTATCGAAATTGAGGTGGTAACAAATTTCTTTCAGAGACATTTCATTGAGCAATAAAAGCCTTCTAATCTCCAGCAATTGCTCTTCGTGTATCAGCTCCAATGCGGTTTTGCCCAGTATACGCTTGCATATTTCATTCAGCTTATCTGTATTGCAGCCTAATATGCTGCAGTACTCACTAACCTTCTTTTTGTCGAGAATATGAGTAGTGATGAGTGAGAGGTACTCTTCCAGTATATGGCGCTCTTTATCGTTCACTAGCTTTTCGCTACCCGCCTCTACTAACGAAATGAGTATAATTTGCAAATAGCTATACGCTTTATGCAAGGCTATAGAAGACACTTGCTTATTTGTAGTAAGTACAGCCCTGATGCGCAGCGCAATATCATATAAGTGTTCAAACTGCTGGCGCTCTATATGCAGGCTGGTGGCGCTGTATAAGTGGTAATGTTTTACAGGATGAAGATATTCAAACAGATCTTTCCGGAACTGGATCAGCAACCCGTTACTGCTTTCTCTGTTCATCAAATGCACCTGCCCAGGGTATATCACATATACTTCACCTGCTGCAAAATTGTAAGAAGTAAAATCGATAAGCTGGTTGCCTGCACCTTCATTTACCAGTATGATCTCGAAATAATCATGACGGTGCATTTTTTTAAAATCATACGGATTGCTATAGTCCAGCGGCTCTATCATCAATACCTTATCAAGGCCGGGCAGGTTTACATAGTTTATCCTTTCGGTATTCATAGGCTGGGTATCGCTACATTCCGTTGTTATTTCTTCTTCTTTTTCCCCGAGCCAAACTCAAAGCTGGTACCTGATCCCCGTACTTTACCTTCATTATCCTGATAGATATAGGTATTAGATTTTACACCATTACCAAGATTGGTTTGCTGCGTAGTTTGATTCACTATTACCGATGGATTAGGGGCAATTGTTGGGGGTGGCACATCTACCGCTTGAATTTTGCGTGTGGTAGTAGTGCCGCTACCGTCCAGATCAGCTTTATATTTTTCCGCAAGATCTTCATCCGCAGTTGGAGTTGTTGGCTGTGTAGATTCTTTCAATAACTCAACGTTGCTCTTTGGAAGTTCAGCAGCGGGTTTAGCGGGATCTTTGCTTAGATCTATCTTTTGCTGTGCCAAAACTGTACTGGCAGTCATGGTCATTATAGCTATCAATATCAGGCTTTTCATAAGATACAGTTTATCATTGTTGTCTAAACAAAATCGTACCTGTACGTGCATGCATAAAGTTAAGCTATTCATTTCTAGCGCTCAAAAACAAAAAAGCCACTCAACATTGAGTGGCTCTGAATAGTTTATAAGTACTAAGGTATATAAGTCTTAGTCTATAGAGGCTGTTCTACTTATTTAGCGAGGAAATCCTTCACTTTATCCTTATGCACCATTTGCTCTTTGAAAGTATAGGCTCCGGATTTAGGGCTGCGAACCGCTTTAATTACTTTAGTGTAATTTTTAGCTTCTGCTGCTTGCTTCGGGTCTTTCTTGATCGCGGTTTTAGCTGCTTTTGCCATGACTCAAATATTTTTAAAAAATTATTTAATTTCTTTGTGAACAGTTACCTTCTTCATGATCGCGTTGAATTTCTTCAATTCAATACGCTCAGGGGTATTTTTCTTGTTCTTAGTTGTAATGTAACGGCTTGTACCTGCCAGGCCGCTATTTTTATGCTCCGTGCATTCCAATATTACCTGAACGCGGTTTCCTTTTTTAGCCATCTTATAAAGATTTTACTACTTGTTTTTACTTAAATTAGATTTTCTCTCCCGCTGCGCGCAGTTCTTTTACTACAGAGTACAGACCATTTTTATTGATCGTACGGATTGCATCAGCTGCTAATTTCAGCGTTACCCAACGGTCTTCTTCTACCAGAAAAAAGCGTTTTGTCTGCAGGTTAGGCAGAAAACGGCGCTTAGCCTTCTTGTTCGAGAACGATACTTTGTGACCTGTTATGGGTTTCTTACCAGTTACCTGACAAACACGTGCCATTTATATTTTTTTTAGGACTGCAAAGGTAATGAAAATTAGAATTTAAACCCTCATTTTTTCGAAAAAAATTTCAAATAGCTGATTTTAGGCTATTTCAGGGTACAAAAGCTGGTCGAGATCGGCAATTCCCGGTACATTTTCGCATACAAAACCCTCGGCATACCTCACTCCTATCTGCTTACCCAGCTGCGAAGCGCGGTTGACGATATTATCCAAAAAGCCCTGGCTGGCTATATAAGTCATTGGTTCATTAGAGTTTGGATCGTGAAACTGGCTTTTATATGCTTTTACCGATTCCATTTTTGCATCCATCGTATCTGTTATATCTACTATAAAGCTGGGCTCTATAAAGCGGTCTTGTATCATGTGGAACACACGCTTAGGGCGCCATGCCTCTTGCTGCTTACCCTCATATGTGGTCACTATCTTGCGTAGACCAGCCAGGAAACAAGCATCTGCTATCAACCTACCGCCTTTGCCATGGTCGGGGTGGCGGTCTTCCAACGCATTGGCTATTATTATATCTGGCTGATACTTACGTATATACTGTACCAGTTTCAACTGATGTTCTTCATCATTTTTAAAGAAGCCATCACGCATACGGGCATTTTCGCGCACGGCTATGCCCATGATCTGCGCTGCGTCCTGCGCCTCCTGCAAGCGCAGCTCTGGTGTGCCACGTGTGCCCAGTTCGCCCATGGTTAAGTCTACTATACCTACAGCTTGCCCCATGCGGGCGTGCTTAATAAGAATGCCGGCTGCGCTCAGCTCAATATCATCGGGGTGAGCTGCAATGGCAAGGATGTGTAATTTCATGCCTCAGAATTGCCTGTTGTACGGCGTTTGAAGGCCAGACAGGCTGATTTAATTGGTTATTGACGGTTGTGCTAATAAGAGGAACAAAATAACAAAACTTATATCAGAAGCATCTATCAGTAATCATAATACGGGAATAACCTGATCTCTATTTCTTAGTATGCATCAAAGCCTGCTGGCGTTGGTAGCGGTACTTATAGTACACATTAGCCTCCAGCTCGGCCACTATCGTTTCTATATCCTTATCGCGGTCTTCAGGGTCATACTCCCGCTTCAGGCTGTTATTAAACAGTAGCGCGAGCGATTGCCATACCACTGCCGAAAAGCCACCTTTCAACTCCTTGATAATGCTAAAACAATTCTTCCCGGTTTGCCTGTTGATGAGCTTAACCAATATCTGCCCCTGAGTGATGGTAAAATCCTCCAATTCGCCTTTAAAGCGTTTATTCAGCTCCTTTTCAACCTGGTTGAGGTATGCTTTGCGCTGCTTTTTATCGTCTTTATATTTCTCAAGGTTCACATCCACGTCCTTTAGCACCTCGGCAGCCACTATAGCGTAGGGGTATACTTTATGCACGTTGTAACGCAGGCGGTCGTACCGGGCGCGCTGGCGGGCAAACTTGCGGGGCAGCTTATCTTTTACGAGTATATCATCCATATATACCATAGCGAAAGTGTCTGCACCTACCACAATAGCCCCAAGCAGTATGGTATCGTTGTTGTTGCCCACAGGCTTGCTATGCAATTGCGCCGCTACCGGGACAGCCTTCAGCAGGCAGCCGCAGCATAGTAACAACCATAAATATATCTTATATCGCGCAAGCATCTTACAATGTAAAATTCTAACTTTTCGGGTGCAATTACCTTGCCTAATCTATAAATATTTCAGCTAACAGCGTTTATTAACACAGCTTTGCGATGGGGTAAGACAACTGTTTTTGTATTTTAGCACCATAAAATTTCACATACATAGCATGAAGTATATACTGTATGCAGCCGCTGCCATCGTTTTCATATCATCCTGCAAAACCAAAAATGAAGGTATTACCCGCAGCGAGATAAACGCCAAAATAGACTCGCTGGTAGGCGTGCGCGTAGTAGAAGTAAACCAGCAGGCCATGGAAGACCTGGACCGCCGCATGGCCATAGAGGTGAAAGCCAAAGCAGACTCGATAGTAGCCGCTACGTTGGGCCAAAACCCACCTGCAACACCTGCAAACTAACCATAACGATATGCAAGCACAGCAGCACAGGCCAATACTCTACTTTGATGGCCTGTGCAACCTGTGTACCAGAGCTGTGCAATATGTGCTGAAGCATGACAAACAGGAGCATTTCCTGTTCGCATCGCTACAATCAGGCGCTGGTATTGCTGCGCTACGCCATATACCTGCCCACAAAATGGGAGCGGGAACACTTGTGCTGCAATACAACGGTCAGTACTACGTACGCTCTGAGGCCGCCCTACGCACAGCCATACTACTAGGTGGCTGGCACAAATGGCTGGCACTGCCGGCGCTCCTGGTACCCCGCCTACTGCGCGATTCCGTATACAACCTCATAGCCCGGTACAGGTATAAATGGTTTGGCAGGCGCAACGAGTGCATGGTGCCAACACCGCAATTAAAAGCCCGGTTCATAAGTTGAAAACTTTATCAAAATATTAGCCACAGCAAAGCTAATTTTGGCAGTATATGAACATGCTCAAATCCATTGGCCTGCTGCTGCTTTGCTGCGTGCAATTATCGGCACGGGCACAGGAGGTTTTATACTCCCCTTACGAGAAATTTGACATACGCTCTGGCGATTTTGCCACAGTTGGCAAAGTAGGCGGCAAAATATACGTTTACCGTGCTTCGCCCGAAGGTTTTTACCTGGATGCGTACAACAACAACATGGAGCGCCAGGCCACGGTTGTACTCGATTTCTTTCCTAAGAAAATATACGAAACCAAGTTCATCGCTTACTCCAACCAGATCATTGTGCTCTACCAATCGGTAGTGAGTAATATGGTGATACAACATGCCGCCCTGCTGGACGACCGCGGCATGCTGGTAGGCCAGCCCATAGCGCTGGATACAGCCAAAGCGGGCTTCCTGGGCCCTAATAGAGATTATTTCGCCTCAGCGGTTTCTGAAGACAAGAAGCATATCGTAGTTTACTCAGCCAATACCAAAGGGGAGAAACTAACCTTCCGTGGCAAATGGATAAATGAAGCGCTGCAAATAGAGCGCGAAGTACGCACCGAATATGTGGCCGACAACGATGTATCGTATGGCGAAGCTATATTGGGTAATAGTGGCGTTTTTTATCTGCCTGTATTTACCCCTATTGGCGGCAGGCAGTATACCGACCAAATATGGCTAATGGCACTAGCCCCGGGCAGTACTTCTTTTGAGAAAAATGAAGTGCCGCTGAATATGAAATTCGCCGCCGGCCTCTTCATGCGTATCGACAACATCAACAGCAGAATATATATCGGCGGCTTCTACTCCGAGAAAAAGAATGGCAACTACGAAGGGGTATTATATACCTATTTCGACATCAACAGCAAGACCTTCCAAAACCGCAAGAACATAGCTTTTGACGAGCAGATGCGCATAGCCACGGGGGAGCGCAGCAAAAAACGCGCCTTCAACGACTATTATGTGCGCCAGCTTATTGTTCGCAACGACGGAGGTTTCATACTAGTGGCCGAAGACTACAGCATTACTACACGCAATACGTATTCTCCGGGTTTTGGCTATTATTCTATGTACTACCCTACCATGCAAAACGCAGTGCGCGAATACCATTATGGCGATATACTCACAATGTCGTACAATGGCGAAGGGGTACGTGAATGGCACCAGTTTATCCGTAAAGAGCAGTATTCGCAGGAGGATGGCGGTATATTCTCGTCGTATGCGCTAATGAATACAGGTGGCACACTGGGTTTCCTATTCAATGACTTCAATGCATCGCGCTCGCGCATACAACTCGCTACAATAGACCCCGAGGGAAAGAAAGACATGCGCTCGCTGGCCGCCAACAAGGCAGACGACCCTGACTGGCTGCCCCGCTCGGGCAAGCAGGTATCGGCCCGCGAAATGGTAGTACCTTGCCTGCGCAAGCGCCAGATATGCTTTGCCAAGATCATGTTTTAACCTCAACCACAAAGGAATACCATAGTGCTGCACCTCGTTCGCGATAAGAGCCCATATACGGTCATTATACTACTCATCTTCACGCTGATAGCAAAGCTGCAGGCGCTGACGCACCCTATTATGCCGCCTATGCGTGAGGGACATGAGTTCTACAATGCTATCGTCTCTATTATGAGCTCGTTATTAGGCGGCAGTGCTTTTGCCTTTACCCTGCTAGGAGTTATCATGCTATTTATACAGGCCATATACCTCAATGCTATTGTGGCTAAGTATAAGCTCTACCCCAAGGTATCATACATACCTACATTTCTTTACATACTTCTCTCATCACTACACCCCTCGCTCAGTTATTTCAGCCTGGCATTGCTCATCAACTGGTGCCTGATAGCCTCTATCGATGTTATGCTGAGTTTTTATCATACCCAGCAACCCCGGAAGCAAGTTTTTAATGCAGGTTTTATCCTATGCATAGCTGCACTGCTACATTTCCCGGCCGTGCTATATATTATTACCCTGTTCGCGGCTATGTTGCTACTGCGCAGCTTTAACCCCAGCGAATGGGTAGTGGCCATCATGGGCTACATTACCCCTGTATATTTCTTTGCCGGTATGCTCTTCCTGTTCGACAAGCTGAAGACATTTCCGCTTTGGTCGCGCTTCGCCATCTATTTCCCCGATAAATTCATTTTACCTGTATACACCATTACATTGCTGGCGGGGGCTGGCACATTGCTGATACTGGGCCTAGTAGCCTTGCAAGGCTATATAGCACGCCTCAGCGTTTTCAACAGGCGCAACTGGGTTCTGATGTTTATCCTGCTAATTATTTCTTTTGTAGTGTCGTCCACCACAGATGAGGTAATTAAAAATATATGGTTGATTGCCATACCAGCTGCTGCACTTATTATATCTCACGCCCTTTACCTTGAAAAAAGTAAATGGTTTAGTAATTTTGCGTTTTATTTTTCGCTGCTCATTCTCATTGTTTGTCAATGGGCACTTTAAACTGATCAATTCTTACAAATGAAATTTGGCGTTATAGTTTTTCCGGGTTCCAACTGCGATCGCGATATGATGCATGCTTTGCAAGACGACCTGAAACAGGAAGTGGTTATGCTTTGGCATAAAGACAACGACCTGAGCATGTTCACCAAAGATGATTGTATCGTACTGCCAGGTGGCTTCTCTTATGGCGACTACCTGCGCTGCGGCGCACTGGCACGCTTTAGCCCTATGATGGAGCAGGTGATAAAATTTGCCAATGAAGGTGGTAAAGTACTGGGCGTTTGTAACGGTTTTCAGATACTGTGCGAATCGGGCTTGCTGCCGGGCGTGCTGTTGCAGAACGACCACCAGAAATTTGTTTGCAAGAACGTATATATCAAATCTGAAAATAAAGAGAACCGCATTGGTAAGAATGTAGGCGATAGCGTATTGAAAATACCTGTAGCACATGGCGAAGGCCGCTACCACGCCGATGCTGCTACACTGGAGCAACTGAACAAAAACAACCAGATCGTTTTCCGCTATTGCGATGAGAACGGAGAGATACACCTGAACAGCAACCCTAACGGTGCTACTGCTAACATTGCGGGCATCTGCAACGAGGGCCGCAACGTATTTGGTATGATGCCGCACCCTGAACGTGCCTGCAGCGATGCACTGCACAACATAGATGGCCGCGCCATACTAGAGGCGTTTACAATGATGAACTAAGAGAGTAAGACACTGGTGCTGTAGCTAAAGTTTTCTTAAAGCTGGCGATGCAGCCCAACGCAGAGGGTATAGTTTGGTTTCTTTAATTACACACAACAGCGTTTTATTATCCGATGAATAAAATAGTTAGCACCGCGCTCAGCTTTATACTTGTCCTGCTGGTATCAACAGGCTTGCAGGCGCAGATCATCAAAGATCCTTCAGTATGGAGCTTTGAGGCCAAAAAGAAGAGAGGCAATGAATATGAGCTGATCTTTCATGTAGACGTGAAGAACGGCTATCATATCTATTCTCTCGACCCTGGCGGCGATGGTTCATTCCCTCCCCCTTCTTTCGATTTCAACCCGGGCAGCAATTTCAAGCTGAAGGGTAAGCCAACCGAAAAAGGTAAACGCATTGATGAGACTATTGAAGAACTGGGTGGCACTATCCACTATTTCAAAAAGGTTGACTTCATACAAAAGGCGACTATTACCGCTAATGGCAAGATAACAGGTAAGTATACCTACATGACCTGCAATGAGCAGGGCTGCTTGCCTCCGCAAACTAAAAAATTCACCTTTGAGGTGACCGATGCTGATGGTACCGCTGCAACTGAAACAACAACCACAACAGACACAACCGCTGCTACCACATCAGCAATTGATACTGCAAAAGTAGCCGCGATGACCGCTACAGCTACACCAACAGATACGAGTAGCAAAGCCGACACCAGCGCGGATGACAAGACAGAGAAAAAGCAGGAAGAAAAATCGCTACTGGCTATCTTCCTGGCCTGCTTCATTGGTGGCTTGCTGGCGGTGCTCACACCTTGCGTATATTCAATGATACCCATTACGGTTAGCTTCTTTACCAAAAGGAGCAAAACACGTGCAGAAGGTATCCGTAATGCCATATACTATTCACTATCCATCATCATGATATTTACGGTGTTGGGGGTTTTGATATCTGTGCTGTTTGGCGCTAACGCACTTAACAACCTTTCTACCAACTGGATAGCCAACCTCGTATTCTTTGCCCTGTTCGTGATATTCGGTATCTCGTTCCTTGGTGCATTCGAAATAACACTACCATCTTCATGGACGAGCAAGACCGATTCTAAAGCCGGCCTTAGCAGTTTCAGCGGCATCTTCTTCATGGCGCTAACGCTGGTTATTGTGTCTTTCTCTTGCACAGGCCCACTGGTTGGTCCACTGCTGGTTGTAGCAGGCAAGGGCGGTATTGCTGGCCCTGCGCTGGGTATGTTCGGCTTTTCATTAGGCCTTGCACTGCCATTTGCATTATTCGCAGTATTTCCCGGTATGCTCAACAAACTGGCCGCTTCTGGTGGCTGGCTCAACCAGGTAAAGGTGGTACTGGGCTTTATAGAACTGATGCTGGCATTGAAATTCCTATCGAATGCCGACCTGGCTATGGGTTGGAGGCTGCTCGATAGAGAGATATTCATAGCTATCTGGATCGTGCTTTCTGTACTGCTGGGCTTATACCTGCTGGGTAAGCTCAAAATGTCGCACGACGATGCCTCACCTAAAAACATTTATGGTCAGGAATATGTATCTATATTCCGCCTGTTCCTGGCTATAGCCAGCTTCACATTTGCAGTATATCTGTTCCCGGGCATGTGGGGTGCACCACTCAATGGCATGAGCCAATTTGTACCACCAATGGGTACGCAAGACTTTACGCTTACTAGCGGTAACGGAGGCGGTGGCAATGCTGGCGGTCATGGTTTATCAATGATCAGCAGCGATATAGCGCCCAAGAAATATGTAGAAGAGATGAAGATATACGAGCCCGAAGTGGTAAAGAACATGGGCCTCGTTACTTATTTCGACTATGAAGAAGCTGTAGCTGCTGCTAAAAAACTCAAGAAGCCGATCATGCTCGATTTCACAGGCATCAACTGTGTGAACTGTCGCAAGATGGAAGCGCAGGTATGGTCGCGCCCCGAGGTAGCAGAACGTTTGAAGAACGATTTCATCGTAGTATCGTTATTCTGCGATTACGATAAAAGGGAGCTGCCTAAAGAAGAGCAATACTTTTCAAAAGTGCTTGGCTCTGAAGTGGTAACCGTAGGTGACAAGAACGAGGATATGCAAGCTACGCGCTTCAACTCAAACTCTCAGCCATTCTATTTCTTTGTAGATGAAGAAGGCAACAAACTGGCGGAAGAGGGCTACCCTTACGACCCCAACGTGCAGAAGTTTGTGGACCACTTAGAAAAAGTAAAAGCAAAATATAATTCGAAGTAACTTTGCAGTGCAGCTTTAATAGCTGCACTTCTTTTTTATAGAAGTACGCTTTTAGGATAAAAACCTGACGCTGTATGATAAAGACCATTTCCACTGCATTGCCGCCTGCTGACGCGGCCGACTACCACGCAATAAAGCGCGCCATAGCTGGCGAAGCAGATGTACAGGCCAAACGCATTACCGGCTATCACATCACCAAGAAATCAATTGACGCTCGCGGCAGGCAAGTAAAGATCATTCTGCAGGCGCAGGTGTTCATTGATGAAAAAGTACAGCCGCTACCGGAGTTTGATCCTGAGTTAAGGGATGTTACTAATGCCCCACACATCATCATAGTGGGTGCTGGTCCGGCAGGTTTATTCGCAGCCATCAGGGCTATCAACCTGGGGTATAAACCGATTGTGCTTGAGCGAGGCAAAGATGTGCGTAGCCGCAGGCGCGACCTCGCAGCTATGAATAAAGAAGGAGTGGTAAATCCTGAATCTAACTATTGCTATGGCGAAGGCGGTGCAGGTACCTACAGCGATGGTAAGCTTTATACACGCTCTACTAAGCGTGGCAATGTGCAGCGTATACTTCAACTCTTCACACACTTTGGTGCTGACGAGCGTATATTGTACGAAGCGCATCCACATATAGGCACCAACAAGCTGCCACATATCATCACTGCCATGCGCGAGCAGATAATTGAATGTGGCGGCGAAGTACATTTCGATACCAAGGTTACCGATTTCATACTACATGGAGATAGCATAAAAGGCGTTAAGACGGCTAATGGCGACACCCACGAAAGTGATGTAGTGATACTGGCCACCGGCCATTCAGCCCGCGATATTTTTGCCCTGTTGCACTACAAAGGCATAGAGATAGAGGCCAAGCCGTTCGCACTGGGTGTGCGCATAGAACATCCTCAATTACTCGTTGACCAAGCGCAGTACCATTGCGTCATCCGTGATGAGCACTTGCCACCTGCCAGCTACTCGGTAGTAGCGCAGGAGTATGGGCGTGGAGTGTTCTCATTCTGTATGTGTCCCGGTGGCATTATTGCGCCTGCCGCAACTTCGCCGGGCGAGATAGTGGTAAATGGTTGGTCGCCATCGAAACGGAATAACCCATTTGCCAACTCAGGCACCGTAGTAGCAGTTGATGAACGTGACTATGCGGAGTATGGCTTTACCGGGCCACTGGCAGGCATGCAATACCAGCAGATGGTGGAGCAGAAAGCATTTGCCATAGGAGGTGGCAAACTGGTAGCCCCCGCCCAGCGTATGGTTGACTTTACCAATAATAAGGTTTCCTCTACCCTTCCCGATTGCTCATACCTACCGGGTGTACAAACCGCAGCTATCAAAGACGTATTGCCCAAAGCAGTGAACGAAGCCCTACGCGCTGCCATGGCAGACTTTGGTAAGAAGATGAAGGGCTACTATACCAACGAAGCCATACTCGTAGCTACCGAATCGCGCACCAGTTCACCTGTACGCATACCACGCGATAAGGAGACACTACAGCATACACAGATCAAAGGCTTATACCCATGCGCTGAAGGTGCGGGCTATGCTGGCGGCATCGTATCCGCAGCTATAGATGGGGAGCGCTGTGTAGAGGCTGCTATCAACTGGTTGAAGCACTAGGCATCCGTGCTGGTGGGTATGCCAAAATACCGTGACCTACGTATCAGAAGGCATTACATATCATAATAGCTTTGGGTAAAATCAATGCGATGAGAACCTTAAGTGTATTATGCTTTGTGTACCTGGCGGTACTGCTGAACGCCTGCAAGAAGGACGACCCAACACCATCTACCCAAACCAACCCAACAACCACAGGCTGTGGCGATGGCAAGGTCTGCTTTAACCTGGACAATAGCGACCTAAGCAAAGACGGGGCTGGCTATGTGTTTGCTGATACCTTCATCTTTGTGAAGTATGAAGAAGGCGCCAAGCAACTCTCTATAGATATCTTCGGGCAGAAGACAGGCAACTATAACGTCAGCAACATCCGTAAGAAGGATAACGCCCGCATCTACTACTTCCCCGATGCCAGCAACATGTACATGGCTGAAACAGGCAACCTTAACCTCACAGAGTTCACCAGCGACTATAAGGCTACGGGAACTTTCTCAGGCACACTATACAAGTACGATAGCAACAACGAGACCTTCGACAAATCGAGCTCTGTAGTGATAAAGGATGGCAAGTTCACTAAAGTGCAGCTGGTAAAAAGCCCCTAGAAATTACCTTACCCCCATAACAGACGAAAACAGGCTCCCTAGTGGAGCCTGTCTCGTTTTTATATCGTTTAGCTAATATTAAGCAGTAGCCAGATTCTTGCTCATAGCTTCAGCCATTGTGATGCCGATGTTGGCAGGGCTTGCTACAACGTGGATGCCACACTCAGCCATGATCTTCATTTTAGCTTCAGCAGTATCATCAGCACCACCGATGATAGCACCGGCGTGGCCCATACGGCGGCCCGGAGGCGCTGTCTGGCCAGCTATGAAACCAACTACAGGCTTTCGCATGTTGTCTTTCAGCCACATTGCAGCTTCAGCTTCCATGTTACCGCCTATCTCGCCTATCATGATGATACCATCAGTTTCAGGATCGTTCATCAGCAGTTCTACAGCCTCGCGGGTAGTAGTACCGATGATCGGATCGCCACCGATACCGATAGCGGTAGAAACACCCATACCAGCTTTTACAGTCTGGTCAGCAGCTTCGTAAGTCAGGGTACCTGATTTAGAAACGATACCGATACGGCCTGGTTTGAATACAAAGCCCGGCATAATACCTACCTTAGCTTCGCCGGCAGTGATAACGCCAGGGCAGTTAGGGCCTATCATACGGCAGTCTTTACCTTCTATGAACTCGCGGGCTTTCACCATGTCTTGTACAGGTATACCCTCAGTGATGCAGATGATCACTTTGATGCCGGCATCAGCAGCTTCCATAATAGAATCAGCAGCAAATGCAGGTGGAACGAAGATGATAGATGTATCTGCACCTACTGCAGTTACCGCTTCTTTCACTGTGTTGAATACAGGACGGTCCAGGTGCTGTTGGCCACCTTTACCAGGTGTAACGCCACCAACTACATTGGTACCATACTCAATCATTTGCGAAGCATGGAAAGAACCTTCAGTACCGGTGAAACCCTGTACGATAACTTTCGAGTTTTTATTTACGAGAACAGCCATGAGCTTTAATTATGTTTAGAATAACGCGGGCAAATTTAATGTAATTACAGCCAAATACAAACGCTAATTATGAATTGAGGTTTTTATGTTATTTATATTTTTTTAACGCTAGCCAGCCAACCATTTGCAACCTGCTACAGTCTTTATACGTACAAGAGCGATAAACTATTAAATTATAAGCTCTGGCAACCTACCCTGCGCGGGCTTATATAGCAAAATATTAAAGATTGTAATGGGTAATCAATTCTAAGATGAGACCGGTATCTACCGGTCTTTTCGTTTTTACACCTCTCCCCTGTCTTCCATCATGCTCATTTCCTTGGCCTTGGTAAGGAACTCTGAGGCGAAGATGAACTCGTTGAGCTGCTCGTCTTTGCTGTAAATGATATCTTTATTGGAGCCTTCCCACTTCTTTTTGCCTTTGTACATATATACAATATGGTCGCCGCTTTCCATCACAGTGTTCATATCGTGGGTATTGATAATAGTGGTCATCTTGTACTCGATGGTGAGTTCTTTGATGAGTTTATCGATCACCAGTGAGGTTTGCGGGTCGAGGCCGGAATTAGGCTCATCGCAAAACAGGTATTTGGGGTTGAGCACCAGTGCGCGGGCAAGGGCCACACGTTTTTTCATACCGCCGCTTATCTCGGCGGGGTATTTCTTATTAGCATCTTTCAGATTCACCCTGTCCAGCACTTCATTCACACGGGCGCGTTTTTCTTTTACTGTCATTTTGGTGAACATATCGAGCGGGAAACGGACGTTGTGCTCCACATTCATACTATCGAACAGGGCAGAACCCTGAAACAGCATGCCTATCTGCTTGCGCACTTCTTTCAGGTCTTCGTTATCCATAGTGAGGATATCCTTACCCTCATACAATACCTGGCCCTGCTCGGGCGTGATGAGGCCTATCATGCATTTCATCATCACCGTTTTGCCGCTACCGCTGGTGCCGATGATGAGGTTTACCTTGCCCGGCTCCATTATAGCGTCTACATTATCGAGCACTACTTTCTCGCCAAAGCTCTTGCTGATGTTCTTCATCTCTATCATATATCAAATGTAAGCGGGTATAGTGACGCTTCCAAAGGAAGGGTTAAATAATTGTGCCATAGGTAATTGCGGTGCTGGCACATGCAACCGTTGTTGCGTTTTGTTGTGTTCATTGTCAGATTCCCACTTCTCCCGGCGTGGAGTTTTCTCACGCGGGCACTCACCTCCCCCGTCCCCTCCTTAGCAAAAAGGGGCAGTGTTATGTGATATTGGGCTAATAGGGTCATTTTCGTATAGGATCTCAATAATAGCAAATATACGTGAAATTAAACAATAAAACAAATAATACTACTGGCATAGTTTTTACAGGATAAAGAATAATAATAAATTGAGCGTATGAAACGACTAATGACCATACTGGTATGCAGCAGCCTGCTTGCGGCATGTGGTGGCGACACGCACGAAGAGACCACAACAACAGATACGGTAACCACAGAGATGACTACGCCAGCTGATGGTACCCTAAACAATACCAACAGCATGGATACTACGGCTGCAGGTGCAACAACTGATATGAATAATGGTGGCACAGGAACTACAACTGGCTCAGGGAATATGAATAATGGCAACAACACCAGCAGTACCGGGACAACTAATGCCAACAGGACAGGCAGCCGTAGCCGCACAGCTACCGATAACCGTACAGGACTGGAAAAAACAGGGCATTATGATGGCACAAAAGGCGTGCCCGAGCCACCTAATCTGGATGATGCTAAATTCCGTAATAAGAAGCCAGCGCACACTTTTGGTGATACATCGGCACAGGCCAGGCCATAAAACATTGCTTATTTTGGTTGTTTAGATAAGCGACAACGCCATCTTGCAGAAAGATGGCGTTTGTGTTATGTGGTATGCCACATCGTTGTTGGTGAAGAACACAAACAACGGCGGACGTTTTGCACTAGTCCAACCCATATTCGAGCCTGACCACTATACGGGCTGATTTATTCTTGCTAAACACATCATTATTACCACTGTAACTATCTTCTGATGTAGAGCCCTCTCCCGTGATCTGGAAAACGCCCAGCGACGCAGACTTAAGTTTACCTAGACGTCCGCCGGCTGTTTTAACTGTTTTCTCAGCACGTTCCCGAGCATCCAAAGATGCCTTTTCAATAAGATCATGTTTAAGACTCGGCAAGTCAGAATATGTATATTGTACTTGGCTAGGCGTAAACTCAATGCCGGAATTGATTAATTCTGATGTTTGGTCTCGTACATTCTCGATACGTTTCATCAACTCAGGATTTTTCCTGCAATTAATACTAATAGTTTGCCTTGCGATGTAGCCATCAAATATTTCTTCAGATCTAGTACTTAATCCGCTGTTATCATTACGAGATTGTATTTCAACTGTTTTATACTTCTTCTCAAAATCTACCCCGCTAAACACAAATTCCCCAGGTTTAAAACCTTTGGAGATAAAAAAATCTTTTACTTTCTCTTTGTCAGCAATGATAATAGCGTAAGCTTCTTTGGCATTCATAGCCTTCGATGTATAATATCCTGAAAATAGCATTTCATCGGATGTGAAATCACGTTTACCCAAGCCAGCTACCGATATTGTATCAGTGCTTTCATTTCTCTGCTTAAAAGCTTTTCCCAATAACATTCCCGTGATAATAATGGAAAGCCCTATGATTAACGTTCTTACTAAGTTGTATTTCTCCATGACTGTTTATCGCATTTATAAGTAAATATAAATCATTGCACCTTCAGTTATATCTAGTAAGATTGATTTGTTATACCTCCTCACAATTACCAGTTTTGCTAGTTCCGTCATTGCGAGTGAAGCGAAGCAACCTCATGGAATGAGGGTTGTTCAACTACCCATGTTATCGCGAGATTGCTTCGTCGCATGCGCTCCTCGCAATGACGGGAAGCTAACCGAAGAGATTAATTTACTTTCTCGAAATACTTCACGTCAAAACCGCCGATCACTCCTGCACGTTTTTGTGCAGCTTCCCACTCGGGGCTGGCTAATATGGCTTTGGCCATTTCCAGGCTGGCATATTCAGAGATAACCGTTACGCTGTTCTCATCATCGATGCTGCGGTAGATGTTTAGAATCTTGATGCCCATCTTTTCCCTCATAAGAGCAGCCTCGTCGAAAGCGGTTTTCCATTTAGCGAAGTCTTCTACTTTAGTAGAAACAATTAGTGTAGTTGCCATAATATTTCTGTTTTTATGAAGGCAAAACTACACGCAACGATACTCTCAAAACTTGATTTGAATCAAGAAACGCTGCCTGCAATTTTCTTTCTTATGCGGCTTATCGTCTCTGTACGGATGCCAAGATAGTTGGCCAGGTGATGCTGTGGTACACGGAGTATCAGCGAAGGACGATTCTTTAATAATCTTAGATAAAGGCTTTCGGGGGTATCGCTTTTTAATCTTGTCGCTTCCTGTATGATCCTGTTGTGGGTTAAAGGATAGGTCACATCAAACCAACGCTTATAGGCCGGGATATTGTTCAACCCCCAGTCGGCGTTCTCTAATGTAATGCCTAAAAGTTCACAATCTTCAAGCGCTTGTAAATACATCTCTGTTTTCGTACCTGTGCGCATGCATTGCACCTCTCCCGCAAACCAACCTTCCTCTGCAAAGTATACGATGTGTTCTTCACCATCATCATTGATAAAGTATTTTCTCATACAGCCTTTCGCTATAAAAGGACTGTAGCGGGGTACTTCACCTGCACGATAAAAATGCTCACCCTTCTTTACGGTAAATGGCTTAAAGAGTGCAATAAACTTTGCCGCATCTTCATCAGATATGGCTGAGACTTTCCCGATCTCCTGTAATAAGATGTCTGTATTCAAAAGGCTAGTGTTATCCAAATATAGTAAACAAAAAAGCGGTGTCAGATAACTACCACCGCTTTTTTATTATACTTATGTATAAGATTTACACCTGGAACACGCCGGTTTTAAACTCCTTTATTTCTGGGTTGTGATTGGCGGCGTTGATGCCTTCTGATATTACGTTGCGGGTTTCGATCGGATCGATGATCTCATCGACCCAAAGGCGGGCCGCTGCGTAGTAGGACGAGGTTTGCTCGGCATACTTATCCGTAATTTGTTTCAACAGTTCGGCTTCTTTTTCAGGATCAATGGTTTCGCCTTTTGCTTTCAATGCTGCTACCTGTATCTGCAACAGGGTTTTAGCTGCCTGCTCGCCACCCATCACCGCTATCTTGGCATTAGGCCATGCGTAGATGAAGCGAGGATCGTATGCCTTGCCGCACATAGCGTAGTTGCCCGCGCCGTACGAGTTGCCTATCACTATAGTGATCTTCGGCACAACAGAGTTGGATACCGCGTTCACCAGTTTAGCACCGTCTTTAATAATGCCCGACTGCTCGCTGCGGCTACCTACCATAAAGCCGGTAACATCCTGAAGGAACACCAGTGGTATTTTCTTCTGGTTGCAGTTTTGTATGAAGCGTGCTGCTTTGTCGGCGCTATCGTTGTAGATAACACCACCCAGTTGCATTTCGCCTTTACCGCTTTTTACAATTTTGCGCTGATTGGCCACAATACCTACCGCCCAGCCATCGATACGGGCGTAACCACATACGATGGTCTTACCATAGTCTTGTTTAAACTGATCGAACTCCGAGTTGTCCACAAGGCGTTCTATCACCTCTACCACATCGTATTGCTTGGCATTATCTACATGCAGTATGCCGTATATCTCGTTAGGGTCTTTTTTAGGTGCTACAGGCTTGGCACGGTCGAAGCCCGCTTTAGGCTGCGCACCCATTTTCTCTACTATGCGGCGCACCTGATCGAGGCACTCCTGTTCAGTATCAAATTTATAGTCGGCGATGCCGCTTACTTCGGTGTGCATTTTAGCGCCGCCAAGCGCTTGCTGGTCGGCATCCTCACCTATCGCAGCTTTTACCAGGTATGGGCCAGCCAGGAAGATAGAGCCGTTGCCTTCTACCATCAGCGTTTCATCGCTCATGATAGGCAGGTAGGCGCCACCCGCTACGCAGCTACCCATTACGGCAGCGATCTGCGTAATGCCCATAGCACTCATCTGCGCATTGTTGCGGAAGATGCGGCCAAAATGTTCTTTATCGGGGAAGATCTCATCCTGCATAGGCAGGTATACACCCGCGCTATCCACTATATATATCACGGGCAGGTGGTTCTCCATAGCTATCTCCTGCAGGCGCAGGTTCTTTTTGCCTGTGATGGGGAACCATGCACCGGCCTTAACCGTATTATCATTAGCCACGATCATGCACTGGCGGCCGGCTATATAGCCAAGGCCAGCCACTGTGCCACCCGCCGGGCAGCCGCCGTGTTCTTTATACATCTCCCAACCTGCGAACGCGCCTATTTCTGTAAACCTGCTGCCTTTGTCGGTAAGGTATGCTATACGCTCGCGAGGGGTCATTTTACCCTTTTCGCGGGCCTTGTCGATGGCTTTCTGGCCACCGCCGAGGCTCACCTTAGCATGGCGCTGTTTCATAGTACTAACGGCCAGTTTCATGGCGTCTTCGTTCTTATTGAATTCCAGGTTATTACTCATACGTGCGCAAAAATAGCTGTTTTGTTGATTTGTGCCTATAGCCACAAAAAAGCCCTTGCAATTGCAAGGGCTTTCGGAATTACCAGTTAGAAATTGATTTGAGCCTGTAGCCTCAGCAGGCTGCCTTGCTGAAAATTGTTTTGTTTAGCATAATCCTCAAACCTGCGTGAGGATATCGTGTACATAGCTACCAGCTCAAACGTCTTAACGGGCTCCCATTCTACGCCTATTTCCAGCTCATTCACTTTATAGCTCCGCGCATCCTGCTCAAACTTCTTACCGCCATCATAATATTGTATGCGTGTAAAGGGATAGAACAAATGGTTTTTGTAACGCGCCATATAGCTGAACGTGACATAGCCGCCCATAACATTGCGTACCTCAATACTATCCGAGCCTTTATTGAATTCGGGACCACGGCCAATATTATACTCGGCCTGAATGCCGAACGGGCGGGGATACATAATGAAAGAAGCCGCCACGCGCTCATCATCGTAGCTCCTGTCGGCAGTGTATTTTACACCCTCGGTAAGCAGATCGCTGGCAATGATATATTTACCCTTGTATGCCTGTATGCCTGGCTCTATGATCTGGCTACCGACCTTGAAAGGATACGAAAGGCGGGATACGATATGCGGCGTATTATTCAGCTCGGGCTTGTTGGCAGTTTGCCCGTTGAAAGCACCAAAGGCAAACACGCCATAGTCGCCGGAGCCTTTATAACCATCGCGCACCAGCATAGCGAAGCGGTCGCGTATTTTTTTAGGGGCGTAGTAGAAGAACACACCCAGGTCGCGCTCATTACTCAGCGGGCTGTTTAGTGCATCGTTACGGTCTAGCGGCAGCCTGTTCTGGCTCGATTGCATGTTCTCGAAACCATAAGGCACCTTGCTTTGCCCTACACGAAAGCGGAATTCATTATCCTTATCTATACCGAGATCGAAATACGCATCTCGTATCTGCCCGAAATGCAGGCCTGTAGAACTGGCCGAACTGGCGAAATCGGGTTGCAGGTAGAAGTACACCTGTTTACTGATCTGCCCGAATAAAATGACGCGAACCCGACGCAGGAAAAAACCGCCGTTCTCGCCCCAGCTTTTATCGCACTGGTCGCATTTTAGCTTGGGGTTGGTTTCGGCCAGCCTGTTGTAGCGTGCCTGCACATAGCCGCGTATAGCGAATTTTTCATACCATTTTTTTTCGGGCGTTGCCGCCACCGAATCGGGTTGCGCAAATGCTGCATACGTGTGCATAGTTGACAGCAATACCATAACCACGATAACCTTTAACCTGAAATTAGTAGAACCCACTTTTTGTGATTTGCGCGCAAAACTATATTATTGAATGGGTGGTAACATTAATATAAATTGAACTTAACAATTACATAATATTGAAGTAATGTCCAATTCGTAAGCAATTTAGGTTGCTGTGGTGTTAAAAATAGCAAAGCAATAATTGTGGGTGATTTCAAATAGCGTAATTTACATTTAGTTGAAATTTAAAGAGATGCAAAGCAGACTGCTATTAGTTTTCGCCCTATTGCTGTACGTGCAAACCGGTATGGCGGCAAAGCTATACATACCGATGGATGCGGACAACCAGCAAAACCACCTGAAGGCTTACGGCGTGGCTTATGCTGCACTAAAGAACGGCATAGAGGTGGACTGGCTGTTGAACTACGAGGGCGGTAGCTTTGCGATGGAGCAGGTAGACGGGATAGAGCGCATGTGCAAGCTGCGCGGCGTAAGCTACCAGGTGATAAGCGATGCACAGTATGGCGGCATTGTAAACACTATATCGAACCCCGACTATAATGGTGATATCATAAAGCTGGAGAAACCACCCAAAATAGCGGTGTATACCCCTCCCGGCAAGCTACCATGGGATGATGCCGTGACACTGGTGCTGACCTACGCCGAAATACCTTACGATAAAATTTACGATGATGATGTGCTGCTGGAAAAGCTACATGAGTATGACTGGCTACACCTTCACCACGAAGACTTCACGGGACAGTACGGAAAATTCTGGGCAGCATACCGCAACACTACCTGGTACCAGGAGGATGTAAAGCTGAGTGAGGCGACCGCTGCAAAGCATGGTTTTAAAAAAGTATCGCAGCTAAAGCTGGCGGTGGCCAAAAGAATACGTGATTTTGTGGCCGGCGGTGGGTATCTCTTTGCTATGTGCAGTGCTACCGATAGCTACGACATAGCCCTGCAAGCCGAAAAAACCGACATCTGCGATGTACCTTTTGATGGCGACCCAGTAGCACCCAACGCACAACAGCATCTTGATTTTACAGCCGGGTTCGCATTTAAGGACTACCAGCTATCCAATAGCCCTTATGAATATGAGTTCTCGACGATAGACAACACTAACCTGCGCAGGGTGCAGATGGAGAATGATTATTTCAACCTGTTCACCTTCTCAGCCAAATTTGACCCCGTGCCTACCATGCTATGCCAAAACCATACTACTACCATCAAGGCATTTATGGGACAAACCACATCCTTCAGAAAAGAAACGCTGAAAACAAGTGTGCTGGTAATGGGTGATTATAAACCCGCCAACGAAGCCCGCTACATACACGGAGAATACGGCAAAGGCACATGGACATTCTACGGCGGCCACGATCCTGAAGACTATCAACATGCTATTGGCGACCCGCCAACAGAACTGATTAACCACCCAACATCGCCGGGCTACAGGCTGATATTGAATAACGTCCTCTTCCCCGCAGCGAAGAAGAAACCGAGGAAAACTTAAGCATTGAAAAAAGCCGATACAGCATCGGCATAGTTACTACCAACAGGTATCTGCACATCGGGCATCTGCAATTGCTTGTTGCGAAGGGACTGCACTTTATCTATAGCTACTATATAGGAACGGTGTACACGCAAAAACTGCTTCTCAGGCAGTTTTTCCAAAATGCTTTTCATACTCATTCGGGCTATGATAGGCTTGCGGTTGGTAAAATGCAACTTGAGATAATTGTCCAGCCCCTCGATGTATACAATATCCGCTACGGGTATCTTCACTACGCTATAGTCTACCTTTATAAAAAGATTGTGCGTAGCCCTGCCCTGCCGATACTCATAATAGTCTTTGGCTTTAGTTAACGCCTGCTGAAAGCGGCTTAATTCAAACGGTTTTAAAAGATAGTCTATTGCGCTCAGGTTAAACCCTTCTACAGCATACTCGCTAAAAGCCGTGGTGAATATCACCATAGTATTGCTGTCAAGCCCTTTGTAAAAATCAATGCCCGACATACCCGGCATTTGTATATCGAGAAACAACAGATCAACAGAATTATTCGCTAAATAATCGGCTGCTTCGCGTGTGCTGGAAAAAGTTTGTAACAGCTTCACAGCATCAGACTGATCGCAGAAGTTTTTGATCACCATCAATGCCAGCGGCTCATCATCCAGTGCGATAGCTGTTATCATTTCAGTTGCAATTGTAGTGTCACCTCAAAACTATCTTTATTATCCAATACCTGAAGCTTGTGTTTGCCGCCATACATCAGCTCCAGCCTTTTGCGGGTATTTTCTATACCCAGCGATGTGCTTTCTGTATCGCTCTGGCGAACCAGTACTTTTTTGTTGAAAGCTTTAAACAGCAGTACGTCGCCTTCTACTGCAATATCTATTCTTATAACAGAACCGCCATCAGTATTCACACCATATTTGAACGAATTTTCAACAAAAGGGATCAGCAAAAAAGGTGCGATCTGCAGCCCTGTAAAGCTACCTTTAGTATGATACATCAAGTCTACATTACTTGTGAGCCGCAATTGTTGTAAACTAATGTAATTGGTGATATACTCTACCTCCTTTTCCAACGATACATAATTGCGCGAAGCTTCACTAACTGTATAGCGCATCATACCCGACAACTTAACAACAGCCTTTGGTGTATCATCCGACTTTGTAAGCGCCAACGAATAAATACTATTGAGTGTATTGAACAGAAAATGCGGATTGATCTGCGCTTTGAGAAACAATATCTCCGCTTCCGATTTCTCGCGCTGTGCTTTTTTAAGTTGGCTATTGATCTTGAGCGTAAGCGATATAATGAATGCCAATGCAAATTTCAGGAAGTTATCAGCAAAAGGCCCAAACCTACCCCAATCGAAACCATCGCGATATGGGGGAGGCATAGGTCCATGCCCTTCCATCATGTGCCCGGGTGGCGATTGCATACGCTCATAACTCATAGTATACCATTCGGGCAGCACCGTAACTATAATGAATGCCAGCAAAGCGAACAGAAAGAACGATACGTATTTTTTTCGGAAATAGTAATGAGGTATGAGGTAGAAGTAATTGATATAGAAGAATACGATCGTTAAGCCATATTCCCAGAGTTCGTCCCTATAATGTCCGGTAATACTTACATCGAAAAAGGAAGTATTACCCGGCACAGAAAATACAGGCATAGCCATAAAGGCGAGGCAGCATAAAATATGCAGCAGCACCTCGTTGGTTTTTGTCCGCGTCTTTACCATCGCATTATCACCCTCCATATACAAGTGTAAATTATCTAAAAGCATCGTACAATTCTTCTATAACTAAAAAAGCAGCAGGCCGTACATAACACCGGCCTGCGCTTCAACCTATTACTACTTGCTAAAACCACCTTAGCTTCTTAATACGCCGTCATCATCTTCACTTGCCTGAAAGCACCTTCTGCATTAGTTATCTGTAGCTGATACAGATAGTTGCTCACAGGCAGGTTGAGGTTGTCCATATCCACAATTATGGTATGATCGCCTGTACTCAATTCCCCCTTCTTTATACTTGCCACCTTTCTGGCATTCAGGTCGTATATATCCAGCTGCACATCCGATGCAGTGTTGAGCGTGAACGGAATTGTAGTAACACCATTATACGGGTTAGGGAAGTTCTGCCCCATCTTGAAATGCCCACCTGTCTCGCCCTCATAGTTCACCAGGCCGGTAGCGCCGGTACCTGCTATGGCCACTTCAAGATAGCTATCGTAGCCACCGCCGCTGTTGGCAGTAAGTGTTGCCATCTGCAGGCTATAGCCGTCCGAAAATATATTATCAGAATTGAGCGCCATTGGGTCTGCACCCTTAGTATATACCGATGAATTGGCTGCATACAATGCATTCTTATCGGCTATAGGGAAGGTAAGCTGAGATACCGCCTTATATATAGAGCTGACATAAACCTGGAAGTGTATATGGCAGATACGGCCGTTGTACCACCCGGGGAACTTAGTGAGAAAATTCACCTCACCGTTAGCATCGGTCATCTGGTAGCCACGCAAATAGGTAGCCGTAGTGCTACCTGGGTTTTGTGAGTTGTTGTAACCCGAGTAAATGCCATCGCTATCGCACATCCATACATTTACACGCACGTTGGCCATAGGCAGGCAGTTATCCAGGCCAATGATCTTCATCTTCAGGTTCAGGTCTACACCTGCCCTGTCTTCACGCAGGTCTTGCCTGAAGTAAGTAGCAGCATTGGTAGTAGTAAGATCGAGCGGGAAAGGACCTTCCGTTTCTGATGGGATGAGCGAACAGGCGGTAGCCTTGGTAACTGATGTAGTAGCCGCCTGCACCTTATCAAACGGCAGCATGGCGCCCGCACCAGCGATGCCCATGCTTTTTAAAAAATCACTCCTTTTCATAACAGTTCTGCTTTAGTAGTAAGAATGTATTTGCAAACTGAAATTAGCAGTAACTATTACCTATTGGAAATATATGGGGTGAACGATAGTTTTTGTGTGGTGTTTAGACGCGGGAATCAATTTACGGTGAACATAAGCACGAATGCATCACTGCAATTACCCTTCAGAAACGAATGTAACAGATAGGAATTACAGCGCATTCCCTTGTATGGGGAAACAACATGTCAAGCACTTAACGCTTGAGGTGAAACTCATACATAGCTATCCATTGCTGTGGTGTCATCTTCGATGCAAGCTCACCGATAAGATCGAATGGTATCTGCTCAGGCTTCTTGAAGCGGATACAACTCTTACCCATATCCAGCTTCGTCTTCACACGCTTTGCATATTCATCCTGAAACCATTTGAGCAAGTCGGGATCGCTATAGACACCCATGTGATATACTGCGATAAAATTTTTCTGAGAAGCTATGCTCATGAACGGTAGCGGATCCTGCGGATTGCAATGATAGCCCGCAGGATACAAGCTATGTGGTACAGACCAGCCCATCATTCCGTAACCCATACCCTCTTTAAAACCTTTGGGCAGGTTCTTATTAATTACTTTGCGCAACTCAGCCATTGCCTGTTGCCTTTCTTCAGGTAGCGTTGCAATATATTCTTGTGGTGTGATGGCCTCGGACCTCATAGCAGATATTTGCTATAAAGTTACTAAAGATTTAGTCGGGCAATACCTCTGCGCTAAAACCACGCTCGGCCAGCAAGTTGATCACCTGCACATTGTCAACTGCTCCCGCAGCTTTTATACGCAATATCCTGTCGCAATCATCGAGGTCGAAACTGGCTTCACATTTTGTGAACATGCGATGTATGCAGCCCACTATCTCAGTAGCGCGCTGCATACAATCCACATTTGTTTTAAATACCTCTACCATATCCCTTAGTTGACAGAACATGAATATGCTATTGAAAAGTTTGTATTTCTACTTTAGCCTTCAATAGCTTGTGGTGATAGATATAGGAGCCGGCAATAAGTGCTAGCATCACAGCCATGAATACGGCACCAAATGCATCTATTTTACCGAAGGCCAGATACATTGAAATTACAGCGGCCAGTATATCAAAAGTGAAGCCTGCGTATACCCATTCCTTTACTCTTGGGAAACCCGGAATGAGCATAGCGATAGAGCCAAGTATTTTGGCAACACCTATAAGGGGTATGAAGTATAGCGGATAGCCCATCTGCTCGTGTATGATCTTTACAGTTTGAGCATCTGATGTTACGTACGGTATTGAACCCGGGCCCATCATTAAAAGTATAGGTATGGTAAAAACCCAGTAGAGAATTTTTGTCTTTTTCATTGTTGTGGTTTTTATATAGTTGGCATTACAAAAATAGCAATACTACTTGCAGCGAGTGAGGTGTTGCTACGGCAAATAACAGGGTATTTGCGACAGCGTTAGGCTTGTATGCCAGTGATGTATTCTTCCAGTTTCGCGAATGTACCTTCAAAGCCTTGCTGCATATTGGCGTGCATACCTTTGAAGAAGTCGAGTTCGTTTTGCGCGGCATTTACCGGCCCGCCTTTCATGTTGATGATCGTTTTATCACCCGCCTCTACAAACTCCATATGGTTGTATACCTCCATGGGGAAATCAGGGCTGAATGGAGCACGGATGATAGTGCCATCTTCATTGGCAAACGAACTGATGAACGCGATAAGCTCAGGTGCTACAATAGACTGGTAGACGAATTTACCCCACCACGTAGTGCCATCAAATGCCGGCATACTGTACAGAAATTGCCCACCGGGAGCGAAGTCAAATTCCTTTACTGTTATCTCCGCGCCTTTAGGCCCCCACCATTTAGCCAGGTGTTCTGCTGTAGAAAACACTTCAAACACCAGGCTACGTGGCGCATTCACCTCGCGCGAGATAAGCAGCTGTATATCCTGTGGTATCTGCGATAGTGTATCATTTTTTCTTTCCATTACTCTGTTTTTTAGTTTGTGGTTTATGTGATTGTAATTCTTGCAAGTATTCATCCAGCGCATCGAAACGTGCAGCCCAGAAACTACGATACTGTTCAACCCATTGCGCCACTTCTCCTAAGCCTTCCAGCCTGGCTTCGCAATAGCGCTCACGGCCTTGCTGGTTCATCTCCAGCAGGCCACACTCTATCAGTATCTTCATGTGCTTATAAATGGCAGCACGGCTTACATCAAAATGCTCGGTAACGGCGTTTACATTCATCTGCTTCCGGGCGAGCATATTTAGTATCTCGCGCCTGGTGGGGTCGGCTATGGCCTGAAAAACATCTCTTCTCATAAAAAATATAAATGCAACCCTAAGGTTGCACAAATATATGAAACCTTTTGGTTTCACAAATCATTTTTTTCAGATGCCTTACATATACTTCATAGCATCGTAGCCCAATAGCCTGCGCCACAATGCTATCTGGCCGATACAGTTAGCTTCCCTATAAGTCATAAACACAACCATATCATAATTGCTCATCTTTTGCCCCGGCATCATTTCAAATGTTACGTCAAGCCGTGCATCATCAACATTCATCAAAATACCGCGTAGCACAGGTGTGATCCGCTCCCAATCGGCAATATAGCTTGCCAGCGATGGATAGCTGGTACCATCCTGTATACCTTTGTTGTCTTTAAACAACTCATGCGCCTGCTGCTGCATTTCACTATCGCCCAGCATACGCGCGCCTTCGAAACGCTGCTCTACGAGGCTACCTGCCAGCCATGCTATATGATTGGCTTTAGTGTCCAGGCGCTTGTGCGCATCAGCATCAGATATACCAGCCAGTGAACTTTTGAAAAAATCTGTCTGCCAATCGTGAAGCGCGAGGAGCGATTGCATACGTGTTGTTTTCGTTTCCATAATCATATCATTTTAAGTTTCAGGCAGTTCTATTAAGCAGAACTGCAATACTGCAAACCTAGCCAGCATTACTATCTCTCAAGCGGTGCTAAAACGGCTTTGATAGGTGGTGAATGCGACATATTTCCTATTTTTATAGCATGAAGCATATCTCTATACTCGTACCTAAACGTGCTATACTGGGTAGCCTCGAAGGCTCGCGCCAACTGCTCACCCAAGTGAACCATTTTATGAATGACAGAGGCGAAGGCCCGATATTCAAAGTGCAGCTGGTAGGGCTTGATAAGGCGACCAACCTTAGCGGCGGTTTGTTTACTGCTAACGCCGATGTAACAATAGAAGAGGTGAACAAGACCGACCTCATCATTATACCCGCTTTTGATGGTGACCTGCAACAAGCGCTGGAGGATAACAAAGCTTTCATACCCTTTATACAGCAGCAGTATAAGAATGGAGCTGAGGTAGCCAGCCTTTGCCTGGGTGCGTTTCTGCTGGCCAGCACGGGACTTTTGAATGGCCGCAAATGTGCCACGCACTGGATGGCAGCCAATGCCTTCCGTAAGATGTTCCCGGAAGTGACGCTGGTGGATAACAAGATCATCACAGAGGAGCATGGCTTGTATTCGAGTGGTGGTGCATTCTCTTACCTGAACCTGATACTCCATCTTATAGACAAATTTGCGGGGCATGAGTTTGCGGTGCTGGCGGCCAAGGTATTCGCGATAGAGATAGAGCGCAGCAGCCAGGCTTCGTTTATGATATTCCAGGGGCAAAAGGAGCATGAAGATGATATAATACGCCAGGCGCAAGACCATATAGAGCAAAATTTTGCAGAGAAGATGACCGTAGACCAGCTGGCTGATATGTATGCAGTAGGCCGCAGGAGCTTTGAACGCAGGTTTAAAAAGGCGACTAGCAACACGGTGCAGGAATACATACAGCGGGTGAAGATGGAAGCAGCAAAGGCAACACTGGAATCATCGCGGGAGAATGTGACGGAGGTGATGTATAAAGTAGGCTATACCGATAATAAGGCATTCCGCAGCACATTCAAAAAGATAACGGGGCTATCGCCGATGGAGTATAAGAACAAGTATAATAAACTAGCTGAAGCAGTATAAGAGTTTACAGGGTTTATGATATTGTAAGGGATGCGTTTGCATCCCTTACGCATTTTATGATAGCGCCTGTGGTGGCGGGCCACCGGCAGGTCTGCTACTATCTTCGGGCAGTGGTACAAATTCGTGGTTGTCGGTTGGTGGCAACTCGAAGCGGCCTTGTTTCCAGTCTTCTTTAGCTTGCTCTATACGCTCCTTGCTGGATGATACGAAGTTCCACCAGATGTAGCGGTCACCTACGTGCTCACCGCCGAGGAGCATGAGTGTTGTGTATTCTTTTGACACAATGAGCGGATCGACACCCGTATTGAATACCAGCATTTGCCCGGCAGTATATGTTCTTCCTGCTATCTCTACGCTACCCTTGGCTATGTATATGGCACGCTCGGCATGCTCTTTAGGCAGACCGAAGTGGCTGCCGGGGTTGAGCATAACGTGCAGGTAGAATAATGGTGAGTGTGTTTTAACATGATTGTTGAGGCCATAGGCATCGCCGGCTATCAGGCGCATCCATACACCTTTCTCGCTGAAGATGGGTAGTTCATTGGCTGAGTAGTTATTGAACGCAGGTGCAGCTTCTTCATCTTTGGTAGGTAGTGCTACCCAGGTCTGTATCATCTCCAACTGGCCACCGGCTAGTGATGCCGGGTCTTCGAAACGCTCGGAGTGGGCTATGCCACGGCCTGCGGTCATCCAGTTGACCTCACCGGGACGGATGATCTGCTCCACACCGAGGCTATCGCGGTGCATGACCTGCCCACCAAATAGGTAGCTAACTGTTGATAGACCTATGTGGGGATGCGGTAATACATCAAGCGAGGATGCCTCGGCAGGCATATCGGTAACGGGGCCTGCGTGATCCATGAATATGAACGGGCCTACCATGCGGCGAGAGCGGAAAGGTAGGATGCGCTTCACCTTCATGTGTTTGCTAATGGCAGCGGCGCGGGCATCTATTACTATATCGAGCATAAGTTTTGTTTTTTCAGGTGGTGCAACGATTGTTGCGTTCTGTTGCGTTTTTTGTCAGATTCCTCCTTCTCCCCATCGGTGTTTTAACCACCCTCATTCCTGCCTTTAATAAGGAGGGATGATCAATGTCCTGCCTGTTGGCAGGTGAATATCGATTTGTATTGATGTACAAGTGAATCACGGTGACAATATTTATAATATCAAATTTACTCAATAATAATTAATAATAAAAATTAATTACTATTGAATTCTATACCATTATTTCTTGAGATTTCTTCGTCATACCTCCTCGTAATGACGGCGCGGTGTTAGTCCTCTTCTGAAGGATCTGAGGCTATGACAGATATTATGGAGCCGCCTTTGCCTTTTTCCCATACTTGTATGCCTATTTCTTCAAACTCGTAGATATATACAGGAATATCATCGTCTTCATCCTCTTCTTCTTCCACATCACCATGGTATTTCTCGCCGGTATGGTTCATGAATTCTTCGATGGTCATACCAATGATATTCTTGCCCTTGTAGATGCATTCTTCATCGCAAAAAACAGCGTCAATTACATCGTCGTTTACACCTAGCGTAACGGGGATATCTTCCAGTGCATACAGGTCGCTGCCGCCTTCCTCTTCAAGGGGGATGAGTTCATAATCAAAATTGTCGGTAACAGAGGTAATAGAATCACCGAAGTTGAAATCCCCTACTCCTTTAAATGGTTTTAGTATAAGTTCCATAGCATGTGGTGTGTTTTAGAATACACGCTACAATTTACGAAAAGCAAGGATGCATTTCGTGAGGTTGCTTCGCTTTGCCCGCAATGGTGGACTTTTTTTATTTGCTGAGGTATTCTGTAGATTTGGTACATGCAGCAATTTCCAGCCGATTTTTACGAACATCTGAGAACAAATTCACTTACCGGCATCAAGGCGGGAAAAGACAGGACCAGTTTTCTGGATATATGGATGGTGAATGTGGATGGGCGGATATTTGCCAGAAGCTGGGGTAAGAGTGAGCGCAGCTGGTTTACCACTTTGCTGGAAGAACCCACCACAGGGCAGATAAAATATGGCGACCGCATTATTGATGTTAGCGGCGTGCCCTGTAAAGACCCTGCCTTAAACAAATTGATAGACAACGCCTACCTGGAACGCAATACTACCCCAGAGAACATACCTTATGCACAAGGCATCAGCCAGCCGGAGTATGCGGACTATACGATGGAGTTTGTGTATGCAAATTAATGCTACCTCAAAACAACCTACCTAAGGACAAACTCTTCCCTGACCGGATAATGCTGATAGCTGCGCCAATCAACAGAAAAAATACGCTTCAGGTGCACTACCGTTTCTTTTACACTGCTGACCTTGGGCAGATAGTAGTTGGCACTACTCCTGTATGCTGCATCGATATAATCGGTACGGACATGCGATGAATACATAACAACGGGAAGATTATCGTAATCAGGGTTTTTCCTGATTTCTTTAATGCATGAAATGCCATCCTTACACGGCATTTTAATATCAAGAAAAAGGATATAAGGCACTTTCTCTTTCAGCAACACAAAAAGGCGATCGCCGTCTTCCGCATGCCTCAACGAATGGGGTATCTCAGCTTCTTTTAACGCCCATCCGAATATTTCCACATCATCCATATCGTCTTCAGCCAGCAGCACATCATGTTCTTCGTGTAAATTGCTCATGTTATCAGCGTTAAATCAAATTGCACAAACAACAATTAAGCCAAGGGCAAGTTTGATGGGGTAAATCATACAACAAAGCTATCAAACAGGAGGCAGGGAACAAATAAACAATAAGCAGATTGGTAACTGGCTGGCTATAGGTACTTAAGGCTTTCAGCATTTGATACTAGCTGGCATGGGTATGAAGACTCGCAAGCGATGCGAGTATAATAAGCGGGCAAAGTATGTAAAAGCGTGGTATTCATTTCGCATTTTGCGATTGGGGTATACGGCTTTAACAGTAAAAGTAAAAAAGGCCGCCTTGCGGCAGCCTTTGTACTATTTAAAACATAACCAAAACTAACTCTTCTTTGTTTTCTTTCTGCGCCCCCACCAGATGCAAAAGCCGGTAACAGGCAAGCTGGCTGCTACAAGACTGGCGAAAAAAGCCATGATCTTGCCGGGCAGGCCAAGTGCAGCGCCTACGTGCAGATCGTAGTTGATACGGGATATCTTATCGGCGACAGTATTGTTGTGAAAACGGCCGTACATATGCGTCACATCTACTTCCTCTAGCGAATACTGATCGTAATACCTATAGTCGGTCTTCCAATAGGTGGAAGCATCGGGGTTGGCAGCGCCGCCGATAGCTGAAGAATCGCTATCGGGAAAGTGCACCTCGATGGTCTCGGCCGACTTGTAGTTGGCCTTCATTTTTTCATATACCTGATCGATAGCAGGCACTGTGGTAGCTATCTTGGGTGAAGTAGATACAGGCTCGTAATAAGCAGGCATAGACTTGCCGCCTGATGCTACAAAATAGATGGAATTACCCACCCACTGAAAGCCCCATACCAAACCCGTGATGGCGATGAATATAGCCACCCAGCTCATATAGAAACCCAGCACATTGTGCAGATCGTAGTTGACACGGCGCCAGCGGGCATCCCACTTCACCGAGAAACGCTGCTTACGCGCGGCTTTGTTTTTAGGCCACCAGAGTATGATGCCTGTTATCATCATCACAACAAAAATGAGCGTAGCACTAGCTACTATTGGTCTTCCGATATCGTGTGGCAGCCATAGGTAGAAGTGACCGTTGATGATGATGCGGAAGAAATCATCGTCCATATTCTTCAGCTTCAGCAGCTTGCCGGTATAGGGATCGATATAGGCCATGTAGTAGTACTCGGGATCTTCGTGATAGTAGACTACTGTAGCAGCTTTGTTAGGCGCACCGTACGTAACACTATGCGCATGCTTGCCGGGTAGTGCCTCGGTGGCTATCTTGTACATCTGCGATGGTGGCAGGAAATTGCCCTCGCGCGACTCTACAAACTGATAGGGCATGGTGAGCACTTCGATCTCGCGCTGAAAAGCCAGCATGCAACCCGTAATACCCAGGAATAAAACAACCAGCCCGGACGAGAGTCCGAGCCAGAGGTGTATTTTTCCTATTGCTTTTTTTATTGTCATTAGAACCTGTAGCCTACTGATAACCTTAAGTTGCGTGGAGGATCGGTTTGCCAGTTGTAAGCACCCAGCCATGCGTAGTACGAACCACTATACAGGTATTCGTTCAGGATGTTGAATACATTGGCAGTGATGGTAACTTTATCACCTTCCCAAGAAAGGCCGCCATCGAGCTTGAAGTAGTCGGGCAGTGTGCTGCCGCCGTTTGGTGAAGGATCCCAATACGTAGCGCGGGCACCCAGGAAGGTAGCACCAGCCGATACGCCGAAGCCTTTCAGTGCGCCAGTCGTAACACGATAAGTGAGCCATGCGTTGGCGGTATGCTTAGAGAAGCCAGGCACTACATCGCCCACTTTGAACAGCGTAACACCGTCGGTAACTTTAGATATGCGAGAGTCGGTATAAGCATAGTTGGCAACGATGCTCAGTCCACGTACGATAGTACCTTTCAGGTCAAACTCAACACCTTCAGATATTTTCTGCCCCATTTCAACACTATAGAAGAAAGAAGGATCGGTAGGATCTGAGGTCAGCTCGTTGTTCTTCAGTATACGGTATACAGTAAGACCAGTGCTCCATTTACCGTCCATCCATTGCCTTTTCACACCCAGCTCTATATTGTTGCCGGTGATAGGCTGCACTTTGCCAGTCCTTATGTTGCCCGACTGTGGCATGAAAGCCTGATCGTACAATGCATACACAGCAGTGTTCTTATCGATAGATGCGCTAAGGCCAACACGTGGTGTAAAGTGACTGGCTGAATCTGCCGGACCAGCATAAGCCATTTGAAGTGTAGTATAGCGGCCTGCGAGTGTAAGGCGTAGTTTGTTATCAACGAAGCCCAGCTCATCCTGCACATAAATGCTGGTATAGGCCTGATCTTGCCAGCCGAAGCCTGCACGCGCCCTTTCAACCAGCGGCTTGCTGCGGTCGAAATCGGGATAACCTTGTGGTATATCGTTCAGGTCGGCAGGATCGCCCATGTGGTACCAGTTGGTGGTATCATCCAGATCGTGCGACTGCGACCAATCTGCCAGGTATTCTTTCTTAGCCATGTCGAGACCTGCAAGTACTTTGTGATTGATGAAACCAGTTTTGAAATTACCATTCACAAATACCTGGCCCATGTTCATGGTGCTCTTAGAATCCCAGATACCGATGTAGCGTATCATACTATCGCCCTGCACAGCTGTAGGCCACATTGAAGTACCTATCTGGTTGTACATAAAGCGGGCAGCTTGCGCTGTGATCTTCCATTTGTCGTTGAACTCGTGCTGCAGATTGAGGTATACACTGTGGTCGTTGATCTTAACGCCCGGAGTACCTGCAGGCAGTGTGGTGTAGCCTACAGGGTGTGTACCGAAGCCTTCAGTTGACCATACATAGTAAGAACCTACGTTGCTCATGTTGGCACGCTGGTAGTTGTATTCCAGTGTCAGCTTTGTTTTATTATCCAGTTGGTAAGAGATAACCGGGGCTATTGAATAACGATCGTTGTACTCATTCGCACGGTGTGTATTTTTGTTTTGGCCGGCTACATTGAGGCGGTACAGCAGTTTGCCATTTTTGCTCAACTTGCCATCAAGATCTAGCGCGGCACGGTAGAGGTTGAAACTACCTACTGTGAAGTTCACTTCGCCTTTGCTAATGCCGGTAGGCTTTCTAGTAACCACGTTGTACAGACCGCTAGGATCGCCGCTTGACAGCATGAAACCCGCAGGGCCTTTTACGAACTCGATGTTATCTACAAAGCTCATATCTTCTGTAAGCGGGCCCCAGTAAGAGTTAACTACATTGAAGCCATTACGGAAAGCCTGTATCTGAGAACCACGCGCAGTGATGTTAGTATACATATCGCCCCAGTGCTCGCTGCGTACGAGGCCGCTTACGTTCCTGATCAGGCCATCGCTCATGCTGATGACCTGTTGGTCTTTCAGCATGCTTGGAGTAACTACCTGTATATTTTGTGGCAGCTCCTGAATAGGTGTTTGCAGGCGCAGGCTAGATGAGGTATTGTTCTCATTGTATTTATTGCGCATCTGCGTCACCTTCACCTCTTGCAGTTTGGTAGAAGTTTCGGTAAGTGTGATGACGATTGAGGTAACCTCACCCGCTTCTACTTCCACTTCCTGCTCGTTGCCTTTCATGCCCATTACAGTAGCCACCAGCGTGTAGGTACCGGGGGCAACATTTTTTATTTGAAATTCACCGTTGGCATCGGTGAAGCTACCTTTTGTTGTGCCTTTGAGGCCAACGTTCACATATTCAGCCGGCTGCTTGTCGGCAGTGTTGATATAGCCTTTGATAACGCCGTTTTGTGCAAAGGCAATATTGGCTGATAGAAATAAGCATACAATTAATAAAAACCTCATGTGTGGTGTGATTTGTTTTAAGCGGCGCAAAACTATCCACACTATTATTATTGTAGCTACAAGCTTGGGAGAATGATTTACAAAAAAGGGAATATTGATATTTTATATATACAATAGATTTAAAGCATTTTGCCTGTACATGCAAAAAGGGAGAATGGCCCGTTTTCCATTCTCCCTTCGTATTCCGAAAACCTATCTTTAAAACTATCTTATAAGCGTAATATTGCCTTGTTTAACGAATTTCTTACCGGCAGGTGTTACTGCTTCTATCGTATAGATGTAAACGCCCATTGGTTGTGGCTGGTCTTTCAGCTTGCCATCCCAACCGTCGTTGATATCTGATGTCTCAAACATCTTAACACCCCAACGGTTGTATATCGAGAAGCTTTTCAGCCTAGCATCGCCAATGCGCACTGCTTTCAATGTTTTTCCATTAGCAGGGCTAAATGCATTGGGCATATCGACATAGCTATCGGGCGCTACCAGCACATCCACCTGATCAGTTACAGTGCAATTGCCTTCGGTGACAGCAGTAAGGAAGTAGCGCGTGTTGACCTCGGGTTTAGCTACCGGGTTAGCGATATCTGTCCTATCCAAACCAACAGGAGGGAACCAACTATAGTATAGCGCGTTGCCACCGGGGTTCATCTGGTAACTCTGGCCGGGATACAGTTTTATAGTATCAGGCAGATCGAGCATAGCGCGTGGCCTTACTGTGATGCGTACCGTCTGCGTATCGTAGCAGGTATTGGTATCGCGGCCGTACACGGTGAAATCTTTAGTGGTAGCAGGCCATACATTCGGTGTTTGGCTATTGATATCACCAATGGCTTCATCGGCTTTCCAGAAGAAAGATTTAAGGGCCACACCTGTCATCCTTATCTGTACCGTATCGTCGGGGCAGATAGCAGTATCAGGAGAGAGCGTCATGAAATCAGAAGGCAACACATCCAGCGTCACATCGTCTGTTCCTTTACAACCTGCCGGAGTTGATACCGTAAGTGTAATGGTGGTTTTGCCTGAATTAAGGGCAGCGAATATAGGGGCAGCGCTGGCAGGCTTATCCATTGCCATACCGGGATCCCAACTATAGCTGTATTTAGGATAGTCATCAGGAGCAACAACACTATACATCTGCATGGTATCACCGAAGCACACAATTGCATCATCGCTTACTTTAACGGTAGGTACAGGCTGCACATCTATCTTAAACCTGGCAACACTATCGTGATTAGGACAGTTGGCATGTTTAGCCCTAACGATGTATGTATACTCGCCTACTTTTTGCGAAGGGGTGATGACCGGATCTATAATATTGGGATCAGAGAACACACTGGTGCTACCAGGATCAGTGAACGTCTCCCACAGGTATGTGTAGCGGCTATCGCCATTTATCCTCACATTCACTTTATCGCCTATACAGATTGCGGTATCATTATTGCCCAGCATAAAGCCGTCTAACACTTCAACTTTTACCGTGTCAAAGCTTTTACATTTTGTATCGCTTGAGCTTATCACCAAATAGTAGGTGATATCGTTTTGAGGGGTACTGGTATTAGTAAGACCCGTAGCATTTGCCAACGCTGTAGTAGGAGACCATGTAGCATTGTATGTAACACCGGGTTTAACTACTATTTGCGGATCCAGCTCAACAGCTACACCGGGGCAGGTAAGTGCATCAGGCATTTGCGTAAACTCAGCTGAAGGCAACATAGTAACAGTAACAGTATCTTTATTGCGAGAGCATTTAGCCGTTACCGAAGCGGTAACCTCGTACTTGGTAGTAGCGTATGGATTTGCAATAACCGGCGTACCAGTATTAGTGATCAGCGAGCCCTGCTGGCCCTCAACTACACGCCATGTATATATGCTGCCACCACCAAATACCGCACGAAGCTGTGCAGGATCGCCGGCACAGATGCTGGTATCGCCCAGGGCTTGCACAGGCTCGTATATATTGATGGTAAAGTTATCAGTATAGTTATACAATATACCCGGAGGATAGCATGTAGTATCTACCGCAGTAACGATAAGTATATAAGTACCGGCAGCAGTTGGTGTCCAGCTAAAATTACCTGTAACACTTGGTGTACCCTGACCTGTATAAGTAACTGTTGCATTTTGCAATGCAGGTATCGACGCATGGTTATCCTTTCCGATCAACACGGCTGCGGGATCAGGAGAAGTAAAAGTCCAGTTGAAACCGACGAGATCCCCCACACAACCTGTTGCAGTTTTGTTCACTAGTCCGGTATTAGCATTGCCATTACCCGGCCTAACAGGTTGCACAGGTACATTATTGCAAGAGGTAAGTACCTGTACCTGCACATCGCGCATAATAGAGCCTATCTTCACACCACGCCTCCACTCCCATGTGCGTATACTAAGTGTACTTGGCCCGGCCTGAAAAGGAGTAAAGTTCATTTGACCGGTAGTTGTTGCCAGCGCAAAAAGATTGTTTGCCTGCAAAGGATTAAATGGAACACCGAAATTGGACCAGCCCGGTGTTGTAACCGGATTATTCCAAGGCACTACAGTTTGCGCAGCACTGCAAGTGGTATTATTTAATGGCTGCACCATTTCGCTGGTCAGCGAATCGCCATCAGGGTCTACTGCACCATTATTATAAGTATATGGTACGTTCAAACAGCAATACGGAATTGGTTTAATAGAAAAATATGGCGATGAGTTGGTATCACCGGCAAATGCGTTGTTGAAGGTTGTCTCAACATAAAAGTTATGTGTGCCTGCATTGAGCAGATTGTTTGCATTATTACGCGCATTAATCGTAACGCCAAAACGCCACGAGTCGCACTTACCCACAAGCGTGTAAGGATCTGTGGCGTACCACCATTCGCGGTAGCCGGGCAATGGCGGCGTTGTTGGGTTAGGCGGTGGGGGGTCGCAGGTAGTACGCGAGTTAGAGCATCCCGGAGAAACCGGCGAACCATTATTCACGTTTCCGGGAAGCAAGCCTGTGTATACCGGGGCCGGTATCCCATCCCTAAAATTGGAGCATGGATTATACGCACATACTGTTACGCCACCGGGCTGTGTAGCACCCGTACAATCGCGATAAAACTTAAAGAAAAATCGATAGGTGGAGTCACTGATGTGCTCATAAATAATTTCGCCACCGGCAGAGTGCGTGGCCCTGGCATTGTAGGAGCTCGTACACAGGCATACGACAGCCGCAAACGCCAAAAGGTGCGTTAACTTCTTCATTTTAGGGTAGGTTAAGGTTATCAATTATACATGCCATTGACACCGGGTTTAAGGTAAATACAATGACGTGTATATAAGAGAAGACGCTAAGCCCGGCCTAATGGTTGGGTGAGTCTATCGCTAAAACCCTTAAGAGTCAATTAAAATCAGATTAATGCGGTATAGTAATAACCCTTAAAAAAAATGCCGGCGTTATACGCCGGCAAATATCATCAACGCCACTTTACCTATTATCAAACTCTTAGCGAACCACGAAACCCACGGGCTGCATAGTAAGACTCTGCGCCATTGTGATACATGAATACAGTATCGTAACGGCGGTCGCAAAAGATAGCACCACCACGTTTTCTAATATCAACCGGAGTAGCCACCCAACTGGAAGTCTTCAGATCAAATTCTCCAAGTTTCTGCAACTGCCTGTATTCATCTTCTGTCAGTATCTCAATACCCATATCACTAGCCATATTGATGGCACTATCTGCAGGTTTATGCTCCTTTCTTGCTTCTAATGCTTCGTGATCGTAGCAAATGCTCCGGCGGCCTTTGGGGCTTTCGGGCGAGCAATCGTTAAATATGTATTCGCCGGTCTTTTTATCGTAGCCTACCACATCAGGCTCTCCCCCACTCAATTCCATTTCGTTGAGCGACCAGAGCGCTGCAGGGTTGGCTTCGAGTTTTTCCTGCACTTTGACCCAATCGATGCCTTTGTGGCGTTCTGTATTTTTCTCAAAACGGGCTTTCAGTGTCTTGAGTAATTCAGCACTTGCTTCAGTTGATAATTTCTTTTTGCTCATAACTATAGATTGAGACCTATTTAAAATTACTAATCATCCAGTCCTTTACCGGCTAATATTTGTGGTGTGTACTTTTCAACTCTTGCCTCACGTGTCTTAGCTTGCTTGGCAGAAGAGATATTGAAGATATACGCACGCTGCCTGCCAGGCGTGAGGGCTTCGAAAGCTGTTTTCAGTTTCTTGTTCTTAGCTAATGCTTGTTGCAGTTCTTCGGGCACTTCATAGTCTTCGGTCTTCTTCAGCTCTACCTTCAGCCCTGCTTCTTCTATCTCTACGGCTTTGTATACATAGTCCTTCAAAACTGTTTCCAGCTTTTCGACATCTGCCATGCTTGTAAACCGAACCTGCCTCACCGCCTGTACGTTTTTTGTTTGCTGTATCAATATCTTCTTAGGGTCTTTAAGTAAAGCGCCTTTGGGAAATAGCACAGCGCAGTAGTCTTTGAAATCGTGTATCAATATGACATTGCTATCATTATACGTATAGCAAGGCACACCCCATTTCAATTCTTCGGTCAGGTGACAATCCAGAATGATATGCCTGAGCTTGTTCAACTCCTGCTGCCACTTGTTGGCTTTCTTAAAATAAAAATCAACTTTGGGATTCATGCAGCATTATCTATTAGCTAAGATAATCTTTCTATCAGCAGGCCTGAAGTACCAGGATACTATTGTAAGCACCAGTAGCAATAGCGCAGGAAACATCTCGCCAACAGCGCTACCCGCAGCAATATGTGAATACACAGCGCCAGACATCATGAAGAAAAATCCTGCGTAAGCCCACTCCTTTAACAGTGGCATACGTGGTATAAGGACTGCAACCACTCCCAGCATTTTCCATACACCGAGCAGCGTTAAGAAATACATAGGGTAACCCAGCTTAAGAATAAAAGCTACTTCTTCCTTCATATTCATCACCTGCACAATGCCTGTTGATACCATACCTAAAGACAACCATAGTGTTGCTATCCAGTAGATGATTTTCTTAGTCTTTGTCATAGCTGCTATTTTAGTTTGTTTACGATCTCTTCGAGTCTGTTATGCGCCCAATTGATGCCCTGCGCAAAAGGCAGTTGCAATATCTGATCACGCACAGCTACTGATTTGTACACCACTTGCATTACCAATCTGCTTGTCTCTGTTGTTACCGCTTCGAACTGGAGGTACTCTAACTGCACAGGGAATGGTGTGCCTTCCATTTCAAACGTCCGCGTAATTTTCTCGTCAGTTACAAATTCATGTATTACGCCACAAAACGGGTGTTCATTTCCTTTAGGGTCGGTAGTTACAAACCTGTAGGCACCTTGGGGTCTATTTTCTAACTGATGTACTTTTGTCCCCATCCATTGCTCCACAATCTCAGGCTCTATATATGCCCTGAACAACAGATCGACAGGAAGGTCGAACTCTCGTGTAATGATTATCTCCTGCTTTCCATCTTCGGCATGTATTCGGGTTTTGCGTTCCATATATGATCGTGATTATTTGGTTTTGTATTGTTTCATGATGGTTTCCAGTTTGTTGAACCTGTCATCCCACATCTGGCGGAATGGCTCTATGAAATCAGCAACTTCTTTCATCTTCCTACCATTTATGTGATAATATATTTCCCTGCCGCTTTGCTGCTGTGTTAGCAGCTCGCATTCGGTTAGTATCTGCAAGTGTTTGGAAACTGTGGGGCGCGCTGTATCAAAATTAGCAGCTATGGCACCAGCAGTCATTGCCTGTGTTGCTACCAGTATAAGTATAGCGCGCCTTGTAGGGTCTGCAATGGCCTGGAAAACATCTCTTCTCAAATTCATCGTGTAGCTATTTGACTACAAATATATATGTAGCCATTTAACTACAAAAATATTTTTTTTATAAAGAGCACTCAATCCTTGTGGTTTCTAAGCTTATAAGTTGTGCGTTGGTCACTTACCTTTACAAAATATGGTTGATCCATCGCATAAAGAGAGACACATTCAGTATGTCACAAACTTTCAGGATTTTGTTTCTGCATCATTTCATGGTGACATTAATGCGATCTGCTGGAGCCGTACGCTACAAGGTGATTTTTCAGAGATTCTTAAACAGGTAGCGCTTACCGGAGATATAACAGAAATTGGACCAGAGGAAATTTGCAACCTTTCATTAAGTGAGCAGGGCCGGCTAGCTCGTGAAATTCTTTTAAATGATTTAAATATATTGACCGCTAACGGTGCTTCACCAATCATAAATGTGATCAAGTGTTATGAACGGGATGACGCTTACCCTTTTCTTCCAACTGATGTATATTCTTTTCATGTAGACCGTTCTCCCATCCCTACAGAAACGATTTTATGCACTTATTATGGCGCACCCAGCGAGATATTGCCCAATGCGCAAGGACAGAAGAAAGTACTTGTTCCGGAAATACGTAATAAACTGAGAAAGCTATACCAAGGAGCAGAAGATGGTTTTGAATCGTTCTTAAGTGAACATTTCTTTGATCTGCATTATGAAGCCAGTCCTGATGCATATCCCATAAGTTTAGGTATTGGCAATATGTGGCGGCTGGCGGTTGATCATCCGGAAAGCCAGGTATCTGCCTGCATCCATCGCGCGCCCGATGAGCATGGACAGCCGAGGCTATTGATGATTTGTTGAAAGCGAAGTATAAGAACAGCTATAACAGCTGAACTATCAAAGGCGCCAATCTTCTTAACCGTGCCGTCTATTGTAACATTTGGTACGGCTTTTAGCGAAAATTAAAAAGGAGAATTCAGTCCTGAAAACCAAATTCTCCTGTGTCGTAGCCCCGCCAAGAATCGAACTTGGATCTAAAGTTTAGGAAACTTCTATTCTATCCATTGAACTACAGGGCCAGTAGTTGAGGTGCAAAAATAAGTTTCTCAGCGAATTGCCCAAATTATTTCCATTTGAGTGTTTGCAGCATGTGGTCTATATCTACGCGAAGAAATTCATTTACCGGCCTGAGCGAGTCGGCATTGGGCGACACATCGAAGTATAGCGCGCCGCGCATGTAGTGGCTGGTTGAGTCGGTAGCATAAAACTGGTAGGCTGATGCCGCATTGCCTGCCACTACATAAAAGATACCGTGCACATTAGTTTCATCGCTATGAAATACAAACTCCTCAATATTATCGGCCTTCTTGGTGTGGAACATGGTCATCTCATAAGTATCTTCCAACACCCGCGCCAGTGGCTGGGTTGGGCTCAGCTTTTTATAGCTTACATATATATTACCCCCTAATACAGGGAATTCAATATTTATCCAGTAGGGGTTTTCAGGTTTCTGACCGCGAAAAACGGTATCGCGCACCACACGGCCATATACGGGGTACTCAAAAGTATATGGGAATGCGGGATCGTTAAATACCTGATATCCACGTTGGGGAAGCTCAATCTCGTAGTAGCCACGGGGCTTAGGAGTATATGTTTCGGGGCGGCAGGCGGTAAACAATGTTGCCATCAGCACTAGTGCCAGGAAAAATCTCATACGCCCAAAGCTATAAAAATTTACCATCCCGCTTGTAAAACCTGATAAAAGCGGCAATCGCATACAATTCATTGCTAATATCTTTAAGAGTTACTGGGTTTCTTTTGCTAATTTTGCAGCCTTAAATCGATCTTTTACAAATTTCACATCAAACAATAGCAATGCAAGACCAACAAGCACAACAAGACCAACAACTGAATATAGAACTGACTGAAGAAATGTCGGATGGTGTGTACTCTAACCTGGTGATCATCACCCACTCCTTTGCCGAATTTGTATTTGACTTTGTGAATGTGATGCCAAACGTGCCAAAAGCTAAAGTAAAATCGCGCGTAGTAATGACCCCTCAACATGCAAAACGCCTGATGCGCGCCCTGATAGATAATGTAAAACGCTACGAAGCCGCGCAAGGTGTGATCAAAGAGCAAGAACAAACAAACGTACCATTCAACTTTGGTGGCACAACCGGCCAGGCATAATATATACTTAAGATATTTCTGTTAGCATGAATAATAAGATCCTCATACTCGATTTTGGTTCGCAATACACACAGCTCATAGCGCGTAGCATACGCGAGCTGAACATCTATTGCGAGATACAACCCTGCACAAAACCTGTGCAATACGACCCTTCGCTGAAAGGTATCATATTGTCAGGCAGCCCGTTTTCGGTAAATGACCCCACGGCACCAAAGCCTGATATAAAAGCCATGGCTGATAACTTGCCTGTGCTTGGCCTCTGTTACGGAGCCCAGCTACTGGCACAGCAATCGGGTGGCGAGGTTGGCAAATCAACACACCGCGAGTATGGCCGAGCACATCTGCAAGATGTGGTTGCCGATCCTATACTTGCTACAGTATCGAACGGATCGCAGGTATGGATGAGCCATAGCGACTCTATAAAACGCCTGCCTGAGGGCTTTACCGTAATTGCAAAAACTGAGACAATACCTGTAGCTGCTTTCAAAGCTGCTGACAGCTTCGCTAAACATGCAGTATATGCTTTTCAATTTCACCCAGAGGTAACACATAGCACCGATGGCCGCCAACTGCTGAAAAACTTTGTAATAGATGTATGTGGTTGCCAGCAAGACTGGACACCAGCAGCATTTATACAAGAAACAGTAGACCGCATAAAAAATGAAGTAGGCGGAGGCAAGGTAGTAATGGCATTGAGCGGTGGTGTAGACTCTACCGTAGCTGCAACACTGATACACAAAGCCATTGGTGACAACCTGTATTGCATATTTGTAGACAACGGCCTGCTGCGCAAAAATGAATTTGAGCAGGTAATGGAAGGCTATAAGCACCTTGGCCTTAATACTAAAGGCGTAGATGCGAAAGAGCTGTTTTACAAAGAACTGGATGGTGTGACCGACCCTGAGAAGAAACGTAAGATCATCGGTAAGCTGTTCATAGATGTATTTCATGAAGAAGCTGTACAGCTACAGGATGTGAAATTCCTCGGCCAGGGCACTATATACCCTGATGTAATTGAATCGGTATCGGTACACGGTCCATCAGTTACTATCAAATCTCACCACAACGTAGGCGGCCTGCCTGAGAAGATGCACATGTCTCTGGTAGAGCCTTTGCGTTACCTGTTTAAAGACGAGGTACGTAAAATAGGTAAAGAGCTGGGTATAGATAATATCTTCCTTGCACGCCACCCATTCCCGGGTCCGGGCCTTGGTATACGTATACTAGGTGCGGTATCGGAAGAGAAAGTAAAAATGCTGCAAGAAGCTGACGCTATATACACACAAGCACTGCGCGACAGCGGCCTGTATAATGAAGTATGGCAGGCTGGCGCAATATTATTACCTGTACAGAGCGTAGGTGTAATGGGTGACGAGCGTACATACGAATACACTGTTGCACTGCGCGCAGTAACATCTGTAGATGGCATGACGGCCGATTGGGCACACTTGCCATACAGCTTCCTGGGTAAAGTGTCTAACGATATCATCAACTATGTGAAGGGCATCAACCGTGTGGTATACGACATAAGCTCAAAGCCACCAGCTACCATTGAGTGGGAATAGGAATAACAACAACCATGAAACGAACCGTATATACTACATTATTATTTACAGCACTGCTGACCACCGGGTCGGCAGTGCCTGCTAATGCCCAGTTCTGGAAGAAGATATTTAAAAAAGAGCAGCCAACAAAACGCAAGCCAGCGCCTAAGAAACCTGTAGCACAGGAAAAACCATTGGCTAAACCTGCTAAAAAACGAGAAGTAGACTACCCCCCTACTACTAAAAAAGACAGGTACCGTGTAGACGTGCTGATACCGCTATACTTGAGTGAAATGGTAAAAGATGGCAAGCCTGTGTATAAAGGCAAAATGCCTGAGAAAGCTGTATCGGGTGTAGAGTTTTATCACGGTGTAAAACTCGCTGCTGATACGCTTAATAAGCTGGGCTATAATATTGATGTACACATACACGATATAACAGATGCTAATAGCACACCCGAAAAGCTACTGGCACAAAAAGTATTTGAGCAGACAGACCTGATAATAGGTGTAACACAATCGCAACAAATACCTGTAATAGCCGATGCAGCTAAGAAAAATATGGTCAATTTTATATCTGCGCTTTCGCCTGCCGATGGCGGCGTAGAAAACAATGCTTACTTCACTTTGCTGCAACCATCGCTGCAAACACATTGCGAATGGATCGTAAAAAACCTGAAGAACAAGCATCATAAAAATGAGCCCCTGCTGCTGTACCGTCCATCGGGCATAGATGAAAATCCTTACAAGTATATTAACGCTGCCAATAGCGAGTTGAAAAAGTTGAACTGTACTAATTTCCCTACGGCACAACAATTGAAACCATACTTTGACAGCACAAAGACAAATACCATAATAGTAAGTATACTGGATAATGGCTATAGTGAGCGGATATTACAATTGCTGTACACATCGTTCCCCAGCTATAGGTTTGAAGTGTATGGCATGCCTTCGTGGAAATCAATGCCTACACTAAAGAAGCCGGAAGCTTATCCTAACGTTGCGGTGTTTATCACATCGCCGTTCTATTATGACAGCTCTCTACCACTATCCCAAACACTAGCCAACAGCTACAAAAATATGGGCGGCACTACACAACTTAGCGAAATGGTATACCGCGGCTACGAAACTATGTTTTGGTATGCGAGCATGCTGAAAAAATACGGCACTATCTTCAACGAGAACATGGATGACAATAAAACAGCTCCATTCACTAAGTTTGAAGTAAAACGCCAATGGGATAGTGATAATAATCTGTATTATAATGAGAACATGCACATATACCTATACAGGTACCAAAGCAGTTCTTATAGTGTAGTACAATAATCGTATTGCTTATGCAAATTAAAGAAGGCGCCAAGGTGGCGCCTTCTTTAATTATAGCTTTTCACTGTTTATCTTATCAGGGTAACTTCTCCACTCTGCTCCACTGTAGCACCATTGCAAATAAACTGCAGGTAATAATAATAGGTACCCATAGGCTGCGGTTGACCATTCATATTACCATCCCAACCGCGGCGGTCGTCTCCTGTTTCAAAAACTGTTTGTCCCCAGCGAGATGCAACACGGAATGCTTTTATACTTTGCCTGCCGTTATTGATCATCCTGAATACATCATTTCGGCCATCGCCATTAGGTGTAAATGCGTTGGGCATAACTACCTGGCAGCAAGGTGGTGCATTTATCTTTACGCTATCTGTATTTTCGCAGCCGTACATATCTGTCACCGTCAGCGAAACGTAGGCTGTAATATCCATACGCACATATGTGGCTGGTAAATTGCTGTACTCATCAAAAAAATGTGCGGGTGCCCACTGATACTGATAGCCTGAGCTAATAGTACGGGCGTTAAGCATTAAACTGTCTCCCGCACACAGCGACTGACCACTGTAACCTTCGATAGCGGCATCGGGGGGTGTATGCACAGTAATAGTATCGATATGCGCACGCGATGCACATGCATCATCTATACCTACTACTGTTATGTAATGCTCACCAGGCTGGTTGAACTTAATCCCAAACGGTCCTTTATCGTAGCGGCCGTATAGTATCTGTCCACCGCCAAAATCCCAGTTGTATTTATCTATAGTAGATGTGCCCTCGTAAGTAAGGCCTACCTTCAATTCTTCACCTACACATACATCCGGCTTTACTGCTGTCTGTACATTAGGTTCTGGTCGTATGTCCACAAAATGTTCTTCAACCGCACTCACACAACCTCCTATCGCCACTGTTAGCGTGATACGCTGCCTGCCCGGTTCGTTAAAACGGAGTGTAATAGGACCTTGCGGAGAACCAGTCAGCGGCTCAGCGCCGTCAGGGAAACCCCATTGATATGAAGTGATATTATCGGCACTACCAAAATACCTTACCGTCAGTGTATCGTACTGGCATATCCATGGTTTAGATGATTGAATAAGTGCGTTGGGCCTCTTTGCAACAACTATATCCATACGCGCACGGGGGCCTTCGCATCCCGCTACTGTTTGAGATACATACCATGTAATCGTATCAGGAGCAGTAGTGTTAGGCACAGGCGCTATTACAGCGCCAACACCACCTGTAGGCACATCATACCAGCGTAGGTTCTGCCCAACAGCAGTAAGGGCAGTTGCCACATCGTTCTCGCAATAGATAGTAATGGGCTGCGCCAGTGGCACAGGTGGTTTGGGCGACACTGTTCCTGTTATCAAAGAACGGAGGCTTTGACAACCATTTACCGTTTGCGATACGAAATACAATACGGTATCCGCTACCGATGTATTAACGGTAGGTGTGGTTGCAGAGCCAACACCGCCCACGGGTGCATTGTACCAAAGAAGATTTGACCCTATTGCGTATAACGGAGATGCCTGATCGAACAGACAGTATGACACCAATGAAGATGGTACTATCGGCGCGGCAGGTATCGGGTATACATTTACAAAAATATCTGACGGCAAAGAAGTATCGGTACCAACCGCTACACGCACGCTATATATACCGGTATGGGTTGTCTGCGCCATCGGTATAGTTACGTTGCTCACATTACTTCTTGAAAAGCCACCGGGGCCTTTCCACAAAAGAACACCACCGGGTATTGGTGTAGTTGCGGTCATATCTATTGTTTCACCAACACAAAGCGGGTTTTTCACGATAGTGAAATTGGGCCTGGGTGGTGAGGGCTTGAACCTGTAATATTGCCCGGTAGCTGGCTTTGAAAGTATATTATCAATAAATGTAGTGGTATTGACCGTAGGTGCGGCCGATGAGTTATCCAGCACCAGGAAATCAGCATCGTTGCGAGCAATACCGATAGTAGCACCGGTATTAAAACCGTTAAAGATATTAGCAGGATCTTGACTGTAGTTGAACTGTATGATATTCGTAGTCTCGAACAGCTGTACCTGAAAAGATATAACAGCTGCATTGGCCTGATAGTTCCATTGCCACCCCTTCCACTCAAATGTAAAAACCCTATTAGGTGCTGTGCCTGTAAGTGTATACGATGCAGTGCCCACGCTACCTCCACCATCAAGATCGTCCCAAAGAGGCATGATGATGTTCGTAATGTTACCTGCTTCAGCCGCAGAGTTCGTTAGCGAATTGGAACCGGAAGATGTATTAAAAGATATCCACCCGTTTGAGCATACACGCACATTGGTGTATGGCACCCCACAGAAATAAAAGTTGAACCCTATAGGTATACTTGGTGCACTCTGATCATCGCCTTGCACAGCAGTAGCTGCCGTAGCACCTGTAAGCGGCACATATGCAAGGTTTCCGTAAGTGAAGGCATAGTCTGCAGCATTTTGCGCCCTTAACGACAATGTAGCCGCCAGCACGAAAATAATTGATAGGATAGTCGTCTTATTCATGATGTACGATTTCAAGCCATTTGGGTATATGGCATTACATTACAAGTTAAGGAATATTTACCAAAAAGTAAAAAACCTATCATGCGTATGTAACAAAAAGCAATAAGGCTACCTGATAATAGCCAAAGGCTTGGCAATCTGGCTATTGCCGCCAGATACTATGCAATAGTACATCCCCACAGGTAAAGCAGCTATATCCAAACTGGCTGAAGAACTGCTCATGATGGCTTGATATTGCATAAGCTCCTGACCTGTAACAGATACAATCCTGATGCGAACAGCATTGCCGCCGTCCTGCTGCCAACTGATATTAACTTTATTGCCCGCAGGATTGGGGTAAATACGTATGTTGTTAACCTCATTCTTTGCCAGCTCTTCAACACCTACATTGAAATATTGCTTGAAAAAATGAAGTCCTCCTGTTTCTGTACCAAGAACCATTTCATACTTACCATCTCCATCCAGATCGGCAAAAGCAGGTGCGCTGCGCTTGCACACGTCGATATCTGAATATACACTATCTATCCGCGTATATGAGCCTGATGTATTGCCCGACTGAAAACCATCAAACCTGTTGATCTCACCATCAACTGTGCCCAGCATAATATAATCGGTATTGGTATTATCAATACGGCCAATATACGGCGCGCTGTAACCATCACTATTAGATGGGCCGCCTTTCATATCTCCGAGCGTTTGCGTCACCAGTTCTATTGTATAAGTACCAGCAGAAGTGCTTTTGTTCTCATAATATGCTATGTAACCTAGCTTGCTACCTATTATCAGATCAGGCTTTCCATCTTTATTAATATCGTATATACAAGGTGTAGCATAGCCCAGCACATCTATTGTGCCACCATCTTTATCTTTCATTATCGATTGCCACAAACTCCACACCGGCGCTACTGTATTAAATGCCGCAGTATTCTTATAATAGCTCAGCGTGCCATCGGTATGGCCGAGTACCAAGTCATCTTTACCATCATTATCCAAATCGCCAACTGCAATGGCAGCACCACGGTAATCAGCCGTAGCTATACCCATCAGATTGCGTGTTTGCATGGTGAATTTTGGCTGCGTTGCTGTTCCGGTATTTTCAAAATAAGAGATGCTAGCCCTGTTGGTGCCCGAAGGGGTATGAAAAACGCCATCAGACCCTAGTAACAGATCCTTCAACCCATCTTTATTAAAATCGTAAAAAAGCGGATAGGAGCCTGAACCGGCATCTATCATATCCTCGACAAGAAAACTGTCGGACACATAATTATAGTTATAGCTGCCATCATTTTTATACAACCACACCGATTTATAATTTTCGGTACCGGTGGCATGTGAACTAAATACTAAATCGACATCATTATCATCGTCAATATCCAATGCTGCTGGTGCCGCCCATGATGATATAGAGACTGCTTTACCATTAGCATCCCATATAGTATCCTGTGCTATCATGGAGTCTATAGAAAGTTGGTACTCAACTTTACCATTTTTAAAGAACTGTACATCAGGATAGGCCACATTACTGGTCATGTAGTCCATATCGCCATCGCCGTCATAGTCCATTAACGCAAGCACATTGCCACCTATGTGCGTCACTCGCTCCTCACCTTCATTTTGAGGACAACCTTTACAGGTAACATTAAAATTATTGCATACGATCCCTAAATCATGTTGGCGAGGTATATTCTGATATGTCTTCCCCCAGCACTCATCCTTCAGGCAAATGCGGATGCTATCTTCATCCAACAGTTCTTCTACCTGGCAATTACGATAGTAGTTGATTACTGCACCCAATTCGTTGAACGACACAGCATCCAGATCGCCATCGCCATCTATATCTGTTATCTCCGGAATATCAGTTGTGCTGCAGTAGGTTGGCTTCCAACCATCAGGATATTGAGCATTGGGTGTGATCTTATAGAGCATAGGCCGGTAATAGTTAAAGGCCAACTTGTTCTGGCTATCGAAATAACCTTTGTATACATTGAATCCATAAGTACCCCTGTTGATCAGATCGCTAATGCCATCCCTGTCATAATCAACCAACTTTATATACCCATTTACACCGGGGAAATTAAGTGCATACCCCGGCTCGTAGCGATACTGTTGGTTGCCAGGCGTGCCTATATTTATAAAAGTCCTTACGGTATAATAGTAGCCCGACTCATAAACCACCAGATCTTTTTTACCATCGTTGTTCAGATCTGCAACACCTAATTGAGGTGCATTTATACCGCCGCACCATGCCAGAACTTTCTCTTTTGTACCCTCAAATACCTGTGGTGCAGGCTGGTGCTCAAAATATATCTTTTGCGCAATGGCAGGGAGGCTTATACCCGCTATAGCTACTACACACAAAAGTTTCTTAAACATAATTCAAGTTTTTAGGGTTATCTCATCTTAGTATCATCAGCGGCTTTGCTATCTGTTTCCCTTCATTTAAGATGACGCAGTAATAAAGTCCGGCTGGTAATACAGATGTGTTTATGGTTGTCTTTCTATCTAAAGTCAGTTCTTTACTTATCAGTATCTGGCCCGTAGGCGCGATGATCTTTACCGATGCCAGTGCAGCCGTGTTACCAATTCTTTCTATCGTCACTTCATTGGCTGCGGGGTTAGGATATATATTAACCTCGGCTTCGCTCACATTTACATCTGCAACACCGGCATTAAAATATTGTTTGAGATAATGTAGCCCTCCCAAGTCATTACCCAGCACCATATCGTATTTGTTATCCCCGTAAAGGTCGGCAAATGCAGGTGCGGTACGGCGGCTTATTTTTAAACGGGAATAAAAAGAGTCTACCCTTGTATACGCCGTAGTTACATTACCGGATTGAAAACCGTCGTATTTACTGATCTCGCCATCCAGGCTACCCAGCATAATATACTCAGTATTGGTATTGTCTACGCGGCCCACATATACCGTGCTGTATCCTTCACTAAACTGGTTTCCGGCTTTCATGGCGCCCAACATACTAGTACCAAATTGAAGTGAAAGTCCCGAGCCTGCAGATATATTCTTGTAGTAGAAGACATAACCCGCCTGACTACCTATCAACAGATCGGGTTTAGCATCTTTATCAATATCATAAATACAAGGAGCAGCGAAGCCACCAACATTTATGTCTACACCATCTTTATCTTTTACGCCCTGCTGAGACAACACCCAAACGGGCTGCACAGTATTAGTTGCCGCAGTATTGGTATAGAAACTAACTGTGCCGTTGGTATGCCCCAATACAAGATCATCCTTGCCGTCATTATCCAGGTCTCCTATAGCAAGAGCTACGCCTCTGTACCCAACGCCAGACAAATCTAGCAGGTTGCGGTTACGTAAAGTGAACTGTGGCTGACTTGAAGTGCCTGTATTTTCAAAATAAGCGATAGCGCCTAGCTTAGTTGCTGTAGTTGCATTGTAATAACCATCACTACCTACCAGCAAATCTTGCAGCCCGTCCTTATTATAATCGTAAAACACGGGATATGAACCCGCACCAATATCAATCATATCAGCCACAAGAAAACTATCGCTTACAAAAAAATAAGATGGCGCGCTTTGTGTTCCGTTATTTCTATACAGTATTGCCGATTTATAGTTTTCGGCAGCTGTAGAATGTGGTGTAAATATGAAATCATCATCGCCATCATTCTCAGCATCTATCACAAAACTGGCCACCCATGTATTGATATGCACGTCTTTGCCACCAACGCCCCAGATAGTATCCTGCGCTACCATTGTATCTATGCCATAGCTATGCTCTATTCTACCATTCTGCACATATTGTACTTCGGGATAAGACACATTGCCGGTGAAATAATCTATATCACCATCCCTATCGTAGTCGTACAGGCATAGCGTATTACCCGTATGCGTTGTCCTGTTATTTTCGTTTTCGGGGCAGCCTTTGCAACTCACCCCACTCTGGCTGCATGGCATTGCCAGCACTTGTGTGCGCCACACACCTTGAAATGTTTTACCCCAGCAGTTATCCTTCAGACATATCACTATGCTGTCTTTGGGTAGCAGGTTATCCTCCTGGCAGTTGCGGTAAAAATTGATAAAACCTCCGCTTATATCAAACGACAGGAAATCAATATCGCCATCATTATCTACATCAGCCACGCCGGGTATATCCATTGGCTCGCAATAAGCGTTTATATCGCCAGAGCCTTGTAAGAAATAAAATAAGTCTTTATAAAAACTGAAAGCCAGTTTATTCTCATTGTTATAAAAACCTTTGTATACGGCATATCCTGCGCCCCCCCTGTGTATCAGGTCGGCAATGCCATCGCGATTGTAGTCTACAAGCTTTATATAGTTCAGCAGTTCAGGGAATGTATATTGATACTCGGGGGCATACCTGTATGTTGTCGAGCTGCCACTACCACTGCAAATAAATGTTTTTACGCTATGCCCCGTTTCAAATAAAACCAGGTCTTTAGTGCCATCATTATTGAGGTCGGCCTGTGCAAATTGGGGAGCATTTATACCGCCTGCCCAAGCCAGCGATTTTTCTCTGCCACTTTCTAATACCTGCGGCCCCTGGTGTTCAAAGTATATCTTCTCCTGCGCTACAGCAACCATCTGCACACAACAAAAAAACAATATGGATAGCATCTTGTTCAACATACTTATTGCTTGCTGAATATGGCTGAATACTTCTCCCCGTCAACATACACATTGCATATGTACACGCCATTTACAAGATGGCTTATATCTATTTGCGCCGCATTGCCGTATGGCTGAGCGGTAATATTGTTGATCACCTGTCCCATGCTATTATATATCGTTATAGCAGCACCGTTTACATTTTTACCTGTTAGCTCTACTTGCAGCATATTGCTTGCAGGGTTAGGGTATAGATGCAGGGCAGTTTTATCTTTTTCTATTTCTTTCACATTTACATTCCACACCTGACGGTAGAGCTCTACACCACCCAGATCATTGCCAATGAACATATCATATTTCCCATCACCGTTTATATCCGTTACAAAGGGCACTGCGAACTTACCCTTTACATAAATATCAGAATACCTTGTATCCTTAAGGGTAAAGGGAGTGGTAGTATTACCAATAAAACCATCGTACCTATACATGGCGCCATTCTCACTACTGCCAATTAGCAGGTAATCCTTTCCAGTATTGTCTATCTTACCTATAAATGGGGCCGAATGAAACTTCACATCTACTTCACCCCAAAAAGATGTTTCCCATTTTAGTTTTATCTGTCCAGGTGCTCCAACGTTATGGTACATTACCAACACACCAGATGAACTACCTATTATCAAGTCTTTACTATTGGGGTATGCAGGGTCTCTATCTACATCATGTAAGCAAGGCACAGCCATATTGCCCCATTGTATCATTGCGCCATTCTCATCCATCAGGTTTACATGCAGCAGTTGCCAATCGGGAGTAACAGCATTGCTGATAGCCATATTCCTGAACATAGCTATGGTACCATCTTCTTTACCTAGCAACAGATCATCTTTACCATCGTTATCTATATCGCCTACAGTTATTGCTGCACCATTAAAATTATGAACTGAGATATTCAGCAGATTGGCATCGGCCAGTGTAAATTCAGGTGCTGTTGCAGTACCTGAATTCCGGTAATAAATGATCCTGTTAGCATACTTGCCAGTAGTAGGTATGAACTTACCTATCGTGCCTACAAGCAAATCTTGCAAGCCATCCTTATCATAATCATACAGCACAGGATAAGTCCTACCACCATGATCCATCATCGTCTCCACAAGAAATGTATCTGTAGTGTATTTGAATACGGGGGTAGTATTGGTACCTGTATTCTTGTAGAATGCTGCTGATTTATAATTCTCTGTAAGCTCCTGGTGTGGCGATATTATGATGTCCCTATCCCCATCCTGATCTATATCTAACCAAAAGGCAGCAGGGCGCGTAGGCATATATACTTTCACATCATCTTTGTTCCACATAGTATCCTGACCTATCATACTATCCCGTACATAACTATAGTCTACTTTGCCATTTTCAATGTACTGTATATCTGCATACTTCACGTTGCCGGTCAGCACATCAAGGTCGCCATCTCCATCAGCATCAAACAGACACAACGAATTACTCCCATCTGTAACCTTATTTATCCTTGCATTACTATACGGTCCTTCATTTGCGTTTGCTTCCTCTTGTGGTGTGATACGCAAGCCTATATTGCTGCACTGTATGCCCAAGTCATGTTCGCGAGGTACGTTTTGCTGAAATTTTCCCCAACACCTGTCTTTTAGTTTCCAGCCAAGGCTATCGCATGGCAAACCTTGCTCAACCCTCATACTATATATCGCAAGTATTGAAACCCCGCTAGCATCATGCTTGAGCATATCTATATCACCATCATTGTCCAGATCAATAAAGCAGGCAAGATCAGTATCCGGAACGAATACCCTGTATGGCAGAGAATTCCCCTCCCTTACATTTACTTTCCTGTAATCTTTAAAGTTCAGCGTATTGTCGGTTGCATCGTAATAACCAATCATTGACGATGCATAGCCGTCCATCTCGCCATAAATAATATCGGGAACTGTATCACAATTGAAGTCGACCAGGCCAAAATAGCGGTATACCTTAGGAAATCTATAAGTAAACTCCGGTGTGTATATATAACGTGGTGTTCCCGGAGTGCCGTGATTTATGTACACTTTCAATCCCCTGCCCGACTCCAGCACTACCAAATCGCCAAGGCCATCTTTGTTCAGGTCGGCAGTAGCAAATTGAGGATTATTGTGCCCACCGGCCCATGCGTTTATTCTTTCCCTACCATGTTCATATACCTTAATGCCGGCAAGAAAATTGGCATCGGTACGATATATATTCTCCGACTGAGCTATAGCACTACCCAATGGGAAACAAGCAACGAAGAATAGGGAATATAGTAAACATTTCATCATAATCGAATTTAATATATTTTTCGATCACTTTAAAGATCGCACATTAAAGAAGACTTAAAAACGCTACCTACCCGTTGGTATTATATCGTTTGAGGGGCGAGTCAGGCTCATTCAAAAAATGTTTATACACCAGCTTATCGGCCAGTCCCGCAAACAGTTTATTGATCCAGACGGTCAATTTACCCTGACCAGTCATTATCACCACCCGCTTTCTTTTGTTCACAGCATCAAGTATGATATGCGCACATTCCTCGGCACTCATCAGCTTGCTTTCATCCAGCGGCGTCTCGGCCTGCGATGTACCATCGGCAGAGCGGGCTACATTACGGATGTTGGATGAAGTAAAGCCGGGTGACACCCACATAACATGCGCCCCTGTATGCAGCAGCTCGGTACGCAATGCCTCAAGGAACCCTTGCATAGCAAATTTTGATGCAGAATATCCTGTACGGGCAGGCAAACCTCTAAAGCCCGCAATAGAGGATACCCCAAGTATCACACCTTTATTTTTTCTTATAGATGTTACTGCATACTTGGTGCAATACACCATACCCCAGAAGTTAATATCCATCAGTTCCCGTATCACATCGAGGCTAGCCTCTTCAAACATAGCACGCATACTTATGCCGGCGTTGTTGATCAGCACATCTATTCTACCCCACTTAGCTAATACCCCGTCTATAAAGGCTTTACAATCTTCTTCCTTAGCTACATTGGCGGCCATGGCAAAAACATGAGGATCATCACTAAAAACAGTCCTCAGCTTTTCTATGTTACGGGCACAAACCGCTACTTTCGCCCCGTGTTGCAGGGATAGCTCGGCAAGAGCTTTGCCGATGCCAGATGAGGCACCAGTTATTACTACTACTTTATCTTTTAAAGACATTATTTCTTAACAAGTATTTGCATTGGTAAAGTTAACCGATAGGTGCTTTAATTAATAAAATAAAAAACAGCGAGAAATCAAAATATCGTTCTGCACAAGGGTTGATAATTGTGCAGGCATATCAAGGCATAATATTTATAATTTTCAATAACTGCTACAAACAGACACAAAATGAAAGTTCTGATGCTAAACTGGCCGCAAAAGTAGAAGAGTTTAAAGCGAACGGATACAAGATATAACACTCCGGTAACACCGGTATCGATGCCCGTTCCGTAATTTAATGTTTATACTAACCATTTAAAAAAACAACGTGCATGACTGAAGCGATCATTAACCTTGAAACGGTTAACCCCATCGAATTCTTTGGCGTTAACAACAGTAAGTTCGACTTGCTGAAAAGAAAATTCCCCTTGCTGAAAATACTTTCAAGGGGTAGCCAGATAAAGCTTTCGGGGCAGCCCGAAGCGATAGCCGACGCTCAGACACGCATAGGACAGATCATTAAGTATCTGGAACGGAACGGGCATCTTTCTGAAAACTATTTTTCGGAGATACTTGGCGACGAAGAAGGTGTAGAAATACAGAAAGAGGAGAATACGAATAATAACGACATCCTTGTTTTTGGACCTAACGGCAAAGTAGTACGCGCTAAAACGCAGAACCAGAAGCTCATGGCATCGGTATCGGAAAAGAACGATATCATCTTTGCCATAGGCCCTGCCGGTACTGGTAAAACTTATACTGCGGTTGCCCTTGCGGTACGCGCCCTCAAAAACAAGGCTGTACGCAAGATCATACTTACCCGCCCGGCTGTAGAGGCCGGCGAGAGTCTGGGCTTCCTGCCCGGCGACCTGAAAGAAAAGATCGACCCATACCTGCGCCCGCTATACGATGCGCTGGATGACATGATACCTTCAGACAAACTGAACTATTATATGACCAACCGCATTATAGAGATAGCTCCGCTGGCATACATGCGAGGCCGTACGCTGGATAACGCCTTTATTATATTAGACGAGGCGCAGAATGCAACCGACCTGCAGATGAAGATGTTCCTCACCCGTATAGGCCCATCGGCCAAAGCCATCATTACAGGCGACCTTAGCCAGATAGACCTTCCCAAAAATCAAAAATCTGGCTTGCTGAAAGCCAGCAGGATATTGAAGAATATTGAGGGCATTGCGCACATACAACTCGATGAGGCTGATGTGGTGCGTCACCGACTGGTAAGGGCTATCATAGGTGCTTACGATAGTGAGCAGGAGAACGAAGAAGCACGCGAACAGGAAAACAAGAATCTGTACCGCAACCTACCTCGTGGTGGCGAGAAATCTCAGCCTGATACTACCGCGTAATATTCTGTTAGCTATATTGTCAACTAGCAGTTGTACAAATAAATAAGCCGCTCTTTAGGAGCGGCTTATTTTATGTAAAGAAGCTATTTACTATTCTTCTTCGTCGAACTGAAGTACATCGCGGTTTGCCATCAGCAGTTCAAATTCTTCTTTCGAACCTACTATCAGGTCATCAAACTCACGCATACCCGTACCGGCTGGTATAATGTTACCAGTGATAACGTTTTCTTTCAGTCCCATCAGGTCATCGCTCTTACCGTTGATAGCGGCTTGAGAAAGTACCTTGGTAGTTTCCTGGAACGATGCGGCTGATATCCAGCTGTGTGTACCCAGAGATGCTTTAGTGATACCCAGCAGCAGTGGCGCTGAGGTAGCAGGGTTAGCATCGCGGTATTCAACCAGCTTTTTATCGGCGCGGCGCAGCGAGCTGTTATCTTCGCGGATCTCACGCAGTGTAACTATCTGGCCAGCACTCAGTTTTTCTGAATCGCCTGCTTCTGTTACTACTTTCTTATCAAATATCCAGTCGTTCTCTACCATGAAGTCAAACTTATCAGTAGTATCATCTTCCAGGAATTTGGTATCACCCGGGTCAACGATAGTTACTTTACGCATCATCTGGCGAACGATAACTTCAATGTGTTTATCGTTGATCTTCACACCCTGCAAGCGGTATACCTCTTGAATTTCATTCACCAGGTATTCTTGTACCGCGAAAGGTCCTTTGATCGCCAGGATATCGCCCGGAGTTGTAGCACCGTCAGACAGTGATGTACCTGCTTTTACGAAGTCTCCATCCTGCACCATGATGTGGCGGGTTAGTGGCACCAGGTATTTTTTCACCAGTCCTTCGCGCGACTCAACGATGATCTCACGGTTACCACGCTTGATGTTACCAAATGCTACCACACCGTCTATCTCAGCTACTATAGCAGGGTTGCTAGGGTTACGTGCCTCGAACAGTTCTGTTACGCGAGGCAGACCACCCGTGATATCTCGGCTACGACCCATGATACGTGGTATTTTCACCAGTACCTGTCCGTTTTCTACTTTATCACCAGCAGCTACTATGATATGTGAGCCTACAGGCAAGTTGTACATCTTCTCTTCCTTACCTTCAATAATGATGGCAGGTATCTTGGTTTTATCTTTCGTTTCGATAACCACTTTCTCACGGTGGCCTGTTTGCTCATCCGCTTCTTCGCGGTAAGTAACACCTTCGATAACGTTGTCAAATTTCACTTTACCAGGCACCTCAGAAACGATAACGGCGTTGAACGGATCCCATGTGCATATCACATCTCCTTTCGTCACTTTCTGGCCGTTCTTCACTTTCAGTATCGAACCGTAAGGTATATTGTTGGTGATCATCAGGCGGTCGTTAGCTACATCAACGATCCTTACCTCACCCGTACGGCCTATTACTACAATGCTGTCATTACCTTCTTCATCTTTCGATGTAGTAGTACGCAGACCATCGAACTGGATAGTACCGTCGAATTTAGCAACCAATTGAGATTCGATAGCTGAAGAACCAGCCACACCACCCACGTGGAAGGTACGCAGTGTAAGCTGTGTACCCGGCTCACCGATTGACTGGGCAGCAATGATACCTACTGCATCACCCCTCTGCGCCAGGTAGCCCGTTGCCAGGTTTTTACCATAGCATTTAGTACATACACCACGGCGTGCCTCGCACGTCAGTACCGAACGTATTTCTACTGTATCGATACCTGTATCTTCAATATGTTTCGCTACATCTTCTGTTATCTCAGTACCTGCAGCTACTATCAGCTCATCGGTGAACGGATCGAACACATCGTGCAGAGACGTACGGCCCAGTATACGGTCGTACAGTGGTTCTACGATCTCTTCGTTATCCTTCAGTGCCGATGTTGCAATACCACGCAGGGTACCGCAGTCAACATCATTGATAACTACATCTTGCGCCACATCTACCAGACGACGTGTCAGGTAACCGGCATCCGCTGTTTTAAGGGCGGTATCGGCCAGACCTTTACGCGCACCGTGCGTAGAGATGAAGTACTCCAATACGCTCAAACCTACTTTAAAGTTTGAAAGGATCGGATTCTCGATGATCTCAGAGCCGCTAGAGCCGCTACGACGAGGCTTAGCCATCAGACCCCTAAGGCCCGCCAGCTGTTTAACCTGTTGTTTCGAACCACGAGCACCTGAGTCAAGCATCATGTATACCGAGTTGAAGCCTTGTTTGTCGGCAGCCATCTCGCGTATCAGGGTTTCTGTTACACGGGTATCCACGCGAGACCAGATATCGATGATCTGGTTGTAACGCTCGTTGTTCGTGATCAGACCCATGTTGTAGTTATCCCATACCTCGTCAACCTCAGCTTGCGCTGCGTCAATCATTTGTTCTTTCACTTCAGGGATGGTAAGGTCATTCACGTTGAACGACAAGCCACCACGGAAGGCCGTACGGAAACCAAGTTGCTTGATATCATCAAGGAACTGTACCGTTTTAGGTATGTTGGTATTTTTCAGGATATCACCAATGATCTCACGCAGCGATTTTTTCGTCAGCAGTGCGTTTACGAAACCATTGTCTTTAGGTACGTGCTGGTTGAACAGTACGCGGCCTACAGTTGTATCTATCAGTTGCCTTTTCAGTGAGCCATCTTTCTCACGTACATCAGCTTTTACTTTTATCCATGCGTGCAGGTCAACACGGCCCTCGTTGTGGGCTATGATTACTTCTTCAGCGCTGTAGAAGGCCATGCCTTCACCTTTCACTATATCATCGCCAATGGTTTTCTTACCCTTAGAGATGTAATAAAGGCCAAGAACCATGTCCTGAGAAGGCAGGGTGATCGGCGTACCGTTCTGTGGGTTCAGGATGTTGTGAGAAGCAAGCATCAGCAATTGTGCTTCTAGTATCGCGGCGTGGCTCAGCGGCACGTGAACGGCCATCTGGTCACCATCGAAATCGGCGTTGAACGCAGAACACACCAGTGGGTGCAGTTGTATCGCTTTACCTTCGATCAGCTTAGGCTGGAAAGCCTGGATAGAAAGCCTGTGGAGCGTTGGGGCACGGTTCAGCATGATCGGGTGGCCTTTCAGTACATTCTCCAGAATGTCCCAAACCACACTCTCTTTACGCTCAACCAGTTTTTTAGCGCTCTTTACAGTTTTTACTATACCCCTCTCTATCAGCTTGCGGATGATAAATGGTTTGAAGAGCTCGGCAGCCATATCTTTTGGCAGACCGCACTCGTGCAGTTTCATTTCAGGCCCTACCACGATAACCGAACGACCAGAGTAGTCAACACGTTTACCCAACAGGTTTTGACGGAAACGGCCTTGTTTACCTTTCAGTACGTCTGAAAGTGATTTCAGGGCACGGCCACCTTCTGCTTTTACAGCGTTCGATTTACGGCTGTTATCAAACAGAGAGTCAACTGCCTCTTGAAGCATACGCTTCTCGTTACGCAGGATCACCTCTGGTGCTTTGATCTCTATCAGGCGTTTCAGACGGTTGTTACGGATAATAACGCGGCGATACAGATCGTTCAGGTCTGATGACGCGAAGCGGCCACCATCCAGTGGAACGAGTGGACGAAGCTCCGGTGGAATAACAGGGATGTATTGCATCACTGTCCACTCCAGGCGGTTCTCTACGCGTGTATTTGCATCGCGGAAAGCCTCTACTACGCTCAAGCGTTTCAGGGCTTCCTGCTTACGTTGTTGCGATGTTTCGTTGGCAGCAGCATTACGCAGGTCGTAAGACAGTTGGTCAAGGTCTATACGGCTCAGCAGTGAGTGTACCGCCTCAGCACCCATCTTAGCGATGAATTTGTTAGGGTCTTCATCAGGCAGGTGGTGGTTATCTTTCGATATCGTATCCAGTATATCCAGATAGTCATCTTCAGTTATCAGCTGCTGATGCGTATTCTCTGAATCTTTCAGGTTCAGCTTCTGGCGTATCAGGTCTTCAGCTTCACCGGCTTGCACTACTACGTAACGCTCGTAGTAAACGATGCTCTCCAGTTTTTTAGAGCTTACACCCAGCAGGTAACCTATTTTGTTCGGCAGGCTTTTGAAATACCATATGTGCACGATAGGCACTACCAGCTTGATGTGGCCCATGCGCTCGCGGCGCACTTTCTTCTCGGTTACTTCAACACCACAACGGTCGCACACGATACCCTTGTAACGGATACGCTTGTACTTACCGCAATAGCATTCGTAATCCTTTACAGGGCCGAATATTTTTTCGCAGAACAAACCATCACGCTCAGGTTTGTACGTACGATAGTTGATTGTTTCAGGCTTCAGCACCTCGCCATAAGAGCGGTCCAGTATAGTATCTGGCGACGCAAGGCTGATGGTGATCTTGTTAAAACCTGCTCTCGGGCGGTTATCCTTTTTGATAGCCATATTATTAACGAAGTATTTTTTTGTTGTAAAATAAAAATGGAAAATGGCGGCTGCATTACGCAGCCGCTATCCCAAATATTATTCGAATTTCAGTTCCAGACCCAGACCACGAAGTTCATTCACCAATACGTTGAACGACTCTGGTATACCCGGTTTAGGAACGTTGTCACCTTTCACTATCGATTCGTAAGTCTTCGCACGGCCCATGATATCATCCGATTTGAGCGTAAGCAGCTCCTGCAGTATGTTACCTGCACCGTACGCCTCAAGTGCCCAAACCTCCATCTCACCGAAACGCTGACCACCGAACTGTGCTTTACCACCCAGCGGCTGTTGTGTGATAAGGCTGTACGGGCCGATAGAACGGGCGTGCATCTTATCATCCACCATGTGGTGCAGTTTGATCATGTATATGATACCTACGGTAGCTTTCTGGTGGAAACGCTCACCTGTTTCACCATCGTACAGGTACGTATGGCCAAAGTCAGGTAATTGTGCCTGGTCTATCAGTTCACCTATTTCTTCTACAGTAGCACCGTCGAAGATAGGTGTAGCGAAACGCATACCCAGTTTCTCACCTGCCCATCCAAGGATGGTTTCATAGATCTGGCCCAGGTTCATCCTCGAAGGTACACCTAGTGGGTTCAGTACTATATCTACAGGCGTACCGTCTTCCAGGAATGGCATGTCTTCAGCACGCACTATCTTGGCTACGATACCTTTGTTACCGTGGCGGCCCGCCATTTTATCACCTACTTTCAGCTTACGCTTGCTGGCCAGGTATACTTTAGCGAGTTTCAACACACCTGCAGGCAGTTCATCACCTATGCTCAGGTTGAATTTCTCACGCTTGTAACGGCCCAGCTCTTCGTTGAACTTGATGTTGTAGTTGTGCAACAGGCGGTTGATATCGTTATCTATCGCGGTATCACCGGTCCAGCCAAGTGGGTTCACGTTTTGATAATCGATAGAGCCCAGTGTTTTGGTATTGAACTTGCCGCCTTTGCTGATCACCAGCTCGCCGAAGTTGTTGGTAATACCTGCTGATGTCTTGTCTTTCAAGATGGTCATCAGTTTGTTCATCAACAGTTCCGACAGGTCTTCCAGGTTCTTCTCGTGTACTTTCTCTATTTTCTCCAGTGCAGTTTTCTCACGCACTTTCGAGTTCTTATCTTTCTTAGCACGCTGGAAGAGTTGCTTAGAGATAACGATACCTTCGGTACCGCTTGGTGCTTTCAGCGATGCATCTTTAGCATCACCGGCTTTATCACCAAATATCGCACGCAGAAGTTTTTCTTCCGGTGTAGGGTCAGTTTCACCTTTAGGGGTGATCTTACCTATCAGGATATCGCCCTCACCTACGTGGGCACCTATGCGTATGATACCGTTCTCATCCAGGTCTTTAGTAGCTTCTTCCGATACGTTAGGGATATCCGGGGTCAGTTCTTCTTCACCCAGTTTAGTATCACGTACTTCCAGCTCATACTCATCGATGTGTACCGATGTGAACAGGTCATCGCGCACCACTTTCTCGTTGATAACGATCGCATCCTCGAAGTTGTAACCTTTCCATGGCATGAACGCCACTTTCAGGTTGCGGCCCAGTGCCAGTTCACCATCTTGTGTAGCATAGCCTTCTGTAAGGAAGTCGCCATTCTTCACTTTCTGGCCTTTGCGTACGCTTGGGCGCAGGGTGATGCTGGTGCTCTGGTTGGTCTTCTTGTATTTCGTCAGCGAGTAAACTTTCAGGTCGTCTTCAAACGATACCAGGCGGTCTTTCTCGTTACGATCGTAGCGAACGTGTATTTCGTTTGCATCTACATACTCTACTACACCATTACCCTCTGCATGTATCTGTATACGTGCATCGCGGGCAGCTTTAGCTTCCAGGCCGGTACCTACGATAGGCACTTGCGGACGGATAAGCGGTACAGCCTGGCGTTGCATGTTCGATCCCATCAGCGCACGGTTGGCATCATCGTGCTCCAGGAACGGGATCAGCGATGCACTCAAACCTACGATCTGGTTAGGGGCCACGTCCATATACTCTACCTCTTCACGGTCCAGGATCGGGAAGTCACCTGTCTGGCGAGATTTGATTTTCTCTTCCAGGAAGTGGCCTTTCTCATCCAGTTCTATGTTCGCCTGGGCGATCTTTGCCAGATCTTCCTCTTCAGCGCTCAGGTAGTGTTGTTTTTTCAGGTCTACTTTACCTTCGCTCACCTTGCGGTATGGGGTTTCGATGAAGCCCATATCGTTGATCTTGGCGTGAACGCAAAGTGTAGAGATCAGACCGATGTTCGGACCTTCCGGAGTCTCGATGGTACACAGACGGCCATAGTGGCTATAGTGTACGTCACGAACCTCGAAGCCCGCCCGCTCACGGCTCAGACCACCTGGGCCGAGGGCAGAGATACGACGCTTGTGCGTGATCTCAGACAGCGGGTTGGTCTGGTCGAGGAACTGTGACAGCTGCGATGTACCGAAGAACGAGTTGATAACTGAAGACAATGTACGCGCATTGATCAGGTCAATCGGCGTAAATACCTCATTATCACGCACGTTCATACGCTCACGGATGGTACGCGCCATACGCGCCAGGCCTACGCCAAACTGCGCGAACAACTGCTCACCCACCGTACGTACACGACGGTTGCTCAGGTGGTCAATATCATCTATCTCCGCTTTACCGTTGGTAAGGCGTACCAGATATTTGATGATTGAGATGATATCTTCTTTGCTCAGTACTTTGGTATCTATGTTGATATCAAGGCCGAGTTTACGGTTGATCTTGTAACGGCCTACTTCACCTAGGTCATAACGCTTGTCGCTGAAGAACAGCTTTTCGATGATGCCACGTGCAGTTTCATCATCCGGAGCGTCAGAGCCACGCAGCTGGCGGTAGATGTGTTGTACCGCTTCCAGCTCAGAGTTTGAAGTATCCTTGTTAAGTGTGTTATAGATGATAGAGAAATCACCGCTCACTTCTTCTTTCTGCAGGAAGATGGTATCAATACCCATATCCTGTATCATCGATGCGTTCTCTTCGTCCAGCACGTTATCACGGTCCAGTACTACTTCGTTACGCTCAATGGTTACCACCTCACCGGTATCCTCATCTACGAAGTCCTCCGTCCAGCTACGCAGTACGCGTGCAGCCAGGCGGCGGCCTATGTTAGCAGCCAGCGCTTTCTTTTCGACTTTCACCTCATCGGCCATACCGAAGAGTTCCAGTATATCCCTATCCGTTTCGTAACCGATAGCGCGCAGCAGCGTAGTAACCGGGAATTTCTTCTTACGGTCGATGTACGCATACATCACGTTGTTGATGTCGGTAGCGAACTCCATCCACGCACCTTTGAAAGGTATTACGCGGGCGCTGTATATTTTAGTACCGTTAGGGTGCACGCTCTGGCCAAAGAACACACCAGGCGAACGGTGCAGTTGAGATACAACTACACGCTCAGCACCGTTGATAACGAAAGTACCGCGCGGCGTCATGTACGGGATATTACCCAGAAACACGTCCTGAACGATAGTTTCAAAATCTACGTGCTCCTCATCATTACAGCTCAGCTTCAGCTTCGCTTTCAGAGGCACAGAGTACGTAAGGCCGCGCTCCATACACTCATCTATAGTGTAGCGGGGCGGGTCTATGAAGTAATCAAGGAACTCCAGAACGAAAATGTTACGGGTATCCGTGATAGGGAAGTTCTCCTTAAACACACGGAAAAGGCCTTCGTTGTCACGCTTATCAGGCGTGGTTTCGAGCTGGAAGAAATCCTGGAAAGACTGAAGCTGAATGCCTAACAGATCGGGCGTTTCAGCCACATCGTGTATCTTACCGAAGTTGACACGACCAGATGTGGTTCTTTTTTGAGGTATAGCCATAGTATATTTAAACTCCTTATTTACAAAACAAAAAATGCCCGCACCATAGGGCTACGCCTATTAGTACAGGTTCCTGTAATATCAATAAAATTTTGTCAACAATTGTTTGTGCACGTGCTAGCTTCCCGGCAAAGGGACTGCAAATATAGAGAAAAAGGGTAACAAAACAGCAAAAAATATTCCAAAATTCATAAATGTGGGTTAAAAAGCTGGAAAACATCAAATTTTCTCAAAAATCGATATCCGTGCCAGCACGTATACAAATTACCCTACTCAGGGTATACTCCAATACAAAACACACGTATATCTTTGTGAAAGTAAAAGAGGGTGTTTGATTCAAAAAAATGGGAAGAATTCATTTAAAAAAATATAGAATTTAAAAAACACCTATTATATTTGCCATCATAAAATTTGCTTATTTAAACAACCAAAATAAAAAACCAATTATGAAAAAAATCGCTAAAATCGCTGCTCTGGCTATCTTCGGTGCTATGGCAATGACTTCTTGCAAAAAAGACTACACTTGCACTTGCAAAGATGACGAAGATGGTACTGTGTTCGCAGCTACTAAGTATAGCAAAGTGACCAAGAAAGATGCTAAATCATCTTGTGAAACTGCAGATACACAAGCCGCAATCCTGGGTATCAGCTGTAGCCTGGATTAATCTTTTTTTTAAGATAAAAGTTAAAGGGCGCCCAATGGGTGCCCTTTATTAATTTTGGGTCTATGCAAGAGCTTGTCATAGCCTCCAACAACAAGGGCAAGATCAAAGAGATCAAAGAACTGGTAACTCATATCAATTTATTATCCTTAAACGATATTGGGTTTAAAGATGATATACCGGAGCCATACCACACCTTTAACGAGAACGCACATACCAAGGCCGAGACCATATACCGCTTTAGCGGTAAGAACGTATTTGCCGATGACAGTGGTATATGCGTGGCTGCGCTGGATGGCGCACCGGGCGTATTCAGTGCGCGGTATGCGGGTGAGGGCGCTACAGACGAAGCCAATCTGAACAAGCTGATAGACAACATGAAAGGCCAGGCCGACCGCCGTGCATGGTACCAGGCAGTAATATGCCTGATATGGAATGGCGAGGCCCATTATTTTGAAGGCAGCTGCCATGGCATGCTCCTTGAGCAACCAACAGGCGACGGCGGCTTCGGGTACGACCCTATATTTGTGCCCGATGGATATGACCAGACCTTTGCGCAACTGGCACCGGAGGTGAAGAACGCCATCAGCCACAGGGGTAAGGCGGTGAGGGCAATGGTGGAATTTATAAACAAACAAGGAAGATGAAATTTTCGATAGGAGATAAGGTGGTGATGAAGAAGACCGACGAGGAAGGCGTGGTAGTGGCGCTGATTGGTAAGGATATGGTAGAGATTGAGGTAAAGGGCACCACCTTCCCGGCGTATGTGGATGAGTTGGACCACCCCTACCTGCGCTGGTTTACCCAGAAGAAGAAGGCCACACCCAAGGCTGCACCTGAGCAACTGCCGGTTGAATCCAAGCGGTTCAAGTCGCCTAAGCTGGCTAAGGGCATATACCTGTCGTTCATGCCTGTGTTTAAGGCCGATGAGATAGACGACATAGTGGAGACCCTAAAGATATACCTGGTGAACGAGCTACCGCATACCGTGCAGTATAGCTATGATGTTCAGCTTCTTGGCAGTAGCCATTTCAAGCTGGAGGGTAAGATCACGGAGTTTAGCAATATATACCTGCATACCCTGCCCTACGAGGCTATGAACGACCAGCCCCGCTTCAACTGGAGGCTGGATGACCTGAGCGACCCTGCCCTAGCGGCGCTTGACGGGCAGGTGCGTATAAAGCCTGTGAAACTGTTCGAGCATATCAATCAACTGCTGGAGAAGAATGAACCTTCGTTTAGCTACTTGCTGGCTGATGGCTTCTACCCTGCCCGGTTTGAGCGGCCTGATGTGTTTGACGCGCCACAGGCCAAACCTAAACTATACCCGAAGAGCAAGGGCTACCAACCCATGCAGCATACCATAGACCTGCACATAGAGCAACTGGTGGACGACCGCACCGGCCTTACCAACGCCGAGATGCTGCAGATCCAACTGGAGGCGCTGGAACGCTTTATGCACGAGGCTATCGCCAACCGCCAGCAGCGCGTGGTGGTTATACATGGCGTGGGTGAAGGGGTGCTGAAGGATGAGGTGCATAAGTATCTGCGTACATTATTCGAGGTGACGAAGTTTAAGAACGACTGGATGTCGAGCTATGGATTTGGGGCCACGGAGGTTTTCATGGAGCACTAAGCTTGCGACCGTTGTTGCGTTTTGTTGCGTTTTTTGTCAGATGCCTACTTCTCCCCGGTGGGGGCATTTTGGGGTGTTTTATAAACCACCCCCGTCCCCTCCTTGATTAAGGAGGGGTGATGCTTACCTATAATTGTAATATGCCGGATAGGGTCTGAGTGCATCAAACACAGAATCAATAATAGCAAATATACGCATTATATAATTAATAACAAAATTATTAAAGCCTAATTCTCTTGTCACTGCTGCGAGCCTGTAGCAATAAAAACATGACCGTTGTCATCTGATGACCATCATGTTTTTGAACAGTATTGCTACCGCTACATTTGTATTGTGATATGCATTCAGGTATAGATGGCAACCATATCATACCCCGGCAATGCATAAGCTAACAAAGGATATTTTACATCAACTTATTGAGGAAGGATACAATTTCGCCGCACTTCAAGACTTTAAAATGATTGACGGGGTAAACACGCTGTGTATTCGTCCTTTACAAGGCATTTCCAGCAGCGACCATCTATTGTACAGCATCACATCGCTCACCGACCCGATGATAACCGCACCACTGGAAAGTGAAAGCAGCAGTGTGGTGGTGAAGTATGTGAAGTAGACGGCTTACTACATAATCTCCCGTCATTTCGAGTGAAGTGAGAAATCTCATGAGACGTGATTCTGAAGCTTCAGTACTATTGATATAGCTGTGTAACATTGTTCGGGAGATTTCTCTTTCGCTTCGCTCTATCGAAATGATGTTAGTTTCTTTAATGAGGTTGATCCGTCGTTCGCTTTACTCGCCCTCTCGCTAGTTATTTTTTCTTATTGGCCAGCGCTTCTTCACCTTGCGCTTCAGATAATTGCTGTCATCGCTAAAGTAGTTACTCATCCAGATACTGAGCCCATACTCGGCAGTGAGTGCTGCAAGCTGTGGAAGTATGATGTATGTTCTGGAGAAGTTATTGGGTGGCACTGTTGACAAACCAAAATCAATACAGTTCCAGCCATCTATTTTGTATTCTTTCAGCAATAGAAAATTATCCCTTTTTTGGGAAAGAAATTCGATGGCTTCATCCTGCTGTGCTTCAAAATCCTCGAAAGAACTACCACTTACCTGCAAGCTAAATCCATTGTCTTCGTGCGGCGGGAGCCTACCCGTTTTTGAACGCTCGTCGCCGATATGATGGATGTGGAGACGGGCTGCATCTTTCCAGTCTGCTTTCTGAAAGTAGTCGTCGATATTGAATTCGGTGCCGGATATGCGGAGGATGCAGGACATGGAGAAGGATTTATTAGCTAAGATAGTGTTTTAGTGTTTGGGTTAGATTGCTTCGTCGTGCCTCCTCGCAATGACCACTCATACCTTTTTCCGTCATTTCGAGTGAAGCGAGAAATCTCCCGAGGCGTTGTTCTGAAGCTTCAGTACTATCGATGTAGCTGTGTAACATTATTCGGGAGATTTCTCTTTCGCTTCGCTCTATCGAAATGACGTGAGTAAGTTATCTGTCAGGTGGGAACACCTGACAGCATGAGTAAGACATAACAGCAGAATAAATACTCATGGAAGTGCTTCATCATACACTCTGTGGAAAAATGGATCGGCACGACGATACTTGTTTATAAATTGAAGGCTCAATAAAGTATAGAAGCTTGACAATTTAGGTATTGCTAATTTATCTGTAAAATTGTTAGGATATTTTTTGTCTTTAGTGTCAACAAACGTTCTAAAAAGCAAAAAACTATCTTCCCTAATACTAGTGAAATAAGTATTCATGCCTTCATCAAATGACATTGCATGTCGGCTGGTAACGATGTAGCGCAGAAACACTTCCATATTCTTGAAAGTGCTCTTTTCATATACTAGTTTTCGGATAAAACTATCAACATTACTCAGGGAATCAATATACTTAAGCTTTAATGGCTCCATAGTTGCATCACTATTCAACCAGTATTGTACCAATGTTTTATGCTCTACGGTCTTAATGAGGTAAGCTACAGGAGGAAATTCAGGATATTTTACTTCATATCGATGTATGTAGAAAGCTTTCCCAAACAAGTACCTAACAGTATCTATTACTTCAGTATTGCTAATACATACTTTTACCCTGGCTAATTTACCCCTTCGATATAATGCCTCGACATATGGTCGAACTGTATCTTGAGCTCTTATTTCATCCTGTAATTGATATGGAATAATAATATTTTTATAATATCTATACTCCGCTTCACTTTCAGGAGTGCATCCCCAAATGAGCACTGTACTGAAAAATATTATCAGCAATTTATTGGATATCACATTTGCAGCTTTAGTTGTAAGATAACATACTATACATTAACGACAAGAGCATGTAAACAATATCACACTTTAGTCAAAAACGCCATACCTAAAATCAAACTGCATTTCAGGCTCATCTAAGGCGTTTCTTTCGTAGCTTCGCGCGCGTTGACAAACTTTAAAATCTCAAGATGACACCCCAGAAAATTACCATGGGCGCCAATGGCAAATTGAATGTGCCGGACTGCCCTATCATTCCCTTTATTGAAGGCGACGGTATTGGCCCCGATGTTTGGGGTGCGAGTCGCAGAGTAATGGACGCCGCTATTGAAAAATGCTATGGCGGCCGCCGCAAAATAGAATGGAAAGAAATGCTGGCCGGCGAAAAAGCCTTCAACCAGACGGGTGAGTGGCTGCCTGCCGAAACGCTGGAAGTAGCGCGCGACTACATAGTATCTATCAAAGGCCCGCTGACCACACCTGTAGGTGGTGGTATACGCTCGCTTAACGTGGCTATGCGCCAGGAGCTGGACCTGTATGTGTGCCTGCGCCCTGTTACCTGGTTCCAGGGTGTGCCTTCGCCTGTTCACCATCCTGAGAAGGTGGATATGGTGATCTTCCGCGAAAACACCGAAGACATCTATGCAGGTATCGAATTTAAAGCCGGCAGCCCTGAGGCTAAAAAGCTGCTCGACTTCCTGACCAACGAGCTGGGCGTTTCTAAAAAAATACGTTTCCCTGAAACTTCTGCATTCGGCATTAAGCCGGTATCGCAGGAAGGCTCAGAAAGGCTGATACGCGCTGCTATTGAATACGCACTGGAGCACAAACGCAAAGTGCTGACCATCGTACACAAAGGCAACATCATGAAGTTTACCGAAGGTGGCTTCAAGCTGTGGGGCTACGAGATGGCTACGCGCGAGTTTGGCGATAAAGTATATACCTGGGAGCAGTGGGAAGCCACTAAAAAAGCTCAGGGTGAAGATGCTGCCAACGAAGAGATCAAGAAAGCAAAAGCTGATGGCAAACTGATCATCAATGATGCGATAGCCGACAACTTCCTGCAGCAGATACTGCTGGCACCGCAAGACTACTCTGTAGTTGCTACGCTGAACCTGAATGGTGATTATATATCGGACGCGCTGGCTGCTGAAGTAGGTGGTATAGGTATAGCACCGGGTGCTAACATCAACTACAAAACCGGCTATGCAGTGTTTGAAGCTACGCACGGTACGGCGCCACGCTTTGCCAATACAGATACGATGAACCCATCGTCGCTACTGCTGAGCGGTGTGATGATGCTGGAATACATGGGTTGGAACGAAGCTGCCAACTGCATAACAGCGGCGCTGAAGACCGCCATCATGCGCAAGCGTGTAACCATAGATTTCTACAACCTGATGCACGATGCTACCTTGCTGAAGACCAGCGAGTTTGCAACTGAGATCATCAAGAACCTCTAAATACATATGATGCCGACGGACATAGCTGCTTATATAGACCATACGATGTTGAAGCCCAATACTACCGAGGCCGATATACAGCAGCTATGCGCCGAGGCCATAGTTCATAATTTTGCGGCGGTGTGCGTGCCACCCACCTTTGTAGCCATAGCGCAACATGCGCTGGTGGATACTAAGGTGAAAATAGCCACGGTAGTGGGCTTCCCATTTGGCTACCATGCACTGGAGGCCAAGCTGGCCGAGATAGTAGCCGCCATACAGGCTGGTGCCGATGAGTTGGACATGGTGCACAACATAGCAGCTATAAAAAGCGGCAACTGGGAGTATGCGGAAAAGGAAATAGCTTTTTGTGCAGACATCACCAGCAAAATGGGTAAGAGCCTGAAGGTAATACTGGAGACCACCCTGCTGACCGATGAAGAAATAGTGCGCTGCTGCACTACCTATAGCAGGCACAACATACAATTCCTGAAAACAAGTACGGGCTATGCCGATAAAGGCGCTACCGTTGAGGCCGTGACCCTGATGCGCGAGCATACCGACCAACACATCAGCATAAAAGCTTCGGGCGGTATCCGTACCTTTGCCTTTGCAAAGCAACTGATAGACGCAGGCGCGGTGCGCATAGGCACATCGAGCGGTGTGCAGATAGTGAATGAGGCCATTGCCTTGCAATAGTTTTTTATGAATACCCGTTACCATATACTACTGCTGATACTGCTGCTGACGGCTGCCAAAGCCGGGGCGCAGATAAAAGTAGCCGAAAACACAAAGACGGCAGCCACAGGCGTTATCATACACGCCGACCCAAGGCTGGCCGTGCTGGAGAAGAAACAGAAGAATGTGCAGCTGGGCGTTATCCGCTCGGGCAGGGGCTTCAGGGTGCAGATATACAACGGCAACGACCGTGTAAAAGCAATGGCCACTAAAATGGACTTCATGAAGCGCTTCCCCGCCGTACGCACCTACCTCACCTATGTGCAGCCACAGTACAGGATAAAGGTTGGCGACTTCCGCACCAGGCAAGACGCACAGAAATTCTACGAGCAAGTAAGCACTATCTACTCCCCATGTATGATAGTACCCGATATAATCGTCATTAACACACTGAGAGATGATTGACCGCATCAAAGCTAAAGCCGAGCAGTACTTCCCTGAAGTACAGGCTATACGCCACCATATACACAGCAACCCCGAGCTATCTTTTGAGGAGCATAATACCGCTGCTTTCATAGCCGGTCAGCTGAAGGATTGGGGTATCAAGCACCAGACAGGTGTGGCAGGCACAGGCATAGTGGCTTTGATAGAAGGTAAGAACCCTACAAAGAAATGCATAGCGCTGCGTGCCGACATGGATGCGTTGCCGATACAGGAGCTGAACGAGGTATCGTACAAATCTCAGAACGATGGTGTGATGCACGCCTGCGGCCATGATGTGCACAGCAGCTGCCTGCTGGGTGTTGCCCGCATACTGCACGAGATGAAGGATGAATTTGAGGGCACATTCAAACTGCTGTTTCAACCCGGTGAGGAGAAACACCCGGGCGGCGCCAGCATCATGATAAAAGAAGGCGTGCTGGAAAACCCAAAGCCTGCTGCGATATATGGATTACACGTATACCCGCATCTGCCATCGGGCACGGCGGGCTTCCGTAGCGGTCAGTATATGGCGAGTGCCGATGAGATATACATTACCATAGAAGGTAAAGGCGGCCATGCTGCCCTGCCCCACCAAACGATAGACCCTATAGCTATTGCCGCACAAGTGATTGTTGCCCTACAACAAGTAGTATCGCGCAAGAGCAACCCGCTGCTGCCATGCGTGCTTACATTCGGCAAGATAGCTGGCGGCTTTGCTACTAATGTGATACCTGACAAAGTAGAGATCATGGGTACGCTACGCACTATGGATGAGACATGGCGTGCAGAGGCGCACAAATGGATCAGGGACATTGTAGAGCATACTTGTACCGCCTATGGCGCAAAGGCAATTGTTGATATACCGATGGGCTATCCATCGCTGTTCAACGATGTAGCTACTACCGACCAGGCCGAGGCATGGGCGAAGGAATATATGGGTGCTGAACAAGTGAAGACACTCGACCGCCGTATGGCAGGTGAGGACTTCAGCTTTTATACGCACCATGTGCCGGGCTGCTTCTTCAGGATAGGCACTAATAAGAACGGTGTTGAATTCACCGCACCGGTGCACAATGCGCGCTTCGATATAGATGAAGACGCACTGAAAACAGGTGTAGGCCTGTTCAGCTGGATAGCTTTGAACGCGATAAAATAATCTCTTAGATTTTACTCCAGATGGCCGTGGCATTGCAGCCACCAAACCCTGATGCTGTCTTCAGCACATGGGCGATTTTGGCATGTTCCATACGGCGGGTAACGTTGAGCGGAACGGGTACACCGTGCAGCTCGTAACCAGCTGATGGTATGGTTTGCTGGTAGCGCAGCGCTTCGATGCACATAGCACTTTCTAACACACCTGCAGCACCTAATGTATGACCGATGTAGCCTTTGAAACTATGCACGGGAGTAGCATTCAGGCCAGCGAGGTTGAAGGCTTTGGATTCCATTTCATCATTATACGGAGTAGCTGTGCCGTGGGCGGATACCATGCCGATATCAGATGACACAAGACCAGCTTCGTTCATAGCGCGGCTGATGGCTTGCGCCAGTTCTTCGCCAGTGCGTGATGGGCCGGATATGTGGTTGGCATCGTTGGAGGTAGCACCTGCGCTAAGTTTCGCCAGCGGCTCGTATGGCTGCTCTTGCGAGGAGAGTATGATGGTGGATGCTGCTTCACCCAGGTTGATGCCTTTGCGGTTGGCATCGAAGGGTTTGCAGGCTTCGTCGGCTATGGCCTGGAACGACTGGAAACCGCTCAATACAAATTTACTGAAGCGATCGCAACCTACTACGATGGCATTGCGGTATACGCCTTGCTGCAAAAGGCGCAGGGCATGGGTTAACGCTACCACGCCTGATACACAGGCATGTGATATAACGATGGGCTTGGGGTGCAGGCCCAGTTGTTTTGAAATGATGCTTGCGCTGGTGTGCAGCAGCAAGCGGTTATCCGGTACCTCGCCCAGCCATTCTATATTGCCTTTGGTGGTGGCCAGGATGAGGACGGTTTGTTGCGGGTTGAGTTCGTCGGCGCAATTTTGTAAAGCCTGCTTAGCAGAGTAAAACGCCATCTGTTCGAACGGGGACACTGGGCTGCCGGTGTTGGCCTGAGCAGCTACTGCCTGCCATTGCATAGCATCGAGCTTGGATGCCCAGAATGGTGTTTTGCTGAAGGACATATCCTCATAGCCCATTACCGCCACTTTGCCAGCAGCAGTCCGTTGCCAGTGCGCTGCCGTATCCAGCCCCATTGCTGAGGTGATATTGGTAGCTATAGCGTATACGGGACGAGTGATTACCTGAGCCATTTATTTTTCCATTCAGCCATGAACGGCGGCAAAGTTAACATAAGTTCCATTGTATCCTTTTGCATAAATACCTGCACCGAACTGCCTTTGGCTACCACTTCATCAGTTTTGGCATCGTAAGCGGTATAGTTGAACAGCAGCTTGGCAGCGCGGGCATCACGATACGTTGTCTCGAGTCGCACACGATGGCCATAACGCAGTATACGTTTATAATCGCAGTTGATATTAATAATGGGCACTACGATGTTATTGCGATAAAAATCGAGGTAAGTAAGATCGTATTGTTTACCAAAAGCCTCCCGTCCGTCTTCAAAATAGCGCACGTAGTGTCCATGCCATACGATACCCAGCGGGTCGGCCTCACTAAACTTTACTTCGAACTCGGTAGTGTTGGATAATGTCTTTTCGATGGCTTTTCAGTTTTAGTATGGGAAAATATTAGCTGCGTTCTCTGTGGTCTGTTTTGCCACTTCGGCAACATCTATATTTTTCAGCATTGCTATTTGCTGCGCCACCAAAGGTAAGTAACTACTTTCATTGCGCTTGCCACGGTATGGCACGGGTGCCAGGTATGGCGCATCGGTCTCCAGCACTATGTATTGCAGTGGCACTTCGCGCACTATACCGTGCAGGGTTGTTTTTTTGAAGGTGACTACACCACCGATACCCAGATACATACCCAGGTCTATGATCTGTTTTGCTTCTTCTATTGTACCACTAAAGCAGTGGAAGATGCCTTTTAGCTCACCGTTCTGCTTTTCACGCACCAGATCTATACAGTCCTGCGTGCTTTCGCGGCTATGGATGACTATAGGCAGGTCGTATTGCAATGCCCAGTCCATCTGCAGGTTGAAGGCCAGTTTCTGCTCCGCCACATGGGTTTTATCCCAATAATAGTCCAGCCCAATCTCGCCTACGGCTGCAAATTTCCTCTTGCCTAACCAATCCTGCACTATTGCCAACTCTTCCTCAAAACTCTCTTTTACATAGCAGGGATGCAGCCCCATCATGGGCAGGCAATGCTCCGGCCATTTATCGGCCAGGTGTAGCATGCCTGCTATAGTAGTGCTATCGCAATTGGGCATGTACATTTTGCTAACGCCCGCCTGCAAAGCACGCTCTATCATCTCATCTTCTTCCACCATCAATTGTTCATCGTACAGGTGGGTATGGGTGTCTATATACATTTAGTGTTGCGGCAGGGCTTTCATCTGCCAGTTCTTCTCTTTGCAATATTGCAACACACGGGGCAATGCATAGCGCATGCGCTCCCATGCCTTATCGCTATCATGAAATACAACTATCGATCCCGGCTTTATATGTTTCAGCACATTTTGCAGGCATTGTTCGGGAGTAAGCTCCACATCAAAATCGCCGCTCAGCACATCCCACATATATATCGTTCGGCCAGCCTCGCGCAGCATATGCGACTGAGCCTTGGTAAGGCGGCCGTATGGCGGACGAAACATTTTACTATTAATGAAGGCGTCGGCCTGCACTACGTTTTTTATGTAGATGTCCGTATCGGTCTTCCAGCCATTGAGGTGGTTGTAGGTATGATTGCCTACAGCATGGCCACCAGATAGAATAGAGCCATATACCGCAGGATAACCCGCTACATTTTTACCTATACAAAAGAAAGTCGCCTTTGCATCATATGCCTCCAACTGCTGCAACACAAACGGCGTAGCCTGCGGGTGCGGGCCATCATCAAAGGTGAGGTAAACAGCATCCGGCTCCATCTTCCACACCAGGCCACTATAATAGATCTTTGCCCACCACGGAGCAGTAACGCTATAACTTGCCATTACACAAACCAACAAAATTTTCAGCTAAACACCACTAGATTTTAGTGAGCGCGTCTTTTTGTACATACCCGGTGCGGCCATCGGGCAATTGCACCTCCGCCCATCCGGCCTGCTCGCCTAGCAACACTACAGTAGTTCCTTCGGGCACTACGGCTTGTTGTTTGCCTCCGCCACCGGGGTTGCTCATCATACGTATATCGGCCTGCATCACTACCGCTCTGTCGTTGGCAGTTTTATTGATTGCGGCAGCAAACGCCAGCACCAGCAAACAGCATAACACCAACGAGCTGATGAATATTGACGACGGTGGCAGCTTCTTCAGCTTGCCCATGCGGCTTAGCGCAAGCACGGCGATTATTGACAAAAACACCAATAGGCTTAATACCGCCCACATAGTGGCTTTGGCAGATGAGGTCCAGGCATTCCACCACCTGACAAAAAATATATCGGGCGCAGTGGATATGCGGTTTTTGATACGGCTTTGGGTAATTAACAGGTTATCAGCAGCTTCTTTATGATCGGGATCTATCTTCAACGCTTTCTCATAATTAAGCACAGCCATGCTAATATTATTGAGCCGGTAATAAGCGTTACCGAGGTTATAATACACTTCCTCATCATGCGGGTTGAGGGCGGCTATCTTACTATAATATTCAGCAGCCTCGGCATATTGTTTTGCTGCATACATTTTATTGCCTTGCGACCACCACTCTGTATGCGGAGTGGTTGCAAAACCTGCTACAGCCAGCAGCATGCAGCATATCAGTATTGTTATGCGTTTCATGCGTTGAATGCCTCCTCAAATTTACTGATGATAGTTACCGCCTGCTCATAGGTATTAGCCATTTGCCTGCTACCACCCGATGGCATATACAGAGCCATTTCACATTCGTCAATGATATGTTCGGCATCGGCCTGCAAAGCCAGAGATACATTCTTAGCTACCAAGGCTTCGCGTGCGCTCTCGCGCGATAGTGTTGACAGTGGTATATTCAGCTTATCGCTCAGGTACAGCCATACTGCTTTGGATACTTCTTCGTAAAAACGTTTGGAGTTTTGCTCCTGCAATAGCGTTTGTGCCAGTGAGAGGCGCTTGAGCGCTACTTTATTAGCGCGCCTGTTCTTCAGTTTCACTACATCTTTCGATAGTTCATCTTCGCGCCTGCGCCAGAAAGCCAATGCCATGAATGCAAATGCAGGTAATGCGTACATCGACCAGTAGCCTACTGTATATATTATTGGTGTACTATCAAAATGCAATTCTTTAAGTGGTGTCCTTGCTATATCGTGTATATCGCCCGGCGTGGTGTTCTTAGCTATACCTGTCGACTGCCTGTTCTTACCTTGTTTCACATGCAGCTTTACAGGTTGTGTTTGCAGGGTTATATATTTGCCCGACTGCGGATTGAAATACGTAAAACTCATAGGCGGTATCTCATAATCGCCGGGCAACTGTGGCGTGATGCCGTAAGTGATGATCTTTGAACCTGTAATGGTAGTGCTACGGCCGGTGATGGTATCCACTATCTGCGGATCGTATGTATCTAGCCCGTTGGGTAATTTCATTGCCGGTGCTTCTATCAGCTTCAGGTTGCCGCTACCTGTGATGGTGAATGTATAGTTGATGGCATCGTCGGTAGTGATATCCGTCTTATCCACTTTGCTGCTTACCGTAAAGTTACCCACCGCACCGCCATAGTCTGCTGGCTTACCGGCATCGGGCAGTGGTGTTACATTTATCTTTACAGGCGAGCTTTTCAGGTTCACCTTTACATCCTTATAAGCGTAGCCGCTGAATATATCATCGCTAAAGAATGGATCGCTCATCATGAGGCTGCCAAACTGCGGATCGTCGAACAGCGAAGCAAATGGGTTGCTGCGCTTTTGCTTTATCACAATACGCGCTATGCCCGAAGCCTCGGCAGGGTCCAGCTCCAGCGTACCCGCCTGCTGCGGGAAGAGTGCTGACTTCTTCAGCGTAAAGACCTGGTATTTTTTACCGTCTATTATCTCTTCAGCAGGCTTCAGGTTGCCTTTAGGCATTTCAAAATCCTGTGTCCAGAAGCCATTGAGCGAAGGCAGCTTTGATATACTTACATTCATAGCCACACGTGCATACAGCTTGTAGCTGGCAGTTATCTGTTCACCCACATGCACCTTGCTTTTATCTACAGCTACTCTTATGAACAAGTCTTTGCTGAGGTCTACTTTTTCTTCTTCCTGCTGCGCCTGAGGCTGGCCTTGCTGTTGTTGACGCTGCTGTTGCTTACCCATCTGCTGCTGGCGCAATGCCTGTAGCTGGCGCTGGCGTTGCTGCATCATAGCCACAAAAGGGTCGTCGCTAAATGGATCATAAGCCTGTTGCTGCTGCTGGCGTTTAGGGGCCAGCGAGCCCTGCACCACTTGTATATTGAGCGCATTAGACTGATAAGTGTGCCCTTCACCGTCTTTTGCTACTGCAGGCTGAATAGTGAAGTTACCGGTGCGTTTGGGTACAATTACATAAGTAAGTGAGATGTTCATGGATTGCACCATCTTGCCATTTACGATGCTGGCAGATATGTTGCGTCGTTCCATAGGGCCGGCGATAATCTGGAAATCCTTATTAAGGCCAACGGGTGTAATGGTTTGCAGGTTTTGAGCTTCGCTTACCGAATAGGTAACCTCTACCTGGTCTTGCAAACCCATCTTTTCTGCACTCGCCTCGGCCGAAAAAGAGATGTTTTGAGCCAGAGCAACATCGCTCCCAACCACGACTATGAGTAGTGCTGTAAGATACCGCCAGATGTAACTAAAATGTCTCATTCTAATCAAGACACAAAAATAAAAAGGACAAAGCCTTGAGGTTAAAGGTATTGGGTTAAAGCTAAGTTAAAACTCATATTTCGCTTATATGTCGCCTTTTAACGGACGCAAAACGATCGTGTCAACATTGGCACGAGGCGAAAGCTGATAAGCGCTCCAGAGGCTGTCTGCAATATCATTAGCCTCCATAATCCGCTCCGGCGGTATACCACTGCCGTCCCAGCTGCGGCTATAGGTAGCACCGGGGCAGATAGAGGTTACTTTTATTCCATCCTCCATCAGCTCAAAGCGGAGGTTATCGGAGAAACCCAGCAATGCGTATTTGCTAATGCTATATGCACCGCCATTGGGGTATGCCTTCAGGCTGGCTACCGAACATATATTAAATATGTGTCCGCTACCCTTCTTCTTCATAGCGGGTAATACCTGACGGGTGAGGTGGTAGGCGCTGTAGAGATTGGTATTTATTAAGGTCTCCAGGTGGCCATCGGCCTCATCGGCCAGTTTGCCGGGGAAGAACAGGCCTGCATTATTCACCAGCACATCTATCACCGGGAAAAGCTCCAGCACCTGGCGGGCGAAATTGAGTACATCTTGTTTTTGAGAGAGATCGGCACGGTGGGCAATGATCTCGGCGGCGGGATATTTTTCCTTCCACTCATTCTCGGCGGCGTGCAGGTTGGTATGGCTGCGTGCGCAGATGGCCACCGAAAAACCCTGCGAAAGCAGTTTCTCGGCTATGGCCTTTCCGATACCCTGGGTGCCCCCGGTTACTATGGCGTACGGCATGTTTTTGTATACGAATAGGTTGAAAAAGGAAAACAATTTATTGATTTGTGGTGAAATATGGAGCAGGAAAAACAAAAAACGGTGCTGAACTGGAGCAGTGGCAAAGATGCAGCGATGGCTTATAGCCTGTTGCAGCACAGTCCATCGCATATCGTTACGCAGCTACTTACCACTGTAAGCAGCGAGCATGAGCGCATAGTGATGCACGGTGTGCGCGAAGAACTGCTGGATGCACAAGCGGAAAGAATTGGGCTGCCGCTGAAGAAGATTTACCTGCCAGCCTCGCGCAATGACAACCTGTACAAACAGGCTATGGCTGATGCACTCAGCGAAATGCAGGCACAGGGCATACATACTGCCGCCTATGGCGATATATTTCTGGAGGACCTGCGTATATACCGCGAGCAGCAATTGCATAGCATAGGTATGCAGGCGCTCTTCCCGCTTTGGAAGAAGGATACGAGGGCGATGATACAGCTGATAGAACAGCTGGGTATAGATGCCATGCTGGTATGCGTGAATGAAAAGTTTCTGGGTAAAGAATTCCTGGGTAGAAAGGTGAATGCGCAACTACTGGCCGACCTGCCTGCCAATGTAGACCCTTGTGGTGAAAATGGTGAGTTCCATACGTTTGTATATAACACGCCCTATTTCAGCACTCCGGTGCCTGTAGTAAAAGGTGAGATCAGCTACCACCAATACACCCCTGCTGCAAACGATAAAGACCAGTGGAACACGGGCTTCTATTTTCTTGACCTGCATTTATAAAAACAAACAGCCGCCCACCTGGAAAGGCAGCCGGCTTATGTTTGGTTCTACTATACTTGCGTGGTTAGCCCAACTATAGGCTGCAAAGGTACTGGCAGTCCATCCCCATAGTGCAGCTGGTGGGTTATCAAAATGTTTCGTCAATGTTATGTTAGTATGAAGCGAATATTAACAACGCCCCTGTTGGTGGAATGATATTTACGGATAGTATTAGAAAAGGATGCTATGCCAGAAGGCCCATCGATAGTTATACTCAAAGAGCTGGTTCAGTCTTTCAAAGGCAAAAAAGTTGTATCGGTAAGCGGCAACAGCAAGCTCAACATCCAACGCATGGCCGGGAAGAAGATCATAGACTTCAAAAGCTGGGGCAAGCATTTTCTTATCTGCTTTAGTGGCTTTACCATGCGGGTTCATTTCATGCTGTTTGGCAGCTACCGCATCAACGAAGCGAAAGAGACGACCCCACGCCTGGGGTTGAAATTTACAAAAGGTGAACTGAATTTTTACGCTTGCTCACTAAAGTTGATTGAAGAAGACCTGGATGAGGTGTATGACTGGAGTACTGATATTATGTCGGACGAATGGGATGCAGCAAAGGCAAAAAAGAAACTGAAGGAAAAGCCGGACATGTTAGCCTGCGATGCGCTGCTGGATCAAAACATCTTCTCAGGCTCGGGCAATATCATAAAGAATGAAGTATTGTTCCGCACACAGATACACCCATTGAGTGAAGTAGGAAAAATACCTGCAAAAAAGATAACCGAAATGGTACGCGAGACCAGCAACTACAGCTTCGATTTCCTGAAATGGAAAAAAGCAAACGTACTTAAAAAGCACTGGCTGGCGCATACTAAAAAGACTTGTCCTCGTTGCAATATCCCGCTTGTGAAGGAATACCTGGGCAAAACCAATCGCCGCAGTTTCTTCTGCAACAATTGTCAGGAACTGTATAAGTAGTATCTTAACAGTATGAGCAAAACGATATCGGCCTATATAGGCACCGATAAATACACCACGGAAGTACGCGCATCAGGAAAGGTGATGCTGTCTGACGAACCGGTGGACCTTGGCGGACAAGACAAAGGCTTTACGCCTGAAGAATTGCTAGGAGCATCGCTGGGCGCCTGTACTTGCATTACCCTACGCATGTATGCCGATAGAAAAGAATGGCCACTGGAACGTGTAGAAACTATCGTGACGATTGAGCGCTTGAAAGAGCAAAAGGTCACCAACATCACTGAGAGCATTACGCTGCATGGTCCACTGAGCGACGAGCAGAAAGAACGCCTGATGGTGATTGCAAAAAAATGCCCTATTTACGAAACGCTTACACAACCCATAAACATAACTAAGCAGCTATCCGCCACTGTGTAAAACAGCTGTAAAAGTTTTGTTACAACTACATATATAGCCATTGCGGCACAGCATTTGTTTATTTACATTTAGATAAGCAAATGATGGTGTTATGGTACTAACAGACACATGGTTCATAGAAGGGCATATAGATTTTGAGTTGCAGAAATACCGCTTGCTGGCCTACCTGAAAGAGGTGAACCAATATTTTACGCAAACGAAGCTCTACCCGCAACTGAGCGATATCGTTTTTCATTTCAATAACTTGGTTAAGTTTCGCGACAATAAGAGTCTGATGGATGATAACTTTCCTCAAAGGCTGGATAAGGTGCAGATGGAACAGCTGAAGCTGGTGTATAAAAGAATGGTAGCCGATGAGGAAATGATGGATGAGCTAGAGCGCATTGTAAACTACGCATTGGCTAAAATGAAACCCACCATAGACACAGGAGCGGAGATATATGAGCTGATAGAACACAAGCTGCATATTGCACCTGTAGGCATTGTGCCCTTGTATAAAGACGAAGGCTATATGCTACTATGCGCGGGCCTGCAGGAGATAAGGGCGTATTCATACAACATTACCATACTGGAGCATAAAGACGCGCGCTACCGTGGCATAAATATGACCTACCTGGACACATGGAGCAAAAGCATCACTAATACGTATAGCCAGATAAAGCGCGATATTATTATGCAGAACCGTGCTTTGCCCACCCCTGCAGTATATAGTATAGAAACAGAACTTAGCGTGCCCATCAACGAAACACTGTTGCCGATAGCAAAACGTGCGCTTGTTCAACACATAGCGCACGCTGCATAAATTTATCTATTTCGTTACCAGTGGTGGTTCCTCAAATTCTTCGCTACGCTTGGCCAGCTCTACCTGCTTGCGTGTAGGCAGCAGTATAAGCCTTAGCGTAGTATCGTTGGTAAAATAGCTGATGGCCCAGTTAATGAAAATGATAAGCCTGTTCTTCACACTTACTATCAGCATCAGGTGCAGGAACATCCAGGTGAGCCATGCAAAAAAGCCCTGGAAACTGATAAACGGCAGATCTACCACAGCTTTACGCTTACCCACAGTAGCCATAGTGCCGGGGTTCTTATACTTAAATGGCTTCAGTGCTTTACCATTCAGTAGTTGTTTCAGATTGCCGGCAAGGTTCTTCGCCTGGTTGATGGCCACGTTAGCCAGCTGAGCATGCCCCTTAGGCCATTCAGAGGTTTCCATGTAGGCTATATCACCAAGTGCAAACACGTTATCATATCCTTTCAGCCTGTTATATTCATCTACCTGTATGCGGTTGCCCCGTACCAGCAGCTGCTGAGGCACACCGGGCGGCACATTACCCATTACACCGGCTGCCCATATCATAGTATGGGTGGGTATGGAGCCTCCGCCTTTCAGGGTTATGTTCTTTCCATCATAGTCTTCCACCAACGTATTCACCATCACCTTTACGCCAAGGCGCTCCAGGTATTCCTGCGATTTTATTTGCGATGGTTTGCTCATCACCGCCAGCGTATTGGCAGCCCCTTCCAGCAGGTATATATTCAGGTGAGAGAAATCCATATCGGGGTAGTCGCGCGGCAGTACGTTCTTTTTCATCTCAGCCAATGAGCCTGCCAGTTCTACACCTGTAGGCCCGCCACCTACCACTACTATATTCATAATACCATCCAGTTCTTCGCCTGTGGCATTCAGCGCATCCTCAAAATTCAGCAGTATACGGTTGCGCAGCGTTATGGCTTCCGGTGTCGATTTCATCGGGAAGGCGTGCTGCTCTATCTTTTTATTACCAAAGAAATTGCTGGTGCAGCCGGTAGCAATCACCAAATAGTCGTAGTCGAAAGTTCCGTCATCTGTAACCACCTGCCTGGCATCCATATTCACCTGCTCTACTTTCGTAATACGCACATGCACATTACGCTTTCGCTGAAAGACCTTGCGAAGTGGAAAGGAGATAGATGCGGGCTCCAGCCTTGCCGTAGCTACCTGGTAAAATAATGGCTGAAACTGGTGGAAATTGTACTGGTCTATTAACGTGATGTCGTATTCACTGTTCTTTATTCTGCGGGCCAGTTGAAGCCCCGCAAAACCTGCCCCTAGTATCACTACTTTTTTCTTATTCATAGTGCCTGGTTTTGATGCGCCGCAAAGCTACGAAGGGTTGTGTTACGGTCGTCATAAATTAATTATTTATTACCATGCTAAAAACATATGCCATAGCATGGTTTTATTATACTTTTGTCAGCGTTAAAACCATAATAATGAGTCTTTACGACCGGATACAAGCCACTGCAGCGTTTTTAAAAGAAAAAGTGAAGAACTTACCCGAAGTGGGTATTATACTGGGCAGCGGCCTTGGCGAAATGGCCAATATGGTAACTGTTGAAGTAGAGCTTACCTATAGCGAAATACTCAACTTTCCGGTATCGACCGTAGATGGTCATATAGGCAAGCTGATATTCGGCAAGTTGAAAGGTAAGAACGTGATGATGATGGCCGGCCGCTTTCATTATTATGAAGGTTACGACATGCAGCAGGTGACCTTTCCCGTACGTGTAATGAAGGCACTGGGTGTGCATACGCTTATAGTGTCGAACGCAGCAGGAGGCATGAATACCAACTTCAAGATTGGTGATATCATGATCATCAACGATCATATCAACCTGTTCCCTGAGCACCCGCTGCGCGGGCCAAACGATGAACGCCTCGGTACACGTTTCCCCGATATGAGCGCACCTTATGACAAGCAACTGATAGCACAAGCCAAGCAAATAGCCAACGCACACGAGATAGAATTGCGTGAAGGTGTATATGTTGGCTTATCAGGCCCTACCTTCGAAACAAAGGCTGAATACAAATGGCTGCACATTATAGGTGGCGATGCCGTAGGCATGAGCACAGTACCCGAAGTGATCGTGGCTGTACATGATGGATTAAAAGTATTTGCCGCCAGCATCATTACCGACCTCGGCGTAGGCGACCATATAGTACCTATAACGCACGACGAAGTATTAGAAGCAGCCAACTTTGCTGCGCCCAGGCTGGCCAAAATAATAATGGGATTGATACAGAAAATGTAATCAATCGTTGATCCAACCCAGGCTTTTATATACAAAACGATACTGACCATTGGCCTGAACTACGTCATAGTTCAGGCCTTTTAGTTCTGCACCTTTATAGCCTTGCGCATGCTTGCCGATGAGGTTATTTAGCTTACCATCGCCCCTGCTGCTTACATCCAGCCAAAGGTAGGCGCACAGGTCTTCGCCTTGCGCTTCCAGTATTAGGAAGCTGTCTTTATCATTTACCGTATAGTCAACAACCCAATAGTGTAGCTTTGCTTCGCCATTACTGTACATCTGAGTTACCAGCTCTTCGTTGTACATAGCAGTATTGGGTTTATTGCTGTCGAAAACAACATTGTCATTCTTGCATACGGGTTTATCGCACGATAGCATCAGCGCTACCGGCAGCGCAAAACGGAATTGTCGCATAAAGGTGGTGTGTGGTGGTTGAAACTTAAACGAACTACCTATATAAATATTGCGCAAGTTTCGGGTGGGCAGGTAATACGCACTACGTTAATTTTGTATCATGAGCAGCAAAAGCACCAACTACCAGCGCATTGAAGCGGCCATCAACTTCATCGTAGCCAATTTCAAAAATCAACCCTCGCTGGATGAAGTGGCGGCACATGTACACCTGAGCCCTTTCCATTTTCAAAAGCTGTTTACCGACTGGGCTGGTGTTAGTCCTAAGCAGTTCCTGCAATACATCAGCATCAGCCATGCTAAAGAGATGCTGAACAAACAAGCTTCGCTGGCTGATGCCGCTTTAGATACAGGACTATCCGGCAGCAGCAGGCTACACGATATGTTCATCAAGATAGAAGGTATGACACCCGGCGAGTATAAGAATGGTGGTGAGCATTTGCAGATACACTACAGCTTTGCAGAAACGGAGTTTGGTACCGTCATCATAGGCTCTACAATCAAAGGTATTTGCCATATCTCTTTTGCTGATGATGAGGAAGCGGGGTTGCAAGCATTGAAAAAAGCATTCCCTAATGCGCAATACAGGCAGATGACGGACACCCATCAACAGAATGCACTACAGATATTTAATAAAGACTGGAGCAGGCTTGATGAAGTGAAGCTTCACCTGAAGGGCACACCATTCCAGCTAAAAGTCTGGGAGACCTTGCTAAAAATACCATCGGGCGAGGTTACAAGCTATGGCCGCATAGCCAGTGCGCTACAGCAACCCACCGCCAGCCGCGCTGTAGGCACTGCTGTAGGCGATAACCCTATTGCCTACCTGATACCCTGCCACCGGGTGATACAGTCAGGTGGCAACTTTGGTCAGTATCACTGGGGTAGTGGCCGCAAAACTGCCATGATTGGCTGGGAGGCATCACTTAAAGACAACCGGAAATAATGCAACTATTCAACGACGCTACCGCCAATCTGTTGCCATATGATGGTGAAGTATTCTATCATGGCGTAGTGATGCCCGCTGATAAGGCGCAGCAGTATTATGAAATACTGATGGATACTATTGATTGGAAAAACGATGAAGCCGTAATATTTGGCAAACACTATATCACCAAACGCAAAGTGGCCTGGTATGGCGATGCGGGCTTTGACTATACCTATTCCAACATCACTAAGCAAGCATTGCCATGGACGAAGGAATTACTTGAACTCAAACAACTTTCTGAACAACTAACCAACACTAACTACAACTCCTGCCTGCTGAACCTGTACCACAATGGCGACGAAGGCATGGCCTGGCATAGCGACGATGAAAAGAAGCTGGCACCAAACGGCGCTATCGCCTCACTGAGTTTTGGAGCAGAGCGGACATTCAAATTCAAGCATAAAACGACGAAAGAGACCATCTCCCTCAACCTGGAAGCAGGCAGCCTGCTGGTGATGCAAGGCACTACACAAACTCATTGGTGGCACCGCCTGCCCAAAACTACCAGGGTGCATACACCACGCGTCAACCTTACGTTCCGTACTATATTGCCGTAGACACTGGTACATGTGGCATTATCTTTGTGGCTGCCAACACATTACACCAGGCTTATGAGTTTATTGCAATTCTTAAAGAATTTTCTGTCAGAGCGTTTTAGCCTTAATGAAGACCGCGCGGAAGAAGCAGTTATTATTGAAGGGATAAGGAAGGAGGTAAGCTTTAAAGGCACGAACGTATGGACGTTGATATTTGCCATTTTCATCGCCTCTATCGGCCTCAATGTAAACTCCACCGCGGTCATCATCGGCGCCATGCTTATATCCCCTCTAATGGGACCTATTATGGGTGCGGGGCTTAGTATTGGCATCAACGATCTTGGACTGTTGAAGAAAAGTGCGAAGAACCTGTTCATTGCAGCCTCAATAAGTATTGCTACATCGTTTCTGTATTTCAGCATATCGCCATTGCACGAAGCAAGTTCAGAGTTGCTGGCGCGTACCATGCCCACTATATGGGATGTATTTATTGCATTCTTTGGTGGCCTGGCGGGTATTGTAGCAGGCACACGCAAAGAAAAAAGCAATGTGATACCCGGCGTAGCCATAGCCACAGCACTCATGCCCCCATTGTGCACTGCAGGTTTCGGTCTGGCTATTGGCAACATATATTATTTTCTGGGCGCCATCTATCTTTTCCTTATCAATAGCCTGTTCATATGCCTGGCTGCATTCATTATTGTAAAACGGTTGCGGTTTCGTAAGGTAGCATTCTCCAGCCCAGAGCGTGAAAAACGTGTTTCCCGCTATTTCGTAATCATTGCTGTACTTACCGTACTGCCCAGTATATACCTGGCGTACCAGCTGGTGCAAAAAAGCATATTCGAGGCCAATGCCAACAATTTTATAGAGTCAGAATTTCGTTTTGCTAAAACACAGGTGGTGACACGCAAGTACCAGTATGTATCTGGCCAAAAATCCATAGAACTTTTGCTGGTAGGGCAGCATGTGCCCGAATCTTTTGTTGACTCCCTAAAAAAGCGCATGCCTGCTTATAAGCTCAGCAATACTAACCTAACTGTTCACCAGGGCCTTGACGCCAAACAGAAGATAGACATAGCGGCGATAAAGGCCAGCGTTATGGCCGATCTTTACGTGCATGAAAATGACAGTGCAGCAGCTAAAACCCAACAGGAGACCGCCACACCCGACCTTAAAAATGAGCTGTTGGCTTTATACCCGCAACTAAAGCATTACAGCATTGGTGATATGGTGGTTGTGCATACCGATAGCACGAAAAACGATACGCTCACCGTATTCACAGGCAATTTCGATAAACCGATAAGCAAAACAGAAAAGAACAAACTGGCACTCTGGCTATCGAAAAGGATAAATGTAGATAGCGTAAAAGTACTGGTAGAGTAAGGCATTTTTATAACCAGCCAACCTAACCGCTATTCCATTAACTTTGCCACGGTTTTTCGACAACGGATGAAGCAAAGGCTAATATTTTATTGTACACTACTAACAGCATGCCTGCTGACAGTAAGTGCATGGGCACAGCAGCCACAGCCCCCCGGCGCGCCACTTTTATTACCCAACGCCCCCCAGCGAGATACCAATACCAATAAGACCAACACGACCGATTGGAAAAGCGGCGAAGCACGTACCTCTTACCGCCAGCTACAATCAGAAAGAATATATACGCCCGATACCACACTGCATACATTTCACCGCAGGCGTTTTACCCAACCCTGGTACCGCGATCTGGGCAACCATGGCTCACCATCGCGCAGCCTGCTGTTTATGCCTGAGGATAGATTGGGGCTTACCCTGGGCTACCATGTGTTTGATGTATACGGCTACATGATTGATAGCCTGTATTATTATAATACTAACCGCCCCTACTCTATGTTCAGCTTCCAGATAGGCAGCAAACAGGAGCAGACTGCGGAAATACTGCACACGCAGAATATAAAGCCCAACTGGAACGTAGCTGTACAATACCGCAAGATCACCTCGCCCGGCAACTACATTGCGCAACGTACCAACCACGACAACTTCAACCTCTCGACCAACTATCAAAGCAAAGACCAGCGCTACTACCTGTATGGTGGCCTGGTATACAACAAAGAGCAGAACGATGAAAACGGTGGTATTGTAAACATGCTGATGCTGGATAGCGCAGACTATGCCGACCGTAAGAACTTACCTACACGCTTTCAGGAGGACGGGTATAGCGCACGCCGCTCGCCGGTAAGCAATATGCACCGCGAGTTCTCTATGCTGTTGCACCATGGCTATAGTTTTGGCAAGGTAGATACTGCGTATAACGAAGACTCTACCAGCTACCGTACCGAACTTACACCGCGCTTTGGTATTACACACCGTATGCAGCTGAGCAGCGAGAAGTATATGTATAAAGATTTTCGTCCTGATTCGCTGAGGTACGATCAGTTCTTCCAATACAACTTCCCCCTTAACACCACTACCGACTCGGTAATGATGGTGCAGAAATGGCTGAAATTTGACAACCGCATATTACTGAACGGCTTTATTGGTCCGCGAGAGAAACAGACCAGCTTTAGCGTAGGCGCAGGCATCCGATACGATAATTTTAATACCGAATTTGCTACGGGCAATATCAGCACAGGCTATTACAGCAACTATGTAGTAGGCGAGCTGAAAAAAGAGGCGCTGGAGCCGGGCCAATGGTCGTACAGGGCCAATGCAACACTATATGTAACAGGCGAAGCCGCGGGTAGCTCGCAGATAGGAGGCGAAATAGGCAAAGGCATAGGCAAAACCTTTGGCGAGGTGACGATAGGCGTGCAACAAAACCTGAACCAGGCACCATTCAACTACACCTATTACCAAAACCAGTACGATACCATCACTGCCAGCTTCAATAAAGAGAGCATTACCAAAGCTTATGGCAGGCTGGATATCAACCGCTATAAGTTTTCGATAGGGCTCACCAACTACATTATATCTAACCATATATATCTTAACGAACTACAATTGCCGGCACAATACGCTCCTGCGTTCAACCTTACGCAGCTATCGTTGCGCAAAGTGTTTAAATGGCGCAGTGTAGTGCTGGATAACGAGATCGCCTATCAGCAACTGGCCGGCGATGGTCCCATTAACGTACCCCAACTACTGGGCAGGCACCAGCTGAGCCTGGAGCGAGCGATATTCCGGAACTTGCTGAAAATAGCTACAGGTGCTGAAGTACGCTACCATAGCGACTATACGCCTGCCGGTTACAGCCCATTCTTCAACCGCTATTACTACCAAACAGCCTATACCGTCAGCAACACACCAGAACTGTCGGTTTTCTTCAATTTCAAGGTAAAACGCTTCCGCGCATATATCATGCTCGACCAGGTGCAAAGCAACTTCAACGGCGGCACCAACAACCTGAAAATAACAGATGGCTACGCAGCCCAGGATATGGCCTTCCGCTTCGGTTTCAACTGGGCGTTGATAAACTAAAAACGGGCATCATATTGCACAAAAACCGTATTTAGTTTCAAATTGCCATATTCACCTTAAGCCATTAACTTTGCTAGCCCTGCATTTTGCGGAAAATACTGCATATTGCAAGCATTAATTACCACACATAAGTTTTACAAACACAGGTAGTACGATGAAAGATTTTTCATACGTGATGAACTCACACCCCTCTTACATCGAATCGCTGTACAGCGATTACGTGAAAGACTCTACAACGGTTGACCCCGAATGGAAGAAGTTTTTTGAAGGTTTCGATTTCGCGGCCTCAAAGAATAATGGCAGCAGCAATGGCAATACCATAAGCGCGGCCACCGACAAAACACCGGTAAGCAACGAGACACTGGCCAAAGAGTTCAACGTATACAAGATGATACGCGCTTACCGCAAGCGTGCACACCTTGTAGCTACTACCAACCCCATACGCCCACGCAAAGACCGTAATGCACAGCTCGACCTCGCTGATTTTCAGCTGGGTGATGCTGATATGAATACAGAGTTCCATGCAGGCACCTTCCTGGGCATGGGCAAGGCGAAACTGTCTGACATACTTGCCAAACTGAAGACAGTATATGCAGGAAACATCGGCATCGAGTATACCTACATCAATGAGATAGAGAAATGCCAGTGGGTACAGGATACCTTCGAGGCTATCATGCAAAAACCATTCGGCATCAACGACCGCAAGCGCATACTGGAGAAGCTGAACGCGGGCGTGATCTTCGAGAAATTCCTCCACACCAAATACATAGGCCAGAAACGCTTTGGCCTGGATGGTGGCGAAAGCACGATACCGGCACTTGACACTATCATCAACGAATCGGCTGAAGCTGGTGTGCAGGAAGTAGTGATAGGCATGGCGCACCGCGGCCGCCTCAACGTACTGGCCAACACACTGGGCAAAACATACGAGCAGATATTCTCGGAGTTTGAAGGCAACATGCCACCCGATATGACCATGGGCAGCGGCGATGTGAAATATCACCTCGGCTTCAACTCTAATATAACTACACCTAGCGGCAAAACGGTGAACCTGCAACTGATACCCAACCCCTCTCACCTAGAGGTGGTTGACCCGGTGGTTTCAGGTTTTGCACGTGCCAAAGCTGACACACTGTACAATTGCGATAACGATAAGATACTGCCTATACTGATACACGGCGATGCCGCGGTAGCAGGACAAGGCGTGATATATGAGTTGCTGCAAATGAGCAAGCTGGCAGGTTACGCCAATGGTGGCATCATACACTTTGTCATCAACAACCAGATAGGCTTTACTACCGATTTTGATGATGCACGTAGTGCCGACTATTGCACCAGCATCGCATCTATGGTGCAGGCACCTGTGCTGCATGTAAATGGTGACGATCCTGAGGCCGTAGTACGCGCATCGATGCTGGCCGTTGCTTACCGCCAGAAATTCAATCAGGATATCTTTATAGATATGGTGTGCTACCGCCGCTATGGCCACAACGAGGGCGACGAACCTAAGTTCACCCAGCCGCAGCTGTACAGCCTGATAGAGAAACATGCTAACCCACGCGAGATATATACCCAATACCTGCTGAAGAATGGCGAAGCCGATGCGCAAGACCTGGCCAAGCAGATGGAGAAAACCTTCTGGGATGAACTGCAAAAAAGGCTTGACGAGGTGAAACAACACCCACTGCCATACAAATACCAAAAGCCTGAACTGTGGTGGAACGAACTGCGCACAGCTACTGCTAAGGATTTCGAACAATCACCTGATACCAGCATCAAAGAAGCCGACTTCAAAATGCTGGTGCAGAAACTGATGCAATGGCCTGCTGATTTCAAGCCACTACGTAAAGTAGAAAAACTGCTGCAGGATAAAACTAAACTGTTTGATACAGAAGGCAAGGTAGACTGGGCTACAGGCGAACTGCTGGCATACAGCAGCCTGCTGCTGGAAAAACGCAACGTGCGCCTGAGCGGTGAAGATGTGAAACGTGGTACATTCTCTCACCGTCACGCGGTGATATACGATGAGAAGACGAACGCTACCTACAACCGCCTCAACCATTTCAACGACAACCAGGGCCAGTTCCGCATCTACAACTCGCTGCTGAGTGAGTTTGCAGTGCTGGGCTTTGAATATGGCTATGCTATGGCCAACCCGCACAACCTTGTGCTGTGGGAAGCACAGTATGGCGACTTCGTGAACGGAGCGCAAACCGTGATAGACCAATACATAGCAGGTGGAGAGCAAAAATGGTCGAACATGAACGGCTTGGTAATGCTGCTGCCGCATGGCTACGAAGGTGGCGGACCTGAACACTCGAGCGCACGTATGGAACGCTTCCTGCAAAACTGTGCTGAGTTGAATATGGTGATCACCAACATTACTACTGCTGCCAACTTCTTCCACGCACTGCGCAGGCAGCTGACATGGGAGTTCCGCAAGCCGCTGGTTAACTTCTCACCGAAAGCCAACCTACGCCATGCACGCTCTTACTCTACTACCGAAGAGTTTACAACAGGTGGCTTTAAAGAAGTGATAGACGACCCGACAATAAAAACAGCATCGAAAGTGAAACGTGTGGTACTGTGTAGCGGCAAGATGTACTTCGACATCAGCGAAAAACAAGTAGCTGATGAGCGTACTGATGTTGCGGTGGTGCGCCTGGAGCAGATATACCCGCTGCCTGTAGCACAGCTGCAAGCGCTGCGCGATAAATATAAGAAAGCTGAGTGGGTTTGGGCTCAGGAAGAGCCTGCCAACATGGGTGCCCAATCTTTCCTGAAACTGACGCTGGAAGACTTCCCGATGAGCTATGTAAGCCGCCCTGCAAGCGCTTCTACAGCTACTGGTTTTGCTAAGAAGCATGCTATGGAGCAGAAAGAACTGGTAGAAAGGGTACTGACACTTAAATGGAGTTGAACGGATTTAACAATAGTAAAAAAGGCAGGATAAACATCCTGCCTTTTACTTTATAAACAACCGTTTCTTAAACTATTAAGTAGCACAACACTACCCTCCCAACTGTATTCAATACAAAGTTAAGGACGTACAAGCTCCGGCATACTGATAACGAATTATATTACGCAGGCGTGACTATGAATGTCTGCTATCTTATCAGGGTGATATTCCCTTGTTTCTGTACAATTACCTCCGTAGCAAACACAACAGAAAGTACATAGCCATATGTTTCCATGGCTTGCTCCTGCCCATTCACTTTCCCGTCCCAGCCTTTATTGATGTCGGTGGTCTCAAATACCAGCATACCCCAGCGGTTGTATACCCTGAAGCTTATCTGCTTGATATGTGGCCCTGCACGTACCAATAGTATATCATTCTTACCATCGCCATTGGGTGTAAATGCAGTAGGCACATCTGCCACATCGCATATCAAAGGCACCTCTACCGCAGTATCAACCGCACAGCCAAATGAGTTGACTGCATTAATACTATACTTACCCGATTTCAGGCTATCCGTAAATGATGTTAGCGTCCTCTTACTCAGCAGTGTACCATCGTGCCACAATTCAGTATCCCATTCTTCAGGCCCGGCAAGGTATACTTTCAGCCGGCCTAAATCAGAGCAGATAGCTGCCGATACTTCGACGCCTATGTATAAAGGGATGACGTGTATGGTATACGCCTGTGTTTGCTTGCTTACTATCGGGCAGCTATTATCGGTATAGGTGATGAAGAATGTATACGAGCCTTGTTTTATGTTCGTCGTATTCCACTTAAAAATACTGGTGGTATTTACCGATCCATTGTTGTTGATAGTAAGCGTAGCGCCTTGCGGCAGGCCGTTCACCTCCATAGTTATTCCTTCCGCATCATCATCTACAGGATTTATATTAAACTGCACAAGATCACTGCCTTCACAAGTGCCAACCGATATACCATCTATAATTTTGGCACCAACAGCATCAGTAATAAACCCAACCGGGGGATTATTATTACAGTTCATGATCACGAATGTCATTTCCCGCATACTAGTACCCACCAGCTTGCCTTTACGGTATTCTGATACGCGGTATACTACTAATGAGCGTTGCAGAATATTCGGTAAAAATGAAAGTTGCCCTGTGCTGCTATTAAACTTTTGGCTTCCAAAAAAAACGGCTAATGGTTCGGTAGGGGAATAACCTCCATTGTATGTTACAGGCACACTCACATCTATGCCAGGCACCAGTTCATACAACAGGCTGTCACCATCAGGGTCTACAGCACCGGGATTGAAGTTGACCGGTTTATTAATACAGTAAAAAGGCGTAGCTATGGTTGTGTAAACTGGTGAAGAGTTAGGCTCATCTGCATTATTTAATGTTGCCTCAAGCCCAATAGAACCAACGGGATTGACATTTGTAAGACTATTGCTGCGTCCGGCGATTGTATTATTGCCCATTATAGCGCTAAATACAAAACGCCAGTTGGCCGAAGGCGTCAACTCTATCGTAGCTGAATAAATAAAACGCTTTACGCCAGGTATTGTACCTGCCGGGTTTACGCAAGTAGTATTGTTGCGTTCGTTGGGGCATACAGGTGTTACCTCTACTCCATCTACAGGCGGCTCCACACTTAGCGTTATCTCTTTATAAATAGTATTACCATTAAACACCTGTATCTCGGGCCCGGCATTGGGGAAGGATGGAAACTGAGTGCCACTACAGTCGCCGAAAGCAACAAAGCTGATACGGTACAGGTTGCCACCAAGATGTGTATACAAAAGGTCAACGCCATAAAAATGGGTTGCCCAAAGCCTGCTACATGATAATAGCAGTAATAATGACAGGTAAAGGGCTCTATAGAAAACGCGCATGGTATAGTGTTGTGTCTGCACCCATAGCAGGCTGACCAATAAAATTATAAAAAATAATCATCCCGCACACCTACCGTATCAGCACCACATCGCCTTTCATTTCTATTTTACGCTCCGCTCCTGCTCCACAAGTACCCTTTACGTAGTAGAAGTATGTGCCAACATCCCCCCTCTGGCCATTTATGGTTCCATCCCATCCATCTTGCGCATTGCTGCTGTAGTATATACACTGTCCAAAACGGTTATACACCCTCAACTCATGCAGGTCCATCTCTCCTTGCAGCACAACATGAAATTTATCATTGCGCCCATCGTTGTTAGGCGTAAAAGCGTTAGGTATAAATGGAGTACAGCAATCCTTGTACTCCAAAACAATACCGGCCGAATCTGCACAACCGTTGGCATCCGTTATCTGCACCAGGTAATTGCCATTAGGTAAATGTTCTGCTATAGCCTTCTTAAGGGTCGCATCATGATACCAATGATATTTATACGGGGCGGTGCCGCCTTCTGTCTGCACCTCTATCTTACCACTTATCTCTTGTCTGTAGCAATTATTGTTAGCTACAATTATCTTTTTCGAGATGCTATCCGGTTGCGATACCGTGATGCTGTCCACACTAGTGCAGCCATACCTGTCCATCATCTTTATATGATGCAGGCCTGTTGCACACTCTTTCAAAATACCATCACTGGTGAATGCCGACCGATTGAATGAAAAACTGTATGGCTCCGTTCCACCCGATGGAGATACCCTGATCTCGCCATCTACCCTGCCATAGCATGATATATCCTGCACCCCGATATCAGCACGTACTACCATCGAATCTTCAACCAATGCTACTTCTTCTATTTCACAACTACGGTCATCTTTTATCTGTATTGTATAACTACCTGCACCCACGCGCTGAAAAACATTTGTACTTACATAGTTGCCCTCATTCAGCGCGTATTGATATGGTGTAGTACCACCATTGGCTTTTACAATGATAAAGCCATTATCTACAGGGGTGCATAGCGATTTGATGGTGCTTACATCTGCTACCAATCTATCAGGTGCTATCAATTCAACCGTAGTGTCTTTTTCACAACCATTGGCATCTGTAATGCGCACTTTATATACACCTTCGCCCAACCCTGTAAGTGGCATAGGAATACCCGCCAGTGTGGCTGTATATGCATATGGCATAGTGCCTCCCATACCAGTTACAACAATAGCTCCCTCCTTAGTGTCGTAGCACCTTATGCTGGTTGTACTTAGGCTGGCCACGCCAAGCTTTGCAGGTTCAGTCACTACTATATTATTGCTCATCACGCAACCATTTGCATCCTTCGCGCCCAGCACGTAGCTACCTGCGGCAAGCCCTGTAAACAATAATGCAGGCGTATATGTACCTCCATCAATATTATAGGTGTATGGCGCTGCCCCACCGGCAACTGTTTGCGCTATAGTACCACTACCATCGCCATTGCACAGCAAGTTGCTCACATTATACAAGGCACTCAAAGCGGCAGGCTCTGTCATATTTATCGTGGTATCAAAATAGCAGCTACGCTTATCTAATACCCTTATATTGTAGCTATTGGCCACCAGCCCACTGAAAACATTACTTGCCTGTACAGCGCCTGCATTAATGGTGTAACTAAATGGTGCCCCAAACCCTCCCGAAGGAGTCATCGTTATCTCGCCATCACTCAGCCCATGGCACAACAAACCACTTATAGCAGCGGTTGCCGCTACCCTTACTGAATCCTTCACCTCCAGCAACGTATCTTTCACACAGCCAAGAGCATCGCGCACCTCTATAAAATACATGCCTGCCTGCAACCCGCTAAAATTGTTCGTTGGCCCGTATCCACTATTGTTTATTGCATACTCATAGGGTGGTGTTGCATTAGATGCCAGTACGTTTATAACACCATTCGGAAAAATATTACAGCTTGGCTCTACCACACTGGTCTGCAACAAAGTAACAACAGGATCGAAGATAGTAACGGCAGTATCGTACATGCACCCAAATTGATTGATTGCTGTAATAGTATACACCCCACCGGCAAGGCTATCGCGCACTATGTTAGATGATGTAATAATATTACCCACCTGCACCGCATCTTTATATATCTGGATGGTTTTTAAACCAGGTCCCGCTACAGGTATATCGAACACTGCTTTCTTCAGGCAGGTGGTTTGCGATATCAAATTAAACCCAAGCTTAGGCGTAGTAAGCACATGCACGCTGTATGCCTGTGTTTGCTTGCTGTTCATAGGGCAGCCATTATCCTGGTAGGTAACAAAGAAGGTGTATAGCCCAGGCGCAACGCCTGTTATATCCCAAGAGAATGCACTTGTAGGGGCAATAGTATTGTTATTATTGATCTGAAGGCTGGCACCTGCAGGTAAACCACTTACCGTCATATTGATATTATCTCCGTCAGCATCTGTAGGGTTTATATTGAAGGTCATGGTATCGGCACCTTCACAAATGGACATGATATTGCCGATATTAGGTCCGTTAGTTATCTGCCCTACTGGTGCATTATTGTTGCAGTTTTGTGGCACAACAAATGTCATCTCCCGCATACTCGTACCTATCAGCATGCCCGCCCTGTACTCAGACACCCTATATACCACCAACGACCGCTGCACCTGGTTGGGCGTAAATGCCAGCTGCCCTGTTACAGTACTGAAATTAAAACTGCCGGAGGTAACACTTATGGGCATGGTCGCACTCAAACCTGAAACATACGCTAGAGGCTGATTAACACCCATAAGGCCAGGCACCAACGCATATACAAGGCTATCACCATCAGCATCTACTGTGCCGGGGTTGTAGTTGGCACTCTTATTAATGCAGAAAAAAGGCGTTGGGATCACGGTATATACCGGCGAAGCGTTGCTGGTCACCGCAGCGTTATTCAATGTCGCTTCTAGTATCACGCTGCTACCTGCCGATGCAAGATTGGTAATACTAATAGATCTTCCCGAACCCACAAAAATAAATTGCCAGTTGCTGCTGGTATCACCAAGTGTTATGTCTTTCGAGTACACAAACTTCATGACACCGGGAACGGTCCCTGTAGTGCTCACACAATTAGTATTGTTCAGCCATGATGGACAAACAGGGGTCACCTCCTCTCCCATGACGGGCGGTTGTATAGCAAGCGTTTCTGTACTCACCAGTATGCCATTTTTGCTTATCCTTACTGTAGGCATAAGTGTACGTAGAGAGGGGAATGCAGCCCCCCCACAGTCGCCATATACTACAGCAGTGACTTTATAGGTAGTGCCGCCGATATGAGTATAAAAGAAATCGGCGCCATAGTAGTGGCTAGCCTGCGCACGTTTCACGCCGGCGCCAAACGCCAGCAACAATAAGAGGATATGAAAATACCGCATCATAGGGAGTTTGTAGTAGTAGCCATCATACTTCACACATGCAATCCCGCCATTGCTATTATAAAGTTAATACTACAAAAACCTTACTTGTATCGAACTCCCCCTCCACTACAAACAAATGACAACTAACAGACATTTATATTAAAACCAAATGCCTCAGCCCACGTGCGAAAAAACTACTAAACTTATCAGAAACACGATAAGCACCATCAGCTTCAGCACTATGTAGGTGGTTAGTTTTGAGTGGTTATGTTTCAGCGTATAGTATAGCGCATAGCCTGCTGCCAACCCACCCATAAGCCCGCCAATGTGTGCGGCATTATCAACGCCCTGCTCTTTCAGGCCATTGCCCAAGCTATAGATCACATACAGCACTGCACTAAGCAATGCAGCCCAATGCTGCTTGCGCGCCACCATGCTGGTAGTGAGCAGCGCTATATACACACCATACATACCAAAGATAGCACCCGATGCGCCGATGCTCACCGTGCCGGGATGCACATACATACTCACCAGCGATGCCACAACACCAGTTATCATATAAGTAGTGGCAAACCGCAATGTGCCCAGCGCAGGCTCCAGTATAAAACCTACAAATACCAGGGCATACATATTCATCAGCATATGCATCAGCCCACCGTGCAGAAATACGGCAGTCAGCAAACGCCACCACTCGCCATTAGCCGTTTTATAGCCCAGGTTACCACCGCAGTTGAATAACGTTTTCGCATCGGGGTCAAGAAAATCAGCGCCACCCGCCACCATCAGCAGGTACACCAGTATATTCAGCAGTACTATAATGGGCGTAGCCGCATATCCCTTACGTGGTATAAATAAGCCCGCCACACCCTTATCCTTCATGGGCGATACTTCCGTAGCAAATACGTCCGGTTCTTCAGGCAAGGGTACGGGGGCAACAGCAGGCACAAAACCATAAGCCTTCTTATAACTCTCTATCTGCCCCGCCAGTGCTATCACATTAGCCTGGTTGATCGGCACACCCTCTTGCTGCACGCCTCCACTCTGGCTGCTAATACGCAGTGTATCATACAGCAGCTCGCATAGCACCTCTTCATACACGCCATTTCTATAAGGGGTATGCACCAGTAGCGTATGCTCGTTCATAAATATCACCTCCCAACCCAGCGATAGGGCGGCGTTATGCGCCAGCGCCATAGTGGTTTCGGTAACTATGCCGGGCATCTCTACATCCTGCTCGTATATAGGGGGTGCTTGTGCGTGCATCTGGTTGTTGCTAAAAACTTATCACCCCAATTTTCGTGCACAATATATAATTGCGACAATACGGCAATCACGAGGTGTACTATCGCCCATTACGTCAGATAACGCCCGAAGTATTGCGCCAAAAAAGCCGCTTTTATACTGCCAAAACGAACAACAAAGCTTGGCATGCTACTTCGCCTCTTCAGCCGATGGCGCCTGCAAAGCCCTGACTTCAGCCTCTATACTCTTATTCAATTCTAGCAGCTTTGCATCATACACCTCTGTTTTCTGCTCCAGCTTCTTTACCATCAATTCATATTGTTCAGCACGCAGGCTTACATAGCGCTCCAACTGGTTAAGCGTCGTAGCAGCCTGGGCAGGCATATCAAACGAATCCAATGCAGCTATGATCAGTTCACTCTTCTTCCAGTTTTCAACACCCTTATTCAGTTGTGCGATCACTTCTTCGTTGGTAGCTGCGGGGCTGTCTATCGCTTTTATAGCTTCTGCTTCCAGCACGGCAAATTCACCTATAGCCTGCTCATAAGCCTTTGCCATATCCTGCTGCACCTGCTGTTGTCCGGTTATATCCTTTGGCAGGGTAAAGACACCAACCAGCGTTATCACAACCGCCAGCAGTATCGTTCCATACTTCAGCCCTTTACTATCAGCTTTCTTCAGGCTCAGCAAAAACAGGTACCCTATCACAAAACCACTCACCAACCCACCAATATGCGCCGCATTGTCTATGCCCTCCTTCATGCCGTATATCAGGTTGTAGCCAATATACACGCCCATGCTTGGTAACATCGCTTTGCGCACTTCTTTACTTATAAGGTTAGTGGTGAGCAGGCTCACATACACGCCATACATACCAAATACAGCACCCGATGCACCCACGCTTACTATCTGCGGATGCGTGTAGATGCTGGCCATGCCGGCTACAATACCCGTTACAAAATATGCGGTCAGAAATCTCGCCTTGCCTATCAGCGGCTCCAGGAAAACACCTACGCTGACCAAGGCATACATGTTCATCAGCAGGTGCAGCACGCCTGCATGCAAAAACATGCAGCTTGTCAGCCTCCAATATTCGCCCTGCACTGTTTGTATGCCGAAGTTGCCGCCCCAGTTATAGAGCGTCTCCGCATCAGGCTCCATAAAATGCACACCATTTACTACCATCACAATGAACACCAGTATGTTCAGCATCATAATGATGGGTGTAACCACATAGTTCTCTCTGGGGATGAACATATCCATCGTGCGCACAGGCTTGTTATACTCAGCGAAATTTGCAGGGGCCAGCGGGTCGTTTTCTTCTGGTAAAAACTGCGCCTGCAACTGGGGATATATCAGGGCTATCTCTTCATCCGTCAGGCTATGTTTCAGTTCATCGTACTTAGCTAATAACTCTTTTACATTGTCCTCATTCTCTCCCAGGTCCATCATCTTTCTGCCTACGCTGGCACTCTTCACATACAAGCCATCTTCTATCCTGCATAAAATTTCAAATCTCCAAAGCCCGCTTTCTCCAATACCAGCCATTAGCCCGTAAGGACTTACACGCGCCACATGCCACTCCAGCGCATCACAGGCTTTGAAGAGCGCAACCAGCACCCTTTCCTTATCAGCGCCATTCAGGTCAACAGTAGTTTCATGTTTTGTTTTGAATATCTTCTTCATAGGATACTGGGCTTAATTAATACCGTACAAGATATTATTTCTTTGCAGAAAGCATGAATGGTGCTATTTGATATCTTGTGAAAGGACATATCCAACTACAGCATCGCACTTAATACCATTCACAGAATGACTTTAATATTTTGTTCGACATCCCAAGCGGAACATGTCGAACAACTCGGCAGGGCTATCTTGCTTATTAAAAACAAAAAATCTATATTTATTCATAATGATTATTTATGAATGATTTATTATCTAAAATTGAAACGTTTCTATTCGATATTATAGGTCTTGCTTTACCAGGCATCTTTTTGATATTATTGATAATCGTTCCTATCTACTTTGTCAATGTTGATACTATAAATGCGGAAAGCCTTCAAAAATCCTTATTTCTATCATTTATATGCTATATAAATACTTCCCTATATGCTATTATTAAAACAAACCCTACATACCTAATTACAGGTTTATTTATAGTTGGCTATATATTAGGACACCTTATTAAAGTTTTGTCCATAATACTATATGACACGTTAGCTGCAATTTTCGATGATAATATCAACGTTGCAGCAAAGTCAATTTTCATAAAAATAAAAGCATTTGCAGGCTCTATATACCGTCGTGTTTTCACTAATGGCTTTTCAGGAACTGTTATTTACAGACATTTAGATTTATTATTTAAACCCGCAAATAAATATTTGTTAAGCATCTTCATATTTAGACCCCCTAATTACAATCTAGATAATGAAACTTTAAAGAGTGATGTCATTGCAAAAATCAATGAAAAATTAGGTACAACTTTCCCTGACAAATGGTATTCGCTTTATAAAATATCTGTTATCTTAAATACTCAAGAAGGCATAAAGTCACTATCAAACTTTTTCTTATCGAAGTATAATCTATATCGGTCCCTATCACTTATTTTTCTATTCCTATTTTTTTATATCAATTTTTTTTTCTCGCAATACAACACTGTCTTAGGTGCTGATTTAATAAAGCTTAAGATGCTTATTCTACTAGCTATATCTTTACTTTGGTATACCTTTCATTATAAGTATAAACGATACTGGACACTATGTGGAAATGAGACATTAGTATCTATATACTACTATTTGAACAAAGGTTCTCTATGACCATGAAAGACAAGATATTATTTATAGATACTGAAACTGGAGGATTAGATTCATCTATCCATCAATTATTATCCATAGGATTAGTAGTATGGTGCGATAATCAAATATTAGATGCATGTGAAATTCCCATACATGACAAAAGTTTGCAAGTAGACATTTCTGCAATAAAGGTTAATAAAATTGACATTGTAAGCCACATGAAAATTGCCTTTACCCCTGCCTATGCTTTTGAAATGCTAGATGATTTTTTATATAGAAATTTTATTGATTATGACAAGATAATATTAGGTGGCCATAATGTTTCATTTGATGTAAATTTTTTAAAGAGTTTCTATAAACGTTTAAATAAAAATTACAACGCTCGCTTTTCTCATAGACTTATCGACACTTCTTCTATACTTCACTTTTTATATTATACCGATATAATAAAGGAGAAAGTTATCTCTTCCCAGCAGGCTTTTGACTTTTTCAATATTAATGTTAAGGATAGACACACCGCGCTTGCAGATGCTATGGCTACTGCCATATTATTTTCAAAGCTGATCAAATTAACTACCACATATAATTCTAAAATTACGTAAATTTGCTATAATACTATTCCTGCCAATTATAGTATTACAAGTTCTTTGTTTATCGCGCATCGGCTGCAGTTTGTTCCGGTGTTTCGGTTTGTTCCACCCGGCTGGTGGCAGGCCATTGTTTATCAATGGGTTACCATAGCCACCCAATCCCCCTCCCCAACTGGAACAAAATGGAACAAAACAGCAGTGTCGCATCATTGTTACTGCTTTTTCCTTGCTATCTTGCAGGCTGTTAATCACAGGATATTATTAGAATGAATTATAATAGATACCTCGTAACAGCCGCACTGCCCTACGCCAATGGTCCCGTGCATATTGGCCACCTGGCCGGCTGCTACCTTCCGGCAGATATTTACGTCCGTTTCCAGCGCGCCAACAAGCGCGATATCAAGTTCATCTGCGGCAGCGATGAGCACGGCGTGCCCATCACCATCCGCGCCATGAAGGAGGGCATTACCCCCCAGCAGGTGGTGGATAAGTACAACGCCATCATCAAGGATAGCTTCGCCGCCATGGGTATCTCTTTCGATATCTATAGCCGCACCAGCAGCCAGGTGCATCACGATACGTCTCAGGCTTTCTTCAAAAAGCTATACGACGATGGCCTGTTCGAGGAGCGCGAGAGCGAGCAATACTACGATGCGGAAAAGGATATGTTCCTCGCCGACAGGTATATCATCGGCACCTGCCCGGTCTGCAGCAACCCCTCAGCCTATGGCGACCAGTGCGAGAAATGCGGCACCAGCCTCTCCCCCGAGCAGTTGATCAACCCGCGCAGCGCCCTCAGCAGTGCCGAGCTGGTGAAGAAGCCTACCAAGCACTGGTACTTCCCGCTCAATAAGTACGAGGAGTGGCTGAAAGAGTGGATAGTAGATGGCAAAAAGGACGAGTGGAAACCCAACGTATATGGCCAATGCAAAAGCTGGCTCGACAATGGCCTCCACCCCCGCGCCATGACGCGCGATAGCAACTGGGGTGTAGCCGTTCCCCTGCCCGATGCAAAGGGTAAAGTGCTGTATGTGTGGTTTGATGCGCCGATAGGCTACATCAGCGCCACCAAAGAGCTCACCCCCATGTGGGCCGACTACTGGCAACAGGAAGACACCAAGCTGGTACACTTCATTGGGAAAGACAATATCGTGTTCCACTGCATCATCTTCCCCGCCATGCTGAAGGCGCACGGTAAGTATGTATTGCCGGAGAACGTACCTGCCAACGAGTTCCTGAATATCGAGGGCGATAAAGTATCTACCTCACGCAACTGGGCGGTTTGGGTAGATGAATATATCAAAGACTTCCCCGACCAGCAGGATGTACTGCGTTACGTGCTGTGCTCCAACGCGCCTGAAACGAAGGATAACGATTTCACCTGGAAGGATTTCCAGGATAGGACGAATAACGAGTTGGTATCCATCTTCGGCAACTTCATCAACCGCGCTTTTGTGCTGATGCACAAGCTGTGTGGCGGCAAAGTACCCAAGCTGCACGAAGATGTGCTGGACGATGCCGGCCGTGCTATAATGGCGGAGATAAAGAACACCAAAGCCAATATAGAGACGGATATAGAACACTACAAGTTCCGCGATGGGTTGTTTGAGGTGATAGACCTTGCCCGCAAAGGCAACAAGTATATGCAAGACCAGCAGCCGTGGATAGTAGCCAAGCAGTTGGCCGAAAACCCGGATGCACAGAAGCGGATAGACAACTGCCTGCATATATGCCTGCAGCTAACAGCCAACCTGGCCATATTCGCCAATCCTTTCCTGCCCTTCACCGCACAGAAGATGTGCTATATGATGAAGGTGGTAGACCGTATGCTGGATTGGGAGAACGCTGGCAAGATGAACCTGCTGAACGTAGGTTACCCGCTACGCGCACCTGAATTGCTGTTCCGTAAGATAGAAGATGCTGAAGTGACCGCACAGGTAGAAAAGCTGCATGCCAACCTGAAGCAAAGCGCCGCTGCACAAGCTGCCGCGATAGCTGAAACTACAGAAGCGCCTAAGAATACACCGCAGAAAGCCGAAATAGTATATGATGACTTTGCCAAGATAGACCTGCGCGTAGGCACCATACTGAAAGCCGAGAAAGTAGAGAAAGCCGACAAACTGCTGAAGCTGGAAGTGGATATGGGCTTTGAAGTACGCACTATAGTATCTGGCATAGCCATGCACTTCAAACCTGAAGATATTGTAGGTAAGCAGGTGACTGTAGTGGCCAACCTTGCCCCACGCAAGATGCGTGGTATTGAAAGCAACGGTATGATACTGATGGCTGAGAACAGCGATGGTAAACTGGTATTTGTATCGCCGGTAGAAAATACTGCTGCCGGCAGTGAAGTGAAGTAAGTAAATTTGACAAGTAATTAGCCTTGCTCCTTATATGAAAAAGAAAACCCTTTGGTGGCTCATCGGTGGTTTTGTAGCGTTGATTGTGATACTCATCATTATCGGCAAAACGAAAGGTGATGATGGTATTAAAGTAGCTGTAGAAAAAGCTGCCACACACACTATTACCGAAACCGTAACTGCCAGCGGCAAGATATATCCTGAAACCGAGGTGAAGATAAGCCCCGAGGTAAGTGGTGAGATCATAGAGCTGAATGTAGAAGAAGGCGATAGCGTGAGTAAAGGCAAAGTGCTGGTAAAGATCAACCCGCTGATATACAGCTCTATGGTAAACCAGGCTGAAGCTTCTGTAGCGGAAAGCCGCTCGCGCGTGGCCAACTCTAAAGAGATGGTGGCGCAGAGCAAAGCCCAGTTTGAGCAGGCACAAGCCAACTACAACCGTAACAAGAAGCTGTTTGATGAGAAGGTAATATCGGCTATGGAGTTTGAGCAGGCGCAGGCCAGCTATCTGGGTGCTAAAGCCAGCTACGAGGCATCACGCGCCAGCGTATCGGGCGGGCAATATGGTGTAGAAGGTGCAGCAGCCGGGCTTAGCCAGGCACGCGAAAACCTCCGCCGCACAACCATAGTTGCGCCACGTGCAGGCATCATATCGCAGCTGAATGTGAAGCTGGGTGAGCGCGTAGTAGGTACCGCACAGATGGCGGGTACCGAAATGCTGACCATAGCCGACATGAGCCGCATAGAGGTTCGTGTTGATGTAAGTGAGACCGATATAGCTAAAGTAAAGATCGGCGATACTGCTATGATAGATGCAGATGCTTATCGTGGCCGTAAGTTCATTGGTACTGTATCAAAAGTTGGTGTATCCAGCAAGGCTAATGCACTGAGCGCTAGTACAGGCAGCAGCGACCAGGTGACCAACTACACCGTACACATACTGATATTACCTGAAAGCTATGCGGATATTGCAATAGGGTTAGCGAAGGGTAAGTTCGTATTCAAACCAGGCATGTCTGCATCGGTTGAGATACAAACCAAGCGCGAGCACAACATACTATCCGTACCTGTCAATGCTGTAACAACCCGCGACTGGCCTGATAGCATTAAGAACCAACACAAGAACAGCAGCAGCCTTGAGGATAATGATATACGCCAGGTAGTGTTTGTATACAACAGCAAAGACAAGAAAGTGTATATGCGCGATGTGAGGACAGGCATACAAGACAACTTCTACCTGCAGATAACTGAAGGTATAAAAGCTGGTGAAGAAGTAGTGATAGCCCCCTACGGCGCCATAGCACGTACACTAAAAGATAAGACCGGAGTATCCATCACCGATAAAGAGAAACTCTTCGAAAGTAAAGAAGAGGAGTAACGGACGCATAAATGTATTGACTGGATTATCAGTATTGTGTATTTTGATAAATCTTGTCGATAACCAACAACTGAATTTCTACTTTGAGCACACTTGGACAGATAGGTATTATAGGTAATGGCAGTTGGGGCACAGCCCTTGCCAAAATACTGACCGATAACGGCAATGCCATATATTGGTGGGTACGCAATGCTGAAGCTGTAACCTATTTGCAGCAGCGCAACCACAATGCACATTATCTTACTTCGGTACGCTTTCTGCCCGAAACCATAAAGCCTACCAGCGATTTGAAAGCTGTGCTTGAAGCCTGCGATACTGTACTGATATGCGTACCATCGGCCTATGCACAAGATGTAATTGAGAGTGTGCCATTCGAGCTTTGGCAGAATAAGAATATTATTTCAGCCATCAAAGGCATATTGCCTAACAGCAACCTCCTGCTGAATGATTACCTGATGCAACAGCCGAGCTTCGACCTGCAACGCTATGTGGCCATTACCGGCCCTTGCCATGCCGAGGAAGTTGCTTATGAGCGCTTATCCTACCTCACCTATTCGGGCTTGAATGATGCGCTTACAGCCGCTTGTGCAAAGGCGTTTAACACCAGCTATATATCTACCACTTACAACCACGATATATGGGGTGCTCAATTTGCAGCCGTATTGAAGAACATATACTCTGTAGGAGCGGGCATGGCGCATGGCCTGGACTATGGCGATAATTTCCTGAGCGTATACATCACCAATTGCTACCGAGAGATGTACCGTTTCCTGGAGGCGCATTTTGAACAAGTGCACCCATCAAACGAACGTCCCGATTTCCATACCAGTGCATACCTTGGCGACCTGCTGGTAACTTGCTACTCACTACACAGCCGCAACCGCACGTTTGGCAATATGATAGGTAAAGGCTACAGCGTAAAAGCGGCACAGCTGGAGATGAATATGGTTGCAGAAGGATACTATGCAGCGCGTGGCATGCAGACGATCTCTAAGTCCTTCGGTATAGACCTGCCCATAGCTAGCCGTATATACGATATACTGTGGCAAGGCCAACCTGCCAGCGATGTATTTGTAGAGATAGAGAAAATGCTCTCTTAGCATGAATATCATTACAACTACAGATGCTGCATTGCTGGCTAAACTGAACGAGCCAATTCAATCTCTGCACTGCCAGTTGTATCCCGACGAGTTTATGCCGTTTGATGAAGCTGCTGTACGCAGCTATTTCGAATCACATATTGCTAACTACGCCTTTGTACACTTCTTAGCTACCGATGCAGACATTGTGATGGGATTTGCCCAGCTGGAAATACAAGAGCGCAAAGCAAACGCATTTAAAAAGCCATCGCGAAAGATACATGTACACCAACTGGTAGTACTGCCACAGCATAGAAGGAAAGGAATTGCCACGGCGCTGATGAACAAAGTGCATGAATATGGCGCTGAGCAGGGCATTACACAAATTGACCTCACCGTATGGGATAGAAACACTGAAGCCATTGAGTTCTACAAATCATTAGGCTACAAACCAGACCTGATAAGATTATACAGATAAGACGGAAAAAGGCGCTATGAATAGCGCCTTTCTTTCATTAATCACACACAACTGAAAATTTTTCTCATGGTGAGAGGAAAATGTTTTTATCTCTCTTACATGTAGTGAATAAGTTTATAAAAACCATACCCGCTGTTAGCAGGTATGGTTTTCAGTTTAGCGGTTTTCTTGGTTCTGAGAACCAGTGTTGCCGCTACGATCGTTGCCTTGTTGAGTAGAACGATCCTGGCCTTGCTGTTGTTGCGTACCAGTGTTTGTGCGAGACTGCTCACCAGACTGTTGGCCTGTGCGTGTCTCTTCGTTCTCATCTTCTTGCAGACGAGTGTTTTCGTTTTGCTCAGTACGCTGAGGGTTAGAAACTGATTGGCGTTGCTCTTCTTGCAGCCTATTCCTTTCCTGCTCAGTTTGCTGAGGATTTTGCCTTTGTGTGTTTTCGTTACGTGGCTCCTGGCCTTGTTGATTTGTGTTTTGTGGCATGGTAATTCGAATTTATATTGATGAAAAATTTCGCTTAAAAACGAAGGCAGATCTTCAAACTAATTTATTTTCCGTTCCGCCTTCGTGTAGTATGTAAAAAGATTTGTGCCATGCCAACATTACTAATGCAAAAAATCATCTATAATTTAAACAACCATACATACAGCATTATCAATACATGCATTGAAAACAGACAATGAAAAACACCACATATACCAACAACAACAATGTGCTGTGGTGCTTGTAGAAAAACATACACAAGCAGTATCTTAGCTGTATGATTAGAGCGGTCAACACCCCATTTCCTATCCACAATATTCAACTTGGTAATGGCTGCAACATCACGTATGTAGATGAAGGGAAAGGACCGCAAACAATATTGTTCATACATGGATTAGCCAACTACTCCATGTCATGGCGCAAAAACATTGCGGCTCTCCAATCGAAGTTCCGCTGTATAGCTGTAGACCTGCCTGGTAATGGATTTTCCGATAGGGGTAATTTCCCCTACAGCATCTCGTTTTTTGCAGCATGCATCTATGAAATGATAGAGCGTTTGCGACTAAACAACCTATGTATTGTAGGGCATTCGATGGGAGGACAAATTGCGATACGCTTGCTGGCCGATCATCCTGATTGTGCTGAAAAACTTGTCTTGTGCGCACCGGCCGGCTTCGAAACATTTACATCTTTCGAGAAGGGCATGTATCATTCCGCAATAGGTTTTTTCGATATGTTCTCGACCGAGGAGAACAGCCTGCGCAAAAGTATATACAGTAGTTTTTACCAGCAGCCATCGCAAGGCGATGATCTGATACAGGAATTGGTAGATATCATGAAAGCGTATCCAAGCCGTGTATACCGAAACATGATAGACGCCTGCATCAATGCTATGCTGCATGAGCCTGTGTATGAGGTGCTGAATACCATACAGCAACCTACGCTTGTATTATTTGGCGAGCGCGACGCACTAATACCCAACCGGCTGATACACCCTGTAACCACCCGGCAAATTGCCCTGCAAGGTATCCAACGGCTACCCAATGCCAGACTTGAGATGATAGAACGCTGCGGACATTTTCTGCAAATAGAAAAAGCCGATGAAGTGAACGAATTGATAGCCAGCTTTATTACTGAATAACTAGTCTTGAATCTTAGGGTACTGCATATCCATACCTTTCAACGTATCGCGAAGCAAGCAGGCTATGGTGTATGATTTATACCAATTCTGGTCGGCAGGTATAATATGCCAGGGCACTACGCTGCAATGTTCAAAAGCATCCTCGTAACAGGCTATATAATCATTACGGTGAGCTACCACATCCAGATCGCCGGCATTGTACTTCCACATCTTCTCCGGCATCGTGCGGCGCTCTTCAATACGCTCCTTTTGTCGTTCTTCTGATACGTGCAGATAGCATTTTATAATGTGGGTATCGTTATCTGTCAGTAATTGCTCAAAGTGATTGATGGCATGCATGCGCTTACGGGCCGTTTCATCATCAATGATCTTCTTCACACGCGTTACAAGTATATCCTCGTATTGAGAGCGATTGAATATTTGTATCATACCTTTCTCAGGCGTATGCTTGTGTATGCGCCACAGAAAGTCATGTGCCAACTCTTCTTCTGTAGGCACTTTGAATGATTGTATCTTGATACCCTGCGGGTTCACCCGGCTGAAGATCTCACTAATAACACCATCCTTACCACTCGCATCCATACCTTGTAGTATCAGTAGTATACTGTGCTTGCCATTGGCGTACAGCAGGTTTTGCAATTCGGCTACTTCAGCCAGCACTTGCTGAAGAGCTTCTTTGGTTTGCTCTTTATCCAGCCCTTCGGGCGCGCGCGGGCTGTGCTTCGACAGTGATATTTTATCAGCCATATTATTCTTCGTCTTCGTCGCTATTGAATTGTTTGCGGTAAGCTTTGATGAATATAGCACCCAGGTTTTTGTGTGGCGGCACGTAGTCGTCAAACATTTCTTTGACAGCGCCACGCTTGCCTGTGAAGTATCCATTAAGGGTCTTCCACATTTCTACCCAGTTGATATTATTCCCCGCCAGCAGCTTATCATTTATCTGCTTTATGATAGGCTCGTTTACTGACATAGTACCTACCTGCTTAGATGATATGATATGTGCATCAGGTGCATTGTTCAGCACGGTGGCCAGATTGTGATAGCCACCGCAGGAGCCCAATACTACTATCCTGTTCTGCTTCTGCAAACGCTCCAGCGTAAATGGCAGGTGATAGCTGTGGCCCCTGTGTACTACTATGGTAGGGAAAATGTTGTTCTCAAGAAGGTATTTACCCAATGCTTCCTGCGCTTCTTCATCTTGTGGCTCAGCCAATGGCAGGTTGGCATATATCACCACTTTCTTGCCCGATGTAGATGAGATGGTGCTCCAGTATTTGTTAGTTACTACTTTCCATTTTCCATCTTTAAAATTGCCAAGGAAACTGTTGTATGAACTCTTTCCATCATCATCGCCATAAAAGAATATTTGCTGATATACTATACCGCTATCGTTTGTGAGGTTTTGATACTGCACTATATTGATAGGTGGGAGGTCCAGCAGCTCCGACTGTTGTTTGATGCTTTCATCATTTTCTGATGCAGACAGACCTTCAAACAATGTTGATAACAGACCATAAACTATGATACCTTTCTTGCTTTTTATCTGATAGGCGCGTTCGTAGTTCTCCTTTACTTTGTTTTGCAGGAATGTTGAAAGCACTGAGTCGTTCACGCTGCCAAAAGCATCAGCTACGTCTACAGCATCTTCCAGATCATCTTCCTTACCTTTTTCCAGTCCGGCTATAAAGTCGGTCATGAGTGATGTGCGGTGCGCTTCATCCATGGTTTGCAGGAAGCCGCTGAGTGTGTTATAGCCTGCACACATACGTATGAAAGTACGGAAACGGTCGCGATGCAGCGTATCAAGAAACTGATCGCCGGTACGTGGGGCCATACGCTCCAGCATTCGCTTATAACAGCCAAGGAAGGTACTTGTATATATCTCATCCTGCCCATACACCATAATAAAATACAGCGACTCAGGAGAAAAACTATTGACACATTTGAAACGAACGGCATCGGGCGAATCGTGCAACTCGTTCATTTCGCGTACATACTTTACACCTCTGTACTTCAGTTCATCGGTATACGTATCGCCACCCAATGATACGTTCTCTATCTTCAACCTTACAAGATTTTGATAAAACAGGTCGGGATCAGCAGTTATTTTATCTATCTGTGCCACAGTAAATTTGCCTGTGTGAATATCATTCAGAAAAGGCATTGCTTTCAATGGCGAAGAAGATTGCTGCTGTATACGCACTATGGTTTGCACCAGCGGGTCTTTACTGCGTCGCACAGCCCCACTCAACACGTAATTTGTTGATGATGCGTAGTTATATACCTCGCCGGGTACTACTTTAGCCGCACCACCTATTATCTCATCAGCAAACGGATCGTTAGCATATTCATGCAACCTTTTTATCATTTTCTCAGGCTCACGCTTACCCATTTCGGTATATATGTATGCGCGTTCTTCCGAATTAGGCTCAAAGAGGTTCTTTACGTTGTTCAGCGTTTGCATGCTGATATTCGACTGTACGTATGCCATGGCCCTGTTCTCATGCCTGGCGATGATCAATTCGCGTAAGTTGTTTACCATTCTACGGTAAAAGAATGGTTCTACCCTTACATCTGCATTATACATGCGCAACAGCTCCCAAATCGCCGTCAGGCATCTTATCTTCTCTTGATTTACTGATACAGGGTCATTACCCATTGCAGGCAGATTTTCCACCATTATCTGCATCTGGTCTATATCGCGCAGCAGCGCTTTGGTAAGTGCATTGTTTACTACCGTATCATCAGAAAAATCCATTTTACCATCTACAGCACCATCCGATACGTCAGCCCCTTTTTGTGCTTTATCTATTTTATCATGTATATAGATACGATTGCGAGGAATGGGATTTGTTAGTGTATCCACATCATAGATACTTAGCCTTGCTTCTTTTTTCTTTTTACGTCGCTGTGCCGATGCATCGCTGTGAAAGATGCAAAGCATAGCCAAAACTAGTGTTGTAAGTGATAATATCCTTCTTGTCATACGTTATGTTCTCTTATCTCCAAAAATGATGCCCAAAGCATATATCCGGGCATAATTACCAAAGCTGCATGTTAGGCAAAAATAAAAAGGCTGCCATGTTAAAGTTTATATAACATGGCAGCCGGAAGTTCATTGACTATTTATAGTTCCGGATATAGCGGGTATTGCTCCATGAAGCTATTTACCTCGCCACGCACATTTTTGATGACGTTTTCATCATCAGGCGACATCAGTACCCTATCCAACCATGTAGCTATCAGTTCCATGTCTTTTTCCACCATTCCACGAGTGGTAATAGCGGGCACCCCCACCCTGATACCCGATGTAATAAATGGAGATTTATCATCGAACGGCACCATATTCTTATTCAACGTAATATCGGCTTGTACAAGCGTATTTTCAGCCTTCTTGCCGCTGATGCCTTTGTTGCGGAGGTCTATAAGCAGGAGATGGTTATCAGTGCCACCCGATACTATATTATACCCTTTTGCCAAAAATGCCTGTGCCAATGCCTGCGCGTTCTTCACCACCTGGCTTGTATAAACACCATATTCAGCTTGCAGTATTTCGAAGAAAGAAACCGCTTTAGCTGCTATCACGTGCTCCAGCGGACCACCTTGTGTACCAGGGAATACAGCAAGGTCTAACAACTGGCTTAGCAAGCGTGTTTCACCTTTAGGACCTTTTGCTCCCCATGTGTTCTCAAAATCTTCCTTCATCATGATCAAACCACCACGCGGACCACGTAATGTTTTGTGCGTAGTCGTCGTCACAAAATGGCAATGATCAAATGGGCTTTTCAAATGTCCCTTGGCTATGAGACCGGCGGGGTGTGATATATCCGCCAACACCAGTGCACCTATCTTATCAGCTACGGCACGTATACGTGCATAATCCCAATCGCGACTGTACGCTGATGCACCGCAGATGATCATTTTAGGTTTATGCTCCAGTGCCTGTTTCTCCAAATGGTCATAATCTACCAATCCATCTTCCTGGTTTACACCATAATGCACAGCATTATACAATTTACCTGAAAAGTTAACTGGTGAGCCATGTGTAAGGTGACCGCCCATACTCAGGTCAAGACCAAGTATTGTATCTCCTGGTTGCAGGCAAGCAAGCATTACTGCCGCATTGGCTTGTGCGCCACTATGTGGCTGAACGTTGGCATACGCTACCCCAAATATCTGTTTAGCTCTATCTATAGCTAGTTGCTCACTTTTATCTACTACTTCGCAGCCACCATAATAGCGACGGCCGGGATATCCTTCTGCATATTTATTGGTCATCACATTACCCATGGCCTGCATTACCTGCAGGCTGGTAAAGTTTTCAGAGGCTATCAATTCAAGACCACGGCGTTGGCGGCCTAGTTCTTCATGTATGAGGTCGAATATGGCAGTATCGCGTTGCATGTATTCTTTTAGTTTCAACTGCAAAGTAATGCAAAGCGTAGTGAATACAAAGCCTACCGATGTAAAATAAGAAAGCCTCCGATTGGAGGCTTTCTTATTATTTAAGGACTTAAAGTGTTATCTCACTAGCGTTACTTCACCTTTGTAGCTTTCTACATAGCCATCAGGGAAGGCTATCCGTATCTGGTAGCTGTAGTTGCCCACTTCCTGTGCCTGGCCTTTCCAGGTACCATCCCAACCAT
>Ga0065704_10070161_pt1 | contig 192724 bp, 89 predicted proteins | sample SwiRhicommuniRL2_FD_59091 | JGI IMG/M metagenome (GOLD analysis project Ga0065704, IMG submission 59091) | Switchgrass rhizosphere bacterial communities from Rose Lake, Michigan, USA - RL2 v2 (version 2) | ecosystem: Host-associated > Plants > Roots > Rhizosphere > Soil | place: East Lansing, MI
TCTGGCCGAGTTGGTCTAAGGCGCCAGGGTAAGGTCCTGGTCTCTCCGGAGGCGCGAGTTCGAATCTCGCGGGTATCATTAACACACCAGCAATTCCTACCAACACCTATTTTCCTTTCTTTTTGCATCCTGAATATTCGAAATGACTGACAGGCTAGCAGGCTAATTAAAGCTTTCACGCTTGTCTACAATCAAGTTAGTCCGAAACTGATTTATCAAAAGCTCTCATAGGCTTCATACTATATGTTTCTCTATATGCAGGTCATAAAATTAGAATCATCACATATTAGACCAGAAAGCCTCCAAAATTGCAGAGATCGTTACGAGAGATTAAGCCATGGTCAGAATGGACTACTACATTACCACCAGGATCTTTTTGGTCTTTGCTTTAAGGAATTAATAAGTACATTAGGAAGTTAACATATATAACTTTTAAACACTGTATGACAGAGATTGATTATTGGGAGTGTCATTGCGATTTGAAGAGCGGTTGAAGTATAGTGACTTACTGATGCTAGTTGCTGTGATTGGAATACTGTTAAACAGATCAGGTCGTTGATGTTTAATTTGCTGAGCAGACTGTTTAACTCGTTGAACGCACTGTTTCAACAGCTAAACTGCTCTTTAATTGTTTGGATTGTCTTTCTGGGCCCTTACATAATCACACAACACTTGCTCTTCCCTTTATGTTCGTGGCTCAGGTCATTAGTCGATTGTTTCAATCTGTTTTGCTGGGTTTCAGAGTTTGCATTTTCGGCTGGAGTTGTTTCTTCTTGTTGATTATTCAATTCGTTCTGCTTTTGCAATTCCTTTTGTTGCTTCTTTTCTGCTGACACAGCAGCTTCTTTTCTCATGATTTGTCTTACAACATCAACAAAAGCTTCGTCAACGTTTGTTTTATACATTGCACTTGTTTCGTAGAAAGGTACTAAACCCCAGTCCTGAGAAACCTTGATACCGTCGTCTATACTCAAAACACGATCTTCTTCCAAATCACACTTGTTACCAATAAGAACCATGGGGACGTTGTCAGTATCTTTAATTCTCAATACTTGTTCACGTAGAGCCAACAATTCTTTTAGCGAGTTTTCTTCAGTCACAGAGTATACCAATAAGAATCCCTTTCCGGACTTGATATATAGTTCTCTCATTGCTGTGAATTGGGCCACACCAGCCGTGTCCAATATTTCTAAATCGCAGGCTCTTCCGTCGATTTCAATTTGTTTCCTGTAGGAATCTTCAATGGTTGGATCGTAACTTTCTACATATACGCCCTGGACAAACTGGACAGTTACCGAAGATTTACCTACACCACCGGCGCCTAGAACGACAACTTTGTAGTCTGGGGTTAGTAGAGTTCATAATTTATGACGAGGAATCGCGATCCTTAGATGTAGATAGTGACCAAACAGTGACGAATGAGTAGCTGAAGTAATAAAATCACGACAGAAATGCTGAGATGACAATTTCTAGCGAGAAGTACTGAAACAATACTGAAATAATAACGAGTACAGGTGTCTCTTATAATCGAGTTCCCTGGTGCTCCACAACTTGATATATTTCCTGGTTACAATATATTCGTTTAACATTGCAGAGAATTTACTTCAAAATGCTTCTCTGATTGAATGCCTGATCTTTAGTTCCAGGATAGCATCCAGGACGTCATAGCAATCGTCTCTGTTGCATTCAGGCTATGTAAATCACCAGCAATAGCAGTACTCGCTTCGAACCAACGCAACTAGTTCCTTGTAAGTGTCAGCATATCTACCACTATCGAAAACTAACAGTTATCAGTATCAGAACATCAATTCCGAACCATCTCCCCGCTCCGTCTTGTCTGGTTGTTTCCCCAAGTCACCAATATCTGACGACATCAGTTTAAAAATTGACTGGCTCTAGCAACTGGTATCACAGTCACCAGTAAAATCACAGTCACCAGCAGCCACACAGCTACCGGTGTAACTCATACACACCTCTCATATCTTATTATCACCCAGTATACAAAGAGTCAAAAAGTTCAAACTTGTTGATTTTAAGAGTTTTATTTTGTTCGCGCGCTTTACAAACAAACAGCCGATAAAGGTTAGAGGAAAACAACGACAGCGACTCAAGCTCCAGAGTCAGTACGGAGGTGGTATTAGTTCTAGTAAGTGTAGAAAGTGTGATTGTTGTAATTTTTTAATCCAGTAGTTACTGAAGTTTACTTCAAGTGCGGTCTCGATAACATAAGATTGGAACTCAGAGTATTGACGAGGGTTGGTTGCAATAATATTGGCGACAAAAGAAACAACCACTATTAAAGAATATTAGGCTACTAGCGGATTTACCGAGGCATGTCTTCCGCATTCCATACGTCCACCACTAATTACCGGCTCATGGCAATTGCAAGTGGCCGCCCAAAAAATGCAACTTCTAATTAGACGAGCAGGCTAGGGTTTCTTAGTGGAATATCAAATAGCGAGAAATTGGGGTAAGTGATATCGCCGAAGCTGTGGTTTTAGTACTGTCTCCTGTTAGTATTGGCTCCTGTGAGCACCCACTCCCTATTGGCTGTATGTGTGGCTACTGATTAAACCTCTGGCAGATCCTACAAACCGTTGTGGATCTGCGGTTAGGATGTTTTTGGCGCATCTTAACTTATTATGGTGGAGGTCACCTACAGACCACTCTGACAGTCAATCTACCAATAATGTTCCTCAGTGTTCTTAGGGAATGAAGTGTATTATTTTCGTATCCCCTCTCGTTATTCATCTACATAAGAGTAAGTAACTCAACTGACAATCATTGGCAAATACTAGATTTTGTCAAATTATCAGGAATTACTATAATATTTTACAAAAAATGAGAAAACATAGAAAAAATATAAAAAAGATCTTCAAACTATTATAACCACAGATGGTAGGCCTTTAATTAGAACTTTGTTATGCGTTTCGTATAAATATTCCTTGATTGAAGTTCAAGTGTCAAGCGGAGTTTTCTCCCACTAGAATCAACTATATTCTGATTGTCTATACAAGCGTTTGGTACGCTTAGAATTGACCAGTTATAAATCTCAATGATCCAGCCATTGTTAGAAAATATGTCAAATTTTTGCATAAGAGCATTGGGGGCTTCTTAAAAGTAGCTATAAAATTCTTTTACACACTGTCTTAATGTTAAAGTTGAAAAAGGTGGGAGTTTGAATTGAATAGCCTATCGCTACCAGCCGCATTTCTACACGCCTATCTTGCGGTACTGATGTTTATTTACGTTCCAATGTACTAGCAAATCAAATATCCACCATCGCACAGTTTGAAGGATGAAAGGTGAAGAAATAACCCTCTTCGACAATATAATATCTCAATGAACAATATAAGGACCAGTTTGCAATATAAAGGTTTTCTGTTCTCTCTTGACAGGAGCTCACCGCATTTTCCAACATATCTCAGGGTAAATTGCAAAAAAAAGATAAGAAGGAGTATACATACCATACGAATCCAGATTTCAAGAAATAGACATAGAGCAACCATGGTTATTTATTCGATTGTCGGAGGAGGGATACTGATGATCTTTCGTTCAAAGAAACACCTCTCGCTAGACTTGCATTTTAAAATCTCCAAGCTTAAAACGATTCTCTCTTACGTAGAGCTCAAAACTATTTTCGAAGTATGTTTGGCTACCCTTCCTGGTTTGTTGCAGAAAAATTACTTATTCCAGAACACTTTCTCCTCCATTTGGAATGAATTCCCTTTAACTATTTTAGATTACAGTTTGATTTCAAGATACTTGTATACTAAAAGCAATCATCATTGGCGTATTGCTAAATCCTTTTTGTTGTTGTTCCGGACGGCTTGCGTGGTCTAGGGTCATCTTGACTCAATTAGTGAGATCAAAGTATACTTATTCTAGAGTGCAGTTACTGAATTGATCGAACTCGTGGTGGTTATTTATCAGAAAAGGATGTAACTACTACGTCACAATACCTATATCAAATAATCAAAAAAATGTTTAAAATAGCTTCACCCCTTTAGTTAAAGACCCTGGTCTTGAATGATCCGGTCTTTGTTATGTATTTCTATTTTTCGACACGATTTTTGATTCCCGTGAATTGTCCAGAATCATAACCAGCACATCATTAATTGAAAAGATGTCAAATTCCTACATGATACTACAGAGTTTCCAGAGAAATGTCGCACCTGCAGTAGCCGAAGCTCGCTGATAACAAAATCAATTCGTATTTCGCTCTTATATTAGTCACCTCCGGTTGCTCGGCGAATCTTCTATCTTCACCAATGACTCCAATTTTAAAATTGATTTAAATACCGAGAATTTAGTCCCAAATTGCCCTTTATATCAACCACTTTCAAACATGAAATCCCCCACTATCCTTTTTTCACTTGCCCTTTCGTCTGTAGCCCTTGCTATTGAACTCCAAGATGTTAAAAAACTTGCAGGTTTGGCACCTGGAATTGAATTAGGAGATGAAGGAGGAGCCCTGTTCTCCAGTGCTCTTGAGCAATTCTATGAAACTGTTAATGTTGATAAACTTTCAAAAGGTTTGGCTGCCATGACTACCAAGGCATACTACTCAATTCTCACTGATACAAATGTCGGATACCTCACCGATCCCGAACATCCTGAGAAGTACTCTACCTGGGTGTCTGAGTATTCGAAAGCAGCTGATTCTTTTGCTGACGACTTTTATAAGTTAGGGTTTCCTAGTATTGACACATCCGACATAGTGCTAACCGGTACATCGACCGTTGCATCCACCACTGACGATTCTGACGAATCCTCGCTTGCTACAGATATGACTTCTACCACCAGTCGTGCTACACGTGCCACTTCAGATGAAGATAAATCTTCATCAGCTCCAGTCTCTAGAGAGTCGTCAACCGTTGCCGGATCATCCTCATCTTCTACTGCCGGCGGTTCAAGTGTTTATGTTGCACCTTTAGGATTTTTTGTCGGTGCAATTGGTATTGCCTTGTTATAAGTGGTGTAAAAAGTCGACGTTAAGCGAATTATGAGACGCTGAAAAGGTTGAGTTGGATTCTTTATAGGACTGGTCCTTCGCTATAGAGGCATTGGTTACTCAAACAGTTTGAATATCTCAAGTTTCCCGATAGCTATAGCTATTTTGTATTAACTCAATCAACAATATATTTCACAATCAATTACCCTTGCAACTTGAGTTTTGTATTCAATCGAAGCACTACATATTGTAGATAATTTCGTTAGATTGTCATTTTCTGATAGCAATAGTACCACTAGATAAATACAATAGGAATCATCTGTAGGAGGAAAGATCATGGAGTAATAATATTGCAGTCAATTTAGAATAAGATCCTGTAAATGTCCATTCTTAAGTTTTTCAAAAGTAAAATTCTGAGCCTGGCTTGGATACTGAATGTAATTCATGAGTATTAATTGATTCTGTTTGAATGTTACTTAAGTCATGACTAATCGTTCTAGCTCCACAAATTAAACAAGAAATGGTTTTGTGGTCTAGTTGGTTATGGCATCTGCTTAACACGCAGAACGTCCCCAGTTCGATCCTGGGCAAAATCAATTCTTTTTTTTTTGCAAGTCTCATTTACGATTTTCGCTGTGTTCCATACTGTCGACGCCATTAATATGTATATTATATACATCAAGTAGTGATCTTCTTTTTTATATTTGCCACATACAGATCCTAATGTTATGGTAGTCTTTCACCAACTTAGCGAAATGAAAAATTCAGTATTTTACTTTATTAATGTCTTTAACCCAGATTGAGAATGAGTCTACATCAGTAGTATCCTTCTCCGCTAGTTATTAATATCTTAGTAGTTTGATTCATTCTGCGGCGGTGATTTTATTAAGTTCCAAAGTACTAGCAATTAAATTATCCATCATTGCACAATTTGTAGGGTGAACGGTGAAGGGTAAAGGGTAAAGGGTGAAGGGTAAATAATTAACCTTCTTCGATAATATAATATATCATTGTTAACAATAGTGAGTGATATACTTATCCCAATAGAGACAGACTTATTTCAATAGTGATAGAGTCATATTGAAAAATCATGACGGAGTGGGTAGATATAAATGGCTGCAAATTTCGTAATCGCGCACGACCCAAATTGCTGCAAATTGTGACGTAATATTACTTACATTTGTAGGTCCTTATTAGTATCATTAAGAAATAACTAATCTCAAAGATATTTGAACTTATAGTTGTAGTGGACCGTCAAGTTAATTGTTGCTAAAGGATGGTTAATGTCACCGGTAGATGATAATGCTAATTTTGAGATGTTTCTTGAAGCTCATTATGGGCATATTATCTTTAGATGCTGTAAGTTTTTGTAGATCTAGCAAGGTGGTCTTTAGGCGGAGTGACATAATCTAAATATTTTTATGATATAAAATATAATTATATTTCAAACCAGAGGGCATCAAGTAAAAACGGGATTTTTGGCTAAAAGATAAACTCAAAAAGGCGAAACAAGAGAAAAGTAGTGACGAAGGCTAAATTCTTCCAGTACACATCATAATTTCCAGTACTCCCCGCTATACATGACTAGTTGACCAACGACTCTCCAGTTAGCAAGCAAACTACTAATTTAATTTAGTCATCTCTAATCTATTTTTCCGAATATTATATGGACGGATATTACGGAAGAATACGAAAGGTGAATACTAATTACGAGCTAGAAAAGATTTTAAAATGACAGTAATATTCTGGAGGATATTAACTAGTAGAGATTTTCTTTCTTGTTACAAGGTACTAACAATAACAGCTCGCTGGAGATATTTGTATACAGTCGTTTATGTAAATTGATGTAAATTTGTAAATTGTGCACGTTGTAGTATATTGCATCAAGAGTACAAACGCGGCAAGGAGTTTTGCGGGAAATGCCTACAAAGAAATCTGAAATTTGGTGGAATCAGCCACTGGGGCCGAAGAATGATTTAAGAATACCTGGAGATATACCCGTCACAGATTTGTCTGCTAATTTGATGATTTAATGATTTAATGATCAGAAAGTGATACCATTTGCCGTAAATATATATATAGCTAGCATTATTAGGCCCTAGGAATATCTCAACAATACATATAGGCCTTATGTATATCTAGCCAACAATATATGCCACTCTCATAGTGATAATCCTCACTAAATACTTTTATACTGATATCCTCACTATACTTTATACTGATAATCCTCACACTGCTTTATACTCATAATTCTCACTATATATATCTCGCACTATATATAACTCTCTATTATGATCTTCGTTTCTTTTGTCCCTTTTCATAACCATCCACCGAAGATTCAACACCAAATGGTTGATCGATGGCGGGGTGGCATCACTGCCTCAAGGCAGTGTCCCGAAATATGATTTCTGATCTCATTTCTCAACAAAATTTAACCCATTGTGGCTACCAACAGTCTTTTTTTTAGCGATCATTATTGAATATTGAAACCTTCTGTAGGGGTACTTTCTGTAGGCGTACTTCGCTATGGTAACCTGAAGTTCGTAGACTGTATAGTCACACATTAACTCTTAATCATAATCCATAATATCTCGGATTCTTTGGTTCCATATTCCATTTTATGAACATCTGTTCAAATACTCCTTTTCCAACCCTTACACCTGGCCAAAATTAGTTGGCCTGCATATATACGAGTCCAGCCTCAAATTGCAGTGTAATAAATACGGTGCATACCATAAATCACAAGTAAATATCTATCAGTATTCTTAGTGGTTTGATACTGGGAACTGGATCCAAACGTCTAAATCTACAAATCTTGAGCTTGTAACAAGAGCCGTTTCTACCCTAGAAATTAGTCACCCCAATAGTTATTAATTACTCTCCACCACATTCAATAGTGAGAGTTCATCAATATAATCAAGAATATTGTTATGCAATCACCTTATCAACTAGTCGACGCACTTCTGGACGAGGTCAAGTCGACTTTGGTCCTCCATCCACTGGTGTCGTCGCTTATCAACTTATTTCTTAAATACTTGAAGGAACCAAGATACCAGTCACCGTTAACAATCAAAGAATTATCTTCGTTATTCCAATATTTCTATAAGGATTTGAAATCTTTAGCCATCGCCAGCTTTGCCCAATCGAATTCGACAAAGAAACAATTGATAGCAAGCTGTGCTACCTTCAACAAGAATCCAAAGATATTCGACTACTTATTGGCCATAAGTAACTATTCTTCGTCATCCATAAAACTATCAAAACGGACTGATAAGGATGCTCTATACCAATTAAGAGTTTTCAACTATTATAAGTTTTTGTACATATTCGAAACCATCGAGTTGGCCCAGATGAAATTGTTTAAATCGATCAATAATGGCGAGGAGAATTCGTTGTACGATAAGGTATTCAGATTTGATCAAAAGGACATTATATTTCAGGAGTTTTTGGAAGAAAAGTTGGATTTGTTGAGAGACTTGAATTTACCATTTAGATACTTCATAGAAGAAAAAGATGGGAAGGAATTGAACCCAGAGATCTCAATATCGATTCCTCCAATTCACGCTTCTGATGATGTGTTTGATCCACCCAATGATCTTTCCGATACATCTTCTGATCCACCTATTGATTTCACAGTGCCTTCTGATAATAGAGTATCCCCTGACCAATTATCCACCCATTTTGCATCCACAGACTCAACTACCACAAATCCTCATTCTACTTCTACCTCTACTTCTACCCATCCCACACAATCGTCCTCATCCACCACTGACAGATTAATTTACTTTATGGACACATTACCTAACAAAGATATCGAAATAATGAATTCATATTTAAACGATTTATCAACCAAAAACATTACCCCATATTCAAAATTGATGAGTATCATAAAGGTCCACAAATATTTCATTTCTTGCTTAATCAAGCATGGCTTCAAAAACAGTGAAATCAACAACGATTTGCTTTTACCATCATTGATCTATCTTTTCATATATAAATTGGACTTCAAGAATGATCTCTACTTGAATTTCTTGTTCATCCAAAACTTCATCAACTTGATAGATTCCTATAACGTGGAGACTTACAATATGAACTTGTATTCATCATATACACCAACTGATAGATCTAAGGTGGTGGGAAATAAGTACAAACAGTTCAACTTATATGATCTACTCAATTTGAACGAGAGACAAGGAGAAGAAGAAGAGGAAGTTGAAGTAGACGAAGAATTTAGGTTTTTCAAAAACGACTCATTATTAATCGACTATTTGCTGAAGAACTATTTAAACAGTGGTGAAGTGAGTTATTACTTGACAAGCTTTGAAGCAATAGTTGTGTTTTTGAGTAATATAACCCTTCCTGAGATTTTGACTCATGATATTCACTTATTTGATGACCATCGGTTTGAAAATCAATTATTAAGATCACCGATTTCGAAGCTAGTTGATGATGAGTTGTTGAGTCATTTCCAATTTCCAGACGGCGAACTAAATCAGGAAATCCAAGTCAAGGAAGAAACTGGAAGATCCCGTTCTTCGTCCTTGCTCAACACTATCAATAGAATTACTGACATCAGATCAAGATCCAATAGTTCGGTGATTAATAGTTTGAAATCATCAAATATCTCATTGTCCAAAGAAAACTTTCCCACATTATCTTCGTCGGAGATGGACACCCATTCTGATGAAAATACTATCAGTATATCGATCATGAAAAACATCATTGGAAGACTAAGTTCTGTACTGGTTCCACAATTTAGAAATCCAAACGACGAGGAAACTCATGACGAGAGCACAATAACGTCGGTATTCACCTCGCCACAAAGGAAAAGTTCTTTGATGAATAAATTATCACCCAACCATTCTCGTACAAGATCCTCGTCTTTGGAGAATGGTCAACTTAACCATGCAAGCAAACGCAACTCCATCACTTCCAAGTTAAGCAACGGAGTTTCCGAATTTATGACTAAATTGAACTCAAATCCTCCTCCGTTGAACCCTCCTCCTTTGAACCCTAACGACAAAAACGTTTCGAATGCTTCGCTTCAAACGTTGGAAAATGAAAATGAAAGTACAACAACAGTCCAAGGCTCTAGAAGACCAGATTACTCCAGAAGTAGAACTACTAGTCTTCAAATCATGGATAAATGGTTCAATAATATAAGTGCAAATCACCAAACAAAGTCCCATTTGGCAACTACTGAAGAAGATCACGATCTCACTCAATTGACAAAGTATCAAGCAATGGACTTTGAACAATTGAGTATCAGTGATTTGAGGGAAATGAAATCTTACTACGACAGTTTGTGTAATATGGTAACGGCCACTTCCGAAGTTAGTTCTGAGCAGATTAGTGCTGAAATTAATTAGGAGTATGGGTATGATTTAAAACTTAAAGAATCATTAATTTTAGGGGTACTAAGATTTGATTGACATTTTTCAGCAAATGGTCATCAGATATTTGTCACTTCTTTGTATCTGTCATGTCTTTATATCTGTCATTTCTTTCAGAACCTGCCCTTAAACATCGTAGTTGAATGTTAATTTATGGACCTACAATATTAACTTACCCTATACTGCACAGATCCTCCAGTTCATATCTTAAATAGTGTCTATACTTCATAATCTATACTTCATAATCATGAATTAACTTATATACAGGTCGTAATCATATCTCCACCTATATACAGGAGTTGACGTTTTCTAGTATATTCCAGAAACTTTACCAAATATTTATATTAAACCCACCAAGTTCACAACTCGAAGTTCATGGTATATGGCACAGAGTAGAAAACATGCAAGGTCATATGAAGATGACCTCTATCCATACAACGATAAACGAATAAAACTAGACAACCTTTTCAATGATCTATCTTTGGCTGAAAAAGAGTACCAATCAAGGCTAGAACCAGAAGGAACATACATTGTAAATCCCAAAATCAAACAATATCCGAACTTCAAGAAACCAGCAGGACCCACCAATACCGGTGGCTCGACTATAAACTCATATATTGCCGAAAAGTTGATAGACCATTTCAACAATGTCATAGCATCGAATCTACTGGTTTTGCGGTGGTATAATCCCAAGCGGTTGGTGATGTATCGACTCGAAAGGTGGACTATCAAGATGTTCAATCGGTTTCTCAAAAAGTACAATATTCATCATAATGTACGGATCAAATTAGTCAAAAGCTGTGACACTATTTTTCAAATGATACGACAGAATAATCTTCATTATATGGATCTCTTGAAAATCTTATTCCAAGAGAACACCCTCGAACTACACAGGTTGAATGAGAAACGACTAAAGAAAGAAGAACTTCATGACGTAAGGTATGATTATTGGGATGGAAGATTTAAGAATATGCATGATAAGGATTCAGAAGTTGACAGCGAAGATGCTATGGAAATCGAACAAGAACTAAACTCCATGTGTCCAGATCACTACTGAGCGATCAATACTGAGCGCAGCGAAGTGTTGATTCCTTTCAAGTATTTAGTGGAGATTTTTCAGTGGATTAGTGGAGACAAGTATTTTTAAGTAAATCATCAAGAGTTTTTAATGGAAGAGAGAGAGAGTTCATTAATATTAGACAGAATCACCCATAGTTTTAATACTATGAACAACTTTCAATAGAGTTGACTATTCTAGTCTAATCAATAATATGAGTCTGATCAACCATATTATTATGAGTTTGATCTCATATCCATGAATCAAAGTACAGTTGTATCGATATAACACATATTTTCAAACTAAAAAGTGTCGGTTGGAAGAGGTTGATGTGTGTTTATGATTGTCATGTAGGGCCGTGGTGAGTCTTGGTTGTTAGATTTGATGATTAGAATTATGTGATCTGATAATTTCACAAAAGAAACACAAGAGAATCATCATTCTAGAGCCAATAGAGCCAACAGGGTGTTTTAGTGCCTATCAGTGTCATTTAGAGTCATATAGGGATGAAATGTCATAATGATAAGGACTTTGTCTATACTCGGGTAGAGTTATCATTCTCTCTCTGTCTTGAACACAGTATGGAATTCTTTATCTAATATTACTGATTCTGAAAAACGTCACTTTTTGTTAAAATTGAGTCGTGACTACTTGGTGAAGAACCCGCCAATAGAAGAAGCAAAGTTTCCGATTCAACGGTGTAAACTCTCCAATTCTCACTAATCAACAGGCTGAAGGAATGACTGATACCGAAGGAAGCTCAAATCTTTTCAAGTCCCAAACTCAGTCAAGCTTGAAAAATATCCTGAAACTTTCCAGAATGGAAGAAAGCCCAGGAAGAGGTGGTTCGTGGGAAGACGTGATTTTCTTGGGTGGTGAGATTTATGCCAAACAAATCTTTTCAATAACTCCAACCATGGTCGTCAATTATTTGTAGATAGTGGGAACAAGTGTGAATGATAAGAGATGATGATGAAGAAAATCAGATTAAGAAATGATGATGAAGAAAATCAGATTAAGAAATGATGATGAAGAAAATCATTGCGACGAGTGTTAGTGAAGAGACCAGCACCTATTAGATTCATATAAGCTGTGTGCTATGTATAATATCCATTCCTTTCCCTATGGATACCACTATTCTCTGACCATTCTTACTATATGCAAAACTTGGGGAAAAACGATAACTTGCAATTTGCAATTCTGAGACAATACAGAACTTACAACTGAGTTATCCTACAATTTGTATAGTTACTAATATATTTCAGATTCCTAAGACTCGCCAAGGTTGCCAGATCACCAGAAACGTTAGATTCACTAAGAAAATCTATCTAAAACTTGTGGTTTACAGAGATCAAATTAGTGATACTTTGAGATATAGTTTCCAGATCTACCCCAGATCTACCCCTTAAGGAACTTAGAGTTTCATAGTTGTTACTGAGGAAGTTAGAGTAAATAGTAGTCACTACTTACGGGAAAATTCATTCAACTCCTTGGAATTGGCTATTTGCTGAATACTTCCAGTTAACAAGCTTTCATCAAATTCCATTTTTCCATCAACTTGAATCATGGTTTCAGTACTAGACCTTCCTTCGGAATTAGTTGTTGAAATCTTTCGTTACTTGAGTCCTGACGAGACCAACCATGTGATAAACCAAATCAAACATCCTTATACCAACCGTATAGATTTTCATCCTATAAATCACATAAATTATCCTCACCCAAATCACCCCTCCACGAAACTCCTAAGTTTACTTTATTTTCGGTTATACAATGGTAAATTGACTATTATAAACGACGATCCCAAGGATAATCAACAAACGGATATCCTACTTACAATCCATTCATTCGAAGAGATCTTCTTGGTGAACAACTATGAGAATATGTTATTCCAGGGGATACGACCCAGATCTGTAGAGATCAAGTTTACCAGACAAATAAACGACTACAGCAAATTTATTAATAATATGTATGAATTCAACGGGATACTAGAAAAGAATTCAAACGAACTTATAATAGACTACTTTGAAAAGATCCAACAAGTCAATTTCTACGCAGATGGAAATCTTATGATGATGGAGAATCCTGCAACACTTTCAACTATTATGATAAAAATCCTTATCAACTTGACGGAGACGAGTTTGGCTCTGAAGCTCGCACGTATTTCCATCAAATCGTTTGATATAGGGGATTTCTACGTTTCTAGATGGAGCCAGCTTTTCCGAAATTTCGAGAATTTGGAATATTTGGATTTGTCGGACAATTTGATCAGATCTGATTATGATGATTCTGATGATATCATGGGCATGTCGTTTAAGTTTCCTCCAAAGTTGAAGAATTTGATCTTGGACGGAAATTCCATCTCTAGAATGACTGCAAATTTCGTAAAAAATGTCCCAGCTTCAATCGAGGTCATACTGTTGAATAGGAATCTGATATCTGAGATAGGAGTGAATGAACCTCTAGACTTGGCCAGCTACTTGCCGAACTTACGTCTGTTGAGATTGAATCATAATCGTATTGGATTCATTAATCCTTCTTCTTTTGTTGGAATTTTATCGAAAGACCTTGTCGTTGAGGCAAGGGCATGTAATCTTACGCCAGGGAACTTAAGGGCTTTGAAAAGTGTCGCTGAAGTTGAAAAGTTCTCCATAATAATATAACTAGGGTACATAAGGGAGCTCCCTAGAGGAGAATGACTCTAGAAGAGAATTTGACGAGAATTTGAAGAGAATTTCATGACTATTTCATGACAATTACAGAGGAAAGCTCTCTCCAATACCATTTCTTTATCCAAACAGCGAAATTATTGTAGAAAGTTCTCTCTAATCCATATTTATCTCCCTAAACAGCGAAATTACAGGCATTGAAACCAACTAACAATAGAAAACTCCCCACTATAATACAACTACAATCCTTACCACTACTATAATAGGTTCTTGTAGTATAACCACACTTTTTTAGGGTCCTTATGAACTTACATTTTGAGTGGTTCTTAAATCAATTTGCCGTCTTATTTTATCCTGCATATTATTTAAGACATATTGAAATAGAGACCCAACACCAAAAAATTATCCCGTCCTACCATAAGGACCATACAACTTGCAATAATGAACTATCTGGTGGGATGTAGGATGTTGGCCCTATCTAAGGGGACCCTTCCCATATCAGCACGAAGATTATTTAATCATACGACTTCTAGATCTCTTCAAGTATCGGTTCGAAGCTTGATAGCAAATACCTACAAAAGTCACCATCACCATCATCTTCTTAAACTGACAATTCTTCAACAGATAAGACACAATTCTTCAGCCAGTCCATCGGCAAAACCAGAACCTTCTCAACAACCAAAACCCGACGAACCAGAACCCAAAAAACCTCAATCGTTATGGAAAGATATTGGAAAACTTGTCAAGCTAGCGAAGCCAGAATATAAAATCATGGCGTTTGCATTGATTTGTTTGATTATAACGTCTTCCACGTCTATGTCGTTGCCATTATTCATAGGAAAAATTATAGATACGACCAAGTCAGCTGATGGGGTTGCGATGTCCGAATCGGCCACAAAAGGGAACTTGATCTGGGGGTTGGAACCGATCCAATTCTACTGTGCAATGGGAGTTTTATTTACAGCGGGTGCAGTGGCGAACTTTGGCCGTGTCTACTTGTTACGTTCTGCCGGTGAACGTCTCGTAGCACGTTTGAGATCGCGATTGTTCCTGAAGATATTGTCACAAGACTCGTATTTCTTTGACGTTGGTCCGACCAAGAATGGAATGAAGACGGGGGACTTAATTTCACGACTTTCAAGCGATACCCAGGTCATTTCCAAGACATTGAGTGGAAACGTCAGTGATGGAGCTCGGTCCTTAATCAGTGGAATGGTGGGATTATCTATGATGTGTTTTGTGTCATGGAAGCTCACATTATGTATGAGTTTGATATTTCCCCCATTGATAGTGATGTCGTTATACTATGGGAGAAAGATCAAGGTGTTATCTCGACTCGTACAAGAAAACTTGGGAAGTATGACGAAAGTCAGTGAAGAAAAGTTGAATGGTCTCAAGACGATTCAGAGCTTCTCTATGCAGAGACCCGTGGTACACGACTACAACAAGGAAATTAAGAATATCTTCAATACCTCGATGCAAGAGGGGAAACTTAGTGGGATTTACTTTGGTGGAAATGGGTTTTTGGGAAATATCTCGATTGTAGGATTACTAGTGGCAGGAACCCAGTTGATTGGACAGGGAGAATTATCCATCGGAGACTTATCAAGTTTTATGATGTATGCCATCTACACAGGGTCTTCAGTGTTTGGGTTGGGAAACTTTTATACCGAGTTGATGAAGGGAATTGGAGCTGCAGAGAGAATATTCGAGTTGATAGAGCTGAAACCCACTATCACCACTAGTATGGGCAAAAAAGTGTCCAATCTATATGGAGATATCAATTTCGACAACGTATCGTTCCAATATCCGTCTAGGATGGAATCGACGATCTTCAAACTGTTCAACCTTCGTATCAAAGAAGGTGAGAATATATGCTTTGTAGGCCCTTCAGGAAGTGGCAAATCGACAATCTCACAGCTTTTGATGCGTTTCTACGATCCGATCCAAGGAAATATCACCATTAATGGACACGATATCAAGGATCTCAACCTCAACTACTTTAGGTCGAAAATCGGCTACGTTCAACAAGAACCGTTATTGTTCAGTGGAACCATCCGAGAAAACATCTTGTTTGGAAAAGAAGATGCCACAGATGCCGAAATCGACGCTGCCACGAGACTAAGCAATTCCTACAATTTCATCTCCGAGTTACCCTTAGGTTTCAATACTGTCATAGGACCTTCTAACAGTACACAGTTAAGTGGTGGCCAGAAGCAAAGAATTTCACTTGCCAGAACTTTAATACGGAAACCCAAGCTAATTATTTTGGACGAAGCAACCTCAGCATTGGATTCCATTAGCGAGGAGCTCGTAATGAAAAATCTAGGCCGTATTAATCGCGAGGAAGGTGTCACTATCATCTCAATTGCCCATCGTTTGTCGACTATCAAGAATAGTTCTCGTATTGTGGTTCTTAACAGCACCGGTAACATTGTCGAAGATGGTGAGTGGTCGGCCATGTACTCCAACCCCAACAGTGAGTTGAATAGATTGCTCAAGAGTAATACTTTAGAGTAAATAGTTAGTGCTCTAGAGTAATACTTTCGAGTAATACTAGAGAGAAATACTAGAGAGCGTTCTCTAGAGTACTCTAGAGGACTTAATCATTATGAATATAGATATCATGCCATTTTAGTTCTCTATCTGCGTAGTTCTGTGGTTCAATCAAATTATCATATTTCTTCCATGAGATCTCGGTTCGGATGCGGTTCTTATTCCTATCCGTTATTCGCATACCATTTCTTTTTAAATTCACATGCACTCTGTAAATTTAGAGGGAGATGATCATCTAACTCTGGGGTTTAGTGACAAAAAGCACATGCCCGGTGGTGAATTGCTCCCTAAATTATGGTACATTAATGACGGGTCAGTATTTTCTCGCTAAACCATTATTTGACGCATCTTCCAATTACGGCCTGCTTCGTGGGGTTGTCTTTGTTTGCCATCCCTCCCTACGATTCCGGCCCCTCCGCTAGATACTTCTGAATATACTATGAAATATACTACTTGCTTTTAGTAGTATTTTCTATACGAGACCATTTCCCTCTAGTATCGTGGAATTCAGCTTTGTTGGAGTCTAGTACCAATTACCTACTACCTGGAGCATTTTGCCGCCATGTCACAAGAAAAGTTACCACCAAGAGTTGAAGCAAAGGAGGGGGGTATGAAAGATCCTAAGGAGGAGAGTTTGGTACCAAATCTCTCGCAGGCTCTAAAGTCTCGTGTTCGAAGTCCACTGGAAGTATCGCGCTACAAGTCCTTAGAAGAACAAACTCAGGGAGCCTCCGAAGCCGACGATGAAGAGGAGCAAACTACAGGCGAAATTATTTCGTCGTTGTGTTCCAAGTTCTTCCATGCTATCCCACCTTTTCCATACCTCAGTACCAGCCCAATATCTTCCCGTGGAGAGAATCTTGAATCGTACTTTGTATTCCAGCCTGAAGTTTCTCCAGGGACGACGCCTGCTCAAGATGACGAAATTGATATAGCCAGGCCTGTGAGTGAATCACGTCCTAGCAACTACTTTCTCAATGCCATGACAACTGCCTCGGGCTACACTGGTGTCGATTCCTTCGTCAACTTGAAAAATCATCTCCATAAAGCTACTGAAAGACTTGAAAGAACCACTTCTAAATCAAGTACTCCAGATCCAAATATTACATATGACGTCGATATGAGCGATTCGGATACTGAGTCTGAAGGGGATACAGATTCCTTTAGTGAACCCCGAGATATTCTACGCTTCCCCAAGCCAGGGAAGGATCCAAAATTGGATATAGTGGAGGAGGAAAAGGTCATCACCGAGTTTAATGACCATATTCCGAGGCAGGAGTTATCACGAATTCCTTCGACCGGTTCAGACTCTACGAAATCCTTTCACACAACATATTCCCATAAACCAATTGATTCAAATACCGACGGAGCCAACGAAAGTATTGACAAATTATCCATAAACGATGATCTCCAGGAATTTTACCATGGATCCCGCTCAAACAGCACGACATATGCCGAATCGACTACTAGTAAAAAGAGAACTGTTTTCGAACAATCAATAGTGGATAATTTAGACCCTTTCATAATCAAAGAGACTGTGTTAGTGAAAGTGAAGGAAGGAGAAAACTTAGCCAACTCTGCTTTTGAAGCGAACAAGGAATTGATATCGTTGAACATTGCAGAAAAGCTTAAAAGAGTCTTTGAATTGAGTGATGACGATTACTTTTATGCAAACTACAATGCTTGGCTCGTTAAAGATGTTCTTCTTCAAGGACACTTGTATTTAACTCGTGATTGTATCTTATTTTTTGCTTTCTTGCCTAAAAGAAATTCTAATATTGATCAGGTTGATGGCGATGGCTACACCGACTCTGATGATTATGTCACAATTCAGCAAGGTTCGTTGGGGATGAAAAATGCAAAATATGGTGACGCTGTATTCTCGTCCGTCATCACTCATCGCTACTGGGCAATATTGAGATCACAAACTTTGACTATCTACTCATCTTCAACAGACTTGTACTTTCCCAATGTCATCATAGATTTAAAAACCTGTATTAGAACAGAAATCATTGAAAAGGAAAAGGAAGATGTTAACAATACCAAGAATCAACCTCCTTTACCCAGAGGCTCAACTGATACGCCGTTTTCTCCTAAAGCTTCTCGCTCAAATTCAAATGTATCAAGTGATATCGATTCAGAGACGTCTTCTTTAGCACAAGAAATATCCTCAATTGACGAGTCACCAGATGGTTTTGGTGTTGGTGTCGGTGGAGGAGCGTGGTTTAAGTTGATATCAAAGAACAAAACCTACAAATTTCACACAGATAACTTGTATTCAGCACGACAGTGGTGTAACAACTTGACCAAGTTAATATTCCAATTGCAAAACTCAAATGCTGCTGACGAGGTGTTGATCAAAATTCCCATTGAGAATGTTATTGATTTCTCCACGGGTGGATTTTTCAATAAACTTAACGGAGAAGAAGAGAACTCGGATTCCGAAACTGAAGAAGATATGCTGCTACTGAGTTTCCGCTTAACTTTCCTTGACAATGATGAAGAGCAACAAAGTCTTTTGTCTGCAAAGGGAATGAAGAACAAATTGAAGCCAGCAACGAAAACAGAAGTTAATGGAGTAAAAACCAGCTATGGAGTAGATGATATTTTCTTTTTATTCTTTGGCTCCGGCAAGAGCTTCTACAACTTATTTTCACAGGTTGTTTACGATCACCGAAGAGCTCGAGATTCTATGTCTGTGGTTCCCAAACCAGATAAATTTATGGATAGAGCAAAACGGATAGTGAGAAGAGGATCAAAGTCCTCATTAGACTTTAATGAGAAGGTGCCAGTTAAAGGAATATCTACGTTAAATCCAATGAAACCTTCTAGTACAATACTTGCAAGGGTACAATCGTATAATAATCGGTCCTTACGGTCTCAGCAAACTTTGGAATCAAGTTCTACAACTTCAGGAATATCAAAATCGGAACAAAGTTCAATTTCATCAAACAAGTCTACTATTAAAAAGATTGGTAGACGCTTGTCAAATCCTACAAAAATGTTCACTTCAAAGAAATCAAAAGAAATTGCACCCACTTTAACACATCTTCCATCTTATGAGAAAGGTGCCGAAACTGAGCATATTTCAAAAATTCATTTACCTCGGCCATTTTCCCTTAGTGCTTTAAAGAATTTGGAGATGTCGTTTGAAACTTCACATACGGACGTCAGAACTGCAGAAACAAGGTATGAAGCTAGACACGAAGGTTTCGACCCCGAAAGCAAGTCACAGCCACAGGCGGAACTTCTTGCTTCAACAAACAACTTGCAAGATACTCCACTTCCTGGACCTCTTTACTTGAGCGATCCTTCTGAATACGTTGGCGAGAACAAGAAACAAAATAAACTCAAGGTAATTACGAATAGTATCAAGAGCTTTTCCAATGTTAGCAGTATGTGGTCTTCTAACCCAAATCATTTTATTGCAGATGAAGCTGATGATCCATTTTTCGTGAATGATGTTACTACAAGGGACGTAACGCAGGTTCATTTCCGAGACCACTTTTCCCTCGACAACAAGAATAATTTAGTGGCCACTTATTACGCTCATTTGCAAAAATCAATTCCTATCTATGGTAAGGTCTATCTTGGTAATAATGTTTTATGTTTCAGAAGCTTGCTTCCTGGTGTCTCGACGAAGATGATCTTGCCATTGAAGGATGTTGAGAATTGTTTCAAAGAAAAAGGCTTGAAACTCGCGTACTCTGGTTTGATTATTGTAATACACGGATACGAAGAGATATTTTTTGAGTTTAGCAACCAACAAGCTCGAGACGATTGCGAGACTCTCATTTTGAAACAGCTTGAGGCTATTCATCAGGATGATTCCTGGATGCCTAAACCACATGAATGGGGACGCAATTATGATATGGAATTGTCAAGAACAAGGCTAGTGAACTCTAGCTCAACTGATTACAGTCAAAGGCTGGATATAAGGTTGGCATCAAAGAAGATTGAAAGTGCTAGAATCAAATTATTTGAGGATAGGATAAATGATGCCATTGGATTGGATATACCTATCATACTTGAGGACTCACCATTCCACAAGATAGAGATAAAGCCCTCTACCTCATTCAACATAGTCTTATTGACTATTGGCTCTCGAGGTGACGTACAAACGTATATTGCTTTGGGTAAAGGCTTGATTGCAGAAGGTCACAATGTAACAATTGCTACACATGGAGAATACGGAGATTGGATTGAAAAGCATGGAGTCAAATTCAAGGAAATTGCTGGCAATCCTGCGGAGTTGATGTCATTGATGGTAACTCATGGTTCAATGTCGGTTTCGTTCTTAAAGGAAGCAGGATCTAAATTCAGAGGATGGATACATGATCTTTTAAGAACAAGTTGGGATGCTTGTCAAGGAGCCGATATTTTGATTGAAAGTCCGTCAGCAATGGGCGGTGTACATATTGCTGAGGCATTGGGTATTCCTTATATGAGAGCATTCACCATGCCATGGACAAGAACCAGGGCATACCCACATGCTTTTATTGTTCCAGACCAGAAGAAAGGAGGTTCCTACAATTATTTGACACACATAATGTTTGAGTCTGTATTCTGGAAAGGAATATCTGGTCAAGTTAATAAGTGGAGGGTCGAAGATTTGGGGTTGCCCAAGACCAATTTGAATAAATTGCAACAAACCAAGATCCCGTTTTTCTATAACGTTTCACCGAGCATATTTCCGCCCTCGGTGGATTTCCCAGATTGGGTTAAGGTGACGGGTTACTGGTTTTTGGATGAAGGGGCAGCTGAAGATTTTGAACCTCCGGCAAAGTTGGTTGAATTTTTGGAGCAAGCTTCTAAAGATCAAAAGAAAATTGTGTATATTGGGTTTGGCTCTATTGTCGTTAGTGATGCAAAGAGCTTGACCAAAGCTATAGTGGAAGCAGTTTTGGATGCTGATGTGCGGTGTATCTTGAATAAGGGATGGTCGGACCGGTTGACCAAGAAAGATAAAAATGAGCCAGAGATAGAACTACCTCCTGAAGTATATAATTCCGGAACAATTCCTCATGACTGGCTATTCCCAAAACTTGATGCTGCAGTCCACCATGGAGGATCGGGTACAACTGGTGCAACATTAAGATCAGGATTACCAACCATCATCAAGCCATTTTTTGGAGATCAATTCTTTTACGGTTCCAGAGTTGAGGATGTAGGAGTTGGAATATGCTTGAAAAAGTTGAATGCCAAATCATTGAGCAAATCTATTCAAACTGTAACTTCGGACTTGAAAATGATAGAAAAAGCAAAGAAGATGAGCGACCGAATCAACCGAGAAAATGGAGTCTTGACAGCCATAGAGGCCATATATTCCGAATTGGAGTATGCTCGTAATTTGATTGTTTCTAAGCAGAGATATAATGAGTCCCACGGACAGCAGATATTTGATAACAGAGCCTCTGGAGCCCAAACTCCTGTTGTTTATGAGGAAGATGAAGATGATGATGATGACGATGACGATATTGAAGATGATGATTTTTCAGATACTGATGAAGAAACTGATTTGGATGACGCTGCTTCTAAAGCTTCAAATCACGGTTATGGGTATGGAAAAGAGCTTACAGAATCTCAACCAGTTTAGCTACAAAAGCTCACTTTGGTTACAAATGATCAACCACTTTGGCTACAGAAACTCAATTAATCTAGCTTCTTATAATTCTAACCTTCAACTATTCCAAAGTACTAGCCTCTAATAATACCTAGCCTTTAATAATACTGCAACTGTTGGTCATTAATAAACCATTATTACACGTATTTAAATAATATCAAATTATATTTTGGTCATAAATTGAAAAAATAGTATCTGGTAATAAGTAATTGTTGCATATGTGGTCGTGTCTTTACCATGTTTGGTGAGATTGACATTTTGCAGCCAACCATCTATAAAGATTAAAGACAACGGAATGGCACGCATTCCATGACTATTTAGAGAGTCGGATCTCGGGTCCACCAATCATCACATTTTAAATCTACTTTTTTATATACATACGAGGGTAGTTGAAGCGCCTTTTATATATAGTTACGAGGGTAATTGGTGCCCATACCAACGATCTATTGATGGTCTTTTCTTAATACTACAGAAGTGCAACAAGGTCAGTTTTGTGTCGTGTTCCTATTCAACTATTTGTATCCCAAATCACCTTTGCGCTCTACTTTTTGTTATACTTGTAAGGGGCCTTGAGTGGTTTGGACGAGATTCTTAGCGAATGTTGATTGGGTGGAATAATAATCTCTATTATGTCAGAATAATCTCACTGTTTTGACAAGTGGAAACTATCAAAAGTCTGGGAGTCACATGGCTCTAGTAAATATAATATCTGTCTTGCAAACGTCCCTTTGTAACTATGGTTGTATCTTTGTATCTTCAAATCAAAGAACAGCTCCGGTTCAGGTCCGGTAAGGGTTCCATACGACATTTCATACGCGCAAAATGTCGTCAAATATGCAAGGGACATGTGACCTGTTAAATCCCTAGACAATCTTTGATTTTGTGTGACTTTATGCTCTCACGTGCAACTAGACAATCCCATCTCCATGAGTCACGTAATACTACGAACGTCTATTGAATAATATCCCCAATCACTCATATATATACCATAAGCTACTGTACTAGCACAATCTCTAGCAGGATAAAATTGGTAACAGAACGACCTATATTGATAATTCCGGTGAAGCCACATTTTTCACCATACAAAGCCGATAGAAATTGAAAAATCCACAGTTCGTGAAGTCAAAGTCGTAATAGTGAAAGAAAGTCAAATTAGTGAGAATTTACTGATACTGAGAAGAAAATTAATACTAAGAAGAACTTACTAGCACGAAGATCATTATTACTGATAAGAACTTACTTCTAAGAAGAGCTTACTCACCATGACAAATCCTCAATATCGAGATATTACTGAGGAGCAGAGGTCTACGAACTCATACGCCCGCCTAGTTCCTGGCCAGACCATCATTGAAATACCCTCGTACGAACTAGAATGTGGCGAGACTTTAAAGAACTTTCCCGTGGCATACAAAACCTGGGGACGGTTGAACGAAGACAGAGATAACGTATTACTCATTTGTCATGCATTGACTGGATCGGCAGATGTCCAGGATTGGTGGGGTCCATTATTGGGCACCGGCAAGACGTTTGATCCGTCCCGGTTCTTCATAATTTGTATCAACTTCCTTGGATCGCCTTATGGTTCATGTAGTCCGGTGAGTATCGACAAGTCCACTGGCAAACCATACGGCCCAACGTTTCCGCTAGTGACCGTCAAGGACGATATTGCGATCCACAGGTTGGTGTTGGACTCGTTGGGCGTCAAGTCCATTGCATGTGTGATCGGAGGATCCATGGGAGGCATGGCCACCATGGAGTACTCGGCTACCTACAACGATTCTCCATACGTGAAAAGTATAATTGCATTGGCCACCTCGGCCAGAGCGTCTGCGTGGTGTATTTCATGGAACGAGACTCAAAGACAGTGTATATTTAGTGATCCCTATTACGACGATGGTTACTACTATGAGAACGGGATCAAGCCCGATTCCGGGCTCGGTGCCGCCAGAATGGCTGCTTTGTTAACCTACAGATCCCGAAACTCGTTTGAAGAACGGTTTGGCAGAAAATTACCCTTGAACAAACCGTCTAAAGAATCCCCCCAGGAAGCCTTGAAAAAGCAAGATGCAGTGGGAATAATATATCCCACCACTGAAGACGAAGAAAAATGGCTCATACATAACGAAGGGTCCAGAAGCTCGATATCGAGATCATCCAACTCGTCAGCAAAACCAAAACCCCAAACATACTTCACAGCGCAGTCTTATTTGAGATACCAAGGAAACAAGTTCATCAACCGGTTCGATGCAAATAGTTATATCTCCATCACCAGAAAATTGGACACCCATGATATCACCAGAGGAAGAATAGATATGGACACTGTCACTGAAGACCCGTTGCCTGGTTTCTTGAAGACTTTGAAGAAACCTCACTTGGTAATTGGAATCCAATCGGACGGCTTATTCACCTATGGCGAACAACAATTGATGGGCGACAACATTCCCGATGTCGTATTGAAGAAACTAGATTCCCACGAGGGCCACGATGCCTTCCTCTTGGAGTTCGAAATTATTGATAAGTATAGTAAGACTTATTTGCAAGAAAAGTTGGTGGAATTTTATGACGATTCGGGTAAAGTGGTTCCGTTTGATGACTGGGCTAGTTACGTGGTGGACGAGGATAACGGTGGTAACTCTGTGTTTGGAGAAGCAGAACAGAATATCACCAACTGGTAGTATTGAAAGTATTGCTTAGTACAAACTACTCCAGACTGTGTTCCCTCTAGTCTTTTCGAGTGAACTTGGTGGTGCTGGTGAGTTTTTCAGATACTTCATGAGCAGTTTCTACAACCTCTTCAGTAGTTATTATGAAGCAACTTTAGAGATATTTCTTGCCGTTGATCCACTTCTCCTCATTATTCATTTACTAGTATACATTGCTATAATTAACAATTTATTACTTAAACACTGAGCAAATACTTCGCTACGCTCAGTATTTGTGCATTGGAAGCGTGAATATTGAATACTGAGCTGAGCGAAGTATTTAATATTAGTGTAGTATTCACTAAGATTCACTAAATGTCCACTAAATACACTTCGATTCACTGCCTCTCCATTAAACAATCACTAAAATCCACTAAATCTCATGCGGCTCAGTATTCATTAACATTTACCAAGCAGAATAAGAAAGAATACCAATTTAGTGGGCTATTCATTAAACTACCGAGTACTAATAATTTCTTTCTCCCCAATAATAGATATTTCGGTCATAGTTCTTTCAGTATTTAAGCTGCAAATAGGCTAACTGAAATTAATTCATTATATGCAGTACGCTAACATCGGTAGATTCAGATACTGAAATATTGATCAAAATTGTCTCTAATAACTATTTACCACCTAGAGTAACTTGAAATAGGCTCCACTACATCATATACGAATTTCCAGTAACTTAAAGTAGAAATTACCGACAATATTCAACATGGAGTCGTAGGAAGTATTTGTGAATATTAGTGAATATTAGTGAGATTTAGTAATCCCCATGAATACTAGTGGATATTTAATAAATCCCAGTGAGTCCCAGTGTATCCTAGTGGATACTTAGCAGATATTTAGTGAGGTTTCATGAGATTAAGTGAGTTTCACTAAATCTTGGTGAATACTTCGCTACGCTGCATCCATCATTATATGCAGGATTGAAAAATTTATATAAGTCGATGATCATCGCGAGATAAACTCTCGAACCACGAAACCATCAAACCACCAATCGACTAACCACAGATGAGACAAAAGAGAGCTAAGGCATATAAAAAACAAATGACGGTGTACCTCCACACATTCAAGTTCAGAGAACCGTTCCAAGCGATCGTGGACGACGAACTTATACTCAACTGTGAGAAGGCACAGTTCCACATAGAAAAAGGATTGAACCGGACTATCCAAGGAGAAACCAAACCGATGATCACCCAATGTTGCATGCAAGCGTTATATGATTCTGGAAACCAAAATGCTATAGACGTTGGCAAGACTTTCGAGAGACGTCGTTGTAACCATCGTGAGGCCATCGCTCCCAAGGAGTGTGTGGAGTCCATCGTCGACATCAACCATGAAAACAAGCACAGATATATAGTAGCATCTCAGAATTATGAATTGAGGAAGGCATTGAGAAGAGTTCCTGGAGTTCCTCTAATTTTCATGAACAGATCCGTCATGGTGATGGAACCACTCTCGGACGCCAGTGCGAGATACTCGGAGTCGTTCGAACGCAAGAAGTTAACCCAAGGTTTGAATGATAAAAAAGCAGGAAAGATCCTTCCACCAAAGGAAGCTCCTGTAGCCAGTGGAGAGTCAGTATCCAGCGGAGAGCCTCCTAGAAAGAAGTCTAAGGGTCCTAAAGGTCCAAATCCATTGAGTATTAAGAAGAAAACTGCCGAAAAACCAGAAATCCAAAAGACTTCGGATAAACCTAAAACTACAAGAAGAAAGAGATCTCATAAAAAGGATGATAATGATAAAAATAATGACGAGGACGGAAACGGAGAGAAGAAAGATGGAGTGAAGGAACAACCTAAAGAGAAGGAAACAAAGGTAGAGGAGCCTAAAGAGTCTAAGGAGACTAAAGAGTCCAACGAGAGTAAGGATTAGTAGTCTAGGAACAATCTAAAGAGCTCATAGAAGAGTCTAGATAAAGAACTGTAGAAGAATATAAAGAATATTCTACCAGAGTAATTTCGAGATAACTATTTAACCAACAGTAGTTTAGTTTCGTTAGATTACGGTTTCTCGACTGAGATTCTATAAACTACAAATCTTTGACGAGACTTAATAAGTTCTTTTTGTATATTAATGTATAAAACATAATACATAACGATATGAAAGCATAACGATATGAAATTCTTAAAAATGTGCAATTTAGGCCATCTGGTTATGGTTCACGTGATTAAAACTCATCTGGTTATCATCTAGTTATCTGCCATACCCCTTCAACTAAGCAGTTGCTTCAAACGCTTCTTCTTCACTCAAAAGATCAAAAGCATTGTTGCTCGTTTTCTCACTAACTTCAGTGGTACTTTCTTGCGGTTCCGGCGACTTTCTATCCACTTTCAAAACATATGTTGCTTCTTCATCGATACGACATAATTTACAATCAAATGCCAACGATTTTTCTCTCAAAACTTTCCTGAAAGTTTTCATCAAGAGATACAAATCATCTTCATCTTTTTCAGTCATGGATTGGTATGTCACTTTGGAATAGAAGATAAACGTCGAGTCCTTGATCCACAGAAAGACGGGTTCTTGGATATTGGATTTCTCGATGTAACTATTCAATTCGTGTTCGAGCTCGTCCTTGATCACTCCGAAGAATACGTCTTGAATAATCAAGGCATTGAAAAATGCTTTTTCAAGTTCTTGACGAGTCAATTCGGCAGCTTTATTGGCTTCTTCGATGAGATCGTTCCTGCGGTCTAACGCTTCGCCGATCGTAATCTTTGGAAGAGACGAAATACGGGTAATGACAATGAAAATACTCTTCTTGGGTTCTTCATCTTGCGATTCGGAGTAGAGATTGTAGCATGACGCTAAATCCAGAATGAATTCTCGTTGGGGTGCACTCATTGCTGGGAAGTGGTAAGTTCTTTTTGGAGACTCTACTTCGTTTTCTAGTTGAAGGTTGTAGTCTTCGATAAATGCTCTCATCAAGTTTTCGATTTTACAACACCAATTACGTTGTCTTTCAAAGGTATTCAAAATCAGGTCAGGGTATTCCGAAGAAGGTTGTTCTTCCGATAGGTTGAAGGCAGCCTTTAATTCTTGATCACGTTTGAGCTTTGAACATTCTTCGTCACATTCCAAGACGGTTCCGATTCTAGATGCTACTTCAACGGTGCTTCCACATGCCACCTTGGTGATTATTCTTTCACATTCACACTTGACAGTCACAATATCGGTACAACGAGTAACGTCACAATTCTTAGAACTGCCTGGTTTGTTGGAATGACATTTCAACTTACACATATGTGGACAAGTCTTTCTGACCTTATTACAAGGCGAGCGACATAATGTAGAGCTCTCATGAATGTTCTCTTTGGTACATTTACCAGAACATGCTCTTAAGCATGGATGTCCACAAGATTTCGATACGGTACAAACAGTACCACACGAAATATTCTCTTGGGAACACAACACTCCAGGAATAGTTTTTAATCCACAATTACATTCTTTCTTAACCGTAGCAAAACATTTAGGACATGACACTGACGAATCGTGACATTTGTGAACTTCTAAACGATGACCACATTCTTTTGGGCGTTTACATTGTTCTAGACAAACAAGTTTTGTTCCACATCTGACGGGAGCTTCAATGACAGTTTTTCCACAATTGCAGACCAAATCATCATTACTCGATTCTAAACAGACTCCACATGGACCAGGATGACATAAGGCTTCACAATAATGTTGGCCACAAGATTTTAACCGGTTACACGATCTCGTACAGATGTGAACGGCTTCAATGGACATGATCTCATCATGGAAATTGTTTCTAGTGTTGTTTCTAATTGCCTTCTTCTTTTCTCTCTCACGGGCAAGTGCTACTTGCTCGTCGGGACAGCATACTTCACGATGATAATGTTTACGACAATTTAACATTGCCGAACATTTATGTTTACACGTTGGCTTATATCCATTCTGAATATACCTACAAGGTACACTGTACGATTCATGACCACACGAACAGGTAATATCCTTGATAGTGTAACAAACACATTCACCAGCATGACATTTCAACAAACACTGACAACCACAAGGAAGAGGTTTGTCACATTTGGATTCACATTCTGGAACTGGATCTGTACATTTTGTTCTACCACTAGCATTCACATGGGTCTTTCCACAATAGCATGTAGTAATCTGCGTTGGAGAAAGCTTACACGGTAAAACCGCAGCTGGTGGTTGACAAGAGAGCTTTTCAAAATGAATATTACAATCGTAGTATACTGTAGACTTTTCGTCACACAAACCACCACCAATCCATACTTCTCCATCCTGTTCACATTTCTTCAAAGCTTTGTCGCTACACTTCATCAGCAATTCATGCTTTCCACAATAACATTTGATAACGATGTTTTCTTGACATAACCCACAAAATCCCAGGTGACATCCCTTCTTACATTTGTGAGTATCACATACTGGAACATTGCATGGTTTTTCACATCTCCAACCGTCAGAATATGGAGTGATCAAACATGGAAGTTGACGTTCTTCTTTACCACAATTACACTTCATAAGTGGACCCATGGCCCCACAGATCGGATGCAACCCTGGATGACATATCGAACTACATGTGTGAATACACGACTTGTGCTTGTAAGAACAAGAATTCCCACAACTAAACGGAATCAACGAGTTTGACGTCGGATTCAGAATCCGACCACACCAACATGTAAACCTCGAAGGAATCTTTTTGTGGGAAACATTACAGGAAGGACATCTCCAAGTCTTATCTTGCTTGTTTGTAGAAGAACCTCTTTGGGCCCAATCCTTGATACAATCAAGATCGTATACTCTGTAACAATGCTGACACGACCATACTTTTGAGTACTGGTCCACTTCTCCAGTACATACCAAACAAGTATAAATCCCCTGTTCGATCTCTCTAATAATTGTTGATGATAAAGTTTCGTTTGAGTATTCGTCTTCTGAGTCGGAGTCGGAGCCTGAAGCGTCCGATTCACTGCTATCACCTACCTCAGATTCCATTGGGCTTTCTAATATTGAAGAGTCGTCGTCGTCGTCTTCAATTTCGGATTCCAAATCTATAATATGAGGGTGGTACTCTTTCTTCTTGGTAGAAGGAGGAGCTGGTGATGAATTATTTTGATTTTCACTAGTTGGTTCGGGTGCTGGCGGAGTTGTTCCTGGTGATAATTGAGCCACTGGCACCACCAAACTTGGCGAGACCTCACTTTCTGGCGATGTTAATGATGTCGGTGACTCCACTGAACTTAGCGGTACCAGGGGTAGTTCTGGATCTATATTCTCTTCCATAATAACTTTACTATGCTAAAAGAAGAGTTTGAGTCATCTCAGTTTGCACATTTTTTCGTTTTTGAGATTCTAGCTGCAAAAAAAAGTGTGTGTTTAGAGACGATTTAGTGGGATTAGTGAAAACTAGCCTTAGAACTCGGAGTACTATGAAACTCTAGGCATGAGACTCCAGAATATGAGACAACAGAGCATGAGACTCCAGTGCCTTGAGTAATAATTTACTGTAGTTATTTGTAGACTTTACAGTAAAACTCCATAGATCTAGTTACTAAGTCGTTGCACTCTTTTAACACAGAGATCATTAATAATTCGTTGCGCTTCTCAGACCTTCCTTAGTGGTGAATCTCCTTAGTGACGATCTCTTTGAGGATTTCAACTCTTCTCTTGTATGGATGAACCAACATATCAGTAATCTGTGGCCCTTCGTGATACAATTGGTTTTCGCACGAAAATAATAGCTGCAAATTATACATCATTTAACTGATAGTCCACTACAGAAGTATCAAGAGTAACAGTTTTCATAGTTAAACTAACAGATGTACTATAAGTACGATGATGTATATACTCGCAGAGAACTATATGGTATGCTAAATTTGACCTGTTTTCAATTATGTTGCGGGTATGACAATAAGCATCTGTTAATGGACAATTAGCAATTCACTGATCAGACAATATTAGAGAGAGAAATCTTTAAAGAGGTTTTAGAGGTTTGGTATAAGAACTGTATATGAGTCCTCGGTAATTTAGCGACGTGGTGGTAATTCCTTGTTTTCAAGGCTGTGTATATACCGAATGAACTCAGTTGTAACTCCACTTGTCCTCCACGGCGTATATATAACTAATGAACTTTTGTAGCTCCTACTTCACTGGTTGTCTAAGGAGGTACTAAACTATTTTGACTATGGCATGATATTTATGTACATAAATAAAGAACATGGGAACATTAAGAGGTATTAGGAAGAACTAGCAAAAGAGTGAATAAATGGAAACTAGAGAATCAAGCAAACAGAAGTCGAGCAACGGGCCATCTAAGTAACAGGGTAAGGGTGTCACTATCGCACCATATAAATAGCAATTATAAGACTATGGGTATCGGAACCTCTAAATAGCAGGGTAGAAGTATCACTATCCCACCCTCTAAGCAATTCTAACACTTCTTCTCTTGAAAAAATCCATCACTTTTCTAGCAGCGCTGGCTTCTTTGCCATTAACAGAAGAGCCACTCGTTGAATTGGAGTGATTAGATTTCTTTGATTGAGAAGACGAACTAGAATCAATTCGTTTTTGTTCCTTTGGTGGTACATTGATCTCTGATGATGGTTCCAAGATCTTTTTCGTACTTGAGGCCGGCGATGTGCCTGATGACCGTGGAGTGTATGTAGAAGGTGGTGGGGTGGATGTGTCTATCGTGGATGAATTGTAATTGCTGTAAAGGGACAACAAACTAAATCTGTTACGTTTCTTAGTTTCTTTGATGATGTTTTCCTTGTTTGCATCCTTATATTTCGACGCAGACACTCTCAATTCGGACCTAGCATCAACTCTTGGTTCGGTCCGGGTTCTGCGGTGGGATTTCTCATAAGGTTTTTCGTTATTTTGACTTTCTCTTGATTTATTGAGGAGAGGATGTTCAAGTGGCTTTAGCTTTGGTGTTTGTTCTCTTTCAATTGAGCTGACAGTCTCGCGAGATTTTTCCTTTACTCTTTCCACAATCACATCCAAATCCTTCTCCTTTACATCATTTTCAAAGACAAATGATTCAACTGGAACCTCTTTCTGTGGTATGTCTTTCAAATCTCGCTTATTGTCAAGAGCAATGGTTGGTGACACGCCTTGTGTATCAAACGTAGGAGTTTGATTGATTTGAGGAGTGATTGTTTCCACTTTTCCAGGACTACTACTTTGTACATCATTCAAGTCCAACACATCCATTTTGTCCTCCAAATAGCTCAAAACAGAGTTTCTCTTGTTATGCTCAGGTGAATTATGGTTCGAGGAGTTCTCGTTGCTCAATACGCCATTAACATGTACGTGTGTAACAACGGAATTTCTTCTTGATGGGAAGGCACTTTTGCCAGTAGGGCTATTATTCTGTGTCGATGCCAAGTCTGAGCATTCAGATGTGGGAGATGACTTGGTTGGTGATGTAGATAAGAATTGTGGGATTGGAATACTGATGGGTGATGGGATCTTGATGTAATCCAATAATCCTGTTGAGCTGGAATTTCCTGAGGCCAACAAAGACGAACTCATAGATGATGGATGGAATGAAGTAGGTCTTGGCTTTTTGGTGGAGTGTGGTAATCTGTTCGAGTCCTTTGAAGAAGCAGAATTATTAGACCTATTAGATAACGGAGCTAGAGGCAATATACTGTTGATCGATTTTTCATGAGGATCTTGTCTTTTAGTAGGACTTTCCACAATTGTTGTGATAGGAGTTCCAGTATATGTAGTTGATCTTGGAATCTGGGCAGGGTAGTGGAAAGCAGACTTGGACGATGGAGGAGGGAATATGGGTTGGTTTAATGAGTCAAGTGATGTTGTAGAGTTTCTCTTATTGTCGTCAACAACAGCCTTTAATGCGATACTGGCCGATGGGTACGAATTGGAGATGGACGCCGATTTTGTGTGACCACGAACGTATGTGGGTTTTGTAGGCGATGGAGTAGAGGAAGAGTCTGTGGAAATGCTTGGTTTTGAGTTGTTGTTGACCGTGGATGTGACTTTTGGTATGGCAATCGCATTTGCCAATGATGAAGATGTGGAAGGTTGTGAGTACATTTGGGTAATGCTTGTAGACGAATAAGATCTGGAATGGGTATTCCCATTGGCTCCCATACTAGGCCCGTTACTTGCTGACAAGGAGGATGAATTGGTTCTTGCATCAATCATGGAGAATCTCTTGTTTTGGTTATATGGTGGAATTGGGTTTGAACTAAGGACATTCTCCTTATGGATTCTATCCCACTCTGGTTGCCTTATAGATAACAAGTTGGCATGAGAGCTTAACCAAGGATGGTTTCTGATTTCATTAATATTAATTCTTTTCTTGGGGTCTGGAACGATAATCTTTCTCAACAAATCTCTGGCCAATGGAGAAACATATTCAGGAAATGTGAGTGGAGTTTTGCATATGTAGTGGTATAATCTTACGATATCTGAGCCGTCTTCATTTTCTGGATCGTCGTCGAAAGGTAGGTAACCAGATAACATGGCATATAAAATGACTCCCAATGACCAGATATCAACCTTTCTACCTTCATAAGGAGACTGGGTCAAGACCAATTCTGGAGCTGCATAGCACGGAGATCCACAACTAGTTTTCATGTAATCGTTTTTATCTCTATTGTAAGAATTGACGAAACCAAAGTCTGAAATGATGACGTTTTTATGCTTATCAAGAAGTAAGTTTTCAAGTTTAAGATCACGATGTACCAAACCCTTTGAATGCATATAGTCCACTCCACTAATCAATTGGGCAAACAATTTTTTGGCGACATTTTCTTTCAAGTATTTATGATGCAAGATGTAGTTAAATAATTCTCCTCCTGAAGCATATTCCAACACTATTCCGATATACTTTCCACTTTTCATAACCTCAACAAGGTTGACGATATTGGGATGGTTAAGTAACTTGAGAGAATTGATTTCACGATGGATTTTAATTTCTGATTCCGAATCTTTTAATATACTGTCACGTTTAATTAATTTTATGGCCACTTGACTTGGTTGTTTGCCATCTTTTCTCCAACCCAATTTAACTTTTCCGAATTCTCCTTCACCAAGAGTTGATCCGAGAATATATGCACCAAACCTAACTTCACGATGTACACGTTTAACAACATTTGATGAAATATTAGTGGTGGAACGTGGGGTCGATGAGTTGGGGTTTGGTGCAGCATTTGGAGTCAAGACGCTGGGAATGGATTGCGTATCTGTCGAAACCATTACCTGAGACATTTTGAGATGTTATGATATAGGATTAATAAACAGATCACAAATTAGAAATGTTAGAAACAGTGGTCTGAAATATTCTAGTTTGAGGTAGAAGTTTCAAGTTATCTTTAGAATTTTAGGAAGCTTTAAAGATTCTAACTCTCGTTGTTTTTCTAGTTCTGGCTCTATTCTAGCTGTATTAGTTTCTCTGTCGTACTGTATTTCTAGTAAACAAATAGTACTGTTTTACCGTCTAATTTATCGTCTATCTTTAGACTTGAAATTGTCGGTAATAGTGTGTACTCAGTGTATCGGTATACTCTTAGTGTATACTGCTTATACTTGAATCTCACTTTATTCTCTTTCTGAATTCAATCGTCTACACTGTAGGCTAAAGGAATGAAGCCAGTGGTTTGGTGACGAAGTTGTATCGAAGTTGTAACCAATAATCTCAAGCACAATCTGACGATGAAATGAAGTAGTGGCAAATCTGGAAACGTCGATGTTAAAGAATTTGGGAAAGAAGATTCTTTTAATGTTTATAGTTTCAAGCTAGAACTTTTTGCTTCTGGTAGCGTTGTTTACTGTGATGATTTGTAGAATGTTTTGTTTACTTTTTGGTTAAAGTACACGAACGATTAATTAGCCTATTTAGGAACAAAGGTAAATAATTCAGACGACTACAAAACTACCACCGTTAGGTGGTAGGATCTTCGCTGGTTATATATCACTACTGGGGGGGTAACATGTGGACGTGTAGTAGGGAGGGATTCGGCGGAGGGGAGATAAGATACTCGTGCATGTGGTGCACATGTCTGAATGCGAGTACTCCTTGTTGCGTTGCCACTTACTCCCCGTTAATCTTGACTGTCGCAGTGACGTGTATTTTACAGATTTGGATCCAGAAGCCGCGGAGACGATGAAGCGAACGAAGCACCGAAGACGAAGCAGGGAACGCGATGCGGCGAAGACGAGTTGCTTCAGGCACCAGTCTATTCCAAACTTCGCTACTTTTTAGCCGTGACTCTTATATGGGTACTAAGTTGAGACACGTTGGCCCATCCTTAACTAATCTTATTTTTCAGACTTCATTCTATTCCATCCTCGTAATTGTATGGAAAATTGCCATATAGAGTATTGTGTTGAATATGACTGTTTGGGCTAAATGTTGTAGTGTGCAACGGAATTAGAATTCAAGGAGTTTGTGGTCACTAGGTCAGCACTATCAATAGGCCGGAAACCGTTAATGCACATTTGGTGCATTTCTCTCCGAGCCCTGCGCTAACTATGAAATCGAATCTTGCAACATTATATGAGCAAGATCGACTAAATAATGTCAACACTATGTTAGCACCATTTGTTACAAATGGTTCCGTAGTAATCTCAACAATCGTAACATCGCTACTATCTCCATCGTAGACCTCAATCTTACCTGTTTCAAGTCTCGCTACTCTACAACCACAGAACATTTCTTCATTGACTCTGATCTCGCACCCTGCAGCTCCTATTTGATTACGATACGTATACACCTAACCATTTTTCTCTCCGCGTATTCCTACACATCTAGTGCTTTAACTCGGAACTTCCCCATCTGTCATGAATTTGAATTTCATTTCACTTCCCCAGAAAATAATGAATTTCATGTGGGAGCGTAGGCCCGATGGAGTTGGTAGTAGTTCACTACAAGTTGACGCGTGTAATAACGTGACTCTTAGTGACACTTGAGTTATAGAAAATCTGGCGACGTCTACGCTCAGTATTTGATATGAAGTAAATGTGATTACAATTTGATTATTGAGTCGCAAGATTGGCAAGATTGGCAAGACAATGGTGAGAATTAATCAACTGAGAGTTATGTAGAGATAAACGTAGCTGAGACTTATCAGATTTATCTAGAGACTTATCAAGAGTCTTCTCTAGAAACATTTCAAGTTGGAGATCGTCACTAGTAGGGAGAGATTGTCCCTAGCGTCTACTAAGTCGCTACACTCCTCAGTGAACATTGAAAATTCTCTTAACCAACTCCCCAGGTTCCCCACTTAAGTTCACGGTTTGGGTGCGAAACATTGTGTGTTGACTACACATGGCAGACTAGGCAAAAGTGTGGGATATCTTGCGATAAGTTGGTTCAGGGTGTGTAGTTTATGGTCACGACTAGTGAGACCAGTGTGTGTAGTTTCTAGTTGCTATTTAATGGGATATCAGAGAGGGATCCTATAATTGTTAGGTCTAGAGAGTCAGAGAAGAGTATGATTGAAGTGAATCTCTTGAAATCTCCTGAAATCTAATGAAATCTAATGATATTTTCTTCTCATAAATATTAAGAATGCCACCTTTTAGAATAGAGATCTATAAAGTGGTTAGAAAATAAAATCTTCTTTGGAAAGTGGATGTTTCTTGAAGAAGCTGGGTAGCATAATAGAAATCATGGAGCACGTGACTATACAGACTCTAATACTCCGGTTTAATGACTTCTTGGTTGATGGATAGTATGTTTCACCTTCGCCCTCTTCTAATGACATTGTAAAGTCCTATTAGTAGTTCGTTGCCACTACATGTTGATGGTTCCATGGAGTCCCAATCATTGTCGCATTTATATATATTTATTGTCGCGTTTGTATTTTTATGTCGCATCTCAATATTTTGTCTGATTTGAAATCTGTCGCATTTCTAGTAATCAAATCAATAAACAGTCGCGTCTTACAAACATACTACCACAACTTTACTCAACACTTATATAAGCATCGCTCCAAGACTGCAGAATGGATCAAGTAGAAGAAACACCTCCGCGTGAGCAGATGGTTGAAGATGATGATGACGAAGGGATCAGTGGTCCCTTACTTATTGAACTGTTGGAAGGAAATGGAATAACAATGGGTGACATCAAGAAACTCAAGGCTGAAGGTTACCATACGGTCGAAAGTATAGCATACACTCCTAAGAGAATTCTTATTGGAGTCAAGGGTATCAGTGAAGCAAAGGCTGAAAAGATTAGCATGGAGGCTGCCAAAGTCGTTCCGTTAGGTTTTACCACTGCTAGTGAATTCCATAGTAGACGTTCGGAACTTATCTGTTTAACGACAGGTTCCAAACAGTTGGACACTTTGTTGGGTGGTGGTATTGAAACTGGTTCCATCACCGAAGTTTTCGGAGAATTTAGAACTGGAAAATCACAGTTATGTCATACCTTAGCGGTGACTTGTCAGTTACCAATTGATATGGGAGGAGGAGAAGGAAAATGTCTTTATATCGATACTGAAGGGACTTTCCGGCCCAATCGTCTTGTCTCGATTGCTCAGCGTTATGGCTTGAATCCAAATGACTGTTTGGATAATGTAGCGTATGCCAGAGCATACAATGCTGAACATCAACTTCTGTTGCTTAATCTTGCTGCGCAGATGATGGCAGAGTCGCGGTTTTCTCTTCTTATTGTTGATTCCATCATGTCTCTTTACCGTACTGATTATGCGGGTAGAGGTGAGTTGAGTGCACGTCAAACTCACGTTGCCAAATTTATGAGACACTTGATGAGATTGGCTGACGAATTCGGTATAGCAGTTCTTATTACCAACCAAGTTGTAGCCCAAGTCGATGGTATGGCTGGTATGTATAATCCAGATCCCAAGAAACCAATTGGTGGAAATATTATTGCCCATAGTTCCACTACTCGTTTATCGTTCAAAAAGGGTAGAGCAGAAACAAGAATATGCAAAATTTATGATAGTCCATGTTTACCAGAGAGTGAATGTGTATTTGCTATTTATGAGGATGGAATTGGTGATCCAAGAGTTGAGGATGATGAGTAATTATGAGAATAATTGAGAATAATTGACCTCACTAGTACTTGTATGAGAGGAAGTGAGTTTAAAGGTGATATAAAATATGAAATAAATGTATGTTTTTAGTACCATCCGTCAACAGTGTTGTCGTTCCAGCTATCACCGTTCCATCAATTCTATCATATCGTACCAAATTTTTCGCAAATACATAATCGTATATACTAATTGCACACCAATATAATGTAAAATGACTATCTTCACTGGAGGATTATATTACATAATAGACATAGAGTTATCTTAGCAAAGAAGATATTTTTGCTGATTTGAATAGACCCTGGTGGTGTCTACAATGACTTTTTCGGAAAATTAACTTTTCAAATTTCGGAGTTCAGGCGGATTCAACAACCACCACGTTATATTATTCATTATTAACCGTTTCAAAGACTCTACATTTTAGGGCTTCTGTCATAACCTTGTCGGGCTTTCGGGCTTCCAGGTTTCTACCTCTTCTACCCCAGAGAAAATACAAATTTTCGTCCTATTGTTTCACCCGATGAACTCCGACTTCATCTCAAAGAAGTTGTTCTCGTAAGTGGCTCATAAAGTGCTTGAGTTGTAGGAGTGCTTCGCCGTTTGTTCCGGCTCATGCCCCTCCTATTCGTGTTGACTCACAGAAAGGCTAATTTCCTATTTCACAATTATGGATCAATGCTCCTACGATCGGTATTCCCATATGCACTCCACGAAAATTTTTATCTTTTCCATCAATTCAATAAGCAATTTTCTCTTTTTGAACACTTGGCCACGACCTTGATCAATTTTGGGGGTGGTTGAAAAGCCATAAAATTTTATGTTCATATGAGTACAAACAATAAACATTCCGAACATTAAGGATTTTCTAGATCAGAACAACGACGTTAGTATTACTATAGACTGCATCAAGTACTGACGAGTTTAATTTCCTATTGTTGTTTTCTGTTATAGTTTTAGTCACGTATTGAGATTTTGATTCCGAAATCCGTCCGAGTCTGAAGTACGTTGGAACGACATCAAAAGTTCCTGATATACTTCTGACACTAGTTACAACTTGATTTGACTTTCTCAAGCTATTTGGATCGTTTTGGACCCTTTTATTTATTCAAAATATCTCAGCAAAAGCAACACCTAGCTCAACTGGGTTCCTTGACAGATACGATTTAACGACTTAGAGTAATACGATGGACAAGTCCAAAGTTAAGTCAATCTTACCAAAACCTTCACCGGCTACCATGACCTCGCCAACCGTGGTTTTGAGTGGAGCTTCTACTCCCGTCGGAGGTAAACGGAGACTGACAAAAGAGTTCAAACCTTTAAAGAGACAAAGACAAGTATCAACACCATCGGTCAAGAACGAAGAGTCAGACTATTTCCTTGACGATGAAAAGTCTGACAAACATTCGAAACAAGCAGGTCATAGACCAGTCACGTCTTGCTCGTTTTGCAGGCAACACAAGATCAAGTGCAATGCCTCAGAGAATTACCCTCTGCCATGTCAGAGATGTGAGCGCATGGGATTGAAATGTGAAATAGATCCACAGTTTAGACCCAAAAAGGGGTCTCAGATCCAATCCCTCAAGAGTGATGTTGATGAGCTTAAGGCAAAAATAGAGATGCTTAGCAAAAATGAATCACTATTGACCCAGGCATTAAACCAACATAACCTCAACTTCTTACAACAGCAACAACACCAACCATCATACCACTCCTACAACTCTACGCCAAGACAAGTTTCCGTTACCAATACTCCAACACAATTCGCGATGGATAATCCTTCGCCGTTTAGCGCCACTCCTCAAATAACTCACATCCTTAAAGATAATTCAGATAACTCGCCATATAAGTCGCCTGTTGCTGAAAAAATCGATTGTACTCCTATCTCCGAATTTGTCCTTGGAGACGTTAAATTGCCATTGGAAAAAGCAACACAACTTCACGACAGCTTTATGACAAAAAACTTGCCTTTCTTACCCATTCTTGTGTCCAGCTCGGCATCTGAATTGTACCGTAAGTCACAGCTCTTATTCTGGACTATTATGGTAACAGCGGCTTTGTCTGAGCCGGAGCCTACTTTGTACATGTCTCTCGCCTCCTTAATTAAACAATTGGCTATTGAGACATGCTGGATTAGAACTCCAAGATCCACTCATGTTATCCAGGCGCTCATCATCCTTTCTATATGGCCTTTGCCTAACGAAAAGGTCTTGGATGACTGTTCCTATAGATTTATTGGATTGGCCAAAAACTTGTCTCTTCAACTAGGATTACATAGAGGAGGTGAGTTCATTCAAGAATTTAGCAGAACCCAAGTCAGCTTAGGTCCAGATGCCGAAAAATGGAGAACTAGATCTTGGCTTGCTGTCTTCTTTTGCGAGCAGTTTTGGTCATCTGTGTTGGGTTTACCACCTTCGATTGGTACAACCGACTATTTGCTCGAAAATGCCCGTGTTGATCCTTCTCTTCCCAAAGATTTCAGATGCTTAATCTCATTATCAATTTTCCAGTGCAAATTAGTGAATGTGATGGGAATCTCTGTCACCCGACCTGACGGTCTCTTGGAACCACTGAATAGAGCAGGCTCCTTAAACATCTTGGATCGTGAATTGGACAGATTGAAGTTTAAATTAAATATTGACGATGGTTCTGCTGTGGATGTCTATTTCTTGTATATTAAACTCATGATTTGCTGTTTTGCATTCTTGCCAGGAACTCCTATTGAAGACCAGGTTAAGTTTGTGAGCTCCGCATACTTGTCAGCCACGAGAATTATTACCATTACTTCCCATATGATCAACAGCTCAATGACATTAATTGAGTTACCAATCTATGTGAGACAAGCCATAACCTATTCAGTGTTATTATTGTTCAAATTACATTTATCACGTTATCTTATCGATAACTATGTCGACAGTGCCAGACAGCTGATAGTTACAGTCCACAGACTTTTGAGAAATACTTTATCTTCATGGAAAGATTTGAAGAACGATATTTCCAGAAACGCAAAGGTGTTGGAAAACCTCAATATCGTCTTGTATACATATCCCGATATCTTCTTGAATGATGATGACCAGACTACCGGAAGTATCATCACAAGAATGAGATCGCACTTGACTGCCTCTTTATTCTACGATTTAGTGTGGTGCGTTCATGAAGCAAGAAGACGTACATTACTCGACAAAAACGATCCCAATTCCAAACCCGAAATATCAGATGAAAATAACAGGCAACTATCGACGTATTCTGGTTCTAATACATTAAATACCAGAAAACCTACCCCCTTACCATTTTACAATCAAATCACAAAGGACGATTTCCAGACCATCTCCACGACCACTCCTAACGGTACAACCATCACAACTTTAGTGCCTACGGACGAGGCCATGAATCAAGCCAGACTGAATGCCAATGGCCACGACAAACCTCTTGAAATCAATGGGATTCCATTGGCCATGCTAGAAGCTACTGGAAGTATCAAGGACAGCATGAAAAACGAAGCCAATATAGACGAAACTTCGAGAAGAAATCAAAACTCTCGTGGTGTCTATCGTTTACAAAACGACCTTGGAGAATCTCACTTACAACAGTATGTGCAACCTGGAATTGATACCTTAAACCAACCGTTATATGGAACCAACTCGTCTATGAACTTACCACTGCAACCATCAATAACATCACCCAGTATCCAAGGAACGCCAATGCAATTTATTCAAACTCAAGGAGCAAACGGTCAATATGGAGGAGTAGCCGACCAGCTTGATAATTTCTTCCAGCAACAATCAAACGGATGGTTGAATAATGATAATTACCAAGATGACGATTTCTTGGGTTGGTTCGATGTCAACATGATGCCAGAGAAGTAATAATCCGTCAAATGCTATCATAGAACATCTAGCCGTCAAGACTATCAACATGTTTCTACACGCCTTAATTAATGTCCTTAAATGTCTACTAATCATGTTTATATATAAATTCAATGTGTATATGCCAAAATTAATGTAAATATCAACAATTTTGCAACTTTTCTGTAAATTTAGAATCTATAATAAATTTTTTTAGAATTGGTATGAAGTTTAATGTCAATTAGGATTAGAATGAGTAGATATATATACGAGGAGTGCCTCTTAAGTGGTATATATTTAAATGGCGTTGTTTTAGTTGTAAAGCGTTTTTATATCATTTATTTGATCCATACCGCAATAATAAAGAGAAGACGGTCTCAGTTATTTTAACCAGAGCCAGAACAATTTCTTTCAGATTCCATTTCAAGAAAACTATTATTAATGTCCTATTTTGTTAATTAGCAGTGAAATCTCCGTGGCAATTTCCGTGGCTAATTTCAGTATTGTGGATAAATCCAGCTCTCTTCATGTATACTGATGTGAGACCTCTACTTTGATTTGAATTTCTCCGGGTCGGAATATTTTATCCGTTATTTGCGTTCGCTCCTAGATCTGTTCTAGTCTAGTTTATCTATAAGATCGAAGTTCAACCAAGTAGTTGTATCCACTTTGAAGTAACTTTTTTGCAAGTACTCTTCCTCCAAGAAGCTGCAAAATCATAGCCCAATCTGTACAAAATTATAACCCTAATCTGTAAGATAGCCAATATTGATAGATCTATAATAACTATTGTATATAAATCATTAATTCCGCATAGTAGAACCCCACCCCACCTAAAGTGATTATAATAGTTTCTTGATGGTATTATTGCAAGGTAATTTTTTATATACTATTGCGGTATGGATAATTCTACATCATTCCCGCACGTGACTATTAGCAATTCAAAAGTTCATCAACTCAATTTAATCCACTTACTCTTCCTCTCCCCAAGAAATGCTTTCCAGACAAATTTTCGCTACTAATGGCCTCAGAGCCTCCACCAGATCATGGAGACCAATGTTTCAGCAATTGAAGTTCTACTCCTTCAAGGCCGAGAACCAACCAAGAATCAGAATTGGCTCAATAGCCCCTAACTTTGAAGTCGATACCACCGAAGGCAAGATTGATTTCCACAATTTCATCGGAGACAGCTGGGCAATCTTGTTCTCACACCCTGCTGACTTCACTCCAGTTTGTACCACCGAATTGGGTGCTTTTTCGCAGTTGAAGCCCGAATTTGATGCCAGAGGAGTTAAGTTGATTGGTTTGTCTACAGAAAGTGTCGAGAGCCACGCCCATTGGATCAAGGATATCGAAGAGGTTGTTACTGGAGGCGCCAAGTTTGGTTTCCCCATCATTGCCGACAAGACCAAGGAAATAGCCTACAAATACGACATGGTAACAGAAGACGATTTCAAGAACCTTGAGTCTGGATTGGTTGCAACCGTCAGATCAGTGTTTGTGATTGATCCGGCCAAGAAGGTCAGATTAATTATGACTTACCCTGCTTCCACTGGAAGAAACACCACCGAGGTTTTGAGAGTCGTTGATGCTTTACAGTTGTCCGACAAGAAGGGAGTCGCAACCCCAATTGATTGGACCGTGGGCCAGGATGTCATTATTCCTCCAACTGTCAGTGATGAAAAGGCAAAGGAAAAGTTTGGAAAATTCAAGACCATCAAGCCATACTTGAGAACCACAAATGTGAACTAGGATATGATCTAGGACAAGTATTTGGTAAAGAAAAGACTCACAATGTGAAGTTCAAGAACTTTTATGATAAGACTCACAATGTGAAGATCTAGAACATCACTTTAACCTGATCAAAACCAACTCAAATATAATATTGGCTAGTGAAATCCAGACCAACTTCCAATTGGACACATTGAACAATCTAACTAAGTCTCAGAATATTTAGTATTCGACTATTTACGTTTATTGTATTTCATTTTAACAATAGGATGTGTAGAATTATCTAGTGAGAGTTGTGATTCGTTATGATTCATGTAGCTACCTCAGCTTTCTTGGCTACTTTAGTTCTCATTAAGCACATACCTCTCCTTGTATCTCATCACTTCCATTATATTCTCTTAGTTATCGTATCACTGTGTTTCTCAAGGTATCTGCATTTGCAGCTTGTCCTTCTTGACCTCTTAATACGTATTCTTTTCCTTCAAATGTATATGTCGCTTCTCCGTGAGAATTTGTCTTCAAGCAACTCTGTATTTCTTGCCAGACCTTGGATTTCAATCTAGGAGGTTCTTGTGGGAGTACCGGGAACATCTCAAACAGTAAACGTTCTCCGACCTCGGAATTGACGGGTGGATTGATTAACTCCACACTTGACTCATCCTCCGTTGCAAGGACCATAGCTTCTGACTTTACACCTCTCATTTTCGATGGCTTCAAGTTAGTCAAAACGACGACTCGACGATCCACCATTTGTTCAAGAGGAATAAACTTCACCAAGCCGGAACATACTTGCAACGGAGTCTCCTCATGGATTTGTATTTGCGACACATACAAATTCTCTGCGTTTTCATGGAGTTGACACTGTAAGATCTTACCAGCCCTCAAGTTCAAGAGATTGGGAGGGACTGTTGTTAGTATTAACAGGAGGATTGAGAAAATTGATACAAGAATGGTTTCATTAATATATTAATATGGTTCATTAATTGGATCATTATGCTGTCCGTTATATGACAATTTTGCTCTTGATACTGCCTAGTATGAGACTTTGATATTCCATATATTGTCATCATTCTGTAGTTTTATACTCACTAAACACAGCAGAAAAATCTGGCTATCATTTACTTACATTCTGGCGTCTTGGTAGAGTATAGCCGTACACATCTGGATATACTAGCCCTGTACATTGTGGTTGTGATGGTTGTAAGACTTTCTCAGTATTCTGTTTTGGTGTCGCGACTTATTGGTGACAGAACTTGGACTCTTAGATGTCGCGACAATAGGTGAGATGTTTGAGACATACAATAGTCCTATAGATAGAGCTTACTACAAGTATCAATACGAACAAGTAGTTGGTGATGAAAATACCATAGTGTATCTATTTGTTGTCTCTAATCTGATATTGTTAGTGTTCTCTCGTTAGTTTATTGATCTCACTTCAGGGTTCTCTAGTTTGAGTTCTCGTTAGGGTTTGTCCCTCTTTTCCAATTATTTGCGTCTATTGTAGAAATAACGAATTCTCCCAGAATATGATTTTTCTAAGAGCCCCTGCTTTTTCTTTTGCTAATCCTCTCCCGCCAATTCCCCACTAATCCTTCACCAATCCCTCACTAATTCTCCATTATACTAAATCCTACAATTCTCCCAATTAGGAAACCTAATGAGACGCGTATCCTATTCCTGCATACACCACACAACGAGCATCAACTAAAAACGAAACCAAATCCAAAACTAACAAAATTCACCAACATCAATTTTAATCATAATAACATGGCGAATTTTGTATCGTCACCCAGACGTATTCCTTCAGATGCCGCTCACTTATTAAACTCGTCTCAACCACCATCGTCTATCCGTGGAGGATCTACACCCTCTAATGCTCACATATTTTCTGAATCTGGGTCCACGCCGTTACCAATTCCAAACATAATTTCAGGCAAAAGAAAACAAATCTCCGTGCCCAAAGTCATCGATGTTACAGGGGAAGAAGTTGGACAGAGATTCGAGAAGTTTCTCGAAGAATTCGTGGATTTCAATTCTGACTCCATCGGCAACGACCAGTGGGACGGGAAGGTGTATCTCTCGCAAATAGACGCCATGACCACATACGAATATTCCACCATCTACGTGAACTATCAACATTTTGTCAAATTTGATAATGGAACTTTGGCAGCCGCTGTTCTAGAACAGTATTACAGATTCTATCCCTTCTTATTGAAAGGATTGAGGAAGGCGTTGAAAAAGTATGCACCAAATCTTTTAACTACAAATTTATTAGGAAACGACGACAGAAGTGAACTGACCTCCAACTCATTAGCCAATGAGCGTGTTTTCCAAGTGTCGTTCTTTAACTTGCCGATTCTTCACAGAATTCGTGATATCAAGACCGATAAAATCGGATGCTTACTTTCAATTATGGGTACAGTCACAAGAACTTCGGAGGTAAGACCCGAATTATACAAAGCATGTTTTACTTGTGATATGTGTTCTGCAATAATCGAAGGGATTGAACAGGTATTCAAGTACACCGAACCTACTTCATGTCCATCGTGTGAAAATCAGTCGTACTTCACGCTTAACGTGTCTAAATCACAATTCATAGATTGGCAAAGAGTTCGTATTCAAGAGAACTCGAACGAAATCCCCACGGGATCTATGCCTCGTACTATGGACGTGATTTTGAGAGGAGAAACCGTGGAAAGAGCTAAACCTGGTGACAAATGTAAATTCACCGGTACCGAGATTGTCATACCAGATGTATCACAATTAGGTTTGCCTGGTATCAAACCACAATCCATGAAGGAGAACAAGGGTACTTCCGAACTCAATTCTGGGGTTTCTGGGTTGAAGTCTTTGGGTGTAAGAGATTTGACCTATAAGTTGGCGTTCAATGCTTGTCATGTAACATCCATGGTCAACGGATCCACCGAAGAAAGGGCCAACGAAGTCGACTACCAAGGAACTAACGACCAGGAGATTTTTTTGAACTCCTTGACGGAATCTGAAGTCACTCAGCTTAAAGACATGGTAAAGGATAATAATGTGTACGATAACTTGGTGAAATCCATCGCTCCAGCAGTCTTTGGACATGAAGTGGTGAAGAAAGGGATCCTCCTCCAGTTGTTGGGTGGTGTACATAAGAAAACTATCGATGGGATAAATTTAAGAGGAGACATCAATATTTGTATTGTTGGAGATCCATCGACGTCCAAATCGCAATTCTTGAAGTATGTCTGTGGTTTTTCACCCAGAGCAATCTATACATCTGGTAAAGCCTCGACTGCAGCCGGTTTAACAGCAGCCGTGGTCAAAGACGAAGAAACCGGAGAATTCACTATCGAAGCCGGTGCGTTGATGTTGGCAGACAATGGAATCTGTGCCATTGATGAGTTTGACAAGATGGATATCGGTGACCAAGTTGCAATTCACGAAGCCATGGAACAACAAACGATTTCCATCGCCAAGGCAGGGATTCACGCAACGTTGAATGCCAGAACGTCGATTTTGGCCGCTGCTAACCCAATTTCAGGAAGATACAACCGGAAGCTCGGCTTGAGGTCCAACTTAAACATGACAGCTCCTATCATGTCGAGATTCGATTTGTTCTTTGTTATTTTGGACGACTGTAACGAAAATGTCGACACAAATTTGGCATCTCACATCGTAAATCTCCATATGTTCAGAGACGACGCTATAAACCCCCCATACTCTGCAGAACAGGTTGCTAGGTATATCAAATATTCCAAAACGTTCAAACCAAAAATGACCTCCGAAGCAAAAGAGTTTTTGATCACAAGATACAAAGAATTGAGAGAGGACGACGCCCAAGGACTAGGCAGAAGTTCCTATAGAATTACCGTCAGACAGTTGGAGTCTATGGTGAGATTATCTGAAGCGATTGCCAGAGCTAATTGTACCGAAGAAATCTCTCCAAGTTTTGTTGCGGAAGCGTATGATTTATTGAGACAGTCTATTATAAGAGTTGAGATGGATGATATAGAAGTTGACGATGAGGTAGAAGCTGGGGAAAAGGATGCTCCTATAGATGAGGCAGTGTCCGAAGAAACCGTGGCTCCAGTCACAGCAACACCTAAAGAGTCAGTCTCGATCTCTTACGATAAATATATCTCCATCATGAACTTGATTGTTAAACGAGTCTCTGATGACGACAACTCCGGCGGTGAAGGTTTATCTGCTGAAGATATCATAACGTGGTACTTAACTCAGAAAGAAAACGAAATCTCTACTGAGGCAGAATACTACAAAGAGAGAAAGTTGGGCTATAAGGTCTTGAAACGGTTGGTGAAGGACCGTATTTTGATGAGTGTTAATACTGAAGGTGAAGACGAAGAATCCAAGACGGTTTATATATTACATCCAAACTGTGCTATTTTGGATTTCTTTGACCAGCCTCAAGACGCTGCTCAAGAAGATGATGAGGCTAGAGATTAGAGAGATGAATAGAAGTCGTAAAGAAATTAATCCAATACTTAAATTGAAAAAGAGGTATGAAATAATTGATATCATGAGATAATACGGAAAAGAAATGGGGAAATAGTGAAATAGCGAGCCCATGAAACTAGTAGAAAGAAAACTCAATAATTGTCACACTGAAGTACTGGCCAAATCGTGAAATCTAAGAAAGTCATTAGTTTTATTGGTGAAATACTGAGCAAATCGTTGGTTTTACGGTGAAATACTCACGAAATCGTTAATTTATCTTTGAAATATTGATAAATTGTTAGTTTTGTTGGTCTATTCACCAGGTGATCTACTGGCTAGTGTCAAATAGCCACCACTAGTCTACTTATATATATATTTAATGAATGCTGTACATTATAATAATACAAACTAATCCTTTTTGAATCGTTTTGAGTGTATAGAATCCAATTCTATGTCTAGTTGTCGTTTATGGTCTTGTGGAGTTGAGTCGTCGGCGTGTAGAAAGTATGTAGCGGCCTTGTCGTCGGTGCTTAGACGTGAGAGTTCGTAAATTTGGTTGGTTTGTGATGACTGTGCAATCTCTTGATATTCAGACTGGTACTTTCTTGCGTTCTCGAACGAAGAGGAAGGCTTGTCAATGGGGGTTTGGGTTTGGTTGCTGGAAACAATGGAAATGTTGGTGCTGTTACGAGAGCTTGGTTCCAACTGCTGTGCACAATCGAGACAGTGATCCACAAATGTCCTTGAGTTTTGAAACATGCGTTGACACACTCGACACCACCCCGGATCTTCTTTGGAGCCCTCGGGAATAAACTGCTGTTTGTCCTTGACGTAGTGGACCAAGCGCAAATGTCTCTTCAACACATCGAGTCGATTGAAGGCACCACCGTTCCGATGGCACGACTGGTCATTCCGCCAATACGGACAATGGAACATGGGCTCTGTATGAGACTTAGCATGCCGCCTGAGGTCCGATTGTCGAGCAAACGCCCATTTGCATAGCGGAAACGTACACTCATAGGGCTTTAGCTGGGAGTCCACGGCTGAATTCTTGGTGGCAAACTTCTTTACGGAAAATTCGTCTTGCTTGGGCGTTTTGGACGGGTACGTGGGTTGTGAATATGTCTGGTATGTAATGTATGTTCCACCAACACGAGGAGGAAGCTGCGTCTGCAGGGGAAGCTGGCTTTGAAGATGTTGGCTCTGGAGGTTTTGGAGGTGTTCGTTCTGGAGATGCAGGTTTCTTAGACTCTGTGAGGTTTGGGTCTGTGAATCGGGTCCACTGAGATGCAGATTTCCGAGACGCTGTAAGGATCCCTGAGGAATTTCTCCACTTTGGAGGTTTCTAAGATTGGAATTTCCCTGGGGCAGTTCTACGCCATGGATATTTCGGATACCAGAACTTCCCTCTCCATTTTGGCGTTCCTGACGGACTTGCAGTTGTGACTGGAGTTGGGAAACCAAACCTCGGGGAGTCGTTGGAGGGTATACAATGGGGACCGCGTATGCACTGGTGCTAGGGATCACGTAGTTGTTGTAATAGTTTAGATATCCTAGATTTGAAGTATGTGTGTTGATATTCGGGTCGGAGTCGGTGGCTGGTTCATGACTAGCCTTGGGAGGGCTCACCAGATGGGTTACCAGTCTGCTTGCCAGGCGACTGGGATGTTGTGTCGGTATTTGTGTGGGTACGTGGGGTTGAGCGGGAATTTTCGCAGAGTTGAGTTCGTACTTGTTTGACAGGGCCAGGACAAGGTCCTGACCAGGATTCTCATCTAGTTGTGGAGTATTTAACATTTATTACTCATCTATTATAGACAAGAAGTGGGAAAAGGAGACTTTTCAGTACCAGCTGGTTAGTGTGCCTATAACGAAGGCTGTAAAAATGTTTTCCGGAAACCGTGATTAGTAGGAGATAGGATTTGCAATCGTTGTTGATGGAAGTGGTGATGTTGATCAGTTCATATATGGTATGCACACGACTATTTAGAATTTAGAACTTACTTCAAATTTAGATACTGAGAAGTGCAGCCTCACCCTAGGTCAATATATGAGTTCAGCAATATCCGACTCATTACATGGTTTTATTGTAGCATATAGTTTACTATGGATCTCTACTTATACTGGGAGATTTTGTAGGCAGTAATATGTTTATAATTAGAGCAAATCATTTTGGTCGGAATTGAGCGAGCCTGCCGGTCAAGAGGGCTAAAGTAGACTCAAACCGGAGTTGTGATCTACAGAAGAGGGAGAAGAAGGAGAAGAATATGGAGGAGAAGGAGAAGAAGAATATGGAGGAGAAGGAGAAGAAGAATATGGAGGAGAAGGAGAAGAAGAAGGAGAAGAATAAGTTATTGACTCCTTGAAGAATACCTGGATTATCTGCAGGATGTTAAATAATTTGTTACAAGACCGATTCAGATTACATAAGCCATTTACTAACAGATATAAATTGCAAAATCCAATTCAAACAGTTTAGATGTGGAGACTTACGACGAAAAGTTCTAGTTTCAGTTCTTGTGAGCTCATAATTTATCTAGACCAAAGTAAGAGCCGCGATTGTAATATTATATGAATTTACCTCCACACCTGGGCTCCAAGTATAGTAATCATGGAGAGATAGCGATCGATCCTCATATTCACTGAAAGCGATGACTAGTTAAGATGACTAGTAAAACTACCAGCTACCAACTGACTCACATTCTCAAACTCTCCCTCACTACCTTTTGCTACCTCTTACTAAATCACATCTTTTCACATTAACTCACACTAACTCACACTAATTCACACTCCCTTCATTAACTTTCACTAACTCAGACTCCTTACTTCCACACTTCCTCTCACCAAATCACACTCAGATTACCAACTACCTACTAACAACAATAACTACATAGCTTTTTTTTGATCTGCCTACTAGTATTCTCCTATCTAAGCATTCTCTCCCTAATCTGTATATTATCTACTGAGAATTCGGCCACCTAGCCGATTACTGATGTATTCCAATATTAGTAACGACCATCAAATACTCTCAATTGAACAGTAATGATGAACTAACCACGCAGCCAAGGGGACAGTCAGACATTTACGAAAGTGTAATTAATGTCTAAAAATTAGTAATCGGGGTAAATGCGACTATTGCTAAATAAGATATAAAAGGAGAGCAATTCGGAGAATTATTACCACAATTAACCATAACAATTATTCAATTATACCACAATGGAACAAGTGAGTATACCTAGCTAGGATTATTAATATTCTAGCGGAGCTAGATAGTTAGAGAGGTTAATGAAGCTAGTCGCATAGGAGCGATCTAGTTAACTAACGATCCCAAAAGCCATTAATTGGTAGGATAGATATTCTGCAACTCTGACAAAGGTGGTCAATTGGGTTAATGAGACTATTGTCAAGAATTGTGAGTGAGATTGTGAAGTCCTCTTGAGAATTCGTGGAATTGAAGTACTTTTAGATCCTCAATTCCGATCATACCCCTAAATAAACTTCATCTCAGAAAACTGAATTATAAAATGGAAACATAAGTTCACCAACATCATTAAACTATACTAACTACAGCCTATCAAAATTCTCGCATTTGCGTCTGACGACGGAGCCTACAAAAGAAGACCTTCCGTGTTTCGTGATTTCATCAGTAACAAGCCGAATTCCAGATTTCCAGCAGAAGCCAACCGCTACCACCTTTACGTATCCTACGCGTGTCCATGGGCCAATAGAACGTTGATCGCTCGTTATCTCAAGGGACTTACTGCTATTATCACTGTTTCTGTGGTTCATTGGCATATGGATGATAAGGGATGGAGATTCAACGACGACAAGACTGCCAAGACCGACGAAAACGGCACTGTTGATGACTTGTACGATTTCAACAGACTCAGCCAACTTTACTATAAGGCCAATCCAGATTATGTTGGAAGATTCACAGTTCCAGTATTGTGGGACAAGAAGTTGAAGACTATTGTCAACAACGAGTCAAGTGAGATTTTGAGGATGTTGAATACCGAGTTCAACAGCTTGGTTGGAGAAAAAGAAGCAAAAATCGATTTATACCCCGAAGAATTGAGAGAATCAATTGACGATCTCAATTCTTGGGTCTATGACACAGTCAACAATGGTGTATACAAAACTGGGTTTGCTACCAAACAAGAGGTTTACGACGAAGAAGTCGTCAAGGTGTTTGCCAGTTTAGAGAGGATCGAAAAGATTCTAGAAAAATCAAAGTACCTCGTAGGAAACGTTTTGACAGAAGCCGATGTGAGATTATATGTCACGTTGATTCGGTTCGATCCGGTTTATCACCAGCACTTCAAGTGTAACATCAAAATGTTGAGACACGACTATCCAAACATTCACAAATGGATGAGGGAATTGTATTGGGGCAACGAAGCCTTTTCAAAAACGACTAATTTCGACCACATCAAGAAGCATTACACGAAGTCACATGTGGCTATTAACCCTCATGGAATTACTCCATTAGGCCCAGTTCCCAACATTTTGCCATTGTAAGTAAGAGAAAGACATTCTTGAAGAGACTTCCTTGAAATGGCTGTCTTTCTCATAATTTTATCTCTGGTTTCTCTCAAAAGTTGATACCTATCGCAGTAAGAGTTGTTACAGAGATATCTTTGAGTTATTACAGAATTGACACTGATGAACGTCTGTGTCCAAACTACGTGATGGTAATTTCTATCTCTAATTTCTAATTTCTACCTGCCTACTAGTTCGTTTTTATTTTAACAAATGTTTGTATATTACTGGGAGTTCTTTTATATATGAATAGTTACTGGAGCATTGCACTTTCTGATAATCGAAAGCACCACAAATCCGGTCCAGTTATTAATTATTTGGAATCCAATGGTTTTACTTGTACTCTCAATTCTATCATATCCCCCACAAATGGACTTTACGACAGGACTTACTTCATGAAGCATTCATATTGTATGATAATGAAGACCGTGAGATATCAATAGGACAAGTTCGACACCAATAGGCAAAGTTCGACACCAACAAACCAATTAAAAAACATCCTTATCGTCGTATGGTACAAAAAGAACTTCCTCATCAACTACAATTGACCCTATACCGAGCGAGGCACACAATTTCACAATTGTCAAGATACACAGGTACTATTAGTAAATGGGAGGTGACCACACGTCTGGCTATGATAATATAGGACAGGATAATTGATCTGAACCACAAATGTCCTGCCACAATAGTTTTGTAGAGCCATGAGAAACCGAAGATTCTCACTTATTAGTGAATTCACCTCGAGCCTCATGAATTGATGATCTAATGGGCCTCGTTTAGAATACTCCACCATGGGCCCTGTACCTTTCAATATTGTCAAGCCTTAGGAATATTTAGGAAACTCGTTTATTTCGAAAGAGTATATATTTAGAAATACCTGGAACAGAAACAGAGAATATTGAAGAGAAATCAATTGACATAATTTTGTTCAAAAAACTAACTAAATAGACGATTATGAGTAGATTGAGATTTAACCGAGAACTATATACATTTAAAGCGGAATGTGGTGAGATATGTGCTTTGTATTTCGTGTTCTTTCGACAATACTGAAAAAGATTAAAAAACAAATATTCCCGGACGGAATTATAAGAAAGTAATAATGAGAGAATATGCCCCCGAGATTTACCAAGTGAGATTTAGCTATTGAGTGAGAATGAGATCTAGCGAGAATGGGGTTTAGTGAGAATGAATTCCAACAATAATGAGTTCTATTAGACTATATTTAATGGGTGCAAATTTTGCACCCAAAATACTCACTCAAGAAAACAACCATCAGTTCCAGCGGTTGATATCTATGGAGTAGTTGTGCCGAGGGCGTTATACAAATGTCTTTTGTGCTGTGTTATCATCTATACCGAAATATATTCGTCCGTACCAACGAAACAAGTGGAATAAGTACTTACGTAAAATGGTTCAGCTCTACATAGTTCTCATTAGTAATTTCAATTCATGAATTTGAGTATTTCTAACTGCATTTTCTCCAGAGTGGATAATGATGATATTGAATTAGGCATTATGAGTTTTATATTCCCCTGTTCTTCATCCACGTGAGATATACTCGCAGATATCGCTACAGCGGTGTGGCTTACATCCTAACCAATTGTCATATTTAGACATGGATAGCAAGGAACTTACCGAGTTGTTGGAAACTGACTCAGACAGAGAGTAATTCTTATAGAGAGCAATTCTTAATTCTTAGAGAACGTAATTCTTAAAGAGAGCGATTCTTATAGAGTGTAATTCTTATTTGTTGTGCAATTATTATATGCTGTCTATACTAAAACGAAAATTAATATTGCATAACTACACGGAGACTTGCTCCAGATAAATAATTCAAGATCTAAGAATTATATAGTGCCTAGTACTCTACTATCTGACACTCGACAGGGAATTAAAGGGAAGAAAATCCACTAAAACTTTACATGTTCATTTCCAAAACCTACTTATTCTCTAAAATTTACCTACTCTCAAATTTTACTTATTCTTCGTGATTTCTCTTATTCTCCCTACTATATGGTAACATGCCCTAGGGTACTGTATTCTCAATTGAGTCTCAAAGGAGGGTTACCCGGCGTTTAAGAAAATTTTCACCTATTTAAAAAAACTGATGCGATACTTAATTATACACAACTTCTTAGTATCCAAAAATGTATGTTCTAACTACCTAGTAAAGGAATGTTATTGTTGTGATGATAACCTAACTCAGCTCACTCTTAGTCTACGGACGGTGCTGATAAACTTTTTTTTCCAACATTCATCATTTTATCTGATACCAATAACTTCCTTTACAATTTATGGTTACTAATCCATTACAATTATGTTATGACCAATTACTAACAAGAATAGGAATGAGGAAGATTTCATAATCAAGACAACTGGACTTTGGATCTCCAGCTTCAGTTGTCGACCACTAATTTTCTAAGTGAGATCATTTAGAAGACTAGATGGATAATTACAGAAAGTAGCCAAGTATGTTTATTTGGAGCTAAATAGGTGGCTGAAATGTAAACAGAAAGATTATATATAGTCCCCCCCCCCCAAATGCCTCAAAATTAGGTCTCTGTTAGTTCTTTTTTGATTTCATTGTCTGTAGTGTAGTCTAGTAGAACGATTCGCCTATAGTCAAATTTATCTATTGGAATAAATATTCAAGTTTTTATTTCATATCACCAAATATTGACTACAGACGTCCATTCCTTTTTCAATTTGACACAATACAATTTTTGTTCTCTGATTAGAACACTTTACTATATCAACTTTCCTCAGAGTTTATTCTCTTCTCTCTTATTCTGTTTCTCCTAGACAGGACTTTTCGGCCTCAAATCCTCTATCTCCTTTGTCTGTGGAACCAAAAACTGTGGCTGGCTCAAATTATTATAACTTGGCTTGTAACTGACCAAAGACTTGTCATATAACTCTTCCTGATACTTGACAGGGTCAAAGTTATTCAACAATACATCGGGTCCCATGATAACCCAACCCTTTCTCAATTTGATCACCTTATTATAACCAACAGTAGATGGAACGATATGTAACCTCCGATTGGAATTGGAAAAATTCTCTGCTACCTTATACATTGAATCAGGAACAGCATTATAAGACGAGCATGACTTTGGAGTTTCGATTTGTAAGTCGGTGTCGACATTGCAATGGATAAGGTTTTGATCAGTAGATCTCTTGACGGTACCAGTTATACACATCCAACAATGCCATTGTTGGTTTTCAAACAAGGAATTGTCACCGTCGGATGGATAATATGGAGATTCTTTGTTAATAGGAAGAAATATCAATTCTTCAGACCGTCTAAACTTTTTGTTAAAATTGTCGTTATTCAAAAGTTTTGTGAGCTGGTGGATTTTCTGAGTTGTTGACCACACAAAGAGGAATCCGGGTTTGGAACACAACTTATACAAAGGAAGGTTAGAAAGGATTGGAAGGATAAATTGATTTTCAACCAATGCTCCAATCATAATAACGTCAAACTTGATGTTATAATTATTAATCCAAGTGCTAAGTGTAGGGATGATTTTGTCAGTAGCTACTCTTGATCCATATGGCAAAACGGCATGGTCTTCGATCTGTTTCCGTTTTAAAGAGTGCAATTTGTTTAGTTTTGGATATCCTTCAACCGCATTGTTGATGTTACGTATATATTCAACTGGTGAATTGCCTGTATGAAAGTAATTTGATGAGTAGTTGTTTGAACATGGCTTCAAGATTTGATGACTTTGTTTAGGAACCCTTGTAGACGATCTGCTTCCAAATTTGTTGTAGGTATACTGAGTATCTTTGGACATAGTAGACTATTGGCAGACTATTTGATAATACTTTTTGATAGAAGTTGTATTAATATTAGGGAGGATCTTGCTTTTATATGAAATATGTGTATCATCCCTGTTTCACAAATTGGCTGCAAAACGGTGCGACATGTTTCACAAAATGGCTGCAAATTTTAGAGCGTGTGAGAGAATACCACAAGTATTCATAGAAGAGTTTGAGTCGAGAAAGGAAACTAAGTTGATACAAAGAATCACGACTTATAGATATTGAGAGGAAATTACAGAAGCTAGTGGAAGTTACAGAAGCTAGTGGAAGTTACAGAAGCTAGTGGAAGTTACAGAAGTTAGAAAAAGTGTCAGATATTTAATTATAGGAAGCTCAAGAAGTCTTAAATTAAGTGATATACATAAATCTAACCATGAATATAGTATTCTTGGACGAATCTACTATTCAAGACTATTATATCCTAAATTCAAACAGATTATTAAAAGAGTTTTTAGTAATTGTAAGTATTAGTTCAGGTTATTTCAAGAATCTACTAATATTAGTATAAAAAAGGGTTGGCTATTAATCGAGAATATATATGGAAGGTATGTGACAGTTTAAAGACGCTAATGGAAAGCTAGAAGTCATTTCTCACCCCGAAGAAACAATAATTACCATGGTTAATTGTAAGTTATACTTTAATTTGGCTCAGATTGATTTGTTTCATGTACCGGAGGACTTATTAGATATTCAAGGAGAATTATTTGATAAGTTGTTGAAATTAGTATTATTCGACAACTTGAATAAGGATAAGTGGGATAAATATCTTTATGGAAAGTTTATGCTATGTTTGAAGAAAACATTGATGTGCTACGTTTATCAATTTGGCAATCCAGGCAATTTATTATTGACCCAAAAAGAGTATTTAAATGAGTTACTATTGAAAATAGTTCAGGTTTATTATCAGAATCCAATTCTTTTTGAAGAGCTTGATGATTTCATTTTATATGATTTAATTGTTCAAAAAATAAAGGCCGATGAAAGATATCATAGATCATTGTTAATCTTGCTTCGTTCAAGCAAAATCAGTAAAGGTTGGGGAAATCTGATATCGATACAGTTTACTTGCAGGATATCTTTGGAACCGATTTCAAACCAAGAATCAAATACTTTGTCAAGGCTCTCAGGACTTGTTGCAACAATGTTCAGAATAAAATGTTATTCCGATTTCAACAATTTTTCAATAAGTTCATCTTGTCAAATAAAATAAATAAATTTGAGTATGCAATTTTCATATTTCAAGAATTAAACGAATTTTCAGTAGGTTTGATTAGTCGAGGATTTCAAGCATATTTGAATCAATTGCAAAGTCCAATGTTTCTTGAATTGTTGACTTGTTGTTTAGATTCAAGTGCAAATTGTGATATTCTTCTTGGAACCACGGTGAATACAATTGAGAGACAAATTAAAGATAAGTTCCGACAAATGGCACTGATACTTTCAAAAAGTGACCACTTCGTAGTAAATGAGGTTACAAATATGCTTAAAATATCTACCAATTCAAATGGATTCAATCTTACGTCAACCACAAGTATTTACTTCCAACTACTACTAAACTTTTTTGCCAATAATTCAAAGGTTAATGAAAAATTAGAAGATTTAACTATAAAATTACTACTATCTACAACATTGTTGGGATCTCCTGAATTCAATATCATTGTAGATTTTTTATTCAAGGCATATTCAAACTATCAAGAAATCACTGGGACCCATTTGGATATGGATTATTTAGTGCCTCCCATTGAAGTTTTAGAAAGGTTGAATGTATCCATCAAATATCCGACAAGAATCGAATCTTCTTTACTATTTGAAAATATGATTACTTTCTCAAGAATGATTATAAAAACATATTGTGTATGTACCCTGAGATTTATATTAAAGTACTAAAATAAACAATCGTCAATTAGAAACCGTCACGAAGATTAAGTCCAAAATGTTTTATTAATCTACTCTTTTTGCTCTCAATCTCGAGCCCAGGGCCACACAAATAGAGAGTATACTATACATATTCACCAACTATAGGGATTTAGAATATTTAACACCATATATTATGGTAGTATCTGGATTTAAAAAGGTTCATGTATTATAATTTTGCAGCCATTAAATCTCAATATGTGACATCATGGTGAGCATGGCCAAAGCTTATTATAAGATCAAGAGACGGAGCTGAATAACTTGACGACATTTATTTTTCTCCAACCTAATTATGTATCTTTATATATAAGTTGACTAAAGTACTATTGATAACACACAGCTTGTGATAATATATTGATAACCTTGTAATGGTAACCATCTAATCTATAAATATATTAAATGAGTGATTCGGATTAGGTTCCTATCTCATCTGCTATATTGGAGTGAGCACATTTTGAAACCACAGTAGTTGCTACAATAGCAACGACCTTCCGTGTTTCAGACTTTCCGACTATAAGCCTTCCCGACTTCCCTAAACTTATCTTTGATTTAGGATATCTTGGGTGTTTCTGTTTTTTTTCTAGCCCTATCTATAATAGGGTCTGAATATTACTTAATACTTCTATAAATCCGATGATCTTGACTTTTACTAAGACCGATTCTTCTACTACAGATAGTAATTACTTCTAGATGGCATTATACCTATTCGAATACCGCAAGCACGCGACCCGGTCTAATCCGGTACCATTTTGAGAGGTTTAGCTTTATGCCACAGACAACAATTGCATGATAGATTCGTTCTTCCCGAGAATCAGCATCCGGACTCTTCCGCATTGGACTTCACGGATTGCGCCCCCACAACACAGTTACATCTAGACACACGGCACGAATGTATTTTCATACCGAGACTGACGTAGAACATTCCACACTACACACTAACAGAACAGAGTCCCGTCTCCACCACATCTATATAAAATGTTGCATTATTTCTAAACGTTCGTTCGGTGAGTAAAGTGGGGGAATTTTCCGGGGAAATATCAAGAGCCGGACCCGATATCGGTACTGTGGGCCGCTAATAATCACAGCCAGATTTGGCATCTGCATCATAACTACTACTAGCCATGTTTTAGATACGCGACACAATTCAAACCAATAGTGGGTCCTGTATTTCTATGTATTTAGCGGATAACCCAGTGAGCATTCCGAAATTTTACCCCGGGGTTGTGTCCATTACAAATCGGAGTTTCAGGAGTCGAGGGAATATAAATATCACGGAAAATCCATAGTAACCGCGTTTTACTACTTCGTCCTACCAATACGATACAACATGCCTGAAAAAATCACAGTCAAAAACCCCATCGTAGAGATGGACGGTGACGAGCAAACCAGAATCATCTGGCAATTCATCAAAGATAAGTTGATTTTGCCATACTTGAACATTGATCTCAAATATTACGATCTTGGTATTGAATATCGTGACGAAACCAATGACCAAGTGACTACCGATGCCGCAGAAGCCATTTTGAAATACAAAGTTGGTGTGAAATGTGCCACCATCACCCCCGATGAGCAAAGAGTCGAAGAGTTTGGTTTAAAGAAAATGTGGTTGTCACCAAATGGTACTATAAGAAACATTCTCGGTGGTACAGTGTTTCGTGAACCAATTGTGATTGACAATATCCCCAGAATTGTTCCTCAATGGGAGAAACCGATCATTATCGGTAGACACGCATTTGGTGATCAATACAAAGCTACGGACTTGGTAATCCCTCAGGCAGGTGAATTGTCGTTAGTCTTCAAGCCGGCTGATGGTAGTGCCCCTCAAAGTTATCCTGTTTACAATTATACTTCTCCAGGTGTCGCCCTTGCAATGTACAATACTGATGAGTCGATCACTGCTTTCGCCGAGTCGTCATTCAAATTAGCATTGGACAGGAAATTGAACTTGTTCATGTCGACTAAGAATACTATTTTGAAAAAGTATGATGGTAAATTTAAAGACATTTTCGAACACATCTATGCTACAAAATATAAGGCACAATTCGACCAAGCGGGAATTTGGTACGAACACAGATTGATCGATGATATGGTTGCCCAGATGTTAAAGTCCAAGGGAGGCTATATTATTGCCATGAAGAACTACGATGGGGACGTGCAATCTGACATTGTTGCCCAAGGGTTTGGATCTTTAGGTTTAATGACTTCTGTCTTGATGACTCCAGATGGAAAAGCTTTTGAAGCCGAGGCCGCTCACGGTACCGTCACAAGACATTACAGACAGCATCAACAAGGCAAGGAAACCTCCACCAATTCTATTGCTTCTATATTCGCATGGACAAGAGGACTCATCCAGAGAGGAAAGTTGGATGAAACTCCTGCCGTCACCGAATTTGCCGAAACGTTGGAGAGAGCTGTAATTGACACAGTTTCAAAAGACGGAATTATGACCAAGGATTTATCTTTGGCCCAGGGTAAAGTAGAAAGATCAAGTTATGTGACTACTGAAGAGTTCATTGATGCTGTTGCAAACAGATTGAATAAGGTTTTGGGCTACTAGTCAGTTATTTATAGTATATTCCTTTAATTCTTGAAAGCAGAAATGTAGAAAACAGGGGAATTTAGAGACTAAGAGGTTTTTAGAAGAATCCTTTCAGACTCTCTACGACTCTTGGTACATTCTTTTATGTTCTGGGTTATGTTTCCTCAGTTGAAACCTCAGTTGTAGCCATTGTCTCCATTGTCTCCACCATCTCCTCCACACCAGCTCATACAGGGTCGTGTACAATTACCAAACAACGAACGAAGGAGAAATAAATAAAATCTACAAATCCTGTAAAACATAACCAAACGACATCCAAACCAATCAAAATGAATGTCGGTTCTATTTTGAATAAGGAGTCGCCTCCAAGTGACCTGGAACATCCAACTTCAGCTCCCGAATTCAAGGACTCCGGCGTACCCATCCCACGTCATTCCATAGTGAATATACTAAACAACCCTCCTTCAAGTATAACAACCCACACGTCCAATACCACATCGTCCAATGCTCTGCCGTTCCAATCTCCAGTTGTTTCATCAGCAGTTCCTATACAACAAAAAGAATTTACTAAACCTATAAGTCCTACAGTTTCGAACAACTCGCCCACCTTACCTCGCCCCATCAAACGTAATTCCATCGCCAACATCACAAACGACAGAGATGTGGATATTGCTACAGGGCGCGAAACGTCCATAAATATAAGCAGACATTCCAGTTTCAACGATATGACAAAAGAAGCAGAAGACCAAAAACCAACCATAACTGCATCAGATCTTGACGAGGCAATTGCCAGTGAAGATACGAAACTATCCAAAGAAAACTATTTGAAAGCAAAGAAAGAAGTGGATGAGCTTGCTCGATTAAAAAAGATAAGAAACTCAAGCAAACCAAGAAGGTATGAAACTCCTCCAATATGGGCCCAAGAATGGATTCCCCCAAATAGACAACACCTCCATCAACAAAATAACATAAACAGTAATATAAGCGTTGGCAATGGCAACGAGGTCCATCATCAATCGGTCTTGAGTGAGAAAAGAGTGTTTGATTATAGTTCTACTACAAGTGTTGATTTGGAGTGCAGTATTACTGGAGTTATCCCACCTCCGTCAGTCACTCGAACCATCGCCGAATGGATTTTTGCCAACTTCCGTGATATAGCCGAACACAACCGAAAGTATGTCGAATTGGAATTGAAGTTTGGTACAATTGTGGATAAATCTAGAGGTCATAGAATCAATCTCAACGTCACCACCGAATGTATCTATACTGACCACACAAATGTGTTTTTTGACATGCAGGTGGACGAAAAGGCCTGGCAAGATATCAATAAATACTTTCAAGAGTTGGAAAACATTTATCAGGACGAATTGAAGAAAATGAACGTAAATACAGCCAAAACCAAGCCAAAGAGAAAGTTCAATACTTTGGATGAAGATATCACTGACAACTTTTTTCAGGTGGGGAAGCCAGGAGAACAGCCTAAGTCAGTGAGAGTCTCCAAAGATAATACGTTGAATCCTCCAAGATACACTGGGATTGAAAAGCAAAGAATATCCGACCTTTTCATCCATAACCCTTCGTCAATGTATGATCTCAGACTCTCTCTTGCATTGGAAATGCCCCTTACAGAGACCAGTATTGAACCACTTGTTAATAAGAACAATCCTACCCTTGTGAGGGAGAAGAAGAGAAACACCTGGTCACACGCACCCACCGTCACACGCTTTGATTTGACACGAGTCTTAATTCCTCGTGAATCAAAGAACAAGGCCGGTAAAAAAATAGTCACTCATGACAAGAATTACGAGATAGAGTTGGAAATCGATACCATCGAAGTATTCAATGCTATGGACAAGATCCAACAAGGAACTGATCGGTTCAGGTTTGAAGAATTGGTAGAGATTTTCGTCAATAACGCTCGTGTTTTAAACAACAGAGTCACCAAGTTGGCACTTCCATAATTGTATTATAAGATCAGTATGAAGAAATTGTAGTAGACTGTAGTACGATTTCAAATTGGAGTAATTTGGAAACAGCAGTAAATGAATAGAGTTTATAAGATCTTGATCTTGAAATATTAAGAGACACACGCGATAAGTCACGCGTCACATCACGTGCCTAATTATTCCAACTCTCTTTTTTCGACGGGCTTTATTGACATAACGATCAAGTTAACAGTTCGATAACAGCAAACGGTAATATGATTATATCAATTGCTGTGTTGGCAGTGTTGGCGCTAGGGTTGATAGTGATATATCTGTTGATTATATTTTTCTCGCATCAACCACGTGAATCCTTCGCCAGCGAGCTGAAATATTCAACCAACGATGACAACGGTGGAATTTATGATTTACCAAAGAGAATCAACTCGAGCGATTCTAAATTTGTTGACGAGGGGGTCGAAATCAGTGTCGTAATTCCATGCTTTAACGAAACCGAAAGGTTGGGCAAGATGTTGGACGAGAGTATCGACTACTTGGAACGTCAATATCGAGGCAAGTATGAGATATTGATAGTCGACGATGGTTCGAGCGATGGAACCGGAAAATACGCTATTGGAAAAGCACGTGAGTTCAAGTTGGCTCCACATGTCTTGAGAGTAGTCCAATTGGCTCAAAATAGAGGCAAGGGTGGAGCAGTGACGCATGGTTTATTACATTCCCGAGGTAAGTATGCCTTATTCGCCGACGCCGATGGAGCCACCAAGTTCAGTGATGTTGGTGGATTGATTTCATTCTTACAGTCTTTACCAAAGGACGTTCCTGGCGTGGCCCTTGGTTCACGTGCTCATATGGTTAACACGGACGCAGTGGTCAAGCGGTCATTCGTGCGTAACTTCTTGATGTATGGATTACATACCCTTGTGTATATATTTGGAATCCGAGACGTCCAAGATACTCAGTGTGGCTTCAAAATGTTTAATTTTGCTGCCGTCAAACAGATCTTTCCCCACATGCATACTGAAAGATGGATCTTCGATGTGGAAGTGTTGCTTCTTGCCGAGTTGCAAGATATTCGCATGAAGGAACTTCCAGTAAACTGGCAGGAGATAGATGGTTCAAAGGTTAACCTTGCAAAGGACTCGATTGATATGGCCATTGACTTGGTAGTCACCAGATTGGCATATTTGTTGGGGATCTACAAGTTGAACGAATGCGATAGGTTGACCAAAAAGAATTTATAGAGAACAAGGGTCATGTGATTGAGTGATCGAGGAGGTAAGCTTTCTTTCAGGATGATATAGACATCCAAAGGTTGTGAGAGCAGTTGAGGATGAAGTTCTAGCATCAATTCAGAATGTTATAGATGCCCTTTCTTCAACGATTTTTACTACATGTGATATATCCACAGGTTTTTGGGACATATTCAAACCCCCGGATACCTAGTTGGGCTGTCCTGGTCGTCAAAAACATGTCGTTAAGCTTCCGTCTGTCAAAGATCCCTTCCCCAACTCTCAATCACTCGTTTTTACATCACATAAACATCAATATATCCAAGCATTTGCTACCGAATATTCCCTGTAAATAATACTGCTGAATTATTGATTGAAGGAATTGGTTGGGTATGGTTGAACCATGCAAGCAGACTTTTCCATTTCCTGCCAAAACCGCCAATTTCCCTATCATTTCTTCATTTTAGCTCATACTCTACTGAGATTCTGGATTCAGGTACAATACTGGAATCAATCTGATTCAACAAACAACGTAGTAAAAATACCAGAGACTCTATGATTTTTGCAACCACAGCTTTGGTTGAAATATTTTTCTATTGTGACTTGTAATCCTCTGTCGCAATCAATGTCGCGACAACGCACACCAACAACCAAGGTGAATCTCTTGTACACACACCTCATACCAAGGCCACTAGTAATAGAAAATTCGCCTTGTTTCTCGCTCAGTTACATATAGGAAACAGCCTCGTTCGTTATTCATTGTGGCCCATCCAGAGTTGCACCTTAATTCGAACTTGAGGTGCCAATACTCAGGAACTGACTCATTAAACAATACACGCACAGTGCTCAAGATGAATACCATTATAAGGTAATAACCATATCACAATGCCCCAGTGCTGATATCTTCTGTTGCCTCAATTTTCATCATTGAAATCAGAATGCGGTGTGTCGCGATAGCAAACGCTAAAGTAGAGGTAGAATAAATCAGAGATGTGTCGCGACAACGGAAAGTGGGTTGATTTTGATTTGCACTCCCACCTTAGTCACTCCAGTTCTCTCTACCTGAACCCCGCTGTCTCAAACTAGCATCTTCTAATCATTTGTGAATTTTCGTACTCTAACTTGATCATTTCAGTCCACCCAATTCAAATCAACAATACAATTGTTCGCTTTGGCATAGTCTCTTCCAGAACTTCCTCGAGTGATGCTTGGAATTTTCTGTTTCCACAATAGGCTATTATTTTCCCTTTAGCTGGGACAAGTAATCATGGGTTCCAATACCTTGAAGTAGTTATTCGATGACACATTGTTTTCATTAGCCTTATTGTTGTACCAAACAATGAAAATGGTCACGACTACGAATTCCTTGTTGTAGGCCATAAGTCTAAAGTATCACAGGTAGACGCCTGGATTCAAACCATAAACAACTCGGTCTGAATGAGACTGTTGGGTTCGTAGACACGACATGAATTCTCGATGAAGTAGATGGTAATTCATTGATGATACGATATTGCACCCATTCTTGATACAGTTGCCAACGACAATCAGCTACGTTGCTGCTATGAGCCTGAAAACATATCTCAGATGTTCCCGAGGTCTAAAGGCTCGTACTCTTGGCCCAATCCAAGCCTAATGGCTAAAAACTAGACGACTTGCTTTTATACCACAAAACAATAGTACCCAATTCTGTTGACATTCTTCCTAATACGGATACTGAGTTGTCGAATCAGGAAATGCATCGTATTCTCGAGCTCAAAAAATATTGGTTTCGACCAATGAAATTCTGTCCCGACTCAACGTCCATAACAATATGTGTCTCTTTTCGGAATTGATGCAACAATTCCTCAAATTCTGCACTCTTCACAGTTAAGTCGTTAGTTGTTATACGTTCTCCTAATCCGTTGAGGAATTGATGATCCTCTACTGCAGCAAATTTTCCAACCTGCAATTGTGACGAGTAAATTGTAAAGTGTAAACCTTTTGCGTCTTTAAAATATCCTTTTGACATCCGTTGTTGTTTTTTTTATACTTCTTTCTTCTGTTCGTTCACTTACCCTAGTCCTTCCTTAATTCACCCTAGTCACTCTTTCAAACATGAAGTCAACTTTCGCCCCTTTGATTATGTTAGCTCTTGCAAACATGGTTTGCGCCGATCCTGATACCACTATCGTTTCAACTATTACTATTACTAAGACTTTATTGACTCCTCAAGAATCGAGCAGTATATCTGTTGCATCAGAAGCTTCTGTTGCCAGTGTCTCTGCTGCCAGCGTCTCATCAGTTTCCGCTGCTTCAGTGGCTTCAGTTGATGCTGTTGCGTCCCACGCCTCAGCCGCTTCTGCTGCTTCAGTCGCATCAGTCGCATCTGTCGCCTCAGTATCTTCAATTTCTGCTGCTTCAGTTGCCTCTGTTGCCTCATTATCCTCAGTCTCGGCCGCCTCTGTCGCCTATGTTGCCTCTGCTGCTTCAGCTGCATCTGTTGCATCTGTTGCCTCAGTATCTTCCGTCTCAGCTGCTTCAGCAGCCTCCGTTGCACTGGCTGCATCTGTTGCCTCAGTATCTTCGGCCTCTGCTCCTAAAACCACTTCTGCACTCTTGAAGGGCTTCAAAGGTATTGTAGCAGTTGCATCCAACGTTACCGATTCTTCAAGCCACTCAACTTCTGGCAGTTCAGATATAACTTCCGTCCACAACACCACCACCACCACCACCATTCCAAAAACCACGTCTGACTCCTCAACAGGAGTTATCACTTCCGCAACTAGAGCTTCTTCTTCATCCTCGTCTGCAGGCGCTATCAACCTTGATTCAAACGCCTACACTGGATTTGCTTTAGGTATGGTCGGAGCCATTGCCGCTGCCTTGGTATAAGTACCTATCTTTACAATCTAATGGAAACTATTATGTGGTGGAGGTGACCCATATTTGGATCTTCAACAATACTTTATGCCGTCACGTATACCCTTCGATTTATTTTCCAATACTCTTACTTCTTAACCTTGTACTCCTAAACTGGCAAATGCTAGACCTATTCACTTCTAGTCAATTGTTTGATACCAATATCTCTACAACTCTTTTTCAATCCTCATTCAAGATCTCTCTATCCTTTGGTTAACATTCACTTGTCTTGGTCAACTTAACCCATTCCGGGCTCTTCGTAGACCTAGAGGTATGGAATCGAAGGTAAACCATCGATTATCATCCAAGGCTCTATGCTTTATATAAAGTTTTAAACTCAGAGAGAACCAATCAATAAATGTCGAATATGAATAAAACAGCGGTTGCTGATTAGTAGACTTGTAAATTATACCATATTGGATTTAGGAGTGTTAGACGACGAGCACTCAACAAAGAAGAACCAGGGAGCTGAAATGTATACCCAATGGATAGCCATAACACGTAGAATAGAAGGACTTATACTGGGACTACAAATAGCAGCATAATTCGTCACTAGTTTTAGAAAGTGGTTCCCAAAATCTAAGCAGCCAAATATATATATATATTTGCGACCGAGTATGTGAGGGCTACGGAGACCGTGTACCCTCAAAATCTGGTCACCAGTGAGTTATATAAGCACTAGACTGAACTGAACTAGACTGAATTTGACTGAGCTACTGATTTTCGTGGACATTGTCGATCTCCATTGAGTCTTCCCAGCAGAATGTTGTTCTCGGACGACTCTTTAGTGTGCCTGATTCCTGTAACTAAAATATTGGTATATCATAGTCGTGTCTCTGAACGACATACAGCTCTACATCCTTGTGTCATTCGTCACGTATATTACTAACTGATTGTCCAACGAGTTCTTGTAGGTTCGCCCCTAGTTTGCCCGAATAAGTCTTAGTCGCTTTGAGAAGTCTAGTGAGCCCAGTTAGTACTTCTCGGCCACCGCTTTCTCATCGTTTCGCTCCGAGAAGTCTCGTCACGTATAGTACTACTCACAACCTACATTCTTCTTCCGTTCAAATCCTTCAAATATCTCTCCTTTTCTAGCACATAATATTCCATTTCGGTTAAACCTTGAGGAATCTTTGGAGGCACTTTTGGTTTCATTGCATAATCCAGCAACTCATCGTCATAGTCATGTTCGACTGCTCTTTGAAATATACTCGGAGAGAATTTGCCATTGCCCAAGTATCCTGTTGAGTCAGTTCGGAAGTCTACTTTCAAATCTTCACGAGTCACGCCAACGCCATTTTCAAGCTTAAATTTCGTATTCAAATGTTCACTTGGAGTGGGAGCGTAGAATTTAGGATCAATTTCGTTGGGGTTAATTCTATATGACATGTCGTCATTGAGGTTGTTGTTAGTTGCGTTGGGATCATTTTCGTAGCTCAAGGATTTCACCGGTTTGTCTAGTAAATAGACCTGTGTTGGTAATGGCTGTTCATCGGTAAGTCCAATAGTATCAGCCGAGAACGGAATTGAAGTATTTGACTTGAGGTTAAGCTTTGAAAAGCTTTCTCGAACAGGTGAAGACGGAGCTTTCCTATGAAGATGCGAAGGCGATATTGAATGAGGAGGAGACGGTGGATTTGGGTCTGATGGAGGTGGAGACATTGAATGCGAATGTGTGGTGGTTGCTCTTAGTATGGGCAAGTCTTTAGAAGATTTGTGTAGAGGTATTGGAGGGGCAAAATCATCGTCGTCATAACCAGAAATATCATTTTGCAACTGGTCGAGATTATCAAAATTGTTAACTTGATAACTATCGATTTCATAAGCACTGACTGGAGATGGAAAGCGATTGGGAGACTTTTTACCACGACCTTCATTATGAAATAGTGAACCAATAGGTTCTTTGGCCTGGAATTTGCTTTTGAACTTGCTAAACTTCAGAGAATATTTTTTGGTTCCTGTTAGCTCTTGTTGAGAGCTCACAAATACATCCGAGTTATCAGAAGATATTTTGGAGTAGTTTTGGGAATCTTGTGATTTCTGGTGGGTATGATACCCATTACTAGGGCTGTGGTTTCCATAACTATCGTGACTTCCCTGACTTCCAGTACTTCCTCTTTCTTGATTTTTCAAAAATCCAAACCGTTTCAGAAATCCTGAAGGTTCTTGAGCTGTAAATACTTCACCCATAGGAGTCGGTTTTGGTGGAGGTGAAGGCAAATTCTTTTCTGTTACAGAATATGTGCTTTCCACTTCATAAGGTATTTTTGGTGGAAGAATTGGTGCACTGGGATAGAATGTCATCTCTAAGTAGATCATTCCTGCTCTTCTACCATTGAGGGTTAAATCAAACCATTTGTCATAAATATATTTGCCTTCTTGCTGGTTGTCTGGATTTCTGAATATTATAGAACAGTCGATTTCAACGTTTCCAATTGGTGTTGGATCGTTTTTGGTTTCGTCCAAGACATCAACTTTCATGATAGGTTTACGATCTCTGGTCAACTGAAACCTTACTTCTTGAAGCCATTCTGGAGTCTGGCCCGCACGAAAATGTGCTTGGGTTTTCTTTGCAATAGTTCCAACTCTCAATGCAACATATGGTGATTGTTTATCTAACGTTCTTCGGTTTGGTAGATGTTTGGCTCTACAAATTATTACCACCAATGTCCCTTCAGCAGATTCTGGAGCGTTCACCTCATCCTCTGGTATGCTATCTGACGACATATAATCTTGATGGTCTATGGGTTCTCTAGGTAAAAGGTTTTGTTTGTCTGTAATTCTTGGAGTGATTCTCTCTCAAGCTTCACTAGGATGGATACCTAATGTTAATATTATTATTAGACGTCTAGAAGCCGAATATGTATCCAATTATAGTTTTCTAAGTTTTGTTAACCCTGATAAGTATCTATGGAGGCTATACCTGTATCTTATCAAGACGTGATGTCAGGAATCATCTCTGAATCATCCATCGTTGTGGATATAAGACTTCCTGTATATAGTATATTTAGATTTGATCTATTTTGGGTAAATTGGTATGACTGGACTTGGAGGTGTAAAATGTTCAAGTACTGAAAAGGACTGGAAGGAAAAGGACTGTAAATCTGACGGAGGCCCCGCGAGACTAAATGACTTCTGTTTCTAAATAAGAACTGTATATTCTCTGAGCGATCTGAGTATTCTCTGCAATCACTCTCTTAGTGATGTTAATACCTGGTACTCAGTAATTTGTGGATAGTCCACTGCATTGGTATTCTGAGTTATTCTTCTTAGTAAATGGTTGATTCTCCCAGTAAATACATTCTGAGTCCAGCGAGGTATAGAAGTCTTCATACATACTCCGTAAAATTTTAAGAATATTCGCTATAAGTCACTAATGTTCACTTGTACACTAAATCTTCACTAATTTGCATTAATTTTCGCTTGTATCCCTAAATATTCACTAGTTTTACTATTTATTTATTACAATTCACTAAATCTATTTACATATGTCACTAAAATGTTCTAAGATTTGATATTTCGTTGTGCTCAGTATTCAAAACACCCAAAATTATGTATTCTACACTTCATGTTGAATACTGTGGGTAATTAACACTTAAAGTTAGTGGAAATTCGTAAATGACATAGTGGAGATAAGCCACGCTAGTATAGATCTTAACTTAGTTGGTAGAGGCAATTTTAGTCAATATTCCACTAGAAGAATCTATTGTAATTTATATACCGCATATAAGAAAATACATAAATCCGAAGAACCATTCTCTCTTAGAGATGTCTGTGATTACTCTCTAAGTGGTGTCTAGTTGTTTGGGGAAATACTCCAAGTAACAAGGCATATTCAACCTAAGAAAACGTAATTGCATCTCTATCTATAGAAGTAAGCTTCTCAATTTATCATCTAGATGGTTGTTTTCTCGAGCGAGTATTTGGGTGCAAAATTTGCACCCATTAATTATAGTCCAATATGAAGATGTTATCAAGTACTAGGTATAAGGATATGGTTTATTGGTAGTTATTTAAAAAAAAAGCTCCGCTTTGAAATTCAACAAGCACAGACACCAGAGTACTACTGGAAACCCTCAGATCTACCAGAGATCTAGCAAGATCTGATCTTCGCAAAACCTGAAACTTAACCAGTTCTGACAACTAACAAGATCTGAGAACTAGCCACCATTATTCCAAAATATCTATGTCAATTATAATTAGCCAATGTAGATTTTACAATATGTGACCTAGTTTTAGTAGGTATACTAAGCAGGTTGTGATGTTCCATATTGAAGTATATTTCAGGTCTGTGTCGCAAAATTTCAGACATTAGAATCGAAACTCTTGCACAGTTAAGCTCTTGTAATTCACTAATATTTGCTTGTATTTTCCACAAAATTTCCACTACTATTAAACAATCTCCACTAATCTTTACTTATTAAGTAATGACAAATTCTTCGCTTCGCTTGTATTTGTTAGTAGTTGTTGGTGTTAGCGCGACATTTATCCGACATTTACACATCATGTAAAATGTCTCCACTAACTGAAAAATTATCTAGATGCTTTACACTGATCCACACACAACATATGTCGTTTCGATCTAGAAATTCACAAAGAGTCCTTTTGCCTTTTGGCTTGGACTACAGCGACATCATTTCCACGGACCACGGAACCGAAAAACCCACGTTGGTCCTTCCCGTGAACGGCCCACTACACGAGAATGAAGAATTGGCAGCTAAACAAACCATCTCGTTTGCAAACTTGATGGGAGACGGAGCATTCTACTCAGGAACCTACAACCCCAACGAATCTGAAACCATTCAGGAACCCACCAACACAGCACCGGACGGAATACAACGATACTCGGACAAGTACAAGAAGGTCAAGAAGATTGGCAGAACCATCGAAGAACATCCATATCAAATCGAATTCTTCCCCGAAGAGTTGTATTCGGTGATGGGAATCTCCAAGCAAAAGAAAAAATTGTTGTCGTTGTCTGTATTCAAATCCAACGGTGGTTTGAAGGAGTTCAACGCTGTGAATACTGAGGACGTTGATGAGTCGTCTATGTTGGAGAAGTTGAAGAGTATGGCGGAAGAGTTGGATGGCGAGGAGGTCAAAGAGGTGGAAGAAGAAGTGGAAGAAGAGGATGACGAGTTTGATGAAGAGGATGATGATGATTATAATGCTGAAAAGTATTTCGATGATGGAGAAGAAGACGGAGGAGACGGTGAAGATGACGAAGCTGCATTTTAGGATATGATACCATGATGATGATTAAGATCACATTCTAAACTATAAATGATCTGATCAAACACATTCTAAACTAGAGAGTATCAATTACTCTACTATAAAAAAATTCTCAACCAGGATAGTATTTACCATACTCTTTACCAGCTGGTCAGAGGACTGTCCAAGCAAATATTACATTCTCAGGAGATTGCCCTAGAGCTATTTGAGTTTCACTTTCAATGCATCTTCACTCATTGATTGTTCCCTCTACGCTGTGAATATCTTTATGCAGCATTTCATCATCTAGATATCTCTAACCTCATCCCTGCATCGGTAAAATAGTGTACATTATATAATAAAAGATAATTATGATTAAATTGTAGTGTATTTTGTTATGCTAACAATACAGGTAAACTGAAACAGTTTTTTTAATGCTATATGTCTAGTGACCGAAGTTTAGAAGAAGAATTTGATAAGGTGGAAAATACTAGACGAAAACGTGATTGTTCAAGATCTAATGACGTATTTTCCTGTCTGAGGCAGACATTTCTATGATTTTGTGTCGAAGCTTATCAGGTTGATCCTGATATTGACTCAATGTCATCTTCCTCGCGAATCTGTTGCTGTAACTTAATTTTGACCTTATTCGCTGGCTCAAATATCAAAGCTAAAGCTAACCAAACCATTTCTTCCACCTTCGATCTTTCCCAACCATCTTCCGAATCTTGGTTCCTTACTTATCAAGACAAACACCATCAATTTCTTGGCTTCTGGAAATTCGACACTTTCAATCTTTACCACACATCCTTTGACATCTTCGATTTCACCAATCAACTCAAAAGATCTTAAACCTTGTTGGTCAAGTTTCCAGATTTTTACAACTCCATTGAAAGATCCAGTTATGAAAATGTCACTGAAAGGTACACCATGGATGGCGGTGATCCAGTAAGGTTGACGAGGAGGAATTTGCTGAGAAGCAACTTCGACCGATGCTTCAGAACTTGCTTTGGAGTAAGGAATTTCCGGTTGCAAGCCATGGGTTAATCTTTTAGTGAAGAGAGCCTTTTTCTTTGCTAAAGACCATAAAGCAACGTTACCGTTATCAGAACCAGTCAAGAAATGTGATTCGTCAAGCATGGAAACAACCTCCAAAGATCCTTCATTATAAAACACTTCAGGTGCTTCCACATCGTCTCTTCTTCTCTTTTTCTCAACAGAATCACCGGCTCTAAAAGTCAATCTAGTTTCCTCGGAAATCTTCCAGAACATAGCAGTTTTATCTCTCGATCCAACAGAAACACATGTTTCCCTAGACAACGCAGAAATATCAACAATGTTATCTTGATGACCATATAAAATTTCCAATTGAGTGAACTGGTTGATGGAGAAGGTTCTAATCTTCAAGTCAGAACACGCTGCAAACAACTGGTCGCTGTTTCTCTTGAAAGTTATTGAATTCACTGCGGATCTAGTATCCAAGACCTTTAAGCACACCAAGTTTTCACTCGACCAGATAATCAATCTTGAATCTGTTCCTCCAGTCACAACATATTTTCCGTCTGGAGATACTGCTACACAATTTATTTGGTCCCAATGGTGGTTGTTATTTGGGTTGGCTGTGTTTAGTTTGAAGAACCTGGCACCACCTTTTGTGTGTTTTATTCTTTGGGGTTTTTTGTTTGTTGATATGTTCCACTTGATTAATTCTGAATCCTTGGAAACGGTATATAAATATGGATATCTGGCAGACACGCCAGTCATGTTCTTGGATCCAATTCTGGTTGTTATTACTGAAATGTTTTCATCAAATTGTTTCGAGACCTTGTCTCCATAGAACTTATATACATAACCTTTGTTCTCTGCAACATCTACTTGTAAACGTTTTGATAAAATGTCGTCATCTAAATCTTGTGCATCGAAATCGTTGAACTCGCCCGCCAACTCATTAGTTTTCAAGTTTTCTAAATATTGTTTGGCTAATCTTCTTCTTTTATCGGCGGCGTTCTCGTCAGCAAACTCGTCGGATGAAGATAATTCGTCATCTTCGTTTTCTGATATTTCGTTCTCGTTTTCTTCTGATTCTGATTCACTTTCGATATCATCTTCATCTGGAGTTGTTGATTTTGTAGGTTTTGATGTTTTTGTGGATTTCCTGGTAGTACTGGTGACTTTGCCTGAACGCTTCCTCTTCTTCGAAGGATCTGATAAGAATGAATCGCCTGCCATGATGTTTGAAGTCGGTTGGTCTATGGAATATGTCCCTAAATTTTTCAATGAGATGAGATTTGAGATGCGATAAATTTGTTAACAAAGTCACGTGATGGGAAAATAATGCATATGGGCGATACTAGTAATACCAATGTATCTACTTCATAATAAGCGCTAACTGGATATATATTAGATATAATAATATCTTGATTGAGTAAATTCTCCAAATTTTGTAGTTGAGAGAAATAAGTCAGGTATCCGTTATTTTGCTATTCTCATACAGAGCTATATGAGGTCTTGAATATAGAAGAAGGGTTTATCTTGTTGTATTACCGTTCAATTTCCTTCTTTAACTCTCAAGAATACTTCTTTTAAAATTATTATGAAATTCATTTAAACGGATTAGAACTCGGTGAAGATATCAAATATCTGAAGATGGCCGATCAATATTCTGAGACCAGCTTAAGTATCAGTTTTTAACTTCTACCATGGTATGTCTTCAGACTCTCGCAACTCAATTCATTGATTAGTAGAACTTACAAGACACTCTTGGGGTTCTTAGATTAGTAGAACTTATAAGATACTCTTGGGATTGGTGGAATGGGTATACGTATAAGACATTCTTGGGTGCAAATTTCATGTGTCGCGAGAATGTCGTCCACAACTACCTAGGAAGCACTAGGACTTGCATCTACCAATATGTTTAGTCAATCTGATAGAGATAATCTTTTGTTAATGGCTGAAGAATTAAGTTATTGCCTGAGGAGTTTTGAATTGGCAATATGTAATAACGTCTCTTTCTTGAGTATACAGTGAAGAAGTCACATGGATCTCAAGGTTCTATCGATGAGAATACCCAACCAGTTCGATTAATGAGTGCCTATTCACATAGAGAGAAATAAAAATGATTAAAATGGGCGTAATACTACACGAAATCACTGCATTTGGCAGTTTCCAGGCTAAGTTACTGCTTTTCTACCAGTTGATCGTTTCAATCTGAAATTTTCAAGAGAAATTATATGACTTCGATGAATCTTGGTATATAATTTATGTATTAGAATTATATACGGGCAACCAATATCAAAAAAGACTTTTATAAGTGGAGTAGTTAGATTTTGAATTGTAAATGTTCTTAAAGAAGGCAGCTTAAAGAGGACATTACTTTAGTTGGTAAAGATGCTGAAAAGTCCATGGAAGTTCCTTTAGAGGCTTATGGTGGATTCAGCCTTTTGTGAGCCGGGCTAAATATTTTGAAATTTTAATTCACAGAAGTGTCGGATATTATCAAGATACTACAAAGAACAATTTCACAAAGTGTCGGATTGTTCAAAATACACTTTCACAACTCTGTGAATTTCTGAACATCATCCTAGCATGATTAATCTTCCAACAAGTGTTCAATATCATGGTCGGCAGCAGCATCATAGGCACTTTGGTATCTCAATCTTTCCTCATCGGCGATTTGCTCAACAATAGCTTGCTTTCTCTTCTCTCTGGATCTCGTCTTCTTTCCCCATCCAAAATTGTTTGATTCCCTGTCGATCTTCTCTTCCAAAACTTCTTGTTCCTTTCTGTCTTTTTCCGGTTTGGCTGCCTTTTCTTCGGCATCTATGGCAAGCTGTCTTTCTTGTTGTTTGTTTTGTGCCCATTGAGAGTAATATTTTCTGATAAAAAGATACACCCCTACTGCAATAACAAGACGGATATATTTGGTAACGTCTTCCTTTGGGAAGTAGTCATAAATCAATTCAAACATGGTGAAAATTGGATAAAATTATTGGCGGATCAGATGGATTAGTTTTGATGCGGAGGATTTCGATGCAAGAGTTTGGTCGGTATTGATGTACCTTTGGTAGTTATATGCTATTACGATGAGCTAGGATATAAATTCTACTAAACTTGGCTAGAGAGAAGTTGATTCTGAAATTGTTGATTACTGAGCGATTACTCAAGATCAAAATACGCAGGCGAAATTGGTATATGCCGGATTCTCCGAGATGTCCTTAATTACTAAGTAAAGATTCGAGGTTAATAATTCTAGTAGTATACTGAGAAATGTAAAGATATAACTGAAGGGAAACAGTCAGCTTCTAGTAGGGCTATGTGAATTTTGAGTCGAAATTTGAAATTTAGACAGTGCCTACAAAATTCAATCATTGAGGATATAGATGTTTTGAACTGGATGATAAATTGCGAGCTGATTTACGTAAACCGCGACAATGCTTACTATTATATGAAGTCCATGGCTGGTCCGAAGATACTAAGTATTCCAACTATTTTTCTAGTTCGTTGGCCAGCCTTAACGCAATAATTGTCCTTATATTTGAATTGCCAGAGAAGATCAGGATATAAGGACATGTCATAGAAGATCGGGATATACCGACATATCATAGACTATGCCTCTCAAGTTATTCATACACTCTAATTCGAGACGATATTCATTTCTTCACTCTTTTATTCACTTTTTTGTTCACTCTCATTTATTCACTCTCATTTATTCACTCTCATTTATTCACTCTTTGATTATCGATTTGTTCTAATTTCGATTAAACTCTTACAACTCCTCTTCATCGCTTGCAAATGGATCCAATTCTGGAAAGTCTCCAACCTCTACCTGTTTAGGCTTGACAAAACTTCCATGTTTCTCCTTACATTCAAAAATCTTCACGCCGTCAATATAGCCGTTGTTTTTCCCCGTGGGTTCATCGAACTCAATACCAACCCAAACGTTTTCGCCATCATCCAAAGATTGAATCTTACCCACGAACTTCACTACTCCTCGTCTTTCAGATCCAATGGATATCACACGACATCGGTTGCCAACCTGAAGTTTTTGAGAAGCTGCAATATTCGAGGTTATTTGGAGAGCCTTTTCTTCTTGATATTCGGGATTGAATCTTCCCAACTGGTTGTTCTTCTTCCAACGCAAGACAGAGTCAGATCTTTTTGCATACTCTGTATCCGAGAGTTTGAATTCTGCTTGGTTTGGGTTGTCTTCAAGATCTTTCAAATCAGAATCTGGATTTGTGTCTACGATATGAAGTCTTCCGTAAGAAACAATATTCAACGCAGAAACAGTATTGCTTCTATCTCTAGCTTCATTGTATTGGCTAGCATCGCTAAGAGTTTGATATTCATTGGAGTTTGGGAGCGTGTAGTACTGGATAGTTTGGAATCTAGGAGGAATCCCCGTAATAAGTTCCAATTTGTGCTTGAAATGGTGCAAATCCCACTGGGGCGAGATTCTTCTCTCAGAAGACGTTAAATCTGATGTTATGTAGACACTAATATCGCTCATGGTGCTTAAGTATGGAGTGTTTTGATCTTGTTGCGTTTTGATCTTGCAGTTTTTGGAGTATCAATAAATTTATATAGTATTGTCCTGTATACAGGACCTGTATATTGAATAGATTTCATAGTAGTAATTATCTACAATTATTAGCACATAGATAGATGATAATACATTATTAATAATACAGTAGAAAAATAAATATGAGGTGAGTCGATTGTAGACGAACTTCGCCAAGTTTGTACGTCCTGTTGTACAGTTCATTAGAATATGGATATTTGAATGTGAAATGGGTAGTTGTGAAATGAACCGGTGGTTCTATGAAATAAACTGGTGGTTCTATGAATGGCTATATTTATTATGTTGCTTCATCATATTCTGGTTGCTTGTTCTTTCTGATGTGATATATCCGTTGTTTTGAACCCACGGAATCATTTAGAGTAATGTTGTATTATTGTACATGTATCTTTTGAGGCTTATCCGGGGATGGAGCTGTTAATATCTCGATGGTGTGATGAAAATGTTGAGTAGTAGTATGATATTTGACCCTTCTTAGAGAAGAATATTTGATGAAGTCTGTAGGAGTATGAATCGCTATTCAACAATTCTTGTATAATCGTTACAAAGTCACTGTAATTCGCTATTCATCAACTTCATTACTCTTTTGTTCAATTTCTAATTCAATTGTAGCCAAATCATCAAGATCTAATAAATTTGATTGAATATTCAATTTGAAGTTCATGATAAACTCGGCAATCTTCAAACACTTATCATAGAGAGCTTTTTTGGATTTTAATAAGGAATGGTTCAACTCGTCGAATTCTATCAAAGTATTCTGGTACTTGTTTTCCAATTCGATAAACCCTTGATTTGAATTGATTTTTATCGAACGTAATTCTCGATCCAATTTTTCAATTTGTGTTGTATAAGTGGTTGAATCATTGATCATGGTCTCGTAGATATCATCATAATTCAATTTATTTGTGGTCAACTTATTGCCAATATTATCGAACAAATCGGTTTGTTCTACAATTTTTTCGTTTATCAAATCACATTGTTCTTGAAGCTTAATTTGTTCATCCTGGTATTTGTGTATCTTCAAACTAATTTCATTTCTATACTTTAACAATTCAATTTTCTCGTCCTTTAAGACTTTGTCAATGATTTCATTGGATTTGAACGGATCGAATGAGTATTTATCATTCAAATCGTTTATTATACCTCTAAGATCTCTTCTAGTTTCAACTTCGTCCTCACCCTCCCTTTCACTCCTCTTGTTTCTAGCTCGTATAATGTCTTCATTCAATTTAATCTCAAAATTGTAGCTTGGAGTTTTCATCTTTAATATCAATTTATTGTACTGATTAATAAAATTGTTCAAGCTTTGATAGTTCTTGACTAAATCAATATCTTTGTCATACAATTTTGTATTCAAATCATTCAATTTCTGATTAAAGGAATCGATTGATTTTGAAACCTGATCCCTCTTACTATTCAAAATGTTTATATCATTAATGGTTAACCCTTGATCAAGAATAGTTGCTTCATACTGATCTTTATTAGCATTTATTTGTGACAATTCTTCTTTGCAATGTGTGATCTCCAAGTTTATCTTATCAAGTATTTCTATCCAATTCAATTTTCTGGATTCCATAAGTTTTATATATTCTTTGAACTTTATTAAATCGTCTTCAAGGGCTAACGATTTCTTTTCAGCTTGCTGTAATTCAATTAATTGGTGGTTAAGTTGGTTAAATTGGTTTGTTAATTGTTGATTTTCTGTTTGTAGGGTTTCAATTTCATTCAATAAATTTATGTGAACTTTCTCAAATCCAACCTTCATTTCCTGGTAAAATTCGTTGTAGTCATCGTTTTCGTTTATGAATGAATTGTAGGAATCTCGAATATACTTGATGAATATTCGATCAAACTCGTCGTCTGTGCTTATAAAGGAGTCGTTGATATCCAAACTTATTATGGATATGTTAAGTTTAATTAACCAATAAAGTATACCAAGAAATGATGGCCAATTCTGTCCACCAACAGCGCTTATCTGTGATCTATTTATGCTATCCAAATATGGATAATTTAATATTTTGAGTAGTGAAAATATTTCAACTTCAATTGACTTACTAAATTCATAATATGGATCGATCTTGTTGTATAAAAATTTGAATATCAATATGAAATCTTTCTGAGTTGGTTGCTTCAATGTTTTGCTGTTGATTGTGTGGTTCATTTCAATTTCAAACTTATTTGATACCAAGAATTCGTAGATTTCTTGCTGGATTAATTGCTGATAGTTTTTGTCCTTCAATGGTCGTTGATCTATTATTTGCGGTGTCTGTTGGGTAAACTTTTGAGGTGTTTGTTGGGAACTTTGTGATGATGATATAACATTTTGATGATGAGTTATTTGGTTTTGAATTGGAGTTTGGTTTATTTGGTTTGGTATTTGGTTTATTTGTGACGATATTTGAGATGACAATTGAGATGAGAGCTGGTTTAGACTTTGTCTTCGTTTATTTGTCGATGCTGGGGTTGAGAGTAATGATCTTCTCTTCGCAGATGTTGGCACCCCATAGCCTAATGCTTCGAACCCATTTCTTGATCCCAAGAGTGATGTCCTGGTGGCCGATCCCATCGACAAACTCTTCCCCGTACTCTTCCTCAAGAGTGATGAAGGTTGAGAATTCATTGTGTTCCTGGTTTTGTTTATGCTACTTGTTTGTTTTGTTTTGATTAACCGCTTTGGTTAGTTTGTTTTGCCAATATGCACGACTGCTGTTATTGTTTCGTACACGACTATTAACACCAAAAATGAAAGGCAAAACAAAGCAAACAGGGACGCAGGAGAGTTTCTATGAGGATTGAATTTATTCATTATATTTGTAAAATAAGCAGTTTCAAAAAGTATAGATTTTCTGTCTATCGTGGTAGTCGTCATTAATCAAAAAGGTTGAACAAACCACTATTTTTACCCTATTTTCCTGGCATCATTCATCTGCAAGCCAATATTTATAAACTGTGACTAGTTTCATTTTCTAGTTGCCTATCTTGCTGAAATTTGTCCTTCAATATGAGCGGCAAACCAAGTACCCCCATTTCATCTCCAAAAGTTGCCCCACCGAAGGTAAGGCCATCAACACCACCTCCTCTGTCATCATCAGGTTTATTGGGTTCAGCTGACCGTAGAGATCACAGATTGTCAGCGAACTTTCTTAAAACTCCTGAACAACCTGATAATGGAATACCGTTTTCTCCATCGTTGAAAAGAACAAATTCTGGTAATTACAAATCTCCCGACTATAAGTTGAATCATCATAATGTCAACTCACCCTATACTGCAACGAATTTATTAAAGACTCCAAGACATACAGACTACGATTCGGATGATGTTAAGCACTATCAACGCTCGAAATTACAAAAGACTCCTCAATTTTTTTCATCCGCCAAAAAGCTATTCCAATCAGACGATACAAGAGACTCCCCTGGTCCAGGACCAACAAATAAGGAAGACCTTTCGGAGATCAGCCTACAATTGAAAAGCAAATTGAGTTCAGCCTTGGGAAAATTGCAAAGAGATCAACAAAATGGTCAGAGTAACAAAATATCATTCACAGAACTATCGTTCGACTCAGCAACATCACCGACCAAGAGAGTTATACAAAATGATGTAACAAGTAACTGGAGTCCTTCAACATCAATACAACGAGCCAACATCAATTTACAGACACTTCAACAATCACCATTACCAAAAATGCATTCTAATTCAAACTCCCCGAATATGTTTCAAATGTCTCATTTCAATCATTCGGCATCTAATTCACCCTTGAAAACGTCACCAAAGTTCACCAACGAACGACCCCCTCTGTTTATAAACATGCCATCCCCAGAGGAAGAACCAAGCGCCCATCACGCATTGTTGGCTGCATTATCAAGACAACGAAGAAAATCAAGAACATCATTTTCTAATACTTCAAAGAAACGGTCATCATTAATAATCTCGGATCAACCGGACTTTGTATCTTCATTCAAACCTCACCCTTTACCAGTTGCAAGCTCGACACATTCATCACAAACTCAACCACATCATCCGCATTCCGAATCTCTCAAACTTCCTCCTTTGAATATAGCACTTTCATCAAAGGATGAGGAGCTTCCATTCACAACTTCTAAATTGAAAACAGTCCAGAACAAGAACAACGAGCAAGATGCTGTTTTGTCGTTGATGTCATTATCTTCACCACAAGCAATCAAGTATTCTCACAGTCGAACTCACAGTCGGGATAATAGCCAAAATACAAATTCACCGAATTCATCAGGAACTTCTCTGTCGATATTGGCTAGTCCAATAAATTCCCACCAATTACCTACTCAATTACCTACCCAAGTACCAATATTACCCCCCATAAGCGGGCTTATAAAGAAAAGACAAAAGAAAGTGGATAACCTGTTTGAAATAGATAATGATGCCACTGATATCGATGATGATTCAACGGACGAAGAATAATATTCGTCCTTTGTTACGTTTGCACATTCAATTCTTGTCACAGTGTTTTTTTAGAATATTTGACGTTCTTTTCTTGATCGACTCTACATTAATTTCAATGAGTGTCATTATTATGTATTAATAATTAGATATGATTTAAGCTTACAAGTATTGTGGTAGAAATCACACGATGTTAGCAATGCTTTGTATGGGTAATTTTTTTAGCAGGAACACCTCGCTCACACTATATATTACAAGAAACAAAGCTCACTCAGAAGACGAAGGGTGATTACAATCCAATTTTGTCAACACTATTTTCTCGTACTTTTGCTACTGAATCTAGATTGCAAGAATTGTTGTTTACTAATTGCATGTGAAATGCCACCACTAGTAGAAGAAATATCGAAGGCTTTAGACTCATCTATTGTACTAGCTCGACACTCTACATATTCCAGAAGCTAGACAGAATTAAAAAAAACCCTTTGTCAAAGCTCTTAACCCTGTCGAAGCTCTAAAATTCTGCAAGTTCTTCGCCCATTACTGACTGTCCTCTATTCATGTTACTAAACGAAGAATTTTTAGCAACTATTGGTGCGGAGTTGTAATGGCACAACCAAGGAGGGTTGAAATTTCAAATTGCCCAGTCTTCCAAGAAGGCTCTCAGTTCACTACAAAGGTCGGAATTCAATGTGTGCCTTAAATTAGAAGCACGTGGATAGTTTTCAGGCGATAGAGTGCTTTACAGTATTTAACATAACTTAAGGGGAAGAGGAGGACAGAACTTAATGCAGCTAGTCACCCCATAGCATATAATTGAGCTATTTTCTCATTATATTTATTTAGTCTATTAGGCATCAAATGTGACCAGGCTTAGGTTAAACCGGTTCGCCTAAGGTCCGACGTAGCCATACTATGCACATGACAAAGATAAAGAAGGCGGAAACTATGACGACACAAATTTTCAATAGAGCTTATTCATGTAGGGATTAAAAGATGCACGGCGACACTCTTGACAATAGAGCACGTAAGAACCCTTCATAACATGATCCAATTAAGCGCGGTAGGCTAATCAATAGTCGGAGGTAGAAACAGTGTAAATAGGACCTAGGCACTGATGGTTTTCGTAATGCATTATTCCGAGGAAGTAATCTTCTAACCTGATGAATTATCTAAATTACCTGGTCTGAACAACCTGCCTCAATTCTGAATTATCTTATTCATGTAAACTATATGACCAATCTAGTGCATTTCTACACACTATCAGCTACTTCTTTTCATGACTCTTCTAATATTCTTATCCCGACTCAAACAATTTCAACCTATCTCTGTTGAAAAACGGATAGTTCTGTGGGATGCTCTTCCAACATTTCGATAATCTCACATTGTGACCAGATAATATTAAGGTATCATGGGTTTTTTAGTATGATTGTTAGTCTGAACTATTAGCTTATTGTATTGGAGAATTAGTAGCACGTTAACAAAGAAACGAATAATGGTTCCATCGTATCCCCATACCTGGGTATTAATGGCTTCTTTTTCATGTATAATGTAGGTGCTGATGACACATGAAGAATAAAGTTTATTATATTTAGCAATATGATAGAACTTGCTAAATAGATGAGCTTTTGTCCTAAATATTCTTTATAATTGATTATAATTAAAGAACAATAATTAAATTTAATTAACTTTAAATGTAAAACTCTATTAATATTTATTGACAATAAATTTAACATATATTCTTTTCTGATTATGCTCGAATTATTTAAGAATTGACTAGATAATTCTGTATCTCAAAAATATTTACTAGTAAATATGTATTTAAACATATTTTAAATTTATTTAATAATCCCAATTCAAGAGAATAATGCCACTATTAAACTTATTACTAATATTAAATTAGGTACTTTTAATAATGGGGTTTCGTGGCAGACTTGTCTCGGTATATCCATCAGAAGCTTTAATAATAGTCTTCTCATGGCTGCAAATCTTAAAAAATAATGCAACCAAAAATATTCCCTTAGGATTTATTTATTCCCTTATATTTATATATTTAGCCATATTAAAAGGATCCGAAATTCTATCTCCAATCACGGAATTGATCTCCTTCTCAGGTATTGAACGAATTAGTTAAGTTATCAAAGTTGTGTGGAATACTTCTATCTTTGTTAAGGGATCTTTGCAAAGTGAATAAACGTGATACTCTTTACTTTTTACTCTTATGAACCAATAGGTACTATTGGTACAGATTGTATTTCTGGAGTTTCTTGATGGTTCATGCCATCTATGATCTTCTTGTGCCTATAAAATGTGACTTCCATCAGTAATATTCAACTCATGTAAATCAAAGCTCCGGTGATTATCAAATTATGAATCTAATTGTCATAGTGACCCCGAAAACTGCGACCAATCCCCGAAATATTAAACTCGTGTACTCACAAAACATACATATCTGATATAGTAATTATTGATATAGCCAATGGTAACCTTGCAATAGTAATATACGAACATCATCACCGCAAAATACCCAGTCACGTGATTTTACATCACAAATTTATTAAATTTTCCTCAACTTATTTGTAAGCAATCCTCCGTCTAACTAATTGATTAGTTTCTTTTGGTCATCAAGAAGACTGACAATACTTATATATATACAGAGAATCTCGCATAGACAATAGAGATATCCAACAATAATCAACTTTTACATAATATAATAATCAAGGAGTCATTAGTCACACTATACGGATTCTGTATTATCACTACTCTATTAAAGTTACATTTCAATCATCACCAATTTACTGATTGACTGATAAACGATTCAAACATAAGTCACTAATTTATCGATATACTTACACACACTGATAATTTAGGCAAACATATTCTTTCTGACTTACCTATTTATTCGCTAAACGTCACGTCTCTATAATCAACTACCATGACGTCTAAAATTCTTTTATTATTACATCCAACTGTGGTGACAGATCAACATATAGTAGAAGCTGTTAAACAAGATATCGAAAAGTCAAATGCAGACTATACTCTAGAACAACAAATCATCGATAGAGTAACAAAGGGTGCAGTGGTATTGAATTCAAATACATATGACAAAGTCGTATATATAAATCCAAATCTTGATAAATCTTTACCAGTAACTATTATTGAGTTGATTTTTGACTGCTTGGCTGATGAAGGTCGATTTTCCGGAGACTTGCCCCTGGATCAGCTTTTGGATGTTTTGATGACCGGATTTATTTTGGAAGACAACAATTCTGTGTGGGTAAAGCCTAAGAAAGAAGAAACTGTTTTGTTGAAGAAGAGAGAAAATTATACTATAAACAAAAAGGAAACGAAGAAGGCTCTTCCTTTGTTCAAGAAATCCGACCCCTCCTCACCTTCCGCTCTCCCTATATTTAAAAAGTTGAATGAGATCGATCTTACCGATTCGTCGGCTGCAAATAGTGATGAAGAAACCTCGATGAAACGAAAGTTGGAAGAAACAAAGTTGACGTATTTCAGTGAATCTGAAGAAGAAGAAGAAGATGATGAAGATGAAGACAATGATTTAATTAATGAAGATGATTTGATTAAGGAGAGTAACTCGATACTGTTATCAAACTTGATTGTACCTAAGGCCTGTGAATTACCAAATGGAAAGAAGAGAAGAAAGGCATGCAAAGATTGTACTTGTGGATTAAAGGAACAGGAAGAGGAGGCAGATGCTAAGCAAAGAACAGCCCAGGATCCTATTTTGCTGCGTATGGTTCAATCAGCTACTGCTGAAGCCATAAAGATTGAAGAAAGACTCAAGAGTCAACCGGTTAAATTCAAAGATGAAGAGTTAGCAGAAATCGATTTTACTGTTGAGGGGAAATCTGGGGGCTGTGGTTCATGTGCTTTAGGCGATGCTTTCAGGTGTGATGGATGTCCTTACTTAGGATTGCCTCCATTTAAGCCTGGAGAAGTTATTACGATAGATAGTTTGGGCGAGGATTTTGATTAATTGATCAAAATCTTTATAACAAGTGACTAAAGTTCTGAGATTTATATCACTGGATTCCAGTTAAAGTGATTGGAGACACCATAAGCAGAGATCGGGATTTTTTGATTGATCTCAGTGAGGTAATCAATTGTGAATCGGCTATCTATACTGCTTTTGATTCCTTTCAATACTGTTGGTATCGACATGCTCAAAAAGAAGCTCGACTTTTATCCAGTTCTTGACTCACTATGAACGGCTCAACGAAGGAAAGTCTGCGACAAACTTCCATCACAAACAATGGGATGAAACTTTAAATATCTATAGGAAAAAGTAGATATATTATACAATTTACTGGTCGATATCAGTTTTAATGAGCAATTGATGTAGTTCTTGTATGATTGTAGGTTTGGGTGCAATATTATTCATACATTACCGCAAATAATGAACAGAAATAATGAAAAAACTGACTAGCAAGCAGCATCAAGAAACTTGACTAGTAAACATCTAGAAAATTGACAAGAGGACCAGAATTTGACTAGCGGCCCGATCGATACCAATTATCAGACGGCACGAACTAAACAAGTTTGCAGGGCGAATTTGAATTGACCGACCGGCCACTCACCAATCCGAATTTGGGTTACAACTTTTGTTTTTTTATACTGATGAACTCCTACTTCACCAATTTTTGCTGGAGAAAATCAAAACCTACCTAGTCTAACAGTTGGCCCTATAGACCTATATAGACACATCATGAGTCTATCTTTTTACGCTTTCCAGTAGCTTGATTAAGAACTGACGAAGAATATCCAGCCACTTTTAGATCCAGACGAAAATTTCTTCCAACTCGTAAAATAGAAATCTGCAATTCCTCGCAAGGGCTAGTCCCTTTTAGGAACATGGCATAGTCTCTTACATATATTCAATAAGGCTCGCCACGTTCCAAACCCTATCGGAGATACCCCACGACTGGTACTTTGTTGTAAAGAAGTTCTTATAATATGACAATAGCTGTTAAATAAACGCTAAATGGATCTCAGGTTTCCAATACTAGTTTGGTATGTAATTACGCTGCATTGTCTCGTCGAAGAAAATATTACTTCTTACTTATCTGAGATAATATTTTAGTTGGCCGCCCTCGGAACTGCGGGACAGGGTTAAGCATAATTGAAACGGTTATATAATTACTTCATTGAACTGACTTACTCATCTATGCCTAAACTATCATCACCGCCTAAGTAAAAGATCAAATCCGAGTATCTACGCAGATATTTCGGGTACCATATTTTCTACCCTTACAAGTTTCGAATTACGAATTTCGTAATAGTTGTAATTTTGCAGAGGATACGGCATTAGTGCATAGCTTTTGAAATGATTCGACCACGCGATCCTTAAACCCAAATAGAGGAATTCCCCGAATATCTAAATAATATAGTTAATAATAAAAGCATGCACTATGTCAAGCAGACGCAGTATGTGCAGACTCATATGACTGTGAAACCAAAAGTAAGTAGTTCGAATCTCGTGTTGAGCGTCGTTTAAAAAACTAAATTTTACTATACATATGACTAAGAACTTGATTAGTAACTCCATTCACGAAAATTCCGAAAGAAAGGTAAGTTTGAAATTTCATGATCGTGATTAAGGCGACTGAAGAGAAAATCTCTCCCGCATAAAGCCATTTGTGAAAAAGCGAAATTTTATGACTTGTCGCAAGAAAATTAAAAACATAAAACTATTTCAAGGCTGAGTAAGCTTTCGTAACGGTTGAGCAATTCTCTCTCCTTGCCTCAAAGTAGTCCATAATAGAATGACATGTGGCACCCCTATACCTCTCAGATTTGTATCAAGGAAGTGTGAAGGGATGTGCAAACCATTTCATCTCTCAAACCCCCAAATCTATTAGTGCTGAGGTGTTCGAAGCGCTAAGTACTTGTTCATGATCTCACATGTAAGTGCAAATTGCGAGTGAATGAAAGCCGCCTTAAGTATCTATTAAGAGGCTCTCTTGGCCAGCATGAAGAAGGTCATATTGAAACATCGTGTAGAAGCAATTGAATGCCTGTATCATTGATGTGATAGTCCTTCCAAACTAGGCGGGTTGGAAATCTTGAGGCGAGAATGGATCTCAAAACTATGAAACAAGAACGGTCAGATCTGTTTAAGCAGTGATGTTTCTAGCAAACAGTTGTTTGAAGCTAAAAAGCCCCGAGCTATAAGTTTTTTTGCTACATTTGCCGCGAGCTTGGTTCGTTGCCAACCGTTGATTGTCCCTTCGATTAGTGTATTTTCTTAAATATAGTTATCTATTGTTGTGAATGGGGTATGTTAAATGCGTCAAACCCGTACGTATTAGGCGTAGAGCTAACAGGTGTAGGTAATGAATTGTATCTTGGTTGATAATTCTGTTGGTCATAAGCGATAACAAATTGGGGATTACTAGAAGTATTCAAGAAGTCGGAATGTGTCGATGAGCCTGAACCAGCAGGCTGAGATGTTGTATGAGCTTGTAATTGTTGTGAGGGGTATTGTTGGTTTGGCATGGATGGCAAAGTAGAAATTTTGTCAGTAAGTACGTTGTAGCCGTTGGCCAATTCATTGTTAAATGAGAATTGCATGTTTGGCCCTGGTGGCTGATATGAATTTGACGAGATCACAAACTGATTTGGAGTTGGGTTAGGCTGCTGAAGATGTTGTGCCTGTTGTTGGATGTGTTGTGCCTGTTGTTGAAAATGATGTTGTGCCTGTTGTTGATGCTGTTGTTGATGCTGTTGTGGCTGCTGTTGAAGATATTGTTGTGCCTGTTGTTGAAGTTGTTGTTGTTGGGTGTGTTGTGATTGTTGTTGAAGTTGTTGTGGTTGTTGTTGTTGTATTTGTAAATACTGGTGATATTGTTCTTGTTGCAATTGAATCATTTGTTGGTTATGGATTTGAACTTGCTGTTGTCTCAATGCTTTTTGACGACACGCATTACAGTTTTTATTCTTACCATTTCTTCTTGGAGTATATCTGTAACCAGGATACTTCTTAGCATGATTCTTCTTTTCTTCTTCGGCTAAGTTGTTCCAATGATCTTTGTCGTCGGCCAATAAGGCTCTCCATCTTCTGCCCAACTCACGAGAGACTTCAGGATTTGTACGAATAACTGAGCCTTCGTCTAAAACGGATTGATGATATTTCTGTCTGAATAAGATAAAGGCATTTCTGGGACGAGGAATACGGTTTGCTGATGACTTGCAAACACACTTCTCGGATGATGGGTTCGGGTTCATTTGGTTACCATTGAATTGGTATCCCGAAGCAGAACTGAATGAGGAAGCTGGGGTTGAGTTTGTTGTCGATTGATGTGATTGAGTTATCATATCCGGTGAAGGATTTGGATACAAGGCTTTTTGGTCTTGAAACATGTGCATGTTACTCATCGGCATTATATTTGAATTGATTGAAGTCGGGGAGACCTGATGAGGTGATGAAGTTGTAGGAGCAAGCGTTCCATCATGAGAATATTGTTGGTCTAGATTGTTTAATCCCAAACCAATTGATTGTGATTGTTCGATGTTTTGAACACCTTGTCCTTGAGTTTGACTTTGGCCCTGCCCCATTGGTGGCATTATTTGTGCCAACGAGGGCAAGGTATGCTTTGAATGGATATCTTCAATTGGCATATTATGATTTGAATAGTATACAGCAGTTGACATAGTCAATGAAATAATTATAAAATGGTTGCAAGGTTCGTTGCAATCGATAGAGTTAATCTAAGGAGAATAAGGTATCTCTCAATGATGCCGAATATATCTAGAATTTTAATTAATAGGTAATCTTCAAAGTTGTAAAGAACAAATAACTTAAAGAAGATAGTTCGCAATTTCTAAACATCAAAAACCCGTCACTTCTCCCCGATATATATATTTCTCCATAATTTTTAAGTACATAATGATGAAAAAAGAATAGAATATAATCCACTTTGTGAACTTTGTGGGTTATAAAAAAAAAAAATGAAATCCGCCCGTAGAAAATATTAAACTGCATGTTCATAAAGAAACGGTTCCTTATACTTTAAAACAAAAAAATGAACCAAAATGGCAATTAGGTAAAGTGAGAGTGTTTATCTGGATGAAATTTGTTCCATATTGGAAAACTTCACCTTTTAAATCAGGAGAGTACAAAATACCTTTATAAACAGGATAGTGTCGGACTTTAAAAGAATTAATAATTTTAAAAGGTTAGCAAGTTTTTATTTTGGAATGCAGCAGTGACTACTATTTTATTTGCAGGAAAGGATTAAAGTTCCTGGGCCTCGTTTGTTCCCGAGCTCAAAAATAATTGCGGATAATGGAACAATAGGTGATAGGAAGAGATAGTGAGGCCCACGTTATAAATTGGTCGCAAGAAGGAGCAAATGTATGAACTTGTTCCTTATTTTGAGATTTCATTTTCTTTATTCTTAAATTCTACAATTTTTGAGTTTCGGTCACATTTTGGGATTCCACTGAATATGTTGATCACAAATTAAGCCGATGGTGGGCCATTTCATCTTAAAAATCAGCACGGCCGATGGTGGAATCTATGAAGCTGCCATAAAAATTTCAATCGATTTTTGGCGCAACATACTAATCCTGACAGAAGCGGTCTATTTGATCTCGTTATCAAGAACTTTTCGAATCAGTTTTATTGCTTCATGATTCGCTTCGAAGTTTTCTCTCTACTTTTTGCGTTGTTGTCCCCAGGCATATCAGCCCTGCGGTATCTTTTGCACTACTCGCATTTACACCTCGCTCATAATCATCCACTTGGTACTATCTTTGCTCCCACTGAGTTATGTTACCGCGGACTAAGCCACTTTCAGTGAGTGTGCAACTTTAACCTGCTGTGTCCATATTAGGCTAGTTCTGAAGATCCAAACCTTGTTGTGGGATATTGGTGCCTGTAGAGGACATTGGTTCTTAACAATGTCTTGTAGAAAACATAAGTCTGCAAACTTTACCTTATGGCTGATTCAGTTCTCGCCCACTATTCTACCTAGAGTTTTGAACAAGCGATCTTGCCAGAAATCTCCACAAATATTGTTGTAAGAATTCGTGGGCAAAATATATTTTCCTTATAATCCCTCTCCTCTGGAACGTACAGACATCGACTAGACTGAACATCAAATTTCCCAAAAGCAGCCTCGGTGACAGGTGCATTTCAATTTGGATCGCTCGGATCGCTTTCCTTCTTTGAAGCCCAGGGCTTGGAGTAATCTTGCTTTCGTATCCACGAGCAAATGGAGCCCTTCACTAATCGATATTTTGCCACTATAGTAGTTCGCTTCCACGGTTATCCGCAAACTAATTCCCCCTAACGAGAGCATCGTGTATCACAATTATTTTATTTAAATGCATATGAATGGTAAGTTGTGCCAGTTTAATCGTGCTTGAAAATGTTGTTAAAAAAGCGGAATTGCCTGGACTTGTAACAGAATACAGGCTCAAAGCTTGGTTCTTCCCTTCCTATTGAAATTTCGTTTTTCGGTAGTTTAATTGTGACATTTCAAGTACATAGCTTGATATACGCTTTTCTTTTGGGGTAGTAACGCTTGCGTTTAAGATGCTCTACATAGATCTGTTCCTGCGATCATTCTGGGTTTACTTCTCTTAAACATGTAATCAACACTTAGTCCTACTAAAATCATACCAAGTCGAACCCAAGCTTGCATCGCCATCTAATTTGTCTACTAAGTAAAAATTACTCGAGTTTACAAAAAAAATTGACAAAAATTCTTTGGTGAGACTGTATAGCTAAACGTTTTTATTTATTGCTTTGAGCAGGGGCGCTGGTTGCGGTGTTAGTGAATCCACTGATGGGTAATATCAGCTTTTGAATCGTCAATTATTTACACACTCCGTGCCCTACTGAATGACTTCGAAGCATTTCAATTCTGTAAATGGCTCCCCCTTACTTCAGACTGTACAAGTTTTCACAATGGGAGAAATTAATTATGCCAAAAATAATCTCGAGAAATTCCGCTTTTTTGGTAAGATGACAATATTTTTAATACATTTACCAGTATATGTACATTCCGGTCTTACAAACTTTGTTGGTTATGGTTACGAGAACCTCTCTTATCCGTATGCGAGGAGTTCAAATACTCTGGGTGTGAATACTTGGTTACTAATTTACTATTGCATTTATATACATCGGATGCGTAGAAGTGACCAAGCATCGCTGACATCAGCAGTTAAATAATTTAAGCATCTGTTGAATTGTCATTTCATTTCATGTAGCTGGTTACACTCTCAAGTTATGCAGAAAATAATAAGGGGAGCCTGCATGGACTCGTACATAGAATTCCCCAAGAATATAATTTGAAAACACTTCTGGATTAAGTGATGGGCTTATACTCCCCTGACTTGCTATTGTCAATGATTGCTAAATTGTTCTCATATCACGTCCAACATTTATATGGGGTCCATTGCCGGAGATATCATATAGAAGTGCGGATATCTAAATGCCGTAAATCAGTACCGCAAATCCTTGTGCATCAAAGTAGTGCGGAGACTATTTGAAGCTCTTTCATGGTGAAAATTAGCGAGTGCCCAAAACAAAAATTGGTTTATTGTTACACGCTAAGACATAATAGGACAACACGTCCAACCACATGCATTCCTGTACCTCACACCTCTTAGAATTCTATAAGTCGTTTTTCTTGATAATTTAGCAATGCTACATCCGCAAGGTGCATCTTTTATCCGGAATGGAATATTGATCTGACCGCGCATTTTTGTCCTGTTAACACGAAATGCTAAGCTATTTCCGGTTACGAACGCACATGAACTAAACTTGCAAACCCAAGGTGACGTAAATTACTTGGGTTCTACATTGGGAGAAACACGGTAGTTGCTGATATTTATGCCGAAGTCTACTCTAATCACACAATTTCACATTTGCTTCCTCCCCTATACGTGTAAGCACTTCGCCTAAGAGCTTCTATTGTATGTTATCCCTAAGACAATTGGAGACATCCATTTAAGAAGAGTGCTGCGGCATTGATTGTTAAAAAAGGTACCATGTTCTTGTTACAAATCTTGTGAGCTTCCAGCTTGTTGCATCATCCCATCAGGAAAAATCTTAGCAATTTGTATTGTCCACACATTTCGATGCTTTCTATATCTGGTCTCGGGAATGCTGTACCTACAGGAATTATTATTGTGTATTATCTTTTTTTAATTTACTTTCATCTTTTGTTCCAACTTTTGACATTGCTAACAAACCTTGTGTCCGAAATATTGACCATCGTCACTCCCAATTGAAATGTGACAAATTCTGAGTATAAGTCGATCGGTGGTGCACGGGTTTATCCTTTTTAAATAGATCACTAGCCATCTCGTTCATTAACCCTCATCGTTTGACTCTGGATTATTATTTTTACTGGTCGCAACTCAAATTGCATTTTAGAGAATTCTTCACAACCTAATTAGCTGCAATCTAAAACCATGTTGATATTTTGCCCACCCTAAATGTATATATATTAGGTAGAGATGTAGAATTGTTTAAGAATATTTATATTTACTCTACTAAGAACCATAGTTTTTGAACCCCTTATCCACAACTTGAGTAGGCCCAAGTAAATCTAAACTTTAAATTGTCGTCACCACCTTTACCTATTTTAATTACAAAAAATAAAGTATTCCCGTGCAACTTCAAAATAATCTCCTTTCATGTGTCTTAAAATAAGCCCACTCCTGGAAAACTAAATTCTGTAATTTCATAGACATTATCGATAGGTACGCAATATTCTTGCTATACACCAAATTACCAGATCGTAGACTAGCCTGTTTATTAATCAGGATACTTGGGTACTGTCAACTTTATTTTCCCATTGGCAAAAAAATAATAAACACAGAATCGTTGTTTGTGAGTGGTGAGCTGGCGCAAGAATCCTGACCCCAACTGACTCAAATGTGGCTACGTTTACATGGATGGTATAAAAATATGTGCGATCTACGTCTGAAGGCGGACTTCTGATTTCCAGTGTTGTTATCTTTTTCTCAGCACGTATTGACTCGTAATCATTTTAGTTTTTCTAGTTATTATTTCAAATTTTATGTGGTACACGATTCTCGGACTTAGTAAGTTGCTATCAACCTCGCTGTCTAATAAGCGTAATATCTGGGCAAATGGTCATGAGTCATGGGAATACCTTTCTAAAGGAGTTCGCGAATAGTTGAAGCTGATGGTTACAATAATCGTATATGTAGATACGTTAGATTGCCATAGCCTTGAGAACAAAATTTTTTATTTTCTGAAGGTGATTTGACATATGCCGGTATTAAACAGACACAAAGTTCTTGGGGTAATTGTATTAAATCTATTTCTTATTACCAATTCATTTTCTAATAGATTACTATCTAATTCAGAAATGGAAGCTTTAATAATTGATATACATGTGCTTTAACTCTTAATACCTTTTTCACGTGCTTTAGGTTTTAATACCTTTATCATATTCAACACAATATTCAGTAGGATTGTAGATAATAGTTGTTCCTAAACATTAAAATGTCTTCTCATAGGTGTAATCAGATTTTTGTCTTTATTAAGTAGGCAGTTGTATATTGGCATGAGGTTCTATTTTTAAACGTTTGCTAAGAATAGTTGGAGTTAATAATAATTGAAGTCAAATACGATATCGTAGTGCTTCTCTGAGTATACATACACGCAATCAGTTATCTACCATTTAGAACCATACCTGGCCAAAAAATCCACATCACCAAGTTATCTTTAGGAAGCTTGAGATATTTCTAGATCTCTCTGTTCTTAGAAGAAAAAGGGGTATGGCTCATAATTCTATATTCTAGCAGCACTTTTAAATTCAAATTATTCCAGTGTGAATATATGACATTAGAAATATATATGTTTCCGAGACGCTAGACTCAATTATATTCCTCCCAACTTCTCCCATTTTAGTTTAAGCTTCCCTCATTTCTTGTCACGTGCACAGTATAATATCTAAAAATCAAAACGCGGTCAATAAACCCACCAAATCTCAACCATCCAGTAATGACAGACTTTGATCTACTCAATGGGACAGATGAATTTCCATATCCAGTATCAATAAATCGTACCGACTTTAAGAATTTCGACCAAAGTGAAATAGACGAATTTCTCTACAAAAACCATCGATTCACTTCAATTGACGTGTTAATTAAAGAACTCAGCCAACTCTCCAAAGATCTCAACCAAAATTTGCTTGACCTAGTTAACCATGATTATAATGATTTCATTGACTTGGGAAAGTCCATTAATGGTGGTTTAGATATAATAAATGATGTTTCAGGAGACCTTAAGAATTTCAGAGGTGAACTCTTGTCAACTTATAAAAAATTGGATACCTCCTATGATATAGTAGAACACGCATTAACTAAACGGCAGGAACTAGTTCAAATGAAGACTTATGCAAAACTTAGTTTATTATTAAATGACCAAATCACCAGCTTTGAAAACGCTTTGGTAAATGAGGACATTGACAAATTGAGAAGATTGAAAAGTTTAACGGGGTTATACTTGTCCATTTCAAATATTTTCACTTTCCTACAACAACCAGTTGCCTTTAATAAATCAGATTTACAATCCATACAAAAGTCACAAAATGATACTTCATACACTTCCACGGACGAAAGAAAGTCTGGAGAAAATCATCATTTAAAAATTCAAAATCCGGCCCTTCATTTACCAAATCCTTTACCCAATTCATATTCATCAACTTCACAGTCTTCAAGTTTGAACTCTCCTTCAACACAGATCCCATTTTCGCCTGAAAATCAATTCATTAAAAACTATCTTAAATTTAAAATCTCCTCCATAAAATACGAATTCAAGACTTATTTGGATCATCTCTTAATTTCAGTATTTTCAAGTCCAAAGGATGAGAGATATTCGGATTCCATTTTGGAATTGCTCAATTTGTATAAGATAATAGGCCACGAGAAAGATTTCTTGGAAATTGTTAAAAACAACAAAAGGTAAGTGGGATGCTTTTAAGAGTGAATATGAAATCTGTAACAATAGATCGAATAATAGAATGTGAGAGCAATGGCAAAACATATATGCGATGCTGCCGTTTCTCAACCAAATCACTCATTGCTACGACTTGTTCAAGTGGTTTCAAGTGTCGTTGTGTGTATAAGATTCATTGGATATAAAATTTTATCACTCATATCAACTTCAAATTTAGTGGTTCTTCATTCTACATACAGCATAATACTGATTTTGGTAGAATGGGGCTGGCAGGTGGCTCGACTATCACTTAAATTATCTTTGTCAGAGAATACGTAAATGCTTGAATACCATTGCAACAACATTACCATGCTCAAGAAGTGGCTAAATATACAAGGTTTCAAAAACGAAATCACTACTATGTACCGTCTACACAAATCTATTATTACGGTATATTCACCATTTCAAACAACGATTCCACCTCTCGACTTGATAAATATACAAATTTGAATCAAGTGAGATATTGAAACATCCTTTGAACTAAATTCATAATATTGATTTGATTAAAAACGCATTTAGTAAATATTAACATAGCACACATGATGAATCTGTGTTTTCTGTGGCGGCTCTATTACTCTCTACACTAGTCTCATTTTTATGGGTGCAAAATTTCATCTCTGGCTATCAAATTCGCTACCAAAAATTATAAATTGAACGAATAGTAGGGGATACATACGTATTTACTGCTATAGAGACTATAACCCCACTCATTCCTCCCAAAGTTCTCTATGCTTACTGAATCTAGTATGTAAATTACACGTATAAATAGTACTCTGACCTTCACCCTGCGTAACTTTCAGCACCAACCACACGACTCCAAATTGCACACAAATAATCAGAAAAAAGTGTTTGAAAAATTTCGATTACATCAACTAAACATAGTACCATTATACATAACAACATACACAAAATGGTTTTAGGAGACTTATTTATCGGAAGACTTGAATGGGAAAATACTGATAAAAATTCCTTACCAAAAGATATCCCCGAAGTTAACGAGGTCGGAGCAACATCAGCTCCATTATTATCAGCATCATACATAATTGGAGACAAATGTAAACCATTCAACGATGATTTCATGATGTGTAAGAGTGAAAATAACGGAGGAACTTTGGAATGTTTGAAGGAAGGGAGAAGAGTCACTAGATGTGCCATATCTGTGTTGAAAGACATCAACAAGTACTGTTTTGATGAGTTCAAATTACATTATGATTGTTTGGAACAAGAAAACCATAGAACCGGACATTGTAGAAGTTCTGAATCTGTTTTGAATAAGTGTTTGTTTCAAAACTTACAGTTCGAGAAGAAGGTTCCAGGTGTTGAGAAGCAAATTCATTTGAATCAAAGTCCGATTTACCAGGGTACTTCAAAGGATAAGAAAGTTACAGCAGAGTTTTTAAAGGCTAGAGAAGCTAAAGAATAAGTTCTTTAGCACTTAGAATAATTGGTGCTCTTGCTCCATGTGAAGTTACATGCCCAACTCATAATGTTTCTTTCTACGGGCCTCTCCAACGGGTTCTGGTTTACCTCATTTTAAAGCTCTCGTTCAACATACACTCACAACGAGAGATTTCGTGGTCTCATTTAGGAATTGTGAAAGGAACTAGAATTTTTTGATATCGGTAGCTCCAAACGTTCTTGTAACATTATTTAGAGGACTTTCGAAAAAGAGTTCTCGTTGTCTATTTCAGTTCTTTAATGGACCAATCACTTTTTCATCTAGAGAACCACGTCACCTTGGAAAAATTCGTTGAAATTGCATAGAACTTTGCAGAGCATTCGATAGAACTCACACCATTCTTTCACATAAAAACAATATTAAATAAATCAACAACACGAACTAGAATTGAAGAACTTAAAATGCACTGTGATCTCCAAGCACAGGCGTGAAGGAATCTTCTCTAGTGACATGCACAGTTACATTCTGGTTCACTATACATCTCACACCAATCACTTCCCAGCATTTCATTTCATGATAGTCATAATGAATGATATCTTTTATTGAACATTTAGTATTCAACAATATAAGTTTTCATAATTAGTTTCTGTTTCGTTGGCTTAGGTCATTGTCAAGAAGGGTAGAACTCATTTGCTATTTTATATATTTATTCAAATTATAAATAAAGTTTCCTAGAATCTTGTAGTCGGATATTGAGCATGAGGACTTCGTAACGTCGCTAGAATTAGTGAACATCTAAACTTATAATTAGCCACTATATAATGATGTTAGAAGTTGGTGGGGTACTAACATATTGTTGATTCAATCAATTAAGGTGGAAATCACTAGTGTTTTAATGTTACAAAGCTTGAAAAAAAATTCCAAAAAAAGAAGCCCAATGCGGGGGTCGAACCCGCAACCTTTTGATATCCTTTATAAGAGTCAAACGCTCTACCGATTGAGCTAACCAGGCGTTTCTTGTGTTGCTTAAGTATCTAAAATTATATATAATATTTTCCTATAAAGATCCATTCTGCACCTTACCATCCCTTTATTCAGTTTACTAAAAATTCTTATCTTCAACTCAACCAACCCAACTATTACATTATACTTGTTTTGGTTCAACTTAAAGAGAAAATGTCCACAATCTTTCGATATAGATAAGCGACCTCGACTACTTACAACATTCTGCTTTCGCTTTTTCTATGTTTTCGATGGCCAAAAATAGATTCTTCGACTGACTACCAAAATGCGAAGCCACCCCACTGCTCTAATCTCAGATGCATGCAGTTAGTTCATGATGCTGTGCTGATGATATTCAAAAAAATATGCGCAAACCCGGAATCGAACCGGGGGCCCAACGATGGCAACGTTGGATTTTACCACTAAACCATTTGCGCTTCTTGTTATAAAAGTACACATTTGCACCGACCCACTGTTCCCTTGATCATACACATTTACACTTGGAGAGGCTACATGGAAGTGTGGGAAAGTCTGGTGTGTACCAAAATCAATTTGTGTGGTGGTTAATTCCAACCAATTCCTATTATATAACTCTAACACAGTATTTATGAAAATTGGAATTTAATAAAGTGTACCCTATTGCTGTAGGTTATAAACGTAGAGTTGCAGCTCTCTCAACTAAGACTCCCCAATTTCAAACTAATAAAACAGAGATCTCCTATCATTTCAATAATAGACTTGTAGCTATTTACTATTTAGAGTTTTCAATTGCATAATAATTTATAGAGATAGAATGTTGAGAAGAATGATTATAATGGCTACATTTCCTACTGATTCATAATCTTTATCTATGTAGAATAAAAGGAAATGAGATTTTTGCCTCAGGATCATGTGGGATATCTTTTCTATTAACGTAAGACGAATAACATACAGGCATACCTAATATTTTGCTTTGCACGCTTTCGTATAATTGATTAGATAGAATCCCCCCTCCTTAACCTTGTCACGAGTATGATTTCTACATCAATATTAGAAAGAGGAAAAGATCACGGCCACGTTAGAAGAGTGAATACTGAGCGGAGCGAAGTATTCAATATTGGATTTATAGTGATATAAGTGAGATTAGTGAGATTAGTGAGATTAGTGAAATTAGTGAAATTTAGTGGGTTGTCCTGGTCTCATTCAATGATAAACTCTATTTACTTCACCTTGGTACAAGATACTTTTAGAATGTGGTTGTGAAATCCACCACTTTAAAGAAGTTATGCTTTTTAGTCAACTGTTCCGTATATTAAGTTATGATGGGGCCAGTCTCTTTGAGAGGTCATTGTACTATATTCCCATACTCAAGAAAACTTAAGACCCTCTCAGGGGTTATAGTGAGAAAGGTCCCTATATAATATGAGTAAAGCGGCCAAAAGTAATTGATCATGAAATGTATTGATCTATTGATGATTCTAGATGTTGCAACCCAATTTATTCTTCTGGTTAGTGGCTGTCTCTCTATACTTCAAATAAACTATAATCACGACTTTCAGTAAAAACCCTCCATAACATGTTGGTATTAGGTCGTGTCTTTTTCAAAAGACGTTTGATCAAGTTGGTGGTGTTTTGTTGCTTAAAGCAACGAGGCTCCTCTTTGTGCCTGGACAGTTGGTAATAATAATTACTGATTGTTGAATCTAGTTATGTGCGTTGCCTGAAAGCAATACTCTCAAAGTAGCAAGATTTGCAGCAACACCAGTTTTATTTTTTCGTAAAAATATTAAATTTTGCACCCATTGTATTCACGGGTCCTCGCTAAAACAAATAATATGCATTAATTAAGAATCGATTTAGCTTTTAGATATAAGAACTTGAGCAAGATCTAATTATGTTATATAATAGTTAATAAAATACGTTTATAGTCGTCTAAATTCAACAATTTGGTAAATAAAGGCATATTAATTGTAAAAAGTATAAAGGAAATAGAGAGCTGGTGCTCTAGAAATTCATGTCATTAAACTAATGAACACTGAAATAATATTACAAATGATTGCCTTTTTGTAAATGTCAAAGAAACTGGCACTGATTTGAAGTTCTTTTCATTGCTCTATCATTAGAGCTACTCAAAACTATCTCGCATGATATCATTAGAATAATGGCTCTATCGAGAATCATCTAATCAACAATGTAAATTCTTCCTTCGTACGGAGTTAAGATTTCTTCCACCAACACATCATCACTTACATTGGAACTAATCAACTTAAAATCACCTTCAACTAATTTTTCAAACTTCATATCATCATTTGACATGTTGAGAACAACATAAGCTTGAGGCTTACTGTCTTCGTTCTGGGAGTACTTAATGAAAGTAAATAAATTAGGATGTTCCATGTCTAAGATCTTGAAAGATCCGTAAATGAATAAATCCTTGTATTCCTTTCTGAGTTTCAATGACTTCCTCCAGAAGTTGAGAACAGAATTAGGGTCACTCAATTGAGAAGCTATATTGGTGGTCTTGTAATCGTCGTTAACCTTAGTCCATGGCTTAACAGTAGAAAATCCGGCATTCACTGAATCGTCCCATTGGACAGGAGAACGTGCATGGTCTCTTGCAGTTCTAGCAATGTTTTCGAAAAGTACCTTTTCCTTTTCTTCGTAGTCAGCTTCACCAGCATGGATCTGTTTGAACTCTTCGTAATAGTTGATAGTCAAGATATCTTTGTATTCGTCAATTGACCAACTTGGCGGTAAGTTTTGCATGGCAATTTCCTGACCTTGATAGATGAACAAAGTTCCGGTCAAAGAAGTTTGAAGCATTGATAACAACTTGGCAGATTTATAGAGATGCTTAGCAGATCCAAATCTTGTCACAGATCTAGGCATATCATGGTTCTCAATAAAGACAGTAGACCATGCATCAGTTCCTTCAATAAATTCACATTCAGTTTCGACGGCCTTTTTGAACTCACTTAAAGTCCACCCACCGTATCTGAATCTATCGTGTTTGATAGTACCAATATCGACTACATCAAACATGAAGATCATGTTCATTTCTCCAGAGCTTGCACTAACATATTCAAGAGCAGCTTCTCTAGAGCATGTAGCGACCTCTCCGACAGTCATGACATCGTATTTAGAAGTAACCTTGCTAAACATTTCCTTGTGGAATTCGTGAATTCTTGGACCGTTTTGAGAAAATTTACCAGGTTGTTGGAATGGTTGGTCTGCCAACAAAATTGGAGCATCCAAGAATCTTGTGTCCTTGGAGTATAAGGCAGCCGTGTCAATTCTGAAACCATCGACACCCAAATCAAACCAGAATTTCAAAGCTTCATCGTAAATTGCATTTCTTGTGACTTCGTTTTCCCAGTTCAAATCTGGTTGACTTTCGGCAAACAAATGCAAGTAGTATTCTTGGGTTTCTTCGTCCCAAGTCCAAGCAGAACCAGAAAAGTGAGATCCCCAGTTGTTTGGAGGCTGTCTGTTTCCGTTAGCATCGTACTTTGCTGGTTTCCACGTGTACCAGTCACGCTTTGGGTTAGTTTTTGAAGATTTCGATTCCAAAAACCATTTATGTTTAGACGAAGTGTGGTTGATAACCAAATCCAAGATCAACTTCATTCCTCTGGAATGGGCACCTTCAATCAAGTTAGTCATATCCTTCATATCCCCATAAGCAGGGTAAACATTTTGGTAATCAGAAATGTCGTATCCCATATCATCTTGTGGAGAGTCGTACATAGGACTGATCCAGATGACGTCCACTCCTAAGCTTTTGAGATAGTCCAAGGTTGAAATAACACCTGGAATGTCACCAAGTCCATCACCGTTGGAATCCTTATAAGATGCTGGCCAGATTTGGTAGACTGTGGCATCTTTCCACCATGTGTAAGTAATTGTCATTATGTATACGTCTATAAAAGAGAAGAAACTGTAAGATATTCAAATATGAATAAGAGTCAGATATGTTCTAGATGATTTTTTGGTAGTAGCTCTAATAGTTCTAGTAGGTTTAGGAGATTTCACTAGATTCTATTGATATTGTAACTAGCGGTATTCTATGTCAGGTTTATCTAAAGAAATTGAATTTGGACTTTGGCTAGGGTTCTTCACATTTTATATCGCGATCGATTCCCCAGCTTTCTAGAAATACAAAAAACTTCCCGAGAATCGTAATATGTTCTTCGCTTACGCCTTGGACAGGCTCGCTGGGAATCCCGTAAAATTAATTAAACTGATGTTGATGAAATTCCGAGATCCCCACTAATTGGCTAAGAAGGTTAAAATTGATGAACCAAACATTTCTTTTTTTGTTCCATATGGCTGATTTCGGATTTTGTGTACCGGTCGGAAATATGATGGCCATTGTGGTGGCCATGGTGGTGGTCAAGGTGGTGGTCAATGTGGTGGTCAAGGAGGTTCCAACGGAATCTCCAATTAAATAATTATCGCTCCGTTAGTTTCCCCACCTTATTCAAGGCAGTGTTCGTGGCTCCGTACTCGCTTTTGTTTTCCCTATTGTTCTGCCATAATTCTTAGGTCGGAGTTCGATAGTCAACGGCTTTGATTTCCCCACCGCCGACGCTGCATAGGCGCGTGGATTTACAAATGGCCACGCAGGGAAAAACGGTCGAGCCATTAAGGCTTGGTCCTATTGATTAAAGGGCTTTGTACACTATCTGAAGACGGTTTGAATTTTTTGACTGTGGGCCGTTGTTTTAAGATGTAGAATGTCTCTTAGTAAACTTCATTCGAGAAGAGCGGGGGACTTAGAATTCTTTTTCACAGGGCTGCTATTCAAGAGTTATGTAGCGAGAAATGAAATTAGTCAAGAAATAGTTACGGATTTTGATCCCGGTCGGCGACGTTTCCAATATGATCAAGATTATCATAGATTCGATGAAATCCTACAAGATTTACAGAAATCCTACAAACTACTGTTATAAAATAATCTGATTTCTATACAAGAGAGAAGTACTATTGAACAGAATCAAAATCAACTCAAAACTAGATTGTCCCGAGAGTAAAGAATTAATACTGACACATTGTCAAGAAAATTGAGTAAAATTCAACATTGAGATATTTAATTGGTGCCGTTATCGCAATAGCGACTATGAAATGCAGGGTTTCTGAGGTTAACGTTATTGTAACGTCATAGTAACTTAAAATAGTATTTGTCTATATACAGGACCATTTCGTGTTTATCACATTATAACGGAATTTATTGATTTTCGAAGGTGACCACGTTAGAACGTATCTTCCTAATATATAATGCTCCGGAAATCATGGAATTTTCGCCGGTATCGAACCTTTTAGAAACGAATTGGGAGATTTTATCCGTGTGAGAGTTCAGTTCGTTCTTTTGCTCGCTTACGCTCAAGAACACTGTACCAACCGGTTTTAGTGAGTTCAAAACCAAATGGAGAAGGTTAGTATTCTGAAAAACCTTCGAACCATTTCCGTATTGGTTGGCATATCTCCTTCATTCGAAAATGTTATGAATCGGGTTGAATAGAGTACTAGTAGAGAAAACTGACAGGACCGACGGAGCTGAAATAACTGAACTTGAATTCATTTAAAATGGTCTTTTGAGCTCAATTCGACTAACCCTGTGAACTGATATTTTACTACGGCGGTTATGATCTTTTCCTGAACTGATATATTGAACTTACAATTTGAGTTACATCCCTCCACAGACAAAACATTTCCGAGTGACTGGCGGTCTCACGATATCCCAATAGATAATATTTAGCACATCTTTGAGTTAAATATATATAAACTTCTATTGATTGGTTGATAAGAGAAGAATTGCATAGATTTGAAATTGAAACTAAACATCAGTACCGCAACATACAGAATGACAGTATATAATATATTCATCAATATATTCTTCAAATAACAGGATATATAATTATTTTTGAGAATGAATAAGTTATAAAGACATAGCTATAGAGACATACTTGTGTTTCAGGGTATTTAAAAAGGCTTCAATGTGGCTTCAAAAATGACAGTAAATGGTTGCAAAAAGTGTGAGATTTTCTAAACTATCGCCTTTGGCAAACACAGTACTCAATATTTTATGACCTTTAATTATAAGTACCCTGCTATCTATTGCCCAAAATTGGCTTAGTGCCGCCTGTCTCTTTACCCAACTCACTCCTTAAACCAACGATTTCTATAGCATTTGACAATTAAGAGTACCTACCTCTCTTTAAAAGATGTAGTCTTTCTCTAACTTAATCAAACAAGTCACAGTATAATATTATGCCATATCCTCTTCTAATTTTTGAGCTCTACTAGATTTAGTGAAGCTGGTTGATTATAGATCTAGATATTTCTCAAGTTCTTAAGTGTAGAATATCTTTTTTTCTCATATATTATCCAAAAATCGTAAAATTAAGAAATCATGACGTCACAATAAACTCTAAATTAGAGACAGCCAGTGTTGTTCGAGCCCCTAAATATAACCATTCGTTGGTTGATACTGTCCTCTCGGATAGAGTCTACGGAACACAATTGAGTCTAACTTAATTGGCTCTACGGATTGAGAATTTTCGGAAGCGCACTCGCTCCGACGCACGTCCGCTCCAAACCATCGAGGGTTCAATGTAGGTTACATAAATTATGTTAAACGACAGGCAAACGATACAAGACGTTTCAGCACATAAAATCCTTGTTACGGACTTATAGGCTGAGTTGAATAACACATTATCAGTATTCAAATTAGGAGTGGCCAACTACGCCTCGAAGAATGCTAAAATTAAAGAGAATTGTGAACAGTTAACCTCCACTAACACTCACCAATTCCACAGACCGACTGGAAATAGTTCTATCAGGGTTTACAGATTCGACCCTTCTCCACGATAACCCTCATCATCATAGAAGATTTCTTATCGTAGTCGTTAATTTCAAGTATGATTTTATGATTTTTTTCGAATACATTTAATCTCGTATAACCTATACGACCGCGAAAATTATACGACACATAAACAAGTCTAAACGACGGAACGCGTATCAAATTTTTCAATATAAAAACGAAATTTTCCAGATCATTGATATATTTCTCTCGGCAGCTTCAACATACATACATATAGATTCAACTCATGTCGGAACAAATCAAACTTAACGATAAGAACTTTGAAAGAGATTCTCAGTTCACCAAAGCATTACATGGTGATTCATACAAGAAGACCGGATTATCGGCCTTGATGGCCAAATCCAAGGACGCCACCAACGTTGCCACTGAAGGATACTTCAAGCACTGGGACGGTAAAGTCGATAAAGAAGACGAGGACAAGAGATTACACGACTATTCTTTATTAACCCAACACTACTACAACTTGGTTACCGACTTCTACGAATACGGTTGGGGTTCTTCTTTCCATTTCTCCCGTTACTACAAAGGTGAAGCTTTTAGACAAGCCACTGCTAGACACGAACATTACTTAGCACACAAAATGAACTTGCACGAAAACATGAAGGTTTTGGATGTTGGTTGTGGTGTCGGTGGTCCAGGTAGAGAGATCACCAGATTCACTGGTTGTGAAATCGTAGGGTTAAACAACAACGATTACCAAATCGAAAGAGCTAACCATTACGCCAAGAAGTACAAGTTAGATGACAAATTATCTTACGTCAAGGGTGATTTCATGCAAATGGACTTTGCTCCTGAAAGTTTCGATGCTGTCTATGCCATCGAAGCCACTGTCCATGCTCCAGTTTTGGAAGGTGTCTACTCTGAAATCTACAAGGTCTTGAAGCCTGGTGGAACTTTCGGTGTTTACGAATGGGTCATGACCGATGCATACGATGAAACCAACGAAGAACACCGTAAAATCGCATACGGTATCGAAGTTGGTGACGGTATTCCAAAGATGTACAAGAGAGAAGTTGCTGAAAAGGCTTTGCAAAACGTTGGTTTCACCATTGAATACGAAAAGGATTTGGCTGACTTAGATGATGAAATTCCATGGTACTACCCTCTTTCTGGTGATTTTAAATACTGTCAAACCTTTGGTGACTACTACACCTTTTTCAGAACTTCTAAATTAGGAAGAATTATCACCACCGAAGCTGTTGGCTTGATGGAAAAGCTTGGAGTCGCCCCGAAGGGATCCAAGAAGGTTACCTTTGCTTTGGAAGATGCTGCTGTCAACTTGGTTGAAGGTGGACGTAAGAAGTTGTTCACCCCAATGATGTTGTATATTGTTAGAAAGCCTTTGAATGACAAAAAGTGAGTAACCTGAGGGTCTAGACCAAGAATACGTCTACTCATATTGTCCACTCATACTATTGTCCAGATGTATCACAATACTGATAACTTCCAGTCTACGGGTAGACCAGTCTGGAATAACTAATTTTAATGGATACTGCATTTAATCAACTAGCATAGTAATAAATATTCGTACTAAACAGATTGAAGCAGTATATCTAGAGGTTCTAGGGGTTCTAGAGGTTCATAGTTCCGGAACCGTCCGATCAATTGACATAATGCACTAAATTATCAATTACCCGGACATAAACATGCATTAGACCATCCACCTAATTGTTACTGCTAAGCCTTAGACATAGCCATAAACGTGTCTGCTCATAGCGAGGTACATTATGCTGTTGTCTGCAATATTAATCCTTGGCTAACAAATAGTCACGGAGCCTACACATCGTAAATGAAAGCACTTCAAATCTCACTACTAAGGGAACATCACTCCCTAGCAACTTAGTCCTCACTAAGTAATTAATTCTAACTAAGGACCTAATCCTCGCTAGAGACCTAATCTTCCCTAGTACATTACTGCGGCTCATAGAACTTCTCACTAAATTTGCTTCCTCCCCTGGCGATGATCTCACAATAGTGGGGTGAAGTCACTCCCTCATTTCATCTGACATAATCAATCTCAAAGCAATCTTAACCACAATATAAATATCGAAATTCCCACCAATTCGAAACGCCAGAACTAAACCGGATCCTCTAACCAACCTCAATATGCTCACAAACCCAAACCTCGAGGGTTATAATATTGTCCGCGCGATGTGGTTAAAATACTACAATCCCCAGAAGGGCAACTTCATCGCACCTAAGAAATGCAATGGCTGCTACGACGACGAGAAGTTTGTTATCTGGGCCGTTGCGGTTGCTGCTCAGGCAGTGGTGGACGGTGCTCGTATATACAAGGAACTCGACCCGTTAGTGAACGATGCCATCAATATATTTCAGAAGTACAAGAATAACCATTTGAAGGGCTACTCTGCCGCCGAGAACAGCGGAAACGATAAAGATATTTACTACGATGATGATGCCCAAGTTGCCAGTGCCATGATTACTGCCTACGAGGCCACTGGCAGAAAAATATTTCTCGACCAGGGCCGTGAACTCGTCCGCTTTTTGATGGGTGGATGGAATGACATGCCTAACGCAAAGACCAAGGGAGGCATGAAATGGCATATCTCCAAGCCATACTTGAACTCGTGTACTACCGGAGAGGTCGCAAAGGCGTGTTTGCAAATCTCCAAGTTTATTCCATCAGAAGCCAAATATTATGTAGATTTTGCAGCCAAATGTATTGATTGGCAGATTGAGGTTTTGCAAGATCCTTCAGATAAATTAATCAAGGACGGGGTGGGATATGATTCTACTAGTATTGACGACACGAAATGGTCGTACAATACCGGAACTACATTGTCAGCCGCAGCCCATTTATACTTTATCACCAAAGACCAAAAATGGAAGAAAATCGCAGATGATTTGGCTGCTGCTGGAATCAACAGAGGTGTTTTCTTCTATGATAGAGACTATCCCGACGAATTGAGATATTGGAGAGATCCTTCGTACTTTGTGCAGTTGTTGATTGAAGGATTGGCTGATTACCTCTTGTACGTTGGCCATGATGCCCCAGAAGGGTTACCTGAAAAAATCGAGGAAGAAGTAAGAAGACATTTGATAATGTTTTATGAGTATATGAGAGACCCGCACGACGGTTTATACTTGCAAAGTTTCGAGCCTCATAATACTTACAAGGAGGTGTATGAAAAAAAGTACAAGGACCAATTTGGTGGAAAGAAGGGCTGGGGAATAAAGGGTGAAGACAAGCAAGATGAAGAAATCATGAAGTGCTTGATGGGTTGTGGAGCAGCAGCACGGATCTTTTTCCAGGGTGCAAGAGTGGTTCCACAAATCTAGAAGGTTAGTCATGATATGGGGAAAAGAGAATAGAAGAGTGGCTCGAGCGATATATAGTCTTTAGTGTTGGAGATTTGGAGCTCAATGTTTGTTGGAGACTTGGGGCTCAATTTTTTAGTATTGAAATAATTCACAGTCTATTCGGTTGCAATATTCTCCGACGTTCTCAGGTCAATATCTTATTACGAGTAGTTAGCTTCAACACTTGGTTACTATCTAATTCTACAACCGTTATTATTGTTACTATTATAAAGTCTATTCTTTTATTTATAAATACTATGCCTAGTGATACTTTAAGATAATAGTATCATATGCGAGCCACGTCAATCCTTGCAGAGCGATGATTTTAGATTAACGTAACGTGGATGAGTTAGAATAAAACAAGACCGAGCGGTACACGGCCAGGTGAAATAATGCCATGAAGATTCCTCAGCTATTCTCTTCGAGTCTCATGAGAATGTTACTCACTCAGAGTTGTCCTGAGCTGTTCGCTAAAAGTTATTGGGTAATCTTAGAGTTAGGGGTAATGTTCCGTGCTTAAATCTTCAATTTAGGAACACTAAATGCTGGCGTAGTAGGTAAGGAAAATTGTGGTCTTTCAATCACAATAAGCTCATTGTCACCAAATGTACCTACCTTCATAATCGGTCTGTACTTTGTCGAGATCCAGAATGGTTTCTTGGAATCGTTGGTATCAGTTTCATCGTCTTGGATTTGTTGTCTTAATCTGTCGACTTGAGCTTGTTGATCTAAGGAGTCGACGTTTTCAAGCAAATCATCGGATTCTTCGATTATAGTCAAACCATCTCTGTTTCTCTTCTTGGAGGTTTGGACATTCTTGTAGGTCTTGGTTATTGGAATATTCATCGACATGTCGAAAAATGCTACCCAAGTAGATCCAAAGATCCATACCTTGTCATTTCTGATGAACATTCCTTGAGGTTTGTCTTCTAAGGTCAAAAACTGTTGAGGCAAGAATTCACTATTTCTCTTTGACCAAGGAGTCAACAAGTTATTTTCTTCATTCACAAAGAATTCGTAGAGTTTGTTTTCTTCGGTTATTATGATTAGTTTATTGTTGGATGAAAATTGCATGAGGTGGGGGTACGTGGATAATTTTGTCAAGGTCTTTTTGTCTGACATATTTTCGGATGCAGTATTTTTGTCTGACATATTTTCAGACAATGCGTATACTTCGATGCACCCGTTGAATCTGGAGAGAACCAACTTCGATTCGTCTGGAGATATTATTAAATTATTGACACTGTTGGAGTAGGATAATTCGTGTGCCTTTGTCTCAGTTTCAACCAACTCAATTTCATCGTCAAGAGTGATGGTTTTCTGGGAGATGTCGATATCGAACTTGTAAATCTCTTCGTCCGGAGTCAAAACCAATAATTTGTTGTTTGAGTATAACTTGACAATCTTTGCGCCTTCAATGAGGCCATCGAAATTGTCGTCTCTGAATTTAGACACCTTAAATTTGTGAGTTTCCAAGTCTTCAATCAACTGGAACACTCTGACAGAAGTCAATCTTGAAACAACAAGCAACGATGCATCATCATTAATATCCACACTGGTGATGTTTTCTTCCTCTGCTAAGTTGAGTTTGGCAACTAGTTTATGTTTTCCAACAATAACCTTCCATATCTTTACAATCTGATCTTGGAACATAACCGCCAACTTCTTTTCTTCATTGAGCACGACATTCGATCTCTGCTGATTTATAAACAACTTCTTGTATTTTCCATCATGAAATTGCTGGATGGATTGTATGACAATCGATCTTTCAACACCTCCACTGACCAAGAAATTTATTCCTTTGCTCTCGAAAATCGAAATCGATCTGATATCGTTGGAATGCAATAATCTGTTAAAGTTATGGATCCATTTGTAAGAGTTCTTGGTGGTCAACAAATTGAATTGGTGAATCTTACGGTCAACCCCACCAGTGAAGACCTTTTCTTCATTGATGTCTGCAGACAAACATAAAACATCAGCGTCGTGGACTTTGAAACTTTGCAACAAACTGAAATTGTCCAAGTCCCAGAACTTGATCGATCCGGTGGAGTCTCCACTGACGATTTGTCTCTTTTCTGCTAAAATGATGATCGACCAGACTAAGGTACTTTCGGTCTTGGATTTGTCGACTCTCATGGTAGAGCTTAATCTACCCTTTGTTTCTCCAGCAGTAGACCATGATCTGATTCTACCGTCGGCACATCCACCAACGACCAACTCGTTTTTGAACCATTGAATACTCAAGACTCTCGAGTCTTGTCTCTGACAAATTATATCATGTTCCAAGGAACCAATGCCGCCTGAAATGTCAATTATAACCACCGAACCGTCATCACACCCTACCGATAATCTATTGTTATCTTTGCTTGTATCTATGGACCAGATAATCCCGGCGTTACAGTCATAGTTTGTGAGTGGTTTTAAAGTCTTTAAATCCCATTCAGTAATATATGTGGATCCTCCAATAGAGAAAAGACGAGGAGTTTCGTTTTCTTGTGTTGACCAACACAACCCTTCTATGGATCTCCCATTAGACCCTGGTAATGTTAATTCGTGGGTCCAGTTATATCTTGGGTTCCAGATTTCAATGTCTCCATTGCTTCTTCCAACAGCTAATCTTAAATCACCAGGGATAGGTGCGATTGCGGATGATTTATTTGAAAACTTAGTGGCTGTGATTGTGTGTGGAGTATAATCCACGAATCTACAACGATGAATATCCATGGTACTTGGTGTATTGAGTGTATGAAGAGCTCATCTCAAAAGTTTTTGAAAAGTTGATGGAATAAAAATCGCGTGAAAAGTGTCACGTGAAAAATGGCTGCTAAAAATTAAGAATTATTACACTCATATTTACTAATATATAGTCTGTTCTTCTTATACAATGAATATGAGCATATAGTGAGGTTGTAGCTGATTATAAATAGGCGTGATTTATAAGTACAGCTGAGCAGACTAGATTTTGATCAAAAATGGACCAAGTGTTGGAGAAGTCAAGCTCCACAAGGTTAGACTAAATAAAGAACGGGTTATTTCAGAAAAGTTATACAAGAAGTTAAATACATAAATGTTTGTAACGAATCAGTAAGTCAAAGAAATATGTCGTGGTATATTATGGTGAAAAAAGTACTAACGAGAAACGTGGTGGTAGGAGGGTAATCCTAGCCATTAGAAGTATCCGAGTTTGAAGCTTCAAGAGGCTTCAATACTTATAATACATAATTTTCATTACTGACGACACCCGAGAATTCTTGAAAGTTAGCTATATGGCTTGCGGTATTCCTAGCGGATTTAAACTTTTACGTGGACGATCTTTTTAATTAAGTGAAAAATAAGCTGTTATGCTTGAAAACCACTTGAATCCTCGGTGCACGGGCATATGATCAGGAGATTAGTGGGGTGCTTTACAGCTACAACAGCAGAGAACGAGAGTCGTAAGTTTCTTAAATAGAGACGCTCTAGACTAAAATACAGATATATCCGATCGAGATAATTTTTGTTCAACATTCTGTATATCTCCATTGCTTTGTGCAATATCTTACCAAGTCTTGCCAGATTATTGGCTGTTCCACACTACAACAATTCATCTGTGGATCGGAATGCCAGTCAGTATATGGGTCGGTATCTCATTGTCAGTTATCTAAAATCGCCTATCTAATCTCAGAATATCTCAATCACTATTGTCAGTAAACTGTGGAACTGTTCACATCAACTTTACTCATAAATTCATTCAAACGAATCCAACAAATGAATTAACAAAACTAAGCAATCTTATAAACCATTTGTTTTCATCAGTATTTATAATCATATTAATGACCAACTCCTTCTTATTCTTCTTACCATTGGTGCTTGGTTGTTTTACCATGGTTCTTTGGACAACAACATTCTTCTTGACCAACCAAATAAGGAATAATATTGCCAACAAACTGACGGAGAAGTTCTTCAAGAATTTAACGGCGTTGCCTCCAATTATACGCAAAATGTGGAGCACCCTGCGTTTGATAATAACATCAAGTTCTTCAGCTTCTTCAACTTCCGGAGTATGTGATGGATGAGACGAACGTCTGCCATTAACAAATTCTCGCGTAAGTCTATTGATTATAAGATTAATCTCTCCTTGCCATGCTTTGAAATCTTCTTGTGCCGAGACGGCAGCATTGGGCATATTCATGACCGTATTTGCTTTTCCTCTCGTATAGTGTTGTTGTTGATGTTGTGGCTGGTTAGGTTTCGACTCCATTATGGGTAAAGAATACAAAGATACAGCATCATTAGGTCCCAACTGCAGTCCCTGACCTTGGCCTTGACCTTGTATTTGCTGATTTACATACTCATTTATCGACAACATTGTGTTTCTTCTCGAATGAGAGTAGATCTTCTGAAGGTTGTTCCGATACTGTTGATTCGGAACAATACTTGGAGTGGAATATCTATCAGACTGTGCCTGACTAAATGACGGAGAATGACTAGGTAGTGGAATATGGTTCTCGACCTCGTCGTCCGAATTGAATTGGAGATCTTTGATTTGATCCCATAAATATTCCAATTCACTCAACAACTCTCGAGCCTCTAAAGTTCCACTAGCATATATTTTCATGGTCTCAATAAGGTATGAGATATACCGACGTTTCGCTTCGGTCTTAGATATTCCTTCTTCTCGCTTCCATGCGTCCCATTTCTTCTTAGCCCCTTCGTCTTCTAGAGTGAATCCGACTGGCCGAGGCATTATACCGTCGACATTTCCTTCTGTGGCTTGTTTGTACAATCCGTACAAGCGAATTCGATTCTCGGCAGGAGGTCTTGGTAGCGATCCATAGTTCGAGCGTGACGATAATGCCCGGATGGTACTGATAGCTTTGATGAATACACGATCTGTGGTTAGTATTAGCGAGGAGGCAAGCCCGAGGATATGCGATACAGACGATTTGTGGAAACAGCAATCCAGCAGATCTGCTAGTCATATCATGACGACTTCACAATATCACAAGTGGGTATATTGTTGAGACATTTTGCTTCATAATGTGAACTCGAGCGGCTTCTGAAGCGGCTCCTAGAGTCCACATCAATGAGACCCATAATTGCTCAAACAACAATGTTTAAAACCTGACTTACCAATGGAATCAGACATATTGATGATGTCCTATATTTGTATGTGTACTATTCTTTAGAATGTGTTGGTGAAGGATTATGGATGACAATCGGAAGAATGATGGAGCAAGTTAGGGATGTTGTTAGTTGTTCCGATCTGCATTCAGTGGGGTTGAGTGCACGTGATAATAACAGAGAATATTTGAGGACCAGAATTTACATAAATAATGGCCACCCAGTAGAATGGATAAAAATAGCCCAGTGGTGAGCATAAAGGCGATGATTCTAGTTGTCATAAATGCGATGATTCCAGTTGTATTTACTCATGTCCTATGAAGGTGTTGGTAAGCATAGTAACTTTGTCACCAAAAATTGTGAAAGGAGAAGAGATAGATACTCAAGGATAAGGGTAAGGATAGGTACGAAATGTACGAAATGTACGAAATGAGAAGAGATAGATACGACATGCATCTAGAATAGGAAGAGATAGACACGACATGTATCTAGAATAAAGAAACAGACTTGTGATAAGAATCATTTTTCATGATTCATACCACATTTCTATACCTTTTGAATATCTACGATGAGTTCTTGATACTACCAAAACTCTTCTACAATAAACGAAGCAACTCCTTACTTCTCTACACCAATTTTAGAATGTTAGCTAATGAAATGGACCGGATCATACCATAGAAGAAATGAATATGATGGTGAGTAGTCAGCTAAAAGTATTCTAGTTTACGCCAAAATAGGAACCCAATATAGCATTATTTGTCAGACAACGTGAGTTGTGCAAATAAAGATCGGGCACCAGAGTGTTGGTAAACAGGTAAAAAAGAGAGAATGAATTGAGAGAAGAGATTGGTAAAAAAAAATAGGAAGAGAGAATGATTTGAGAGTTAGTAAAATGGAGTTGTCATCATAATTGTCATTGGACATTTGTGTAGAGATTTTACATGAGTAAAACTCATCCTTATCGTAAAGAATATCAATTAACCCTATTAAAACACTTTTGTACATAAATTAGTTTTCTGGAACATCGATTTCACCATCGTTAATGGCTTCAATGATGTCGTGAGGGTTCTTACCTTCAACACGACAACCAACAGATTGTGCAGTACCTAAGATTTCTTTAGCAACAGAAGCTAAGTTCTTACCGAAAGACTTTGACTTCATGGTTCTGGCAATTTCATAGATTTCTTCCAATGGAATGTTACCAGAGTGCTTGACGTTCTTTTCCTTTTTTCTGTCTCTTGGGGCTTCCTTTAAGGCAGTAATAACTAAAGAAGAAGCAGATGGAACAACAGAAGCGGTAGCTTGTCTGTTTTGAATTCTCAATTCAACAGTAACTTTAATACCCTTGAAGTTCTTGGTGGCCTTGGCGATATCTTCACCAACCTTCTTTGGAGATAAACCTAAAGGACCAATCTTAGGAGCTAAAGCGGAGGAAGCACCAACTTCACCACCGACGGCTCTTAAGTAAAGGAATTTTACTTCACTAGGATCAAACTTTGGAGGCATTTTATATTATACTGTTAATACTAACTATCAGAACTTTTAAAAGTATGTGAAATTTTTCAATCATATATCTATTTGGAAAAAAGTTTTCCCAGTGAGATGGTAGTGCGGAAACCGCAAAGTAAAGGTAGGGTAAGTGCAAAAAATTACATAGTGTACTGCAGATTATATACTAAAATTACGGGCCTTGTAAGATATTAGGGCTGGTGCCCTACAACAGTCCCCTAATCTCTTATCTTAAATCATCCCAATCTGGATATCGTTGCAACAACCATCAGTCAATCAGTGATTACATCTACTTAACATGTAAAACTAACCGGTATATTACTGATGAGATGTTGGACTGTTGGAGTGTTTAGATTTCCAAAATGTGTAGCCATTATCTATCAAACTTTGTATTAGATTTTTGCAGCCTAATTTTCCATAGATTATTACTATCTATTACGACGGGCCAAGTTAATGAACTATGATGAGTGAACTATGATGAGTGAACTATGATGAGTGAACTATGATGACCTCAAAATTCTGTAGGGTTTGCAGAGGCTTTAAATATAGCCCGAGGACTGACCCAACAGGACAGACTCAATAGAATAGGCTCCTAGGATTTCCTAGTACTTCCCAATTCCGTGATATAGTGAAGGTTAATGTGACAAGTTCAGGATAGCCATCTAACGTTGAGATGGACATATTGAATTTGTAGGTACAAGCTGTAATACGCGACCAATAGGTGTACAAATTGTTTTCAATAGCTGGGAGAACTTGCATAATTTACAAACTATTATCTATAACTAAGAAAGATTACAAACTTTTATCTTAAGCTACGTCACTTGCTTAGTTTATAAACTATTATCTATAGCTAAGAAAGTTTACAAACTGTTGTTTAATTACGTCAAGAAACAACAACCCGCTCATTAAGCTTCGTTAATATTATCATTATATTATCTATAGAATTCCTCCAGGAATATCATCACCGATTCGGGAATCTTCGTACATAGCACCATTATCATGGGCCATTTCATCAGAAGTAGTAGTTGCCAATTGTCTTAACATAATCGCTGGGTGTTTCCCCAACTCTTGCAATTCCTTGAAGATTACTACTGGCTTTTCTGCCAACTTCAAAATACGTTCTTTGTCTCCGTAGCAGATCACAAGAACATACTTTGACCAATCATCTCGTGGAATATGGTGTCGTTTCATAGCTTGCTGTAAAATTTTAAGACACGAGTCTTCTGTAGAAGCACGTAATTGCTTGAGTGGTTCATTGGACGGTACCGGGGCTGGATGTTGGTATGTGCTGGCGGTACTTGTTGTGTTCATAGAGTTTTGGGATTCGTGCAGTTTCAAAGTGGGTCGTGAATTGATGGTGGGGTTGGTAGGTGTAGCGGAGCTATTGACTGTGTACAGAGTCGAAGAAGACAATTTACTCTCCACTAACCTCGGCTTATTTGGACTTAAACCGTCGTTAATCTTCGATGGTGTTATTTTCTGAAGGGTGAACTCGCCCTGGGACCGTTCAGTTTTAGGAATAGATTGTTGTATGATTTTGCCTGTCCCCATAGATAGTAAACTTCCCGATGAAAAACGTTTGGAATAGGTGGGACTAGGCATGCTAGAAGGATTTTGATTACTCCCGGGATTACTTACAGTACTATTTGTACGGGAAACATTCTGACGGGAAAAGGTGGTGGAAGGACTGCTTGAATCTTGGAATTGTTCGTTCCAATTGCTGGTGTCTGACAGATTACTATGGACACTGAAAGTAGGAGAATCCACAGTGGTAGGTCCGGGGTCGAGTGTAGGTGTTGGCAAAGGTTTGGAATCCTTGAGTAGCCTTAGGACCGGAATTAAATCAGTCTTGAGTTTCATAAAGTTATCGTTCAACCGCTTGAGTTCGGTATGTTGCTGTTCTTGAATGGCTGGGATTATAGCCGCTTCATTGGCTTGCCGTTGTTCCAGGACTACTACATGTAGTTTCAGAAACATATCTTTAATCAAAACTGTAGCTAGTGATAACGATTCATAGCTCACATGATTGTTGTTGATATTTATATTGTTCATCCATCTAGAATCATTAATGGAGGTCGGAGGGTTCTGTTGGTAGTGGGACGCCATTAATTCCGAGACTTGTCGTTTGATAAGTAATCGTATACCAAGTTGCGTGAACCCCAATTCTTTGAGATGCTCAGTGGTTAGATATGGAAGCAACGAGCCCTCGATATTGTTATCAAGGAAGGTTGTAGCGATTGGTTTCTGATCATCAGGTAAGATAGTTTGGATGAATGATGTGACTTGGGCAGGATCCCATTGAAGGAACGACTCTGTCATTGTATAATATTACACAGAAGGAGGCTAAGGGGAATGGTGAAATCTAAGGGGAACTGGCGGTCTGACTAAAACGAAATTAACGATATTTTGGCACAATTCACTAATTTATGACGAGAAAGGTCGTACATATACTTATCAGGACGATGTCTAGTAATGGCTTTGCGATTCAACGACTCTATTTCTAGATGGTGTTGATAGCTTGATATTATTAGTTAATCCTGTCGAATCAATGGAATCAGTGGTGATCTGATTTGATAAGTGCCAGTTGAATCCTTGATAATTAAAGATCAAGAAAAACCTTTTGTGCTAGCGCGGAACTAGGAACTTATCAGTTTACTTATAGACACCGGATGGATTAGAGGGAGGGTTGTTGATGAGTTCTGTGTGGAAGTGGATGTGTTTGAGTGCGCAATTCTAGAGTTGGTTCTCGTATGTAGTCCTTTGTTCAAAAAAATGTTTCGGATCTGACAGTTGTTTCAGATGTAAATGTTTCAGATTTAAAATGGAGGGCCAGGTCGAAATATTGCGAATTTAATATATGAGCATAGCGAATGAACGAATGAACGAATGAACGAATGAACGAATGAACGAATGAACGAATGAACTCTCAGATAATAATGTAGAGCTCGTACTGATAGACGAGGGTAAATTTTAATATAATTTCACACGTTAGACTATTCAAATCAAGTGATTTGCAATTTTGTCAACAATTACTTGTGCCAAAGGCTAGACGAATGTAAACATGAATTAGTAACTGAGGGAAGCAAATTGCTCGTAAACTACTCGTAAGGGAGATGCAATCTGTCGCGAAGAATGGACTGTCACGTAGGTTACACGATCTGCGACGATTTCAGCTTATTTTTTGGTCCTTTTTCGTTGTATCTTTGTTTACCTTGCTAGTATCGTAATAGAGTTGAAATGCAAAAAGATAATTTGAGGTAAATAGATTCCTAATTATTATTAATATAGTCACTAAATAGTTTCTAGGGTCCCTAAGGCACAGTTGACAGTCAATTACTCTATTTTGTCCGATTTCCTTCTCAAGTATTAGGTACTAGTTCTTAGTCAATGGATTGGCCAACATGTATCCGTCAGGACATATGACCGAATAATCACACAGGATACAATCTAACACGACCCCGCCAACTCATCATGATACTTATCTTCTTTTTCCATTCCTTTAGACGAGACTATCAACGAGACCGCTAATCTGTTTCTGATACTAGCAGTTTAGTAGGCAGAAATAACCTGGAAAGCGTCGATTAACTTCCCAAAGTCCGTATTCTACCAAATTGAAAAAATCTCCGCTAGCTATTGGACTGACGGGATCCTTACAACCATATTGTAGTTCTATATCCATTTTATTCGTATATTGTTCTGGTTGTTGCAAGATTGGAACATTTTTGACACCTGCACGACATTTTCGCAATCTGATACCGTTTCCTCTCCTTTATCTTATTAAAAGAGACCAATGCCACTAATCATCCAGCCCTGTTTTATCAATTGATTTCAAATCACCGATTTTGCCATACCTCCATAGAATAATTGACAGACTCTTCTAGCTCACTTTAACATACGCTACTTTTCATCATTAGTTCTATTGAATTCCTTCACTAGTTCACCATTAACTTCCATTTGCACTAAATGACTGCTCCACAACCAGGTGTCGTCCATACTTACGCACGCAACCATACGTTGTTCGAATTCAGCACCAAACCCAACGAACCAGCCCCCAATGTTCTTCTCTTTATGAGTGGACTTACCAATGGACTATTAGATGTCCCTTATCTTCCACTATTGGCTGAAAAATTGAAGGATTTAACAGGCGAAAGATGGGCACTTGCACACGTCCTTCTATCATCTGCGTATATCGGTTGGGGAACCTCTTCACTTGAGAAGGATGCGTTTGAAATCTCGCTAGCAGTGAAATACTTGCGGTCCGAGACCGGAGGAAGTCGTCAAAAAATCGTACTTCAAGGTCATTCGACTGGGTGCCAGGATGTCATGCAGTACTTAACCAAGAAATCACAGGAATCTGGATTTGACCCCGTTTGTTCTGTAAGTGCTGGGATCTTGCAAGCCCCAGTTTCTGACTCGGAAGCAATCAGAGGAAACAAAACATTCATTGACACATTAACGGCAGAAGCTGACACTTACATCGAAAGCGGCAAAGCAAAGGAGATTTTACCTGAGAAGTTCCGCAAGGCCGCATTTAACACTCCCATCACGGCATACAGGTTTAATTCGTTGTTCAAAAGACACGGAGACGACGACTACTTTTCCACGTACTTAACGGACGATGACCTCAAGCTTTCTTTTGGAATCTTATCCAAACCAGTTCTAGTATTGTACGGAGAGAAAGACGAGTTTGTTCCTGAAAGCGTAGATAAGGCTGCGTTAGTAGCAAAATGGAAAGAAACCACTCCTTCTGAATTTTGGAGTCCATTGAGTAAGGTTTTGAAGGGTGCTGTACATGATGTGGGCGAAGGATCCGACGAAGGAGCCATGGAAGACTTGGTGCAAACGGTTGTGGAATTTATCAAGACTATAAACTAGTTTATCATGAACACATAAGTTCCTATAGTGGAGGTTTATCAACTATAAATCAGTATTGTGCCAGTCAACATTTGAGTGCCACGGTCCTGATAGTGGGAGATACTTGAATGGGTGTCTTTCATCTATATTGTTGAACATCCCATAAAAAAATAGTTTTCCTACTTGTTACTGAACATTCATGTGAACATATTAATTTATCTTCGGATTTACTCCAATTAGCCGAATACTAGTGCTTCATAACTCTTTTTTTGTTTCTAATTAGTTCGAGTTTGAATTGAATTGATCAATCCATTGTAGTACTGTTTCAAGCTGATATCATCTGTCCTAAGCACCCGGTTGTTTGATTGTGGCAATGATTTCTTCTTGAAAAAATCCCAAAACCCCGAATCCTTCACAGATAATTGACTAAATTCTTGACTTAGATGAACGTCAATAGGATTTAATCTAGAAGTCAAAAACCTAGCTTGAGAGTGGTTGGTCTGGGTGATGACATACTTAGGTATCAACCGGTTCTCTTGGGCGAGGAGATGGTCAGTGACGAATTTCATTGGCTGTTCAATCAGTTTATCGTGGTTAAGTATCAAATGGTCGTTGTTTGATGGGTGTAGTGGTAACTTGTCTATATCGTCTTTGATACAATAAATTATGATCAGGAAAATGGTATCCATAATCAAAAAGTTGTTTGGAGGTACTGTCAAACAATTTGAGTCGAGAGGGATTTCTCCTTGGCCCAACTGATAGAGCTTTGGTTGGATCATTCCGAGAGATACTTTGCAACTCGACTTCATAAACCAGTTATGATAAAATGCAGTTTCATCTGGACTTGAGTTGAAGATTTTGATAAGCTGAGGGTTTCTTCTTAAGCTATATGTATAACCAGGAAGAGCTTTGAAATTGTCGTTAATTTCATATTGCTGTTCTAGTTCATGAAAGGGATTTGAGACATCGATGTCACGCTTGACACTGAGAGAGACTCCTCCAAAATTATGCAACAACTCAACTACTGTATCGTCAATCAAGGTCAATAAGTTATCAAACTTATCGAAACCAATTGTGGTATCGATCTTGTTGATCAAAAGTCGGGAGAGTATCACAAGCCAGCACTTTTGATCAAAGCTCTTTGTAAGTGCATGTTGTTTGAGTACCAGACTCTTCGAATTAAGAAGTCTCGTGGTTCCGTTGGACATTTTGACTTGATTGTCAATAAGAATGGAAAGTGTCGTGGGTTTGCAGACTGTAGTTATCCTCAACTTCCAACAATAATCGAGTGGATCCCAGTATTTCAATTGGAACTGGATATATACGTGAGTAGGTCCATGAATACTCAATTCTGACGATGAGCTCGCTGTGTTCATTTCAAAGATTAACGATAAGGTATCGTGGTCACTTAAGGTGTTGAATGACCACCGATTGGAAAATTCTTTCTTGCTTATCGGACAATCGAACTTGGTGACAGTATCTGAAATCTTCTCATGATGTTGATTGTACAGCTTTTGTCCTGACTTATATGTAGAAGGTAACGTATAACCAACGTCTCCAATGAGCCTTGAAAGCTTTAAGTTGTTAGAAGTCTTAACAATCAACTCATTACGGAGCTTGGACCCATTGTCGAATGATTTGAGCAAAGTTTCTTTGAACTGGAAGGATCCAAAACTCTCAAACAAATATACATTTCCCATAGTGTTAGATGAGAGCGCCTTCAACTCATAAATACCAACTTGATCCAAAGATCCGGCAAATAAATCAATGCTCCATCTTGGGGAACCTGATGGTATGTCATAATCCGTAGTTTTGGTGGAAACACTGCTTGAAATGGTCTCTGAGTTACCAATTGTCTGTCCGTTGGCAATATATGACAAAGTGTTGTAGAATTTGCGTGAACTGAGAAAATTCGGAGCATTAAGTTCCACTATATCGTTGTGAGATCTAATTTTCTCACTTAGTTGAGTGTTTAAGATAGTTCCAGGAAAGCATGTACCAGGACCAGTGGTGAAAAATATCACCTTACCAGATAAGTATTTGTATGAATTGGTAGAAAGTAAGATACTTGAGACATAGTGGGCCAAACCCGAAGATCTTGCAGGTTTGTAAGTGGTTGAAAACTTTGGTGATAGTTTCTTGAGATACTCTATTATGGCTGGTTTGGTAGTGGAATCAAGTTTTATTAAGTAATGCTTTTCAACCAATGGACTTTTGGTATAATCTGATTGGATTGGTGAGTTTTGGAGATTCAACTTGTCAAGGATTTTCGATATTGTGGTGGTTTCAAACACATCTTTGTAAGGATTCTTTTCCTTGGAAAACAATTCATCTTTAAACACAACCAGCGTGTGGTCTTGAAGATTGTGGACATTGACATCTGTGTCAAATGTGATTAATCCTATCAAACTTCCAATGGCTATTGAATCTATGGCTTGCACGATAGAGTCAACAAGATTCTCAAATGTTCTGTCATCTTTCTCATCAATATGTTTATATAAATCAACAATGAACATGTATACGAGCGGCATGTCCACCGGAACACTTTCATTGATACTTTCTGGAAGTCTGTATTCAATTGCGCTGTTTGTTTGTCGCAATTCCTTGGGCCATTCTTCGCCAGAATTGGGGATGTGGAACTTATCTGGAAGAAACGTACGTTTCTCACAGAAAGGACACCACCACATCATATTGGCTCTATCAAACTTAATATATGGATTAATGTAATTACCACAAGTAGAGCATTGTATGGGATTTTTCGAGATTTCTGGGATTTGGATGGTATCTTTTGGACGCTTGAACAAGGGCGTATACAAACATCCTAGAGGAGCTGCCAACTGGGAAGCATCGAGTCTTGTACTTGGAAACAAGTTCCAATTGAACCTAACACCCTCTAGTTCATCAGTCTCGTCGAAAGTCAAATCCATTGCTGAGTTAATGGAGAATCTGAAATTTACGATATCTTATCAAATATGAGATTCGATATCGGGTCGTGTGATGACAGAGATATATTTTGCAGCTTATCGATTGGAGGATTTTGATCTGATAACGACCTCTAGTGGATTGTATGGATATGTTTCTTGGGAATTAGTGACTATTATCTAACATTAGGCTTTCTTAAATAAATGGATATGATTTGTTGTAGATCACAAGTTATTCTTTATCTCCATTCTTGGAGACTCCGGAAAAAGCCGAAAAATAGTTGATATAGTTCACAATAGATACAGAATTGATAGAAATAATACGATTACGAGAAGTCAGGTGCCTATAATTTAATACAGAGTATTCAGATTATACAATCAATACTGTAGCTTGTTGGAATAGATATTTTGAAGGGTTCAACAAAAGGAACATCTTAAAACAAAGTTTAGACCAATTAACAGTAGTGTTTCAAGTAAGAACCATAATCTTCCAGATTATCTTCCGGAACCAATTTCAATGGGAGTGGATACTACTAATTTCACAAAGCAAAGTTGTATGGCAGATGAAGTAGAGCAGAAGAGTTTAAGAAAGAATCTATAGGAGTTTAAAATTTACAAAGCAACTCAGTTAGTAGAGCTGGACTATTGTATTCATGACACTTATGATACATCAGTGGATTGGAAATAATAATCAAATCAAATTTCAATACTAAGACCTTGGAGAATCAGTGATCCTAAGAAAATAATGGAATTGTTTTCTTTAAATATCAGTAATTTTACCAGATCTTATACCATTTTTCTTCTAAATCCCAGCAGATCTAATTTCATGTGAAACCATACAATATCTATTATCTAAGATATGTGATGCCATCAAGCATCTCTAAAGTTTTTAATGGAATATTGTGGACTGACTAACCATGGACAGACTGATTATTAAAGTGCGGAGAAAGAGAATCTCTACAATATTCAACCATCAACAGCCTCAATTGATCGTACGTCAAGGATTCTTAATATTATTAGTACTAAAATAGCCAACCCTTCGGCAAACTACACATCTTACCCCCTTGATATCAAAATTTGAAGTATTTTTGCAGCCAAATTACTCAAGTAGAATCTAGGCAGGGACAAGTGCAATTCCTGTGGAAAGACGCATTACGCAACATATATTGCTAATATGATGAATAATACACGATGATAGTATTGACCATTTGTGACTAGCAATTCTTATTGTCTGGAACAATCATAACTTGGATTTGTATGGCTCTGTGGCTCGACTTTTGCAACCATTGTGGAGCAAAATGATGCAAAAAAAACTCTAAAAAATGAGACTAAGATTACTAATAAAATGATATAAATATCAAAGGTTCCATGCTGAGGAGAATATGATTTAGCATACTACTCATTGCAATGGGACCAGTTCGTATTACAAACCCAAACTCAGTTTATAATGTTGTTCCTTCAGTCTATGGGGATAGCGGAGATGTACTTTTAGAAGAATCTGGAATTAAAAACCATCAAGATTTCTTGCCAACCTGGAATAAAGAAGAGAAGTATAAGCCTTTGGAATTTTTTGAACATATCGATCCAGGATTGAAGGCAGATAAAAGATTATTGAATTTGCTTCCAGAACATGCAAAGACAAGGAGTATCACCCCAAAATTTGGTTCTGAAGTGTTAAACGTTCAGATCTCAGATTTGAACGAAGAGGGCAAGAATGAGTTAGCTTTGTTTGTTGCTCAAAGAGGTGTAGTTGTTTTTAGAAACCAGGATTTTGCATCCAAAGGTGCAGAGTTTGTGACTGAATATGCAAGACATTTTGGTCGCTTACATATCCATCCAACTACTGGATCACCACAGGGATATCCTGAACTACATATTGTGTATCGTCGTCCTCAAGCAACCGATATTTATGCTAAGCGCAATAATCTTGTTGCGTTCCATTCTGATGTTTCTTATGAATTGCAGCCACCAGGAACTACATTCCTTTCAGTTTTGGAGGGCCCCGAGTCAGGTGGTGATACTCTTTTTGCTGACACAAACGAAGCGTACAACCGTCTTTCTCCTGCTTTACAAGAGAGGCTAGAAGGCTTGCATGTCTTACACAGTTCCGTTGATCAAGCTAATTTTGCTAGAAGACAAGGTGGGAATGTTAAAAGGCATCCAGTGGAAAATATCCATCCATTAGTGAGAATCCATCCTGTTACTGGAGTCAAGACGCTTTATGTCAACCGTGGATTCTCTAGATCCATTATTGAATTGAAGGAAGAAGAGTCTGATGCCTTGCTCAAGTTCTTGTACGACCATATTGATAAGTCTCATGATTTACAAGCTCGTGCAGTCTGGGAACCAAACAGCGTTGTTGTCTGGGACAACAGACGAACCGCACACTCTGCCATTTTAGATTGGGAAGGTTCTGATCCAAGATTGGCTTTTAGAGTTACCCCACAAGCAGAAAGACCAGTTGACAATTTGGAGAATTTAAACAAACCTGATAACAATTTGGTTTACCAAGGTTTAGATTTTTTAAAAGAGTAAACTCAATACAAAAAGCTAGAGACTCAGGTAGTCTCTGTAGTTTAAACTTATTTATATTTGATACTAACGGAATGAAATTACATTCCTTGAAAGATACGACTAGTTCCAACTGTAGTTTTGTTCCGAATATTTATTAGTTGTGTTTCCTAATATTTATTCTCTATTTCCTAGTTTTGGATATTTTGTAGTGGTTATATGTTGAATATTTTGGGTGCAAAATATTGGTTCGACCTTTATTACCAAGAAAATACTTAAGTACGATCAGTTTAGCAGATGATGGTAGAATATACATTCCATACCGACCTGGTTGTAGTTATGAAAAATATAAACGGTTGATCTCTCATGTGTGATTCTGTTCTTTGGTTGTTCCACTCTAAGTACAGATCACTCAGCATATTACGCGAAGTTCACCGTTTGAAAAATTTTGATTTCTTCAAGATTTACTTTACCCAGAGTGCACTTCTACTACTTCTTTCTTCGGTATTTCTTTCACTTCACCACTGGATACCCCCCAATGGTCTCTATTCTTCTATTCTTGTACTCTATTAACATTACACAAAATAGCCAAATATTGAGTCCGCAGTTCGATTCTTTGACTGAGCACAAATTCACGCGAAAATCGATGGGCATCGGTCAATTTTTTAAAAAGACTATTCTTAACATACTCCACCACTAAGCACAGTATTCAATGGCACATCAACAATCGAAAACTGCAAAGAGGAACAAAACACAAAACAAGACACGTAGTGTCGAGTCTGAAGTTTTCTCAGATTCCAAAGCTAGAAACTTGATGGCCAACCAGTCGAAACTTACCCCAAAATCCATCACCAAAAAGACCCCTAAAGCCGTAGTCAAGAAGCAACAAGCAAAAATAAGACTATATGGATCCAAGAGCGGAAAAGAGTACCGTGAAGACCAGTTGGACATTCCAACCTTAAATAAGGCCGTTTTGCCAGGAATAATGGCCAAGAAAGGGAAAAAGGGTAAGAAGTTTGTCGGTGACGACGACTCTTTGACCATGAACAGATTGGTCAAGTCTATAAATGACAAGTACGACCAGTTAAATGAAAGTAAGTTGGAAAAATCCAGAAGATTGGAAGAACTCAGAGATTTGAAGAGACAAGAACTCGAGAGAAAGGACCAAATGAAGAAGGACAAGTTGGAGGGAAAAAAGGATGAATTAAAGAGCAAGGCTTCGTTGGCCAGATTAAGTAGAAGAAAGAACGCAAAGGCTAGAAGATCCGACGACGACGATCTCAAGAGTGAAAGTTCAGGAAGAAAGAGTGTGTCGTTTGCATAAACTGAACAGAGATAAAAGACCAATAACTGTCAAGACCAATAACTGTCAAGACCAATACTCTCAAGACAATAACTTTCAAAAGACCTTAAATCAAACACAATATGTCATTGTGAAATGACATTTATGGTACTTAGACTAACTATTAGTATAGCTAGCTCCAATTTGATTATTCTTCGTGAGTTCCTTCGACACTTCAATCACCAGAGGCTGACAATTTAACCATCACTAGAGTTGCTTGTCAACTCACTAGAAACTTCTCGTTATCTCTTTATTAATCACCTCAAACTGTACATTTATTTAGTTCATTAACAATAATTACATTTATGATAAGTTGTATAAGTATATATAGTAGGTCGTGAAGTAACATTATCAGTAATGAAGATGAAAAGATCTTCACTGAACATATATGAATACCGAGTGAAGCGAAGTATTCAATACAAGTGAATGAAATTAGTGATAAAAATGAAATTTAGTGACCTCTAGTGATATTCAGTAACTGCTCGTGATATTTGGTGACTTATTGAATACATTTCTTATTGAATAGTTCGCCGCGCTTAGTATTTACTATGCTGTGAAGCTAGATTGCGTGCCGATAGTCATGTCCAAGTTAATTATACCTTGGAATTCCAAGTAGGTTGTACCAGAAACTCTGGCCTAGAGATATTGTCTAATCTTGAAATTGGTCCAGCTGACGACAAAATCTTGAGATTCTTGTGTTATCTAAGAGTTCTGATAGCTTATGTGAAAGAACCGAAGTGTCTACTGGTTCTTCTTTTATTTGCTTGTCTTTTCTTATTAAACCACCATCCATAGGCTACACCGGCCAACGAGCCACCAAGATGTGCCGCGTAATCGTATTTTCCCCATTTCAAAGCAGTTCCAGCGATATTATAAGCAACAGACGCCAAAAAAACAACCCATGCTCCACCAGGTACTGGGATAAAGAAAAATCCAATCGGAGCCTTGGGGATTAAATACGAAAATGCCCCAAACACACTAAACACAGCACCTGAAGCACCCAACGATCCCATAGATAACGAGGTTCTCATAAGCGTTGGAACAGCAATCGATATGAACGATGAAATAACCGCAGAGTTGAGATACATCACAGCAAAATTGCTCACTCCCACGATGGCACAGAAAGATGTACCAAACGACTGAAGAACAAACATATTCACCAAGAAATGGGTCAAACTCTGGTGGGAAAAGGCCGATCCCAACAAACTCCACTGGGACTGAATATTATCCTTCACCAACAAACCATACTTCACGGTATACCTCGACAACGCCGGCACTCTCCAAGCCAAAAACACAGCACCATTGATGGCGATAATTCCATACACCAACAACGATGGCGTTCTCTTAAGAACACTAAGCGGCGTGTAGTCGAATATATAAGGAACCACTAGAGTAGTAGCAGCACAAAAGAGTACTGTGAAGATGGCAGGCTTCTTGAGTTTATCCCAAGATGTTCTATGATAGTACTTGTTGTAATTGGACCAAGTATTGGATCTAAGAGATGTTCTAGATTGATGGAATGAACGCTGGAACTGTTTCAACGTGCTTGAAGTCCGTATACCCAACGTGCTTTGTAACGGACTAATTCTTATTGGTCTGGCAGTAGTCCAATTGGATCGTAAGAAATTTACGGGAGCTTCATAATTCTTAGCTGAGATCGAACTCAACGATTTGATATTGGAGTTGTTGAAGAAATTCACCCCACTCCGAGCCTTTAGATTTAGTATAGGTAACCTTAACATAGTGAAGTCTGTGGCGATGAATTTTAGATTTTAGATTTTAGATTTACGATTTTATAATGCGAATTAGTAGCCAGAATTTGTAAGAGAATACGCTTAAGAAGTTACAGTAAAGAAAATACACTAAGAGTCACGCTAAGAGTCCAGTAAATTAAGTTTTAGTAAATAAGAATTTCTAACATTAAGAGATTTCGATGGTAATGGGATTTTGTAGGTGGTTTGGTTGGGTGGAGTTTGATTAAGGGTAGATTTACGGTGGATTCGGGTTATTCCTAGAATTTATTTATCTTTTTAGTAAACTAATATCTAGAGTCCTTCAAATTCATCTTCCTTCTCTTCCAACTCGATCTTACCCTTACCAGTTAATCTGGCAGAGGCTAATTGTTGAGTGGCCACCTGTTTCTTCACCTTTCTCGTCATTTTCTCAATCTCGTCTTCTGCATCACCAGTAGTTTGTTCTGCAAATTGCATTACCAATCTTCTTCCAAGTAAATGGACACCTTCCAATTGGTCCATGGCACTTTCTGCTTCCTTCAACAACGTAAACTCAACGAAAGCAAACCCTCTGGCCGATCTGTCGAATTTTTTTGGAACTCTGACGGACTTTAATTGACCAAAAGCACCAAATAATTCCAAAATATCTTTTCTGGTAGCTTCGAACGGTAAATTCTTGACGATGATCTTGTTGGACTTTTTGGATTTTTCCACCTTACTGCTGCTGGTTCCACCTTGTCTGTGAGAGATCTTCAACTGCAACTTATGGCCGTCCAAAACGTGGCCGTCCAACGAAGAGATTGCAATGTTTGCTTGTTCTTTTGTTCTGAATTCGACGAATCCAAAACCCATACTCAACACAGAACCTTCATTCTTTGGATCTGGTTTAGTCTTGACAGTAGCAACAACGTATCCAGTCAAAGGTCTGAATAATTCCGCAAGTTTTTGTGATGTGGTAGAGAAATTCAAGTTCTTGACGAAAATCGAAACTGTAGGTCCTTCAACAACGTCTTGATCTTCTTCTGGCTTGGATGTTTCGCCCATGATTTCGTTAGCTGTGACCTTGGCTTCGACAGCTTGTACTTCAGGCTCGGCAATTTCAACGTTATCAGAATTGCTTGGTTCACGAGTGAACAAGTCCTTTGGACCTTTCTCCAAGTAGATAATACTCTTTTTGAATCTTCTATATGCTAATTTTGTGAATGCTGATCTGGCACTTGGTGCATCTCTGAACTCAACAATAGCAATAGTACCTGCTGGTGGCATCAACATTCTCTTCAATTGTCCGTACTCAGAGAACATCTCTCCTATCTCATCGATAGTGGTTCCAAATGGAAAGTTCTTCACCAATATTATCTTATCGTCTCTTTCTTTCTTGTCAAAAGTAGTCAAATCCACTCCCTTTTCTTCAAAGTATCTTCTGACATCACCAATGACGTGTGCTTCTGCTAATGCTTGTTTTACTGCAGAATTAGAACTTTCAACATCGATTAATTGAGACTTGGAAACTCCCATCTTGGCTGCAACAGATTCCAAAACTGCGTCACTATTCATATACAACGAGTTCCAACTGAATTGAGATTTCGACGCTTGTGCCTTCTTCTTCAACTCTCTCTGTTTTTTCAAGGGCAAGTTCTTCAAGTCATATTCGTCCATTCTGTGATCTTTCTTCTTTTCACCTGGTAAGATATGCAATAAACGACCCTGGAAAATTTGCTTGTCCAAGCTTCTAAATGCTCTGACACCATCATCGCTGTTTTTGAATTGAATGTAGACAAATCCCTTGGACTTTCCGGTACGGGTATCGATGGCCACATGGACTTCTTCCAAGGGGCCGTATGTTTGAAATAACTCTCTGAATTCTTGTTCTGTAGAGCTGTATAAAATATTTCTGATGAATAAACGTCCGGTTTCTGAGATTTTCTCGACTATCTTGTCCTCATCAGACACTTGAGGTTCTGGTTTATATGCTGGTTTATATGCTGGTTTTGATTCTGGTTCTGGTTCTTCGGTAGTTTCGGAATCCTTTGCAACTTGTGGCTGTGGTACTTGTTTCTCTATTTCTTCTCCGTTTTCCTTTATACGGATTCGTCTCGACTTGAGCCAGTCGAGATCAGTAACGTTTTCGTCGGCTGCCATATTCTCATCCAAATTTTCGGTGGGTTTGATCTCTGGCGTGAAACTTATCATTTCCTCATCCTCATCCTCGTCTTTCTTCTTCTTGAAATCTTCGTATTCATCATCACTGTCCTTGTCTTCAACTTTTTGTACATCGTATTTCTCTTCGACTATTTGCTCGCTTGTACCATCTTGTTTGGCCAAAGCATCGGCTAATGCCTGTGTGGAAGGAGCACCGGAACCATCGGCGGTGGTGTCGTTAGCCCATGACTTGACTTGATGAGAAGGCTTCATCACTTCCATATATTCTCTAAACTTGGAGTTCTTTTCAAGCTCTTCGTCTACGCTTGATTTGAAATTCTTTTGCCTCTTTGATTGTCTTTGTTGTTCTTGTTCCAACAATCTATCTTCTTGTTCTCTCATCCTGTCTTCTCCTTGTCTGCGTTTCTCTCTGAAAGATAACGGAACGTTGGGATCAGAAAACGTCTTGGCCAACTCCACATCAATTCTAGCAGTATCTACAAACGATTTGTTGAAGAATCTGGCAGCTTTTTCTGCATCTGCCAAAACCTTGAACCCGATGAATGCAAAACATCTCGATTCTCCATTTCTTTTCTTCATCAACTTGACATCGGTAACATCCCCTTGTTTGCCGAAATGATCCCTCAACTTTGCCTCATCGAAATACTTGGGAAGTCCCTTCACAATTATTCTAGACATTGTATTGTTGTTGTAGTAGTTCTGTAGCTGTTAATAGGTGTTTCTAAGTCATCGCGAATTTTTATTTGGATGGGTTGCATAAATTGGTTGGCACACGAAATATTATATTTGGCGGCAAAAAATCATTTGCAACCATTAGCAAGCACTGCAATGATGGGATTTGTAAACCATATAGGACATGGGCTGGAGAAAGATTTATCACCATATTCGTGTGCTGTGAAAGCGAGGGGATTAGTCACGCTCTTGGTTTTACAATACCTTTTAATAATCATCAAAGGGATCTCATTTGGCAGTAATATTGCAACATTATTCTTTCCAGAGACCGTGAGAGATATAAGAAGAAAGCTTACTGCATTTTTCTGGGATGTGTGCATTTATTTCATAGTGAGTATACTTCTCCAAGACTTTGGACCATACTAACTTCAGAAATTGAATCAAGTTCAAATCAAATTGTTGGGGGATGAGATAACCAATGATTCGGCGGTAGTAATATGTAATCATTACTCATTGGCAGATCATATGGTGATTGCGTTTTTGGCCAGGTATGCCAATCGTAACGATTTCAACGACGAATTGAAGTCGCATACCGACTTATCTTTACCCAGAGTGAACTTCTTCTCGTGGTTTATGATATGGAAACTTCCTTCATTAAGGATACTTTGCAATATGGCAAAATGTGACGAGAACTGGGAACTAGACAACTCGCTATTGGAGCCGGTATTTGAAGAAATCCAAAGAAGTAAGTTTCCAGAATGGATAGTGGTGTTTCCAGAAGTGAATATATGGACAAGGGACGACGCAGACTTACAGAAGCAACAGTGTGAGAAGTTTTACTTGCCTCAACTACAAAATGTATTGTATCCACGGTTTTCAGGATTTTCCAACGTGATCACTGCCCTCAGTTCCAAAAATAATTTTAAATTCTCCAAACTATACGATACCACCATTGTGTATCAATACGATAAACAAAGGGCATCTCCTAGTCTTGTAGAGATTTTTGCATCTGAAATCCCAATCACAATAACTGTTCATATCAAAAGTAAGATATTATCTAGGGTTCCTGCCAAAAGGAGCAAATTAGAAAGATATCTAGAACATGCTTGGGTAGAAAAGGATCGATTATTGCTGCAATTGGTTGAAGCTGATCTAATGGACGTTGATCTGGTCCCTATACTTTCCAGTCTAGCAACCCCTCTTCTTAGTTCCCTCATAGGAGTCGGAACTTAGTGACAACTCCTCCGATTATCATCAAGTTAAACAATAAAATCATTTGTAGCTCGGTATCAACCCTCTTGGATCTTGCTTATAGGCAAACTGTAAATCCTGGAACTTTGTTGTTCATCTCTTCTAATCCTATAGAAATGATCTGTGAATCTGTCACCTTGAATGTGGGTCAAGAAGTTTTCATCATGAGTAATAACAATTAATTGGAAATTCAGTTGTGCCTTTCTGAATTCAATAATTTGGTTCAAGGCTTGAGCTAGCGACTCTGTATTCTCTTGATCCAAATTGGTTGTGGGTTCGTCAAGAGCAATAATACCACAATTGATACCAAAACATTCTGCTAACGCCAATCTTATCAAAATACTCGTCAAGACTTTCTGTCCAGCGGAACATCTTCCTCTCATATCTAGTTCATTCCCACTTTTGTACATTACAACTCTATAATTGTAAGATCTATTACCCTTTGCTTGCACATTAACATCACTCTTTATAGCTATAGTCTCGATATCGGATCCTTTATATGTTTGAGACCACAACTCACGCAAAATCCTGTTGATATCTTCCATTTTAATACTATGGAATTTCATTATAGCATTATCTAGCGCTTTAGAATATGTTTGAATATCATTGGAAAAGATCATGTTGGTTTGAAGCTTGACCCATTCTTGATGATAGTTAGAGTTCACATCCTTGTACTCACTTTGGAGTTCTTGTTTTAAGCCCTTGATTTGATCTTTGATTTGTTTAAGTTCACCCGACTTACCAGAGTGTTGAGCATTGAGATCAGAAATCTGGTTCCTCAACTTTTTAGAGCGTTCTTGATATTCTTCCTTTCTAATCTGGGCGTTGGAAATATCCAACGAAATTATATGTTCACTGATTTCTTCTAATTCTTTAATCAACCCTCTATAATCAAGGTTTGCGATAACTTTATTAACAAAGCTTGATTGGTCGTTGACATCTTTTTCTAGTTGTTGAATGTCTGAACTGATTCTTTTCAAGCTTATAATGCTTCTTGACTTTTCTTCATTTACCCTTTGTAACTCACGAGTATTCTCTTCTAAACGAGAAGACCCAACCTCAGTAAATTCTTTGACAGATAAATGGATTTCAGAATAAATTCTTTGGGTATTTTCAACCTTGACTACAAAAGATTTCTTCGTGTTTAGCAACTCCTTATTTTCCTTTTGTAATTTAATCAATTCAGTTTCCAAACTGTTTTTCTTGATTTGAAGTTCTACCAAACTTTTGGATGTTTCCTCTTTCTTAGTTAAAAGTTGAGAAATCTTTGCTTCTAATTCATCGATGGTGGCTTTAATATTAGTAGTCTCAGCCAACGTTCTTTGTAAAGTACTTATAGACAATTTTGAATCTTTGATTTTATTTTCCAATCGTGCTATATCTCTTTGAATGTCTTGTTTGGACTCAGAATCTTCTTCGATAGTTTGACGGAGTAATTGTATTTCGTTAGTTTTTTGCAGCTGAAGTTTTTGCAACTCTGAGATCGAGAGAACTGCTGTACCAAAGTCATTCAATTCATCACTTAATTCATCGACTTGAGTTTGAAGGACTTTTACTTCATTGGTAAGTCTTGAAATATCATTAACAGGACGTTTCAAAGAGTTCAAAGCTTCAACCCTGGCCCGGGTCTTTTGGAGGTTGTTTGATTTTTCAACACTTTCCAACTGCAAAGTCGTGAGTTTTTCATTCAATTCCTTGGAAATAGAATCTGTACTCTTGATGGTTTGTTGAAGTTCTCTAAATTGAAGAATATTCGTGTGGATAGATTTGACTAGCGTTAAATCGGTTTTAATAGTTTCGGCTTGGTCTTCAATCTCCTTGATTTTGTCCTTCTTTACACTGAGCTGAAGTTCTTCAATAAACTTACTTAAACCTGGACTGTCAAACTCTCTCTTACATAGCAAACAATGTTTGTCCTTTTCAGCAATACTGATTGCGGTCACATTAAATTGACGGGTGACTTCAGAAGTATTAACATCTTCAACAACGTTTCGATAACTCTCTTCTAGATCCTCTAATACTTGTTCATATGTCTCAATTTCATCTTCTTCAATAGCTTTCAAAATTTGAATCTTATGGTTACTAAGTTGCTGGTCACATTCAGTTTTTTTCATATCATTGGATTTCATTAGATCTTTTGTAGATTCAACTTTGGCAGATGACGAAATTAATAGTTTTTGCAACCCATTAGTCTCGTGTTCCAACGAAGCAAGTAAATCATTCAAGACTGATTCTGAATTGCTTGATATATCAGTTGAAGTCTGTTCTTTAAACGAAGCCTCCACATTTTTGATCACCTTATTTAATGAGTTTTGTTTACCTACCAAACTTTCTTCCAACAATGTTAGACGTGTTTTTATGTCTGACTGTTTGTTACTTGTTGAAATCTTCTTGAACAAATCCAGCATTTCAAACTCAAGTTTTGATACCGTTGAGCTGTTATTTTCGATTCGCTCTTCTATGACTTTGATGTCGCTTGATTTCTTCTTTTCATCTAGTTTTTTTATACTAGACTCAAGTTCAAATTCTTTTGCTTCTAATTCACTTCCATGATTATCTGCAAGATCTAATTTTCGTTTAAGCAAGGAGAGTTTGTCGTTTGTTGAATTTATATCAGTCTGACAATAGTTTTGGTGTTGGTCTTCCCTGGTTATCGAATCAAGAATCTCTCGAAAGCCCGATTGTTTAATAGTTTCTGCAGCCCTTAATGTTTCCACAAGAGACGAATAATCTTCTTGGACGAAAGTGACTTTTTCTGCAAGAAATGTTTGAAATGAATCAAGATCGTCTGGTGAATTCGGGTATTTAAATTGTTCCAGATTAGTGGATATGAGGTTGTGCAATTTTTTGATGTTTTCTTGATATTCAGATTCTTTTCCCTTCAAGATTCCGTCTTGTCTAATTAATTTATCAGACTCTTTATTGAGTTGTTCTAAGCGTTCGTCCACTTCATTATGCTCGATTTGAGACCTTTCAATTTGATTCTTCTTTTCCTGAGTTCTCTGTTTGGCATTATTCTGAAGATCCAAAAGTTCTTCATCTGAAGCTTCCAAAATCTCGATATTATTCTTTAAACGTTCTGCTTGCTCAGTTTTAAGTCTTTGCTCGTGATTAAGCCTCTCATATTCACTAATTGTAGCTTGAAAATCTTGATTCAACGAGAACAATTCGTCAGATTCTTTGACTTTTTGATCTAACTGTAAATTGACATTGGCAAGTTCTTCATTGTACTTTTCCGAGCTTTCAGTTAGTTCGTTAAGTTTATCATAAATCTTTTTGGACCGATCCTTATCGATTTTTAAATGTTTCACACTCTGTTCGATCAATTTTATATCTACTGTCATGTCTTTTTTGATGGTTTTAAGATTATCCAACACTTTTGTAAACTTGGATGCTTCAAATATATCGTCAAATCTTTTCTTGAGTACTGACGCTTCACTTAATGGCCAGAGACTGTCGTCTTGATGACAGAAAATCACGTAGTCTAAAATGGCTCTGGAGGCTCCAAGGTAGATTGGCGTTTGTGAATCAAGTTCTGCATTCTTGGTAGATACACTGACCTTGTTACCTTTGTCAATGACTACCAATTGACCTTCTAATGTCTTGAATGTATTGGTTATAGCTCCGTTCCGGCCTTTCTTCCGACTGAGCTGGATGGTTCTTGTCGTGATCATTGACTTTCCATTGGCGTTTCTAAATGCCAACTTCACTTGTCCGGTGATATTAGTTCTTCCTGTAAGACTTGGATCATTAACAAACGCGCCCCCTTTAGAGTTGGGAGGAAGGTCTCCGGTGGTTGCATACTTTAGACACTCAATAATGGTAGTTTTACCACACCCGTTTTGACCACAAATTAAAGTTAGTGGAAATCCAAATTGAATGGTCTCTTCCTGCTCCGGCTCAAATGCTCTTATCCCTTTAATGGAGAGCTTGAAAAGACTCGACATAGTGGACTGGAGTAGACTGAGAGTGGTGACTACAAGAATAAAATTTGGTTAATTTGTGCGAACGCGATTTCTTAGCTATATATGAGTGTGATGTGAAATACTAAATGTTGTGGCGAGTGAGGATATAGTTTTTACTATCTATTGTAATTAGGGTATGTATGTGGTTGGGATTAAGACCCCGAGGTAGACTAAGAGATACTATATGGATGGCCAAGTGATGATTCTAATAGATGGGATAATTCTATCAAGATTCAAAAACCGAAACAAAGAAGTCTGAGCTCTTGTCATATTGTAGGAATATAAACACTTTGTGAGACCGAGATTTTCTTCAAACTCTCTTCTATTCAATACTTGTTTCAGATATTGAGCTTTTCTTAAACTCTTCTCTAATCGATGTGTGCTTTTGATAATTCACTAGTAAGATTATCAACGCTAGAGGCCTTGCCAGAGTCCAATTTCACGGCCAAATCATTTTCTAATTCGTCCAAGTCGAGATCTTCTTCTAAAGTATCTTCCTCTTCGTCATCTTCTTCTTCGTCACTATCAATTTCTTCCAAATCGTCCATTTCGTCAACTTCACCGAAACCTCTTTCTTCAAAGATTTCAATGATTTGGTCTACATATTCGGAATCTTCTTCGAATCTGTTACCATTCAACTCTAAGGATAATAAGTTTGGTAACTTGGATTCAACGACTTTGACCAAAAGTTCCAAACTGTCGTTTTCTAACTCATTATATTGCAATTTTAAGGTTGTTAAGTTGTTTTTAGGTTCACCCAAGTGTAAAGCATGAACCAAAGCATAAGAACCTTTGTTTTTCAAGAGAGCATCGTTCAAGTTCAATTCTGTCAATTTTGGCCAGTTACCCAAACATTCGGCTAATTTTATAGCTCCTTTGGTGGTGATGGTGTTGTCTTGCAAGTCAATAACCTTCAAGTCTTTGTTGGTAGATAAACCATGGGCAAGCAATTTGGCGATTCCAGCAGGTCTAATACCATTCTGATACAACTTGACGACTTCCAAGCTCTTGTGGTTTCTCAAACCAACAGCCAAGTAGTTGATAGAACCGTTTTCCAATCTATTTCTTCCACAAATGAATGTTTTTAACGATGGTTTGCCTGCAATTTCTTTAGCCTTTGCTAATTTGTATAAGGATCCACCGATTCTGGCACCAGCAAATGGCCCCATACCGTTGTTAGTAAGGATTAAATGTTCAATTGAAATTGCTTTGGCCAAGTAGTCTTCAATAGGGTCAATGGTCTGTAATCCAAAAGCGTTATCACTGAAATTAACCAATTTCAAGTTTGGTAATTGAAGCAAACTAGGCAAGAGAAATTCCAAAGACTGAGGAATTTCGGTGTTCAATCTACCGGTATACATGTCGGAAAAGTCTATTTCCACTATGGTATCCTTATGAGCAAGAATAGCTTCACTTAAAGACTCGGACGCTTCGACACCAATGGTGTTTCCTGAGAAGTCAAGCTTCTTCAAGTCTTTGAAAGCTGCGATTTCTTCAAGGTATGGCTTGATATCATCATGAGAATTGAATTTGATTTGTTTTCTAGCAATGGAGTACGTTGTTTCGGGAGTGACTCCCAATTCAACTTCAAAAGAATCCATCTTGTAGTACTGTGAATGGAGTGTGTTTGTTTTCAGATTTAAAAATTTCTCAATCGAAATGGCAGGTCACGTGGACACACCTCGACAAATCTAAAGACAAAAAATTTTTAAATGCTAGTTTGCTAACTACTCTGAACTAATAACAACATCATGTCCGGTAGATTCCCAACTCCTCCATCTAAAGAAGTATCTAGATTCGAAGAATTCACAAAGAGCCCAGCTTTCACTCTTGGTGTCAACGCTGTATTATTTGTTGCAGGTGTTGTATTCATCCAATCTCCAATGATGGAAATGTTGGTTCCTCAATTATAAGCGAGCCACTGCACAGGCTCTGGATCTCCCAAGTATACAAATTTAACGGTTTCATTTAATGCTAGTTCTATATAATTTTATTGATGCTTCGTTGAAACACTCTTCAACACTCAATTGTACATATTTCCATATTTCAATATACTATCAAGATAAGTCAAGAGTGTAGGCTGATATTAGGTAACGTTTTTCTAATGATACAACCAATCCTACTAAAAAGTGAAGTCTCATTTGCCGGTCTGATAATGTTCAGACATGAATGATGTGTATGTATTTGATATATTATAGTATCTGGTATAGTTGAGTAGTGGGAAAGCTCTGACTGGCGAGAAGGATCTGATAACTTATAAATGAAATTAGATAGTGACTCAGTGCAAAGAGTTCAAAACACTTAGGAAGACACAGAGATGATATGTTCTGATCCATCCCTATTAGATATTACCATCTCTTGTTTAATAATCTCTTGCATCGAATCGAGAATTTAAAGTTTTCTATTTTACAGTCTTTAATAAGCCACAATTTATCCTACGATTAGAAAGTTTCATATTATATATTTGTATACCAGACATTTATACTAGAGAGGCGTATTAATGTGGTGAATGTACCTAAACTGTAATCTTTCTATCAAGTGTGTTTGGTTCTGTCATAGAAGATGTCGCGACACAATTTTCGACAGTTTGCAACATGGTTTGCGACATGGGTGCAAAATCATGTGAATCTGTGGTACCTAATTCTTCTTCTAGATCGTATGATTATGCGAATCATCTAACCATTGATGGTCTGACTTTAGGTGATAATATGATCAATGATTATAAGACCATGCTTTCTCAAATTTCACATGTCTGTCTTACATTAAGGATGCTCTCTTATTGCCAGTCTAAACTTGGAGATGCCGGGAATTTGAAATTTAGCGATATAGTGAAGCACCGAAGGGAATATAAGACTGCTGATACTTATTAGCCAGCTCAAATCAATCAATACTCTCTTCCGACCAACTTCATCAGTCATTTATCACACAAGCAAGATCTCCTATTGTATCGTCACCAAAGATTCTATCTAGTGGACAAGCTAGCGACTGTCTAATTTAGTGTAAATACGTTTACATCATGTTGGTATTTGGTAGTTAACAAGCTGAACTCGACTCATTCTCTCAAGTTAGATTTATATCATGATGGTATTCTGTAGTCACTAGTAGAAAGCGACTCATTTTCTCTAGTTACTTCTCTAATATCCATCCACCAATAGTTTCACGATCAGTTCCTCGGTAGACTGAGTCCCGCCTAGTCAATGTATACTCAGCAAGTTCGATAAATATGCATTGCAAAATAATTGATTCGAACTATTTCTAATTCACTTTAAATGGTGATTGTCAATTTTCATATTAACAATCAAGCGTATAATATTTTAAGAACAAATTCAAAACATAAAAATATTTGCTCTCTAACATTTTAGCTCTCCGAAAGGACCATGGCACCGCCGCAAACAGATTAATTTCTCAAAATATTTGTTTACCTTAAAACGACCACGAGTCCCCATACCCAGAACCGGATCCGCAAATCATAAAACCGTTGCGCTCGCTCAATATATCAACTTTCACTACCTCTAACTGTTTGGTGGTGGCATATTTCGTGGTTGTCTACCCCACATTTCGGACCATCTCTGTCGGCTCCAAAAATCTACCGCACCGCACTCTATTCACAATATTGGTGTTGCCACGCCCTTTCCATTTTCTGACACACAAATGGTCAGACCATAAACGAACAATGTGCCATAATAATAATCTATTTCAGGTGGGGAAACCACCTGTTTATTAGAATCAAGTGGCGAGGGTAGTGTAATCGAAAAGCGCTTGACCAGGTTTGAAATAAAGTTTTCTTTCATACGGAGATATCCACGTGACCCATACACCGAGGAAATCGCATACCCTCGGCAAATCGATATTTGGGGTAGCACATGTAAAATCTCACCATATATAAGACCAGAAATCCGGGGTTCATTCCTAGAAAAAATTATCTTGATCTAGTAGTACTATTGGATTACTTATTATTATTGGATATTGAGATACTATTAAAATGACTTACACAACTAATACCGTGAGCAGTTCTGCCGGACCAGACCCTCAGTCGTCCATAGCAACAGAAAGAGCCGCCTCCAAGTTTGATCCCGTGAAGATGCATTACTTCATAGAGGGTTCCAAGGAGAAATCGGAATTGTACAAGACCTTGACCCAACAGATGGAAAGAGATCCTATACTTTCCTCCGACTCGAAATACTACGAATTGACCAAGGCTGAACAGAGAGAGTTGATGGCCGTTAAAATTAACCGTGTTTCAAGATACCTTGAAACCGACTCATACGAAAACTTCAACAGAAGATTGTCTATTATGAGTATATTTGACCCTCAATTAACTACCAGAATCGGAATTAACTTGGGTCTTTTCTTGTCTTGTCTTAGAGGTAACGGTACTCCTGAGCAATTGAAATACTGGGCCTTGACCAAGGAAACTTCTACTCTCAAGGGTATATACGGATGTTTCGGTATGACTGAATTGGCACATGGTTCTAATGTTGCCGGTTTGGAAACCACTGCCACTTTCGACGAGGAAAACGATGAGTTTATCATCCACACCCCACACATTGGTGCAACCAAATGGTGGATTGGTGGTGCTGCCCATTCTGCCTCGCACTGTTCTGTCTATGCCAGATTGATTGTTAAGGGTAAAGACTACGGTGTCAAGACCTTTGTTGTCCCATTGAGAGACTCAAACCATGACGTCAACCCAGGTGTCACTTTAGGTGATATCGGAGCAAAGATGGGTAGAGACGGGATTGATAACGGTTGGATTCAATTCTCCAACGTCAGAATCCCAAGATACTTTATGTTGCAAAGGTTCTGTACTGTTTCCAGACAAGGGGACGTTGTTTTACCACCTTTGGAACAATTATCTTACTCTGCATTATTGGGTGGTAGAGTCACAATGGTAATGGATTCTTTCAGAATCAGTGCCAGAATGACTACCATTGCCTTGAGATATGCTATTGGTAGAAGACAATTTAAACCCGCTGGTGTTAAAGGCAAGTCGTCAGTCTTGGAGACCCAGTTGTTGGACTACCCATTGCACCAAAAGAGATTGTTACCATACCTTGCCATGGCTTATGTTATGTCTGCCGGTGCTCATAAGATCGAGGAAACCATCGAGACCACCTTGTCTGAATTGGATGTTGCAGTCGAAAAGGATGACTTTGATGGTATCATGAAGGCCATCGACTCCATGAAGTCCTTATTTATTGATTCTGGTTCTTTGAAGTCAACCTGTACCTGGTTGGGTGCCGAAGTAATTGACAACTGTAGACAAACCTGTGGTGGTCACGGTTACTCCGCATACAGTGGTTTCGGAAAGGCCTACAACGATTGGGTGGTCCAATGTACCTGGGAAGGTGACAACAGTGTCTTGGGTATGTCTATTGGTAAGCCATTGATCAAGCACGTTATGTCTGTTGTGGACAGCGGCAAATCTGTCAAGGGCTCATCCTCGTTCTTATCCGACACCAAGAATTACATCGGTGCTAATGCCGACAAGGTTGTGTTGTCGTCTCTTGATGACTTGAACGACTTAAAGAAGTTCTTGCACGGTATTGAGGTTGCTATTATCAGATTATCGCACCAAGCCTCTGAAACAGTCAAAGCACAAAAGGGTAACTTCGACTTTGTTGGTGGTGATATGGTCACCATCTCCAAGTTGAAGGCTCACCACTACTTGTTGAACGAGTTCTTGGACAGAGTCGACAAACACGACGACAAGGAATTGGTTCCATACTTGCTTATGCTCGGTAGATTATATGCTGCTGGTATCGTTTTGGACAAGTTTGCCGGTGTCTTCTTGACCTTCAACGTTGCCACTGCGCAATTAATTGGCCAATTGAATTCTACCCACATCCCAGAATTGTGCCAGACCGTCAGACCTCACGTTGTGGCGTTCACCGACTCGTTCCAGCAATCAGACATGCTCGTTAACTCTGCTATTGGTAACTACGACGGAAACATCTACGAGAATTACTTCAAGATTGTCAAGGACAACAACCCTCCATCCATCACCAAAGCTCCATACTCTGCTGCATTAGAAAACATGTTGAACAGACCTTCTCTTGACGCGAGAAACAGATTTGAAAAGAGTGGCGAAGCTGCTGATATCTTATCCAGATAAGTAGAGTGTTGACTGGGGTCTTTAATCAAGCTAACGATCATCGCCGTGAATGTCTATGAACACAAAACTAATACCTTTAGTGGTGGGGGAATAGGGAATGGGGTCGTGGATTTTTTGACAAGATTCACAACATCAATATTGTCTTTCTGTTCCGTCTTTACTATTAATTCGTATTGAAATTTATTTATTATCATATTAGAACTGTAGCGATAATGTAGGAAGGATCAGAAACGCAGATTCGCCTCGATCAGGGGAAGGATATTTGATACAAGTCTGTCAGGGTACATTAAAGACCAATTTCTCGAAGTGTACCAAGGAGCGTATCGAGATAGAAACAGTATGGCGATAGTGGCAGTATCGAAATATAGCCAGCATCGAGATAGAGACGGTAGCTATGCTGTTAGTGACCATTCTTTACGTTTCTCAGTAACTTCTCAGCGCCTTGCTTTCTCCAACTGTGGTTGAGCGTATTTTATATTTTAAAAGTGCGCACAATCTTCTCTTTTCTAATTATTTAGTGGCCGTTGAGAGCTTAAGTATCATCATTGATCTGTTTAGTTAGCATAGTGCCGATTTATAGACCATATGATCTAATGGTATGATACTGCTACTTCACAGTAGTTATACGAATTCAATCCTCGTTTGAAATTAAACCATTATTAATAATTAATAATATATTTTAAACTAGCTGTATTTAAATAACTACGCATTCTACCTGTTAAGTTTATTGATAGGAATGAAGATCTCTTTAACTAAATTAGCCTATTTATCATTTGGATAAAGTTTTCGCAGCCTCTGGAGACTTTTCAAAACGGTCTCTAGCATCTAACGACTCTCTGTTCAACATATCCTCCAACTTCTTAGAGTATGGGGCCTTGGTGACACTAGGAGGGTTCAATTTTTGGATGGTGTTGAAGTAGTTTTCGTAAATCTTACCATTGTAGTTTCCAATGAGAGAGTTCAAGAGGTTATCAGTTTGTTGGAAGGAGTCCGTCAACCCGATTGCAAAAGGTCTGACCTTCATGAGAAGGGTGTCGAGGAAGCCGTAGTTAATGGATTTGGACAATTCGGCGTTGAACACCTCAAAACGGAGGAATTCAGAGTTAAAGGCAATCAAGACCGACGAAACAGCATACAATTGTAAAATCGTGAACAAATGCTGGTACATCGCGGAACTGGAGTCCAATTTGGCCAAGTTGGCCTGGAAACTTTCAAACATGTAGAGATGAGCTCTTAACTTGGATAACTCGACCCGTTGGGCTCCAATTAATTCCCAGTTTCCCTTGTTATCCTTGAGGAGAGAGAGTAAGCTGGCACAGTATTTGACTATAAGAGTCTCGATAGAAAGCTTGATTTTATCAAAGTTGTTCAAGTCTTCCTTTGTCTTCAAGACATTGGAAGATGCTACCAAGGCCTTGGAGTTGTTGAGGAACTTTAAAGTAGACAGATTGTCGAGTTTTTTGTTTTTGTTCAATACCAGATCGACATGTTTCATCATAGACTTCCCGGCAGACATCCCAAGAACGTTGTTGTCACCTTCCCAGGTCGCCATGACTGCCCAATCGTCGTATGTCTTACCAAATCCGTTATATGCGGAGTATCCATGGCCACCACAAGCTTGTCTAGTTTCTGAGAGCAAGTCCGAGGCTATCCATGTACAAGTCGACTTCAACGAACCCGAGTCCACAAACAACGACTTGGTGTTGAGAATCGCCTTGTTAAGCAAGTCCTTATCATTCTGAGCGATACCCTTATCCAAATCATCGAGAATTTGTTCATGTTGTTCCTCTAAACGATTGGTACCCTGAGCCATGGCGTAAGTCACTGCAAGCAAAGGTAATAATCTCCTCTGGTGTAAAGAGTAGTCCAAGAGCTTTGATTCCTGAGCGTCATTATTGTCAGACTTGAACTGTCTTCTACCGACCGCATATCTCAAGGCAATGGTGGTGAAACGAGCACCAATTCTATAAGAATCTGTGGCCATACCAACTCTTCCGGCAAGCAATGAAATGTACGACAACTGCTCTAAAGGTGGCAACTTGACAGTACCCTTTGCATCAACAGTACACCATTTTTGCAACATGAAAAATCTAGGAATACGAACGTCAGAGAATTGGATCCAGCCATTGTCCACACCCAGCCTTCCCATTTTTTGACCAATATCACCGATACTGACTCCAGGTAAAATACAATGACGAGAGTCTCTCAATGGAACTATAAAGGTCTTGACTCCGTAGTCCTTCCCCTTGACAATTAATCTCGCATAAACCACCGAGTGTGTTGCAGAGTGAGCAGCTCCACCAATCCACCATTTGGTTGCACCAATGTGTGGAGTATCGATGATAAATTCGTCGGTTTCTTCATCAAATGTGGCTGTAGTCTCACAACCAGCAACATTAGACCCATGCCCCAACTCAGTCATACCAAAACACCCATACATCTGCTTGATGATTCCCGACTCTCTTGTTTGAGACCAAAACTTGAATTGTTCAGCAGTTCCGTTACCTTTGATACAATGCAAGAAGAGTCCTAAATTGATGGTGATTCTGATTCCGAGCGAAGAATCGTAGATGTTGACCAAGGTCAATCTTCTGAAGAATTGCTTAGCAGGCTCGCTTTCAATGTATTGTGACATTCTATCAATACGCAAGGCTACCAACTCTCTCTCTTCCTTTGTCGAAAGATCATAATGGGCAGGCAGAGACGCTAAGATCGGATCACGTTCTAATGATTTATATATCTTAAGGACTTGTTCTGACTTAGCAGCCGAACCTTCAATGAATTGATGCATTTTGACAACATCGAAGTTGGTGTTTGCCCTCTCGGAGGCAATTGAAGCAGCGGAGTCAGGAGGGGTTGCACTTGAAACGACATCTGTTACAAATGAATGCGTTTTGGGCAACCCAGGCCCATCAATAACACGTTTTACTGAAGAAATACCCATAATGAATGTGTTATGGAAAGAATAATTGTCTTCAAAGTGAGATTTGGGTCCCATATATACCCCATACTCGGCAAAAGTCGAATTGTGGGGTAAAATTGTTACTCCGGTACATCTGACACAGGGGACGGGTAGAAGTCGGAAAAATGTTACGTAACGAGCTGCAGATGGAGGTAGAGGTGGTGGAGGTTCTATAGACTGTTTCTCTTCGACAATGGAGTGGTATTTTCGCTCCTTCAGTAGGAGTAGGTTTGATTTGCATCCACGGATACTCATTTTTCTCACACACTCGGAAATCGAGCCGGATACCAAAGTGGCGTGGATATTGTCCATGTGATATGGCTAGTGGTATAGTATGGTAGCTACAAGAAGATGTTGGATCTGAACTGACAGGGCTCTGAGCTGTGGATAAGTTGAAGACTTGGATTAAAGTAAGAGTAAAGAATGGTCAAAGAAAGGGTTAAGGTTTGGAGGACCCTGAACCCGTATATAGCCGTCTAGATAGTGTATCGGAAGTGATGAAATATCTACCCGAACTAAATGAAGAGACACCTAAAGACCAAGCAAAGGATTAATCTGGAGGCCAAGGAACAAAAAGAATAGACCAAGAAACAACAAAAAGAGCAGACTAAGTGAAACAGACTAAGTAACAGACTGACGAAGTATCTCTAGTTAGCCCAAGGTACTTCATCCAAATTATTAGAGATCGTATGTATGGAGAAGAATTAAATAGTTCAAGAATGGACTTGGCAGCTTAAAAACTTCCATGGATATAAGTATTTCCTGGGTATCTCCTCATCCAGTGGTCTACACCTCTGGATTCTTCATATTCTTATATATAAGTATGATACGGTATATTTCCTTTAATATTTTAAAGTCTCGAATTCCTCTTGGTGGCCAAGCTGGCTAAGGCGCGAGACTGTAATTGTTTACAAGAGTTATCTTGAGATCGGGTGTTCGACTCACCCCCAGGAGAATTTATTTTTTTTGCCATGAGGCTATGAAGATCTTTGCATGACAAGGGAAAATATAGCTAAGGAATATCACCGAGACTTCCACATGTCATGCCGATACCTCAGCGATAGGTTAAGATCTGCACGGTCAGATCGTACCATTTTTCTCTGCGCCCGTGTTTCTCAAAAGGTCATATCCGACATTACCTTTTGAGAGTCATCCACCCCAACCAGTATTAATAATCGAAAAACTTCAACTGCAAGCCAATGACAAAGATTGGTGATATTACTGACGCTACGGAGTCATTGCTCACTCTACGGAACTCACATTTTTTCGTCTATTAGACCCAGGGTCAACCGTAGACTAAGATTGGTCAGTGGTTGAAACAACTAGTAGTCGCAACTAGTAGTCACAACCTCTGGCTGGTTTAATGATTGACTGGTAACGTGCTAGCTCTAATTGATTAGCTTTACCCCATAGTTCCGCCGTTGTCACCGTTCTCACCGTGTGCCACTGTGTCACCCTTAAACTTAAATCATATATTATACATATCAAGCCTTGGTGGTTCATTTCGTGGTCCACATCATTGTGGTAATAATTAATAGTATCGGCAGAGTAGGTGTCCTACCGAACACGTCTTTGTATCCGTCACCGTAACAATAACATGTCTGAATAATACTCGTAAACTAGCCTCCTAATCACGAGTGCCCCGTGACCCTATTCACGATTGCCCCGTGACTAGCCCCTCGAAAAAATCCTATTATAAATATTCAACAATCTGTCTAAAAAGTCATCGTTAACTAATCTTCAAACTTTTCAAAATGAATTCCGATAAGATCATTCTTATTATAATTGCAATCTTTTTACCTTTCGTGGCTGTGTTTATGAAATGTGGTGCTACTAGTGCATTATGGATTAATATTCTTTTATGTATTTTCTTCTATTTCCCAGGTATTTTGCATGCTTTGTATGTTGTCCTTAAGGATTAGAGAATCGTTGTGGATAATCGAATTCCCATTAGCAAGTTATTAGAGGTCTAGAGAGTTAGCGGAAGCTTAGATGGGAATTTTTGACATTTGTTGTGAATTGGGATGAATGCTTGACGACAATTGTTAAATTGTCTAGATGAATTGATTAGTTGTCGAGTAATTGACAATGGGCTAGATTAATAAATTGTCCAAGGCTAACTAAAGGGGCTTCATTCTCTTCTTTGCGAGCTTGGTGTATGGTTTTAGTGCTTGTCAACGGTTGAATTCTGGAATCTCTGGCGTGCTTCCAATTATCTGTATTAATATATAAATTTATTCCATTCATTTTTAATCAATATCTATGTTGTAGATTTACTAGGAATAAGAGAGAGAGAGAGTTATGATATTGATGTTGTAGTCTCTTTCATTTTCGTTGGTTTGGTGGTAAAATAGGTCATCTTCGGGTGTAGAACTGACATCGGTGAATTGAATGGATATCGGAGAATTGAACGGATGTCAGAGAATTCAGCGAGATATCAGTACAAGAGAACCAGATTTCAGCAGATCAAGATACTTAGGTGACTCACTAGCTACTTGATAGATACTCACTAGATACTTAATAGATACTCACTAGATACATAATAGATACATAATAGATACATAATAGATACATAATAGATACTCACTAGGTGCTCACTAGATGCTCACTAGATGCTCACTAGAACTATATCGGTCATAATTCAATTTACTTATAATAATCTCTCTCAGTAATTCCTATCAAATACCCCTAAATGTTTAGGTTTAAACGGGATCCGGGACCCTGAAAGCTCACAGAACGTTGCAGGATATTTGTAACATCTACACATAACTAACTTGTTGAAAGTAAACTCTATTCTATAGCCGAGGAAATGTCCGATCTAGACTTTTTAGATATTTCTTATGGAAATTTTAGTTTTCCTTACAAGTCTCGGACCCTTTATCCACCATGAGGTGTATTCACAAAATGAGTCGTTCCTGCCACGAGCCTAGCAGGAGTTATCATGGCTCCTATTTGAGACGAATTACGAGTCGGGCCGGCTTTAGCGTGCGTCGAAAATAATCCGGCCAAAAACAAATGGAACTCTCACAGGCAAACATTATCGTTATCAGAGTGAACGGATAGAAGTCGTCCACTACGTAATTTAGAAGAATGTGAGAATCATAGTTAGAGATGGGGATGTAAATATTTAGTGAGGCTGTAAATACTTAGTGAGGCTCACAAGGCTAACGATGTTACTGAGACTAAAAAGACAAACGAGGCTAATGAGGCTAATGAGATTAATTAGTGATTATATAAGAATCTACCATCGATGGAGGCTCCTTTTCACTACGAGATATCAAAATATTGTTTGGAGCCTGGTGGCTAGTGTAGAATGGGCCAATGAAAATGCCGTATTTCTAAGTTTGTTATCTTCTTTCCTGCACACAGCCAACATTTAATTAATTCATACCCCGAATCAGGGATCAACCTCTTCATTAGGGATTCAACTTCAGCAAGTATTCAACTACATTCTTTCTTATTGAGAGTTACTGCTAAGCAAGATATACTCATCTAGACCTGGACACCACTAATCTGCTGGATATATTAGTGCCCCTTACTTGAGCGCACTAATCTTTTTTTGCTTACTTTACTTTCGTTCTCCCCTTAATCGCTATCAAAACATCTTCTTCCTAGATAAGGATGGCAGAGACTAGTATTGAGATGGCACCTGGCGTGGATCCGTCGGCCGTCACTTCAACAGGAACTGCAGAGAATTCAAACACTGATCAAGTTCCTCCCTCAACGGAAGAGCTTCCTCCTTTCTCGTTCAAAAAGAAACCCATTGACCAATACACTATACTAAAGAATCGAAACACTTCACAATGCAACACATCGTTCGAGGCAACCATCCCGTCATATCATTCCAACATCTCAGACATCATGCCGTCGATTTCTCGCAAAAACACCACTTCCACCGCCTCTCTTGATACTTCGACCGCAGCGCCTACCGATCTATACAAAGATATTGATTATGATGATCAAATCAGATTCCCAAGAATGAACAATATGAACTATTACACATACAACCGAGGCAAATCGGGTCTTAACCGGACTAGTTCCTCCAGCGATACTAGTGAGAAGAGCAATTCCGAAACCACTGAGATTGTGGCCCAGGTTGTGGAAAAAGCTATTGATGATACTATCCCAGAAGACCAAGCACCAAATTATATGCCTGCAGCATTTGACCTCTCGCAGCCTTTGCGTCGTTGCTCGTTACCATTCGGTAAGGAGAATTCCTCCCGTGATACAATCACTTTGAAGCGTACGCACAACGACGACGCAGATGAAAACGTCCTGCTTTTGAAGGAATACATCCTCAACAACTATATCTATGAGCGGAATGTCGAACAAGCGAAATTGAATAAAGACATCAACACATTCTTAGAAAAGGAGGTTTCTTCTCTACCAGAAAACGATATTCGTACCCAACATCCATACTACCAACAACCTAAATCGACGAGAATCAAAAATCAATGTTCTATTTCTGCAATAAGCCAAAAATCGGACGAAAAGACCTTAAATTCTAGAAAGGGCTCTCCCGACGGTGAAACCCTTGGGTTCAGTCAGTTATACCAGTTGAAAAAGCCTTTGAGTACACCTGCAGTATTACGTCCAATGTTGTCAGCAAGCACCCTTACTGCACCCATTCCCGATGAGTTAGCGTCGTTTGATTACGAGTTCAAGGGATGCTCAATAAATCCGTCAGCAACTCAAAGTACTGCAAATACCAATCCAGACTCAGCCATATATACCATCACATCTCCTATTTCATATACTGGAGACAATATCAGCGTCTCTGACAATGAAGCTGTCGAAATACCATCTAATCACATGCAAAACATCGTGGCTACTACCTTTAACACTGAACCTACCCGTATCCACTGGAAATCCAATAACTTTACCAACCACTGCATACAATGTTTCAAAACATTTGGCAATTCTTTCTTTTCACTCGTATATATGATCTTCGAAGCGAAGGTTGAACAGGATGAAAACATGATGTTACCAAACGCCAACACTTCCAAGAATAGTCTCGCACGCAGAAGACATCATTGCAGGTTCTGTGGTTTGATTTATTGCAGTGATTGCCTATACCAAAGTGATGCGGAAGATTCCAACAAGTTTAAGAACCCGAGATATTGCTCAACCGACAAAGGAGTTTTCGTAAGCAACGGGATCGTCATAGATGCCAACGCTCGATTTGTCATCCCTATTTACAAGAATCTCGGGATTGCTTCTTCGTCGTCGTCCACCAAATCATCTACCTCTGTTTCATCGTCGTCCCAGATCACAGATCCTCAGAATTACAAATTATTCAAGGTATGCAAAAAGTGCGGCGATATTTATAAGAACTTGGTGATCGACTTGAACAGGGCGGTCGACGAGGTTGACGAGCCTACTAGTTCCACCAAGTTATTGGAAAAGTATCCATTTGTATACATTGAAAACCCATATGTTAAATCGTTTCTCAAGGAGGAAAAAACCCCCCATCCCAACCACTTTGATAGAAAACCAATCGTTTACGATGGCCAAGGGGCCAAGGGGCAAGATCCTTCAGGAAAAGGGACGCGTACCAACGCCACTTCAGAAAATGCATTCCAAGCGTATGCCAGAAAAAACTCCGCCATCGAGGTACCCTCAGATTGGACGTGGAGTTCCTTCTAAAGACTCTAATGGTAAAAACCTAATTCATTTCTACACATCCCCATGTTTTATTACCTTTTGCGATTTACTTCTCCATGCAGTAGCCTTGGGCGAGGCATGCACCCATTTACTTGCTTTTAACATTGAACAATTCTGCCGGTGACTGTTCATTTGACAGAGTTATGAATAAGATCTTTCAAGCCAAGCTAATGGAATTGATGTGCCATCAACTCTACAGTTAATGCTTTAACTCTTATAAAGTCGATGACTCGTAACTCTACTGGTTACGATTCTCATAGTTATTTCTCTGTCCATTACTCAAGTGGATTCTTTTGGTTACCAGAATAACTGCATATAATTACCTAATTGAGATTACACCATATTAGACCAGATCATAGCCGTAGCTGATTAGAATATGCGGATGCGGTGTAGGATGTAGATATCGAAGTGGAATGATGTAGAAATCGAGGTGGGAAGGAGGCTCATTCTAGAAGATACGCGTCACTGTTTAGGACGAATCTAGCCCCAGAAAATTAGTAGGATTCTAGAAATTCGTCATAGAGTCCCGCAAAAAGATCTTCTCGTGCCTCTAACTATTGGGGATATCTTCGGCTAATAATTATTACTGGCTGGAGATAATCGAGAAATAATTAGATACGCCGTTTCAAGTATGGCTAGACCGTTTCATTAATGACGCGACGTTTAATTCCCGATCGGGGGCTAATAGGGGAGATTTTCTAAACAAACGGACAATGGGTATCGCACGACCGTGGCCACCTTGGGATATGGACTCCACCAATTAGTCCAGGTATACCGCGAGGATGTTCTAGTCGGCGGTTTCCCGTCAAGATCAGATAAGCTATTTTCTATCTATAATCAAGCATTACTAGAGAAGAACCACCATTGCGAACGCACTTCCTCGGCCCATTTTGACAGTTGTCGCGTAAATTTGTCGTGAAATTTTTGTCGCTAAATTCAAATTTGCTCGTTTTTCAAAGTCAACTAGCCGATTTCAAACCCATCTGTTTACTAATTACTCTTGAAACTCATTCGATACTGGTAGTGATAGTAAAAGTGAAACGAATAACGGTAACAAGTGTGTAATAACCGGATCTGTTTAATCTAATCTACTATAAACTGGCACTTTAACGAAAAGTGACTTCGATTCAGAGACTACTAGAGTAAAGGATCAGAATTATCAAAAGAGCTTTAGAACTTTAAGAGAATTATTGATTGAAATTCCTCAGGACTATTAATTTAGACCCCCTCAGACTAATTGACAAACTTGAATTTAGAAAAGATTTCTCGTGGTCGCTACTTAGTCTACTGATCTGATCTGATCTGAAATCATTCGTGTTCTTTAACAGCTAAGTCATCAAGCTTTCACTTCACTTCTTTCTGTATACTATCCAAATCCATCATGTACCGACAACCTAACCATTCATATACTTCTACTGACTCGTTGCGTAGATTGTCTTCCAACAATCCGTTCAGAGTACAACAACAACAGCAGCAACAAGCAAAGTATATCGCACCCCAACAATCCAACAGATCAAATAATTCGGTATCTTCACCATCGAATTTCGACGATTGGGTTGAAAAGAATAAGCAGTTGATCGAAATTTCTTCTGACGAAGATGAACCTTATCGCACGGTTGACATGTCCTTGAACTTGAAGGACACCACCAAGAACAATTCGGGCGATTTGGCAAGACCAGTGTTTCCTCACAAGCCAGTAAGAGCAGACAGTGACAGTAGTGTCAATTATGGGTACGTATTTTTATGACTAACTAACAGCATTAATAGAAGGATTTCTAAGACTCACATGATAAGATAATGATATGATTACGACACAATGACAGCTTTCTATAAACTGTCATTAGTCTTGGATTATCCACTAGTGATCTCACTAATGACCTCTAGCCTTATCGCATGAATCTCAGTAACAGAATTTGACGAAATATGACAAACAGACACATCTAAGAACAGAAATATCACAGAAATGCAGAAATATGACTATCAAGAATGTGACAATCTCCGCATTCGACAGAAATACGACTATCTTCACAACATCCTTCTCTACTTCTCTATCTTTGGCATATGTGTAAAGTGAACAGACCAAACTTCTCACTCCCTGAGATCGCATTTCGCTACACTTAAGGAGTATCATCATGAAATACGACGTATTCAAGGTCTGGACGACCCCCTTATCCTCCCTGGCCTTCGCTATACCATTTCTAGACACTGCCCCTTTTGTTGGATGGAACTTGTTTACATTTTTTCGCATAGTTTTTTTGGTGTGGAAGATGAAACGGCCAGATACCAAAAATTAAAATTGCTCTTAAGATCGTTTGGCCGATACTAGACCGTATTTCTGTGATATATCGATATATTTGTCATCTCTCAATCTGTTGTGTGACTGTGTTCATCAGTATTACGTTTGAAATCCGATTTATTGCTGCTTCGTTTCTTTGTGGTTACCCCTTACTAACATCTTAGTCGAAAGATGTCTTCCAATAATCCATTTGCTGCGGCATTAAACGAGCCTGACTCGTATGTACATCATCGCGATCCTCCTCCACCACCAAGAACCACTTCGCACAGTATTACACCACCAGCCCGTCCTCCAAAACCCGAAGTATTGGCCCCTCCATCGTACGAAGAAGTCGCCGACCGCAAATCCAGAGAATATCCAAAGGAAAAAGAATCATCCGGGTCCAGCTCGAGTTCTGGCAGACACCATACCTCTCTGAGACAGCATCGGTCTCATTCTGATAGCAGACCTCACCGCAGTTCCAGAGAGAAGACGTCTACATCCTCCTCATCCAAACCACACCGTAGACATAAATCACCAACCAAAAAGAAATCAGAGCCAGTCAAGGCCAAAAACTTGGATACTATTGATAAACTTGACGTCACTGGCTTTTTCGGCGGTGGGTTTCACCACGACGGGCCCTTTGATGCCTGTAGACCACACAGAAACAAAAACGTCAAGGCTGCTCCAGTCATGGCTTTCCCTATCGATGGTCCTAACAACTCAATCAAGGGATTGAGTGGAAACGTCGATAAAAATGAACAGATGAACTTGGCGTTCGGAAACTACAGTGGTGAACAAAATGAAGTCTTGGGACGTGCTGGTTCTGTCAAGAGAGCAAACGGTGCATCTCCGCTCAAGTCCGGCGATGAGGGTGGTCTTATAAAGACCAATCGTATCGGAGCTGATCCAGCTGCCTCGTATACCCCTTCCCACAACCCTGGGGTCGTTAACTTTGATTCCAACGTTAAGGCAGAGCCAGTGCATGGGGTAGTCACCGCAGGCTTAGGATCGTCTACATTTATTGATGGTGCCCCTGCTCCTAAAGCAGCCCTCAACGATGAGTTCTTAAATGTTAACAACGGAGGATTGGGCAGAAAGAAGTCCCTTGTTTCCAGACTCCGCAGAAACAGCAACAGCGAGAACAATTCAAGAAGAAACTCCAACGATTCTGGTCCTGCTCCAGAAAGCGGCAGAAGAGGGTCCCTCAATAATGTTCAATTTGACGAAGAACCGGTCCATGAATCGGGAGGAGCATCTTCTTTGTTAAGAAGAGTCAAGAGTTTGAAAGTTAGAAAGTGATATTCCTTACCATATTTGCTATTCTCGGTGAAGTTCCCATATCTGGTTATAGACTTTGTTCATACTTTGTTGGTTATATAGCTTGGTTTTAATAATATGTCTAATATTGTGAAATATTGTAGAGATATAAATTGAGAACTCACGTAAAATGAGTTGCCCAGATCAAGAATTTGATGATTTTGATAATTTTTATGAATTTCGATGAATTTTGCATACCTATCTTAATCCACCTTGCTTAATTATCAATTCTGTGGTCTATTCTGTAATATTCTTCTCTCTTGTCTTGTACAATTTGGTTAACACTTTTATTGCATCACGTGACCTTTCAACTACTTGAGAAATTTTCCATCAAATCTTAAAACCACCACCAACGACCATAATGTACAGAAATAGAATCCTCATCAAGAGAGCGACCACCCTCTTGAACGCACAGAGATCTGTGTCGTACAAGCTCCCAACTATAAACACGTTGGAAACGCTCAAATCGACTTCTCAAGACTTCAGTGGATTGTTTTCCAACAAGACAGTTGACGAATTATGGTTCAAAAGAGGAGAACAACTCGTGGAAGGATTGAACCAATCTCTCGAGCAAGCTAATGGCGCATCCAACGGTTCTCAAAGTCCAGATACCCAATCCAACAACTTACTTGACTTGGTCAGTCAAACCATCCACAAGCCCGAATTATTTGGGATCTATTCATACGCTTCGTTGTTGTACAACTTACAGTTTTTTATGGAGAGTTTGAAGGAAGGAACCAAGGGTCAAGCCGAGATCAAGTTCGGCGTTCCTTCAGATTTGTTGAAGACTCCAACCGAAAGCTACACCAACCAGCCAAGCAATGAAGAATTGAGAGATTGGATCGTTGATTCGTTTGGTTCGATCGAGGAATTCAGAACTTTGTTATTGAACTCGGCCATGGGGATCAAGGGTGACGGGATTGTCTGGTTAGTTGCTGAAAGTAACCTTAGTCAGAGTATTTTGAAGAACTCGCCTTCTATCACCGAACCAGGCGCCACAAAAGAAGCTATATACAACAACTTGGCCATTGTGAATACTTATAACACCGGGATTGTTGATGACTCTATAAGATCCGGCCAAATCAACCGTTTGAAGTTGCAAAAAGATGCAAAAATCGTGTCGTTAAAGAACAAGAAACGTCAACGTGAAAACATCAACGAATTGGATCAAGAAGATTTGGATGTGATTCAACAAGAAATCGAAAGCTTGGAACAAGAAATAGACCACTTGACCTTGGGTACTACAGAAGAAGCTGAATTCAACACCTTATATAACGACAAGAAGTTGTTGCCGTTGTTGGCCATCGATGCATCCATGAGAAATTATCTTTTGGACTATGGAGTTTTTGGAAAACAAAGTTATTTGGATAATGTATGGGAATGTATCGACTGGGATATTGTGGGGAGAAGAATGCCTGAGAGAACAAAGCAGTTCATCAATGCCTATTAAACTAAATTTGATCAAGAATCAAATAGTGAAATTTAGAATGTGAATTTAAAAAAAAGGAATTTTTAAATGATGAATCTTATTGAAATCTTGACTTTTCTAATTACTTTTCAAATCTTGACTTTCAAATGTTTAATATTCTCGACAACAACTTGAATCAAAAGTTGAAAGTTGGTGAAATCCATGAATCCATGAACTGATAGAATAATAATGAGTCAGATGGCTCGAATATTAACAGTATTATCATGTAAATTGATCTGTGAATTGAGTAGTCCTGTGTTTTAACACTGAGATTCCAATCGACTTTTAACTAATGATTTACAGAACAATTACCAACACAGTGTCACCAATTCTAGCGTCAAGAGAAGATTAACTAAGTATTTAGAGCTGCAACTCTATTCAACCTCGTGTGATTCACAAATACTTCGCTTAGCTCAGTATTTGATCAATCATCATCACTACCCTGTAAATAGCTAATTATAGTTGATATCTACATATACAGTCACATAATTATAAATTTATTGTACATTCAATCTATTTCTTGATAACCTTCTTGACAATTCTTTCGACTTCGTCCCAGTCGTCGGTGGGAACTCTGGTCATTTCAATGTTCCCGAAGTAGGCTTGTATTTTCATCAAGACGTCGTAGGATCTCTTATCGTGGACAAACGAGATGGATACACCGACTCTACCAAACCTTCCGGTTCTACCAATTCTGTGCAAGTAAGTGGAAGGATCGGCATCACCATTTGGAGTTGTAGGTAAATCGTAGTTGACCACCATGGAAACAGATGCAATATCAATACCTCTTGCCAAAACGTTGGTTGTTATCAAGACCTTGGATCTTCCTTCACGGAAATCGTCGATTAACCTGTCTCTTTCCGAGGATTCCAAGCCACCATGCAAAATCGAACAGAGGTGGCCTTCCTTCTTCATTTTGGCGTATAACTCGTTGGCTGTGACCTTCTTTTCGACGAAAATGATTGATGAACCAATGGTTAAAAGCCCGTATAATTCACACAACACCTCAAACTTGTGGTTGGTGGAGTTACAGTCCATGTAGAGTTGTTTAATCCCGTCCACATTCAACTCTTCTTGTTTCAATTCTAACGAATTGGCGTTAGGAACAAACTTCTCGGCGTATGCACGAACTTTGTCAGGGAAAGTAGCGGAGAATAATACTAATTGTGTGTCTTTAGGCAACGTTCTCTTTACTCTTAAACATTGATCTCCTAAACCTTGAGCATCCAACATATTGTCGGCCTCGTCCAAGACGAAAACCTTGACTTTAGACACGTTTATGTTTTTCCTTCTTATCAAATCCATCATGATCCCAGGAGTCCCTACCAATACGTGAGAGTTGGTGGAAGAACCTTTTTCCATCGAGTCTGGAACGATTAATTGTGTGGTTATTTTAGTGAATCTGCCCATGGTCTGGATCACTTCTAAAGTTTGTCTTGCCAACTCTCTGGTAGGAGCTAAACAAATACATTGAGTCATGTTTAAGCTTTCTTCCACTCTGGACAACATTGTCAACGAGAACGCAGCGGTTTTACCTGTACCAGATTGAGACTGACCAATCATATTTCTAGGAGGGTTGGAGATCAACAAAGGCAATGCTTTTTCTTGAATCTTGGAAGGCTTGTTGAACTTCATGGCGTATAATCCCTTTAACAATTCATTGGATAATCCTAGTTCTTCAAACGACTTTACTGAGTATAATGGAGAGTTTGGATCGGCTTGTAAATCTACCAATTTGACCTTAACTTCGTAGGTTGATTTGATGAGGTTTTCTTCAGGTTCAGCTGGTGTGCTTGGTTCAGCTTTTGGTTCTTTTACTTCATCTTTAGCGTCGGCCGCTGATTCTTTGATTTCTTGTTCGGCAACTTCTGGGCTAGCTTCTGTTGTTGGCTTTACCTCTTCGGTTGCTTTGACAGGCTCGCTAACACTGAGAGATGAAAGCAACTCAGCGGCATCTAAATCAACACGTTTTTCTCCAGACATGATGCTTGTTTGTTGGAGGATCTCTTACGGCGATAATTTTTCATTTGACTTGTAAAATATTGTGTCACGTGACAATGTTTGTTCAAATTATGACAACTGTTTCTATTAACACAAACGTTTCCTAAGCTAGATTAACAATCACCAAGTTTATAATTTTCTTCTAACACTTAGAGATCATAGATGATTCTCCTGTAACTTCTTGTCATAATGCGTATTAAGGAATCAAAAAAAAAGAGAAGAGCCCGACGCGGGGGTCGAACCCGCAGCCTTTTGATACCTCCAAAGTGCGCTTTGAGTGACGATAAAAGTCAAACGCTCTAGCCATTGAGCTAGCCAGGCTATTCTTGAGCAAAAATGTTGGAGAGCCACTATGTAGATACCTAGTCTAGAAGATTATTTTGATTTTCACCTCAAAGTGGCTGACCTCGGAGTTGTTCATTTTGAGCAAAGTGCCCATCTCCGAGTCTTTCAATTAGAAGAAATAGATTCTCCTCGGAGCCGTAGCTCTCTCATCAAAGATCCATTGAAAAATCATTATATCGGAGGTCTTATCACCAGAATACTCTTCCTTCGAGAATAACTGACTATATTCCACATCTGGCTCTAAATAACTTTTCAAGAAATTAAGCACCGAGAATATTACTATACTAGCAAGAACCTATTTATGTCATATACACAGTTTACTCTCTTACTTCCACTTCATTCTCCTAGAGGTCTTTCTACTTCATATCATGTGCTTTTACTAGTTACGTTTTGCAGCTTAAATCAGTCGCGATTGAAAAATCTACCAACAAATTATTATTAACAACACTATCCGTGCCTTGGTCCTCGTTGAATACTCCAACAATTGACAATTAGTGGACAGGCGCCATGTCCAAGACCAGTGTTAAAGAGTCTACAACGACTCAAGCGACAAATACTCAAGAGTATCTCCCCAGAAAGTATTCCTTGTTCAACATATGGGTCGTCACGTTATTTTTGAAGATGTTACTCATGGTAGGCTACCATTCCACAGACTTTGATGTACATAGGAACTGGCTTGCTATAACGAATAAGTTGCCACTTTCCGAATGGTATATTGAAAACACTTCTCAGTGGACGTTGGATTATCCTCCGTTTTTTGCATATTTTGAGTGGTTGATGTCACAAGTCATTCCTAGAATTGTTAGGGACGATGGGTGTCTTGATATTGTGGAGAAGGGCATCTATGGAATGCCCACCATTTATTTCCAGAGATTTACTGTCATTGTTAGTGAGGTGGTGTTGTTTCTTTCCTTGCAATGGTATATCGATACGTCTGGGACGCGAAGCGGTGCCAAACGTGCATATGTGGCAGCATCGAGTCTTGTTTTGTCGCCGGGATTACTACTCATCGACCATATTCATTTCCAATATAACGGGATGATGTATGGATTTCTTGTGTTGGCGATAAATTGTGCTAGGTTGGAAAAATACTTGCTCTGTGGGTTTTGGTTCTCGGTGTTGCTTTGTTTCAAACATATCTACTTGTACCTAGCACCAGCAGTATTTGTGTTTCTTTTGAGAGTGTATTGTTTGGACCTTAAATTCGATAGAAAGAAGAATTTCATTGTAAATGTCTTGGGCTGGGTCAAGTGGAAGAGTTTGTTCAAGTTGGGTTCCATTGTAATTGGGGTATTTTCACTTGCATTCGGACCGTTTGTTTATCACGATGTTATTCCCCAACTTGTGGCTAGGTTGTTTCCCTTCAGTAGAGGGTTAACTCATGCCTATTGGGCCCCGAACATGTGGGCCATCTATTCATTTATTGATCGAGTCTTGATCCAAGTCTACCAGCGTGTACCGTTTTGCCAATATCCGTTGCAAAAGATCTTTCACTTTGATCCTATCTTGCTTTCGGATTCAAAATTAATTAACACTGCAACCAGAGGAATAGTGGGAGATATCGAATTCTTGGTGCTTCCTACAATCACGCCTCAATTGACGTTTTTCCTTACATTGTTCTACCAAATCATGGCGTTGATTCCTCTTTTCCTCCAGCCTAACTTCAAAAGATTCATAGGAGCATTAACATTGTGTGGATACGCTTCGTTTCTTTTCGGGTGGCACGTTCATGAAAAGGCGATTCTAATTGTGATTTTCCCAATCACCTTCTTAGTCAGCAGAGACAAGCGATTGTTGGGCCCATTCAACCTTTTGGTGACCTGTGGCTACGTATCATTGATGCCTTTGATTTTCACTTGCAGCGAATGGTTGGTCAAGGTAGTGTACCTCTTGCTTTGGTACATCATTTACTACTTCAATTTTAGAAAAGTGGTGAAACTTCCCAAGAATTCGGTAAGTCAAGGTGGAATTATATTGGACAGAGTCATTAACGGATACATTTTGGGACTCGTACCAGTCTTAACCGTGGTATCTATGATAGATTTGTTTGAACACAAGTTTGAAGTTTTGAAGAGACTAGAGTTCTTGAAACTTATGATTATAAGTGTATACTGTGGAGTTGGTATAATAAGTAGTTGGAACGGATTCTGTTGGTTATATTTTGTTGATGAGGTTATTTGGGACGATGAGTTATAATTCATGTATAAATATTTTGCTTAGTTTTGTAATTTTGCACCCAAAAACTTAAATATTGCAACAATTAGAATTCTAACAAATTAAATTATATACAGGTAGTGTAGAAAGATTCTCGTACTATCACTATGACTATTACCAGGTCTCTACAACAAGTTAAGGCCGATTCTTATATATTTTTAACGTAATCTACACTCAAAAACCAAGAAAGATAAAGGCACTAAAGCACTCAATCCGCTTTGGTAAAATATTGTGGTGTTAGAACTTTGATTTCAGATATTTATTCAGTTGTATAGAAATTCGTATTGGATTCTGTCTTGCAAGGATATTTTATTGCATCTATTATTTAGAATAAATTTACAAATATGTAAGATATATATAAAATATCAATTTAATAAATCAATATATTTGATATGTATACTCGTGCTCTTTCAAAAGAACAAGAAATGGTTTTGTGGTCTAGTTGGTTATGGCATCTGCTTAACACGCAGAACGTCCCCAGTTCGATCCTGGGCAAAATCAATTCTTTTTTTTTGCACTCAATCAGACTTGAAGACAGGAATTGATAAGCTAATCCTATGAATTCTACTCCCAGAAGCCAACTCTAACGAAGTCTAAAGTAACATATTCATTGCTAAATTAATGTAAGAGCCTCTACCATTATTGACTGCGATTTGTAGTGAAATAAGTGATTATTGGCTCACATGGCTAGCCCGTATGAAGCAAAAATGAGAAACTTGAAGAGATTCAAGGACATTTGCCACTGCCACCTAGAGCTACTTATAAATGGAGTATATCCATAAATATATCCATTGATAATTTACTGAGTTATACTAGAATGACAAAAATTGGCTTAGGACGAAAACTCTTCGAAACCTAACCAAGACCTTTTCAAAATTGCTTCGATGTTGGGGGTTCCTGGGGATTTCAACCTTACGTCGCTAGAGTAGATTGAGGACGTCAATGGAGTCTTTTGCGAGTGAAATGCAAACAAATTGAATGCAGCATACTCTGCGGACGATATTGTGAGGGTGATATTGTGAGAGTAGTCTGGTATTTGCGGATACCAGAAGTTCGTCGTCTGGTATTACTACACAAGCACATTTTCCAGAAAATACTTAGGGATCTCGCAAGTATTGTGGGAAAGCAATTAATACCGTTTGGACTGCTGGGGTTGGAAACATTGTTTCCTCAGAAGAGCAAGATATTAACAGAAAGTTAACTCATTTGTGGGCGACGGTGACTTACAGCTTTCCGTCCAAAACGTCTCTTCAATGGCGACGAAGAAGAATAATATCGACATTTTGTCTTGAACAACAATAGCTATACGATCATGGTTGGAAGGGGATAAACTGCAGAATACAACAATATTCAACTTTGGGATCATTTGAAACTTCTAGAGATTCCTAGCCCGACTACTTCTATACTTAAAGGGTCTCAAATTCCAAGGAATTGAATACTCTTTTTGAGGACGAAAAGTTTGCAAAACATTAACAGGATCAGACTAGAAGAAATAGTATTTGAAACCATGGATGTTCTCGAAAATTGGATAAAGCAAGCAAAACAACTTGCTAAACACTCTTTGGATAATCATAAAAGCTTTTACCGAAGTCTATGATTCATTTACCCTAGGGCCGGTAAATAGCGGGTTAAAAAGAAGTTCAATTTTAAATGATTATTACTTATTCTAAGATTGTAACTAGAAGATCTCAGATATCTCTGAACATCTTTATATATCTCACCTAAGCTTGATAAACAGTAGATTCCAGAAGTGTGAATTTCTGAGTTTTATATTTTTTGCAGCCAATTGCGTGGAAATTCTGCAACCAAAAGCATTAGTGATGCCAGAGCCAATATAATTCGGATGAACGATTACGTATAGACATCCTCAAGGAACAACATAACATTAGCACATATAAAAACATTGACATTTTACAGATTTACAAGCGTTTTCAATCATTAATCGTAATATTTACATAAAAATTAGCGAGATTCCGTTTTTGACATTCCCTACAATTATGGAAGTGTGGAATTCTCTTAGACAGTACAGTAGGGACCCTCGGTGATAGTTGACTATTAACAGTGCATATCATAGAAATCTTTTTGAGATATTTGTTCTAAACAGTGGTAGACTTTTGAGTGATAATTGGTCAAACGATTTACAGAAATGTCCCAGTGAGAGAGCTCTGCTTAAAGTGAAATATTCCAGCGATAAAGTTCTGCTTAGTGAGAGATATCCCAGAAGCTCCACATAGCGAGAATTATCCCATTCCTGAGGACAATGGATGTAATTCTTGGTAGAGCTGAACGGTTAGCTAATTCTTTGGGTTAAACATATAATCTGGAAACAAAGCCTCCCAATCTTCATTGAATAAATCCGAGGTCATTAATACTGGAGGACCACCAAGGAAATCCAAGTTTTTATCAAATAGTAATTCAGTGTTTGACTCAACAATTGATTTATTGAAAGAAGCAGTAGGATTTGCGATATGAGCTGGGTTGTGAGGGTGTGATGGGATATGAGAAATGTGGAATTCTGAAGATAGGTGATTCGAGGAATGGGTGGAAGTAGGTTGGGTGGAAGTAGGTTGGGTGGAAGTAGGTTGGGTGGAAGTAGGTTGGGTGGAAGTAGATTGAGAGGAAGTATGTTGAGAGGATGTTGAAAGTGGGATGTTACCATCGTTTGACTGGGTATGGTTGGTATGAACATTGGTGTAGTTATTGTTGGAGTTGTCAGTATCGGAGCTATTAGGAATCTGTTTAAGGTGGTTGTTAGCACCTACTATCGGTACGTTGATATCAATGTTTCTTGGTAAATTGTGACTCGTATAGATCGAATCAAAGTTATCGAAGTTTTCATTCCGTAAGTTGGTAGTAGTTGGTTGATAAAGGTTTCCCGAAATATTGGAATGGTTGTCTTCACTTTTGACAGGAATGTCACCCACAGAAACGAGTTCATCGAAAGTTGGATCTTCGTATGTCTTCAATTTAATGTTAATAAGGTTATAGGACTTTTCTGCCAACTTCCAGGTCTTTGAACTTCCCTTCAAAACATCCATAAAGAATTGTAATCTGTCTCTCTTCTCATCAATTAATTGCTTACTTGTGTTTGTTAACAATATGACTGAGATTGAGAGAATCGAACAATAAACCATAAATATAGATACCCTTCTGAAACCATGGACACTTTGAAACTTATGGACAGCTTCATACAAATCTTCGATTGCATTCAAGCAAATATTCAAAGGAGACAACGAGGGATCGTGGTTTTTGGCCTGAATTTTTGTGTCTATACCAACGAACGGGCGGTTCAAACACAAGATCAAGACGTAGTAGTAGTATCTGATACAAGAAAGAGTTGGGTTCTCTGCCGTATTCTTCAACGACGCTTTGTCCCATCGTAAATCTTGAGGCAAGTTTTTCTTCCAGTCCATAATTTGGGCGTTATATTCATAGGATTTTTCAAGTCTTGATATCAAATCCAAATCTTCATGGTTTGATTGTTCATTCTCAACGTCAGATTTCGTGAAAATATCATCTAGAATGTTGTCAGAGATGTTTATAAGGTTGATGATGTTTTTCAAAGGATTGGATATGTAGGATTGTTCCTTTAGCGACTTGAGATCATGGCCAGCGATTTTATTTTGAGATTTTGCAAAGCCAACATACGTATACTCATCGATCGATTCCAAGTCAGGCAAATCACCTGTCTCAGGGATTGTGGCATCGGACATTTTCAACAACGACGGACGGCCCAAAAGCAAACTTATGAAATGGTCAGCAACATAACTACCCCAGTAGATTCTACTTCTGATACTGACGTCCAAAGGATTCAAATCTTCTTTTGATTTCACAAACCACACTTGAGGATTCAACTGGAACCCCAAATCGAATCCCATTCGCATTGCATTTCCTGACAACATCCATCCTGATGAGTTGTATCCATTACAAATATCAAAGAACGCCAACAACAAGAAACTCTGGAGTGATGTGATAGAAGAACTACTCAATTGATTAAGTAATAACGTCTTGGCTTCTTGGTAAAACTGAATCGACCTTTTGTAGATCCGATCGTCATCAGACATTTTCGAGCCAAGAGCACAGATACTTAAAATCAAGATCTTGGAGCAGTAGAGACTGTTTGGCTTGGGGTCAAAGAAGTCAATTAGAAACGCTTCTCTGAATATAAACATGTTGTGGTCTGGATATTGCCAGGTGAAGAATAACTTGATACAGTGCAAGATATCTTCGTCCTTGTTAAGTTGGTTTATAAACGCTTCTTGTACACGGTTGGATAATTTGGCGTTCTTGGTGATCAAATTTCCGTCATACACACTTGTTGGGCCGTAGACTGCCCGATCTTCTGAGTCTTCAGAATCTTTATGTCTTGGATCTTGGTGGTATCTTCTCGAATCTTCCGAGTCTTTATTTGGCTCTTCGAGGTCTTCCAAGTCTTTGCTCAGAAGCTCTTCTAGATTGATCTTCGCCAACAAGTCTGATTTGTCCTGAACAGTTTCTGCATTCTTGAATTTGTTTAGAAACCCTGTTATACGACGAATTTTCTTTTCCAAGCTCGTCACGTAGTTAACAGGGGGCCTCTTCTTTCTCATATCATTGATGGTTCGTATACACTCCGTTTCAGCCTTGATACAACTCGAACATGGATGCTGGAAGTTGCACTTGACTTTTCTGGCTCGACATCTTTGACAACTCAATAGTTTGGTCTGACTGGATTCTAGAGGTTCGGCCTCGGAGTCTAAAGATTTCTTTCGCTTAAATGACATTGTATCGTGATTGCAGTACAGAACGGGAATACCTTATATTACAGAATATACGAGTTGGTGGGTGTTGTTCTCCTCTTTATGATGATTTTTGATGAGTTTGTCGTAGAGTTGCGACTTTCGAATGGGAAACAATAGTTTCCCTGATAAGGACCAGGAGGGAGAGTGGATAATAGAGGCGAGGTCAGTGTATTATATAATGTGAAGAGGTCAGGGATAGTGAGAAGGAGTATATTTTGGAAATCTAGATATTTTATGCTTTTAGGGGATTGCCAGCAGTTTTGGGGAGGTAAATGAATATCCAGGTAATGCTGTGTCGCAGTATTTCCACTGATCTCAGAATTTCCACTAATCTCAGAATTTCCAGTATTAGAATTATAATATATGAATGTTTATAGGTTTATGAATATTCTATTCTAATTAAGGACTAATATTTGATATGTTGTATAAAGAACGGTGACGACACCAACAACTATCAACACATAATCAAAAGAGCTTAACCACCAATCTATAGTGGACATACGAGACTTAGTCTTGACAGCTCTTAAATGAATCAAAGGTGGATAGATGTACACCAATGGGATGCATGCAAAACAACCATTGAAAGAAACGAATTTGTCAATGTTGTTTGAATTTATGTAAGCAATGGTGCAAATGAACGAGACAGAAACTGCTCTGAAAAGGTTTTTTAACCATTTAACTTGGGGGTTGTATTTACCAGATTGCTGATAGAGTTTGCCTTCGTTGTCGGCGTTTCTAGATTTCTTGGATTTCGAGGCTCCCTGGTTGAAGATGAGGGATTCTCCGATCTTAATGGCTGGGAAAAGTTGTAATGGAGCCGTTAAAAAGACTGCAACTGAGTAGAGGATCAAAATGGACTGCACTGCAACTTGGTCTTGAGGTAAGTTCAAGATAATAATGGATTTTACTTGGTCTCCAAAGGAAGTATATCCCACAATACCAATGGAAAGAAACAACACAGTAATGAGGAACATACTGACGGACAAAACCATTGTGAACTTATGAGGCTCAGCCATGGACGATTCGATCGGCAATACCAACCCAATACCTTCAAAAGACGTGACTGCAACCCCGATCAACATCGACCAACTGTTGGGGTTGAACTTGGTGATGTTAGGACCAATACCGTTCTCTATCAAGTTGGCCCCAGAGTACCAGAAAATTATGAAGAGTCCAACCACAATAAAGATGGACGAGACGAGGGAAATCATAGACAATTTGGTCAAGTTTCTAATCCAAACCAACGGGATCAACAAGAGACATTGTACGAGCACAATATTTCCCGTAGTTAAGTATGTAGGAGTATTGTCTCCAGGCAAAACCTGACTTATGAACGATAAAAAGTTTTCCGCAGTGAAAAGGATGTAGGTAGCCACAAATCCGATTTGCGACAATATGATGGAGAAGAGAATGAAAATCTTCAACGGTCTACCATAAGTCTTGAACCCCAACTCACCAAACGAATTGAGGCCCATGATTTTCTTTGATTTGATCAAAACCAAGTAGCAAAAGAAAGTAAGAAGACCAAACGCCGTCAAACTGATGGTGGAGAATAAAAGTCCTCCATTAAAAAACGCCCGTGGCAAGAAGAGGACTCCAGAGCCCACAAGTGACTTGAACACCAAGAAGAACGTTTTCGCCACGGTTGCTGTGCCTTTTGGGGGAGATGCGGATTTGACTTTGGGGGTATGTGGAGGCAATTGCTTTGCTAACGTCTGGTGGTAGAACTGGTTGTTGCGACGGTCGTTCAACAATGACGATTCTTCATCAAAAACGTCTTCGTAGTTGGACGCAGTGGACTCCGTATCAGTCGTATCATCGCTCAATTGATCATCTATTTCGTCATCAAAATCTTCCCCAGCAAAATGGCCGTAAATAGATAAGAATTCCATAAAGTTTCGGGCAAGAAAGTTGGGAGGTTCTTCGTTCCTCTGTAAAGACTTGTTGATGATAAATTCTCTTCTGAACCCTCCAGGGACGTTGATGTCGCTAGCTGTAGATTCACGTCTAGTTTCGGTGAGATATGTAGAAAAGGACGAACTTCTTGTTCTGCGTTTGGGGAAATCTGCTGTCGGTATTCCTGAGGCTCCCAGGGTGCCTGGAGAGGGTCCATCGGTAGATGTATTTTCGATTTGGTGATAGAGATGTCTGGCAATATCACCTCCCTGGAGTTTGAGGGTATCTTCCTGGTTCACCAAATGTTTACTGATGGTCTTGTAGTCAACATCTCTAGAGGATACACTGCCCAACTGAGAAATCTGTTCTTGATAGCTCATACTGAGGTTGGAGTTGGGAGAAGCGACTTGGTGGACGGAGATGGGGTTGGCGGTAGGCGTTGGAATATACTCAGTACGCGAAGTGTCGGAGTATACGGAGCCAGCGGGAGTAGCCAGTCTAAGAGTGGGGGTAGTCAGTCTAACAGTGGGGGAACTACTAAACTGAGAGTTGGAAGTGTCGTTATTTTTATTGGGTCTCATGTCGGATAGTGAGCGAGCCAGAAATTGTTAGTAACAAACTGATGGAAATTGGCTGCACGCTAATAAGTCACGAGCTGAGAGGTAGGGGTAGAACTTTGGTCACAATGCCATTTGGCTCTGGGGCATATCACGAAATTTTTTTCATTGGTCATTTCGAGTTGTTGTCGCGACAGCTGATTAATCGAAGTAATGCGACACATGTAATCACCTTAGGATGTTATCTCCGACATTTATTTGACTTCCCATTTTGCGACATAATTTTCCATAGACATGAGGCGACGAACAGAGTATTGGAATACAGAGCAAGTCTTCGCCTGAGGAAGGTCGGTTTCCCTCTTTCTTTAACATCTTGAGCCATACTTCTCATTTTAGTTTCGTCCTAATGCCATGACAATCTTGTATGATTCTCGATGTATAGTGGGTCACTTGTTGTTACATATGACTTCCTCAACAATCTTGGAAGAATCTCTTCAACATAAACTATAAATTATATACAGGTGATACATGAAGTAAGGAGGCTGAAATCCTGCATATACATATCCACAGTGCCGAATACGCACTTTCGTAAGGTTTATTTGCATGTATAGTGATTTGCTAGAAGGGATTTTTTAATTTTCCGGACAATTACATTTTGTATTCAATGAGATATTCCGATGTATTTCTTTTTTTGTGAGAGCTAACCTGCAAAATAGTTTGTTTGGGGCATCAACCTGTCGCCGTGCGACTGCGGGAACATAATAGACTAATCTACATATACGCAAAAAACAATGCATAGCCAATTTACTACTTCTTAGGATGTAACCATCTGCATATACTAGTAATATTGATAGGCATTAGAGAGTGTGGTAGGAAAAGAAGCTACCCCACTATTGATGAGGCGGAGACCATACCTTTCAATTAGCTAATTTAAAGTGAGGAGCCAATCACATAATAATACTCATCTCAATTCAGACTATGCAAATCTGACATTCCAATACACATTCCGCAGTATAGAGAAGTTTCGGATGCCTACAATGCGTAATATAGAAAAAATAATCAACTATTGAACCCTCGATCCTAGGTGCTTATTCTCGCGATGAGATTTTGAAAGATAATGTAAATAAACTTACAAGTAATTCACATGGACATTTTAGATAGATATATATGTAGATAGACATTAGATATACATAAGGGGCTTCTTGTCTATGTTTTGACAAATTGTATCTAGAAGATGTACCTCACCATAGGATTCTATGTGGGTGTCAACACTATATACAGTACATGGAACAACTCACGGCATCATCCCAATCCGGCATGAATAAATTGTTCTCAAACCAGTCGGAACACTTTTCGCTCGTTATAATTCTCGCTGAGACTGGGATAGGGGAGGCACTATGAAGACTCGCAGCCTCTTTCCCAACCCAGAAAACCAATCGCAGCGTCGCAATATCTACGTAAACGTAAAGGTTAGGCCAAGAATTAGCTGGATGTTATTCTTAGTATAGGCTGAAGACGCTGGGCATTATGGGAGATGAGAAGAAGAGTTTGGTGGGAACAAGACAAGGATGAACATACCTCTTTTGAGAGATTCCTGAATTTCGGATAAGCGGTCAAATACGGACGATTTTCGTGCGGATGGTTCCGGAGCCTGGGGCCCCCAAAACCGTAGTTTGGGTAATCAGACGGTGCTTTCTCGTAAACAGGAGTTAAGTGAGAACTACGAAGGTTTGGGGGCGATGTGGTAACACACAACCTGATTAGCCATCGTCTCACTCTAGTCGACTGTAGATTATACTCCTGTGGCGAGAATTATAATTCGCCGACTCACGACGAGTTGGGGGCAACTTTAACTAGACGGCTGTTCGGAGCATTCTGGACTATAATCGAACAGGTTAATTTCACTAATTAAATGATTTTTATATTTTTATAGTCAGACACTAACTTCTCTACTGTAGCCAATATATGATTTCGCTCCGGGACCATTTCCTATAAGGAATGTTGGGTTAACTTAGGTGAACTGAACCGTATCTCCTCCACTAGCCAGGAAAAGAAGAATGAAGTGTGAAATTTGAATGACGATATCTGTCTGTAGTAGATACCACAGTGCCTATAGGTTGTAGGGTTCTAGGTCTTATGTCACTATAGTGTGTTCGCATATATCTGCAACATTATTTATGTAGCAACTATGATTAAAGTATGATTTTGCAGTCTCTAGATTAGCATATGCAATACTAAGTCAACTTCGATAACTACGCATTGGAAGAGAATCTATTTCACTGATGGTTGCAACTATGAGTCTGAAATTTAGTTATCTACATGGAATATCTTCATTCGGTAGCTTGTTCCGTTTCATTTCAGTTCTTTTTCCCTAGACTTTTATCTAGAAAAAAGAAAATCGTGGAGGACCAGGGTGGGGACTCATTGAAAAGAAATCATAGCCCGACAAATATGTCTTAGTATTATGAGTACACTTGTACATATATAGCTCACATGCACTACACATACAGCATATTCACCTACGAGCACACATGCCAATGGATACATGGTAACAGACGACTATACTTGCCGAGGACAGAACACTTCCATACAGACCTTCAATATGAGGGTTATGGCATTTTATAGGAATTTTACAGGTTACGTAGGAACCAAAATTGTCAGATTCCATTTCGGTAGACAAAAAGATTTTTTTTTTTGGTTTGCATGTTAAAAATTAAATCAAAAAATATTGCAGGTTTCAGCCAATCCTATTCTTTATGCATAATCACCATATCCAAAGGTATATATATTTCATGTCCTCCAAGATTTTGAGATTTTAACCACAAGAATTCAGGAGTGCCAATGACTTATTTTTTTGACGACCTTACTCTGTCGTACGAGTATACTGAGAACATAGACTACTTGGATGTGTCTAACGATTACTTGAGCGACAACCGTCACCTCTTAAAATGCATAAACTATACGAAGTCAGAAAACACAATAGCTACCCAAAGGTTGAACAACATTTGCTGGAGAAGAATGTACAAAAACTTGCATGACTTACCCTTGACCGAACCATGGAGGGTGAATTGGGACAAAGCCGGTGATATCACATGGTTGTACGGACCAAAGCTTGTTAGGAGAGAAATCGAATTTGAAGCACAGGGTTTAAAACTCACAGTTGGCAACTTGAAGGAAGTCGATACTTCCATCAATACTAACGACGAAGACGAAGACACTTATTCGCTGGTCTCATCGTCGTCTTCTTTAGTTTCATCCATCTCATTCAAAGAAGAATATGGTGAACTCTCCGATGACTCGTCAGATATGTCCTCCATAGACTCGGGCTACATCACTGACTATTCATCCACCCGTCCTACATTCCCACCCAAGAAAAAATTATACTTTGAAGTCGACTTTGATTACTCTTCTTCCAGACCAATCTTGAAATCCACCCGCCAAATCTTTGCAAAACAAACAAAAAGAAGCAGATCTAAAAAGGTATCATTCAATTACATTATAAATTCAAGAGAAATCATTAACGGCATGTCAGTAGACTACGACTTCTTGGATCAAGATTGCTTATAGTAGCAAACTAAAGATACCATTTGTACTGACTACAGTTTATCTTGATCAGTCTAACAACAACGCAGACACTACAACTAGATTTTGTTGTATGCATATTCAATTCTTCCCTCATATATATTCAACTCTGCATTATTCAATTCTATAGGTTTAATTAATAACAGATATGTTATTTCACATGTTTGCTTGTAGTTGCATCCGAGATGAAAAAAAGGTTCGCGGTTAAGCCCGAGCCTTTCGTCCACCTACGTTGTTCCCGGACTTTGACAAGAAAAGACAATCATCTTAATACCCTTACCCCTTTAGGCCGCTTCTATTTTTAATGTTCACCAAAGATGTGTATGTTGGAAGGTGTTGCCATACGACGACTGGCTATGATTCAAGATTTACTCGCATATACAGGAGAAGAGACGAAATGAAAAATATTATAAACGAAATATAAGGTGGAAATTATTAAGGAATATCAAGGGCGGATCTTATTAGAGAAATTGCCGAATTGTAATTAAGAGAGAATTTACGAGGAATTGTTCTGGAGAATTTATGAGATTCAGGTGATTGGACATCAGCTATTAGGGGTGGCAACACAGTTAATGTCACAAGGTGAAAATCCATTCATTTATTTGCTGGATGATGTCCATCTGGTGATACATCAGAGGGCGTGAACACTTGATAGTAGGTGCAATTGCCAATTGTTTTGTTGGCATCTGCTGACTATACGTATTCTTTCTTAGTGTATTACTAAATCAATTCCGACGACGTATAAAGGGGGATTTTGCTGTTTCATACGCAATCATAACTTGCAATATTTGAATCCGTAGACAAGTGATAACATAGTGCCTCCCGGGTATGGTGCCGCGCCCCCAATGCATGCGGAAATATTCCACAACCCATTTATGCACTGGAAGAAAATCTATACCGGGGACATTGGAACCACTCCTAATCCGGACTTACGTCTAATTACGCCCCAAATCGGACAAATATCTTCTGGGCTACTTGATTACATAATAGTTAGGTAACTTTTCGGGGAGGATCCGCGGATCTTAATTGCCCCTAACCCTAGTAAATGAAATCTTTGAATTTCAGAATTACTTTACAATCATGGTCAAAGTGTCCCATTCAAACCGAGGGAATTGTAATGTGTATGTGGTCTTCTAAAGTCTTCTTCATTTTGCTTTTGTTAATTTTTGTTCGCGACCCCTCGACCTCTACCCAACAATCGAAACTTTTCTTTTGTCTCTAGAATTCTCCGGCCAGTACTTTGCCACCTATCCATTGGTCGATAACTATTTCGCTTAAGCGGGATAAAGATATTTGTCTGATTACAGTTTACATACCTGCCTCCACGTCAAGAGAACATTTTGGGCTATTTCCCCATATGCGTGATTTTTGTGGCACGGAGTTTTGTGGGGAGAACAACACGAATCTTTAAACTGCATTCTAGAATCTGGGTTCTCGAAGTAGTGGAGGGGAAGTGAATATTGATATATATTGCGAAAATGGTTCCTTCAATATTATATTTCTAGAGGGGAACGGAATATTCAGGAATGCTGTCTTACGAAATTCGTAATCTTCTCTTTGGCTTACGACCAAAGATCCTCTTTCCGGCGGGGACGAATTCTCGCAATACAGTAATTGCCACTTTCAAACAAAGTGGAGGTTCCATCGAAAATGAGTCAAGCTCAAATCTGTTACTATCAGCCATACGTGGTGATGCGTCACCATCGGAGTAATATATAAAGCTATCGTAGTCAACATAACTTTTACGGGTTGCTCAGTATGATGATTGAGCAATGAATCCTCTTCTGATACGAGATCTACGTTTCAAGAGTGACTTGCCACGAATTGGCGGAGTTAGTGTTAGTTTAATGTAGATTAGAGTTGGACCGCGGCCTTGGAGCTCCCAAACTTTCACTACTGGAACTACGTTTCGTTTCTATGACATCCTCCACGAAAGTTACCATGCGCTGCCTGACGTTCTCCTTTCGTTGCGACTTTCGTGACCCCCCTCTCCCTCCACCATTCTTCGTAAAGGTTCATTTTTGGGGGATCCTTTCCATGTATTAAATTATTCTCTGGATACTGGATGTGTCTGGAGAATCACACAGCGTAGGACTTGCAACAATGTGCTTAGGACGGACCCGCACATTCTACCAACGTAGTCGTGCACCACCCGATTGCTCACCTGACTTGAAATCTGAACTCAATACAATACCAACAATTAACCTCCCCCACCATGTCGGACATTGAAAAATTGACTGCAAAAGTTGAGTCGCTTTCCCTCGTGGTTGAAAAGCAATCCAAACTCATTGCACAAACAGGACAAAAACTCATTGAACTTCAGATTCAGGACGTCAAGACCAAAATAAATAATCACGAACCAACCAAGAATCTTGATTTGGATGATTACGTCACAAACGATGATATAGTACAGTTAGTAGGCGAGCTCCAAGGACAATTGGATGCGTTAGAAGATCGCTCGATAAAGCGTTCCTTCAATTCACAACTTGATGCCGCCAACCCCGAAAATGCTATGATTGCTCCGTTAACCAACAGGGACGGAGAATTGGCCCCAGAGTCCATAAAATATCCATCCACTCTCCAAGAATTCATCAACTTGGACAAGACCACGATCGTCAATCTCTCTGTCTTCTATGAATTGATTGTCCAAGACCAAGAACAACAAAATATTCAACAACTTTTGGATGGCAAGGACGAAAATGTGATCCAAGATTCTATAAAGGTATTGGAGGGACCCCAGTTTCTGCAAAATGCAGGTGCAAGCTTTTCCGAGGAAGAGGTTGACGATATTTACGACGAATTGGCAAGATATCTTGGAATCAAGTACAGAAAGAACAAGAAGAATTGGTAGAAGAAGAGGAACTGGTAGAATAATAAGATTTTAGGGAGATTTGGAGATTCTAAAGGGGTCAGGTCACAGACTGAAATATTTTGGTACACGTTGAGTGTGCATCAGCTTTGAAATACCACCGTAGTACAAATGGAAGACATATGATCCAAAAATGATCTAAAATTCATTTTTTTTATTAATAAATGTTTCTAAATTCCCAAAACCATGGAAATTCCCCTGGTAGAAGTTAATGTCTGTTTTGCCCAATTGATAAAACGAATCTGCAATCAATCACTATTCCCGTTGAATCAGTTTTATAGTAATACCACAAAAATGGTCAGGTCCAGTGGCAGATTAGTTAACGAAATTAATCAGAAATGGAAATTCGATAACGTCACTAATCAACAATTAGTAGATATTGATATATCCCAGTACTATTACTCTACTTCATATTTGATTATTGCAGCCAGTCCTAGCTAGGTGTACGATATTTACAATCCTGCATACAATACCAATTTTCTACAACGTTGACGTGTTGAAAATTTGAACCAAAACACTCTACTACCTGAATCAGAGGCAAAATGGCAGAACCAGAAGAAGAAATTGTTAAACAACAAGTCAAAATATCGGTCTTCACACCGATCATTTATGTCGTCATTTTATTATCCATTTTCTACACATTCACTGTCTACTACAGAAGGAATCGCGTCAAGAATTTGGCCCAAGCCGAACCTATCTTTCCAGAAAACTATAATGCCTCAATTTATCAATTCTTGAAGCAGCAGTATCTTTCGGATGCTCCAAAAGACCAAAAACCCCATGAAAAAGTGATGAAGGCCGCTCTTTTGAGAAGAGCAGTCGAAGCAATCAGAAGATCCATGAAACTCAAAGAAAACGAACCAATTTTCAACAAATTGTACCAGGAAGGATTAATTGGTGACGATATCTTCAAGCAATTTGAATTGCTGAGCAAGTTCCAAGAATTGGAGTTAAGTGATATTGTCCAAGAGACTCAAAGGTATAAAAAGGATTGGGTCAAGACCTTCTTCCCTGTTGCACAAGAAATTTGCTTTAACGAAGCTTTGAGAAGACGTTTATATGCCATGGATGTTAGATCCGTCGATTTGACGAACTTGTGGGAACTTGCAGCTAAAAATGCAGAAACTCCAGCTGAATCATCTGCTCAATCCGTGGAAGCAGCTAAAGGCAAGAAAATCGCCACCGAAGCAAAAATCGAAGAGCTCACCAAAACTGAATCCGACCTGGACTCATCCAAAGCATCTTCAGAGTCCAACAAGAACACTACCCAGTAGATCTATATATTATTCAAACCCTTCTACAAAATTGTGACATCTCAAAAATGACTTTTAAATTGTAAACCCTCAGTAGATGACAGTGTAGTTTGCAGCATTCTCATTATATCAGCAATTGCCACTAAATTCAACATTCTGACAGAACTGACGTCTCTTAACGTCCCCTAATTAGCTATGGCAGACTAAATTTACGAATCCTTCATATAAGCAAATTCTGAAAATCAGTCAAACAGACACAACAATATTTATAACAACTAACTTTTGCTTTGCTAGAAGCTTCAAATTATCGTTTGTTATAGCAATCAACGAACTCTTGATTACAGGCTGGTCAAAGATGTATCCAAGGGGTCCAAATGTGCCTCCCCAACAACAATACCAGCAACAGCAACATCGTCCTCAACAACAACCAAATCAGCCGCCAGGACAACAATGGCCAGCAACTAGATCTATGATACCAGGCGGTCCAGGGGGTCCACCAGGCCCTGGAGTACCAGGAAGTCATGGCGGTCATGGTGGTTATGGGTTTTCTGGAGGAAACCCCCCTCCTCAAGGTCGTATGAACCCAGCAATGCGTGGACCACCACAAGTTTCACCTAAGATGGGAGGTCCAGTACCGCAAGGTGGAGCGCATCTGCAAAGAAGACTGGTTGCAGACAAAATCATATCAGACTGCTATTCAAAACAAGTCGTGGAAAAGAATGGTCGTAAAATTCCTGAAACTACATATCAAACACATCTTGCGATCAAGGAATTTTCATCGTATCCTTCACAATCTCCTCCAGAAAATCTTCCTCCAATTCAAGTGGGCTCAGTCAAGGACCGTATCTTGGTAATTTGCACGAAATATTCAGGAAGGGTCTTGATACAGAAAGGAAAACTAAACGAGCTGAAAAATGTTTATCAAATCGGACGTACTTGGGATATGGATGAATTAACAGCGATAAAACGAGTAGGAAATACGGGATTGATACTATCGCTCAACAAGGACTATTATTGGCGTGTCGATGATGGTTTGGAAAGGATTTGGAAGTTTTCTCGTCACTTGACTAATGTTTACGGCGAATTCATGGGCAAGTATCCTGTATTGCACGGATTTACTTTACAAGACTTCAAGTTACCTTTAACACCTGTCCAAAAATCATTGGCGGCTCGATCCGATTCTACAAATACTATTCCGAATGATGTTGTAGTCAATAATGCCGTGCCAGACCCTCAGTTGATGAAGATTAACTCATCAAAGAAGAAGGACTCACCATCTTCTCACGTCGTTCCAATTCTAGTTCCAGCACCTCCACCACAAAAAGCATCTGAGCATTATCGTAATTTCGACTTCACGTCCAATGGCAAGTTGCCTATCAAACAGATGAAAGTTATGGATGTCGACAGACATGGAAGTACCACAAGCTTGAATTCACAGGGCTCTTCTAGTAAAAGCAAATTCGAAAAGGCAACCCCGCCTGTTGCCGATGCTGAACGATTCCTGTCTCATAAAACTAAGAGTGTACACACTGAAGCTAGCAACGATTCACAGAACTCTGTTTTCAAAGCAAAGGAGGCCTACTCGCCCGAAAAATTGCATGATTATGTCCGTGAAACCCGTGAAACATCCCCTCTCAGAAACTTCAAACCAAGACTATCTAGCAATAATGAACCAGCCTCAAGAAATGTGTCAGAAACGTTTAAAAACTCTGCTGCACTAGGTATTCAACTCGAGAACCAGTTGAATAATGGGAATTCGGACGATGAAAATGAGTTTATCAAGGAATTCACAGACGCATTACCAAAAGGACTAGAACATCCGTTTCAATCACCAGATTTTGGAATTGAAGAAATTACGGATGAAAGTGACAGTGAACAGGCCGCACCAATTAATGCCCATAAAAAGAGTGATGCGGATAAATTTCAGAAGTCTGGTTTGGATGAAGATGATAACAGGAACATAAATACTGGGTTAGGGATTTCCAAAAAGCCTGATCTTTCTGATAAGTCCGTTAATACCAAAACAATTGACTCCTCCATGCAAGAGATTGAAGACATGTTGGATTCACATATCTCATTTGGCGGGCATGCTGATACCAGTGAAATTGACTCATTTCAATTTAAAATGACTGATGGAGACGAAGACTTTAATGCACCACCTTCAACAAGTAGACACATAGATACTGACCTCACAGATACTCTGGTCGAAGAAATTCTGGAACCTAAAAGTGACAAAAGCTATTCATTTGATGAAAGTAATATCAACAATACCAGCGTAATGGGATTGAATATCAACAAGACCATATTCACAACGGCAGAGAAGGACCCAGAGGTTGAAGAACTCTTAGAGGAGGTTAACTGGAAATTGTTGGACACCAGTTCAACCTTGATCAAAAAGCTTACCGCCGAACTTAATAAAGTCAAGCAAAAAAATGTGCTGGAATTGATCAGCTTGGACTTTAGCAATAATGAAGTATCAAACGATGTTACAACCTCCCGAGAAGAAATTGAAAATTTGAATCATATTTTCAAAAAGATGGAGATTGATTTCAAATTTCTTGCACCGGAGATAAATCAGATTGAAGACGATTCCCAAGGGTTACAAGTGAAGTCCATCAATAAGAAATTGTTATGCGAGGACTTACGAGGCATCTTGGACAAGGTTAGTATCAATAATAATGATTTAAGAGAAATTGAAACATTCAATGATTTTGGAAGATTGAATAAGCTCGAAAACTTAGAATTGAAACTACTTGAATTATATAATGCCTTAGAAACTATTAGGGTTGATGATAACGAAGAAAAGGTGGATTTCAGTTCAATGAGAGCTCTTCAGCAGTATAAAACAAATTACGAGAATATCAGTTCGATATTCATTTCCAATTTCATTACATTCATAAAAAGTCAACTTCAGTTTATGTTGAATCAGGTCCTTGAGAATTTGAGCATATTCCGTTCTCAATCTTTATTCAGGGAGTTGAATAATCTCTTGATATATTCAGGAATTACCTATTTTATCAAGGACGTTGGAAGATCAGAGTTTCAGGACCTCAATCAACATTTCAACCAATTAATGTCGGATTTCCTCGAAGAGTTGTTGAAAGGGAAGATAAAAGCATTGAAGTTTTCGTCAAATAATAACACCAAGACCAAAGTTGCAGTGACAGAAGCTCATACATTAACAAAATCTCGTACCCTTAAATTGACCAGAAAGATGAGCAAATTCGGGACACTCCATGAAGATTCTAGACCACAAATTCCAGAGACCTTAACAAATTACACCAGGAACGAAATAGAAGATCCAAAAATTGTTATCAATATAATTGATGAAACCAAATCGTTGATCAACATAATTCAACTTTTCATCTGTAACTTTTTCCATTATGATACTAACATTTTTGATTTCAATGAATATATTCACAAGATGCCATACACCACCAGAAGGGAAATGTTGGACGAGTTACCGCCGTTAGACTCAGATAGGATTTATTCTACCAACCTCTTGATTGTCAATATGACCAGTATATTTGGAAATTACATTAATGGAATAATGAAGAAAGTAAAACCTGCTCTGCTTAACCTTCCAGTGGTTTTGATTTATTTAGAGACTGTTATGAATGATATCCAGAGTCAAAACATCCCGAACCACGAATACCTTGTCTACAACTATTTAAAGAAATCCATTGATAGATTCAAGAGCAATTGGACCAAGTTTATTAGCAGCCAAATTGAGTTGTTGAACAAGTCTTCAATTTTTGCAAAGTCCGGTATTCTCCAATCGATAAAGAACATAAATCAGTTATTATTGATCACTGAATCTTCATTGGAACCTCATAATCTCCGTCAGACCCAAGTGAGACAAATGGTTGACCAGTCGTACAAAGAAATCAATGAAGCATTGATCCATTTGCTTATGAGGGACGATCCATTGTTGAAAAGCCATGATTTCGACGACAAGGAACGTGAGTACAGAAACGTCAGTATCATCCAGAACATATTCTATATTCTAGAACAATTGGCCGTCATCAACAACGACAGCACTAAGAAAATGAAGTCCCAATTGGAAAGTGTCTACAACAAGGTAAAGGATGCATACTTCCAAAAACAATTGGGCAAAACTATTGGAAAATTGATCGAATTTGTCAACAACTACGAAACTCTTGTTAGAATGAACGATGGCAAGCCAAAAAAGTACAACAAGAAGTACATCAAGTCACTCTTGACTGGATACACGTCGAGGGACATCCAAATCAAGGCCAGCGAGATCCACAGAAAGTTGGAGAAACATTTTGTCTCTGGAAACGATATGTTTGAAAAGGATTTGTTGGATAGTTTATGGATAGATGTTGAAGGTCAGTATGTTGACTATTTCTCGAGGTTGATGGTTATCATCAGATCAAACTTTGGAGATATTGATTATAGTATCAGCAAGCAAGAGATCCATAATATCTTCAAGAGCATACATTAAAGGTTTTAGTTCTTAATTGATGAAGATGTTTTAGTATTGGACCATTAAAACCGACTAGTTATACTTATTTAAAACAAGGAAAGTAAAATTAATTATAATCTTTATTTCTAATATTTAGATTCAAAATTCACCAGTCGTAATGATGGAAAAGATATGGAAACTTTTATTCAGATGGCTGGGGAACCTTGTCCCTCGGAGGAGTTACTTGCAAACTTGCTAGACTAATTCAGGTATTGTTGAGCTTTAATTTCATACCTTCGCCATTGATTAATTACTCTAGAGCCCTGCAATTGAACCGCGTATTTCTCCAGTTTTCTTCAGTTTTTTCTAGATTTCTAAGTTTTCTCTAGATTTCTTCAGTTTTCTCCAGTTTGCCCAGTTTTCTTCCTAATAATATGCTCCTCGTCCATGATATTCGTCCAGTTTTGAAATAGCCAAGGTATCTTTGGCAGAAAACGTTAAAGGATCATAAGCCAAAATATCAGAAACGGGTATTTTGTTACCCAAGGGCCATTTTGAATCATTTGTGACGTCCTGCCAGTTGACAATTTCGTCAAATTTCAAATTGTTGTTCTCCTTTGTGTACTTTAAATGCAAACTGATCAACTGGTCGAATAAATAAGAAACGTCTTTGACTATAATTCCCGATTTTTCGTTAAACACAGATTTGTCTAGGTTTAGTGTCGATATAGAATTGAAGGAAGTTAAGAGATGGTCGTTTCTTTTGGTGGAAAACTTCGACTTTAGCTTATTAATACCCTTGGCCTCGTTGGTAGCCTCAATTCTTTTACTTTGAAGGTTCAAAAGACTAAAATTCACGAGTCCTATTGCGTGTCCAAGTTTATCTTGCTGGTAATTTTCAATCGAAAGAAATAATCCAGAATATGCGGTTGAATATTTCTCTATAATTGTTAAAGTATTGAGCCACGAAGAGTAATTGAAGGATGTAGATGATGCAGGCGTTGGAGATGTTGTTAGAGAAGTAATTTCTAACTCTTTCAACAATTGTTTAGCGGTTTTGATCTCGTTCAACACGTATATAGCCACCCTAGAGAGAGTTCCATTATTAGCAGTCTTCAACGGATCGTATGAATTTCTATTCACCCACAAAGATTTCGACAAAATGGATACCTGAATACATATTTCAGCAATTTTTATCAAGAACACATGGATTACAGAGGAATTGATCTTGCTCCCGAACTTACTGAACGAAATCGAAGTTTTATAGAAATTGACCACTTGTTTCCATTTCTCCGTAACTTCAGGCGTGGACTCTAAATCAACCAACTCGTTGATTAACTCCGAACCTATTTTTATATACACAGATGAGATGGAAATCACAATTACTTGAATTTCCTCAAGTAACGTCCATTCAAAATCACTAGAAACCTTCAAGAGCTGAAGTTTCTTATCAAGTTTGTCGAGTTTGTTAGATTTATCTCCCTTTTCAGCTTTCTCAGCTTTGTCACCTCTATCTTCCTTCTTCTTTTCCCTCTTGATATTTGTCCAAGGCACTTGGTTTACATTTCCAAGTACAAACTTGGAAGCAAAACGTAAAATTCCATCCAAATCGTTAGCACTACTCTCGCTATTTATAAATTCAAATACGTTTTCCAAATAATGTTCTAGGTTAACTGCATATCTGACACTCTCATTAAAACTGTCACAATTTTGAATAATCAAGGAAGATCTCGCGGAGGTTAGTTCGGAATTCAATTGACTTACCGGGAGAGTCCTTGGAATTGGCGGAGTACTAGGTAATATAATCATTATGGAGAGAGTGATGGAGTAGGGAGGAACTTGGGGACCAGAGTATGAAATTTTGTGGAGAGATTAAGATTTTGATTTGGTGCGAAATTAGACTAAGAAGATAGAGAGACGAGCCTAGATCTGACAATAACAGGCTGGAAGTCTCGGGAATGTGTCAAGACTGTGACACTAGAAAGATAAGAGAAATGTACTGGTGGTGATAGGAGGTTTTCTATTCTTTTTGTTTATGATGATGTTTGAACTTTGCTAATTATAGTTAGATTTCGAGGATTTGTGATGTTGTTTCTAGGTACTAGACTATCGAGATATCACTAATAATTATTAGTAGAGTCACTAGTAATTATTAGTAGTATCACTAGAAATTATTAGTTATATCTAGCTTAGTTAATTATACCACGAGCTGTCACGAACTATATCACTTTTCTTATCGCAACCAGTTACTATTCCTCATACTCGCTAGCCTCTATCTTAGAGACTAGTCTTCATAAAGATGGTCCACGAATCTTACTATGTTATTGTAATCATAGCTGTAATAATTACTATACTAATTATTTCAACTTCTTATCTGTCATCCACGTTCTAGACTAAGTCATATCAAATAGTTCACTTCCTTTTTCCATACATCTTGTGGTATAGTCTCTATTTTGCAGCCAAAACAACTCTAGAAAGAAGGTTCCTTCAGAAATTAATAATTATTCATGAATTTCAATATCTAAGCCGGACTCTATTAGTGCCTCGAATATATCTCTACAAGTTTGTGAGAAGTAGCTCTGATTTGATGATTTGATGATTTGATGATTTGATCTATAAACAGATTTCAAACGCGAATTTCAAATCATCATACAGCCACGTCGCCATGACTTCCAACTCTCGCTATAAATACGGAATTGTTATAGACTCGGGATCCTCAGGATCACGGATTCAGATATACCAATGGGATGATCCAGTATACCTCAAAGACGACCCGAAATCCAAAGAAAACCCGTCATTATTGAAATCGCCTCCTAAAATTATCCAGGACAAGGACTGGACGTTAAAGATCTCGCCAGGAATATCCACATATACCAAGAAGGTTAACAAGATATGGTCACAGCATTATTCGAAGTTGATTAAATTTGCTCAGGATATTATTCCTCCCGAATCACATCCAGAAACTCCGATATTTGTCCTCTCGACAGCAGGGATGAGAATGGTTACGCCCTCACAACGAAAGGCTATTCTCAAAGAAACGTGTTCTAGCATCCAGAAGAATACAAAGTTCATGGTATCCAATTGTAAGGACTTTGTACAGACTATTGACGGAGAAACGGAGGGGATCTACGGCTGGTTGGGTCTCAATTACTTGATGGGACAGTTTGATAATTACGATCCAAAAGAACACTCTTCAATCGGATTTATGGATATGGGAGGGGCCTCGACGCAAATAGCGTTTGTACCTTCATCAGAGGAGGAAATCAAAAAACATAAGGAGGATTTATCGGCAGTTTCTCTTCGAAATTTGAATGGAGAAATTCAAGAATGGAACGTGTTTGTCGAAACATGGTTAGAATTCGGAGCAAATGAAGCCAGAAAAAGATACTTGAACCAATTGGTAAACCTCGCCATCACAAATACCAAAAAGTTCAGTGATCCTTGCTTGCCTAAAAATGCAGAGATCCAGTACGAATACAAAGGAGAATCGTATACTATGAAAGGTACTGGAGATCACGCCATGTGCTTGAGAATGATTTATCCATTGCTACTCAAAAATGTCCCCTGTAAAGAAGAACCGTGCTTATTTAATGGGATCCACGGCCCAAAACTCAACTTTGAGAAGGATAGATTTGTGGGAATCTCAGAATATTGGTATACGGCAAATGATATATTTCAAAGTGGAGGTGAATACAATTTCCACACATTCAACGAGAAGGTTAAGGAATATTGTGAAAGCGATTGGTCTTCGATTTTGGAAAACTCTAAGCAGGGTCAATATTCGAACCTAGATCCAGAAAAGTTTTTAAAGGACGCATGTTTCAAAGCAAGTTGGGTCTTGAATATTTTACACGAAGGTTTTGAATTACCTAGACTTGGTATAGATATTCTGGATGATGTTGAAGTGGATAAAGAAGAACAAAAAATCGATAAAATCCACGTTCCGTTTAAATCAGCAAACTCTGTTGATGGAGAGGAACTTTCGTGGACTCTAGGCAAAATTTTGTTATTTGCATCGGCACAAATCGAATCATCTGATAGTAGAGAAATTGGTATATATCCTGCTGAACTATCAGGCAAAAAGTTCATTCCAGCAGGCACAATCAAACCCAACTACGACAGCGACGACGATGAGGACGATGATCATATAATATATTCCCTTATATTCTTTATCTTATTATTTATTATGATCTATCATTTTGGAAGAACTCATATTGGAAAATTGTTCTACAAAACGAAACGTCTTCAAATCCCTGTCCTGGTCAAAAACATGGCCATGAAGATTCCAGGTATGAACAAAGTCATGCAAGTTTCGTCCCACTACGTGGATATGAATTCTTCAAACGATCTTATTTCGTTAGAAGAAGGATTTATGGTCAGACCGAACCCAGATGTTCCAAGTAATAACTCAGTTCTTAGAACAAGACTGAATATAAACTTAGCTGACGATGACGAAAGCTACTTCAACGATCAACAAGCTTCTCCAAATGCCGGTGTCAGAACATACAATAGCTTTGTCAACAAACCATTCATGGTACCCAAGAAGAATTCTCAAACTACATTCTTCCAATTTGAAAATTCAAGCAGAGATCTGTTGAACAGAATTCCAACCCCTTTACCAAAACAGAACACTGATTAGTTTAGTAGAGCTAAATGGTGGAAGAAGATTCCTGGTGTCTATATTCTGCAGTTTCCACATATAATAAATTTCTAGTTATGAAAGGTGAGAGGTGTCAAGAGGTGTCAAAGAGGTCGAAAAAGTGTCAAAGAAGTGTCAAAGAAGTGCCTCCGAGTTATTTCTTAAAAAAGTGTCTATTATGCACAATTATCTATCTCAGAGATGTGTTTTCACAGAATCACCGCTTCCGAGAACCATCTAAGTTCTCTATATGGTGTCCTTTCTTATATCTATTCTGTCTCTATTGGTCTTGTTCGCATTTTGTGAATTTTCAGCACTTTTGTGTAACTCTCATTTTTTGCATCCACAAACACAGCTAGCTGCAAATTAGTTAATAACAGCAATGAGATTTTCTTACATAAGTATGCTCTTGATAGTGGGCCGACTTCCTATTGGGTATAGTGTGCCTATTCCGCGAGATCTGGTTGAAGTTGTTATCACACCAAAGGATGTCAAGGAAGCAGGGAAGTATGCGATGGTGAAGATTCCCCAAATTAAAGAAAATATAAAGAACAACGTCAAACAAAAGCTTTTAGATAGACTTATGAGCAAATCAGTCCAGGCGATGGTTCCGCAGGTAGATCCTGCGACGGGAGAGATTGTTGGGTTTGATGTGGCTCCAGGCTCAGACCCTCTTCAACCTGTAAGTCAAGTAGCTGTTAAGGTGCCACGGAAAGGAATGTCGACAATTGTTACTAATGGGATAGTCAAGGCTGAGTCAGTTGATAGTGGAAGTGATTCAGATGGCCTGGACGACCAAGACGACGACGAGGATGACGACGAAAATGGGGTTTTTGGATACTCTGAATCTCGAAGACATGGAAAAGGAATGAATCTTCCAGTAGTTAAATACTAGTCAATAAATATACTCAGGTAAATATAGACTAATGTGAGAGAGTGGAGCATAATTAGGGTTCACAAATATCTTGGAATTATCATAATTTAAATAGCTGATAGAATAAAAGTTTTACATGATATTCTTGTAAGGAATAAGTAATCTATACAGCGAATAACCAATGTAAACGTTCTTTGCTAAGTATTTAAAAGCTCCTTTTCGTAGCTTTTTAACTTTCTTGTATCTACAAAATTTAGTAGTACAAATTTAAGAAAATTACGACTTAATTGGAAAAAAACCATTAAAACTATAGAAAACACATAAAATAAGTAAATCAAAAAATCTAGAACTCGTTAAAATTATGATTCAAAGACAGTCAAAGGGTCCTTTAACACCTCTATAACACCTCTCTAACAGCCATGATCCCAAAAGGCGTTTTAAACTAATCATTGGTGTGCTCACAATGATGAAACTGCGCATTAGCCTCTAACAAACCATTCTGGCACAGGCACAAAATCTTCCATATATTCATTGACAGATGCCCAGAAAGGCTAGAGGATGTACTGGTAAATATTCACAAAAACCGTGACCATAAATAGTGACTTTTCTTAATCAAACTAACAGAATAACTCTAGATATTTGTCCATCTCATGAGTTCTCAAGCCAAAATTCTCTATTTTTAACAAAATTATAAATCCTCTAAAAGTCTCCTTCGGTACCAAGAACCCTTGATCCCTTGAACCAGGCCACTAAACAGGCCCCTGAAGACAACTCAACCAGCTATATACATCTAGAAGAGATATATAAAGATAAGTTGGAATCCATTAGTTTGCACCCATCGCGTTGTCTGCAGTACTGAAAAAAACGATGCTCTTCTCGAGTAAATTTTTAAAAGTAAATCCACAACTTAAACGATAACAGACCACAACAAATATGAGAGTCAAGAAGCCTACATCCAAGAGAAGTACCACCCGTATGAGGGAAGGGATCAAGAAGAAGGCCGCCGCACAGAATAGAAAGAACAGAAAATTCGCTAAGAAGGATGTCACTTGGAAAGCCAGACAACAAAAAGATCCAGGTATTCCATCTAGTTTCCCATACAAAGATCAAATCATCTCTGAGTTAGAAGACAACAGAAGGGTTGAATCCGAAAAGAGAGAAGCCTTGAAAGCACAAAGAAAGCAAGAAAAAGAAGCTGCTTTGGCCAGAGGTGAAATAATAGATGATGTTATGGAAGACGAAGAAGAAGAAGAAGGTGAAGGAGGATTGGCTGCATTATTGGAGTCAGCTAAGAACGCCGCTAAATCTTACAACGGTGAAGAAGACGAAGAAGAGATGGTTGATTCCGAAGACGACGTTGAATACGACATTAGTGAAGACGAAGATGACAAGACCGATTCAGACAAGTCCCGTAAAGCTTACGACAAAATTTTCAAGACGGTTGTTGATGCTGCCGATGTGATTTTATACGTGTTGGACGCCAGAGATCCAGAAGCCACCAGATCCAGAAAGGTCGAACAAACAGTCTTACAAAACCCAGGAAAGAGATTGATTTTGGTGTTGAACAAGGTCGATTTGATTCCAACCCCGGTCTTAACCCAATGGCTCGATTTCTTGAAGTCATCGTTCCCAACTGTTCCTATCAAGGCTTCCCCTGGAGCCACCAACTCTTCTGCATTTAATAAGAATTTAACTGGCGTTGCCACAGCCAATGCTTTGTTGCACGCATTGAAGAGTTATGCCGCCAAATCTAACTTGAAAAGATCCATCATAGTAGGTGTTATTGGATATCCTAACGTCGGAAAATCGTCCATCATCAACGCTTTAACAAACAGACATGGAAACAACTCCAAGGCTTGTCCTGTTGGTAACCAAGCCGGTATCACTACCGCTATGAGAGAAGTAAAGATCGATAACAAATTAAAGGTATTGGACTCTCCTGGTATAGTGTTCCCTGATGAAATCATCAACACCAAGAAGGTATCAAAGACCCAACAAGACGCCAAGTTGGCCTTGTTGTCTGCCATTCCTCCTAAACAAATCATAGACCCTATCCCAGCCATAAACATGCTTCTTAAGAAGTTTTCACAAGACACAGAAATGGCCGATGGTTTAAAGAAATACTACCAATTGCCTCCAGTAGTCTCGTCAGACTTCAACGAGTTCAGCAGACAATTCTTGATCCACGTTGCTAGATCCAAGGGTAGATTAGGAAAAGGTGGGATTCCAAACATGGAGTCCGCTGCTCACTCTGTCTTGAACGACTGGAGAGACGGAAGAATCATTGGTTGGACTTTACCAAAGTCTTCCAAGAGTTCTGCCGCTGAAGCTGACATGGATGCTCCAAAGAGTTCGTTAAGAGGCGATAAAGAACCTCCTAAGGTTGAACAAACCACTGTTGTTACTGCCTGGGCAAAGGAATTCGATTTAGAAGGTTTGTTGGGAGAAAACTTTGGAATTGCCAAATAGATATTTTATTTCATACAAATAATTTATACAAATAAACTATTTATTTAAATACACTTGAATTAGTAGAACTATGAGATCACAAGACGTAGTAATAATTGAGCTGGAGATCACTCAGTATGGTTAAATGGTTGGTAATTTAGAAACGTTCAACACAATTGCGATTCTTGCTCGGTAACTTCGTCATAGAACGTCATAGAACTCCGTCAATGTAACTCCATCATTAGCCCCTTCAGTAGCATCGCTTCATTGCTCTAAATTCTATCCTTCCAAAGCATAACCAAGATCAATACCTTCAAAATCATGGGCCAACTTAACCAATTTGTCCTTCAACATGGCCAAATTTTCAGTTTGAGGTTCGAGCCTGGGTAACCATTCCAGAACTCCGTGTTGTAAAATCCCCTTAGCTCTGGATTTACCATGGTCAACATGGCCGTACGATCCGTGCAAGGTCAACCGTGTCCTTTTTGAAGAGTACGAAGCCCGGTGCAAGATATTGTTGTTATAGAAGACAATATCGCCGGGTTTCAAAACCACCTTGATCTGGCCAGTAATGTATTCCTTTCTGTCTGAATTCAGAGTCTTTTCCCGTTCTTCTGGGGTCCTAATTCTCTTGTGAGACCCTGGAACTACGATCAAACAGTTATCATCAGTCAATGCTAGGTTGAACTGGGTCCCAGAATATGGATCCTTCAATAACTGCTCTGCTTCTTCTTCTTCGGACGACTCAGGCTTTATAGTATCTCTGTGCCAGTCCAACCCAAAGTCAGTTAATGGGTTGATGAGCATATTAAAAAGCTCCATAGACAACTTGGTCTTGTCAGTCTGAAGAATGTCGCCAGCCAAGTTCAAGATCTTGTCGCTGGAGTAACATTTATGGAATGGCAGGGCCATTTCCTTCAAGTCTGGATGCAAAAGTCCAGACACTCCCCAAATGTCGGGACTAAAGTTCTTGGGCCAGGGTGGAAACTGTTTGCCCCTAGTCCGGACGTGTGGCCAATTGCCATCTCTAGAATACTGAACCACAGCTTCTGCTGCTTTGCGATATTCTGCCACTTCTTCTGGCAGAAGAAATCCTCTCACCAAGCAAAATCCTGTTTCTTCGATATCTTCATGTGCTGAACTAGTCATTTTTGTAGCTTAGTTATTCTTATAGATCTCTATAGCCTTCTTATCTGTAAGACCTAGCGAAATCTCGTCAATATATACTGACGAGACCCCACATAGATTGTGCCATAGTGAAAATTGCAACCTCTTTTGATGTAAAATGTAACATGGGAAAAAAGATACAAACCTTATCAAGTCATGTGATACCATATTGATAAAATGGAATGGAGAAGGAGACTTGTGGGGACTTGAGGAGACTCGAGGAGACTCAAGGAGACTTGAGGATATACAAACAATAATGGTTAGGGAGGTGGATGGAAGGTACCAATTTTAGGAAATTTGGCGAATCGCAGAGTTCAGGTTATATACATCTAATTCGCAACCTTACTATACAATATATACGATACTTGCATCTTAGTGGGGATTGAAGGAATGTGACATCCAATCCAGCAATACCCAATCCAGTAATATCTAATCCAGTAGTATCTATCAATAGATAAAGATTATGTTCACTTAATTTAATTTCTTTTCATAAGTCTTAAAAGCAACAAGATATTTGAAGATACAATACAAGCTAAAATAAAACTAAGGTTTGAAAAGCCTTCATTTTGATGAATATATATATATATTGATGTAAAAGATAAATCTCATATAGATAACGTAAATTAAAAGCTTTCTGAGAATGAATTGGAAGTGGGCGAGATTTAGCTAAAGTAAATTAACAAGCGTAAATTGGGTGTAAATCAGCGCAACAAGCTTTCGAGCACAACAGACTTCAAAAACGCATCATAGTACACCTTCATAAAAATTCATGGACGACTTGGGAATGTTCTTGCCATTCAAGCGATAATTAGACCTCATTATATTATCACCCAAGTATTCTTTTCACCCAAGTATTCTTTTCTAGCCAAACTTGTCTTGCGTCTCGATATTCTCATTTGGCTGCAAAATCTCCCAATTTCGTGTGTTTCATTATGGATAGATGGGCCACACCAATATGTCACAATTGTTTTCGGAATACTTTTAATAAAAGTTGTTCATTTCAATTCTGAAGTATTACATCCATAACCATTATTATTTTACTTTTCAATATCAATAGCAGTACAGGTTAGATTCAATATTTGGTTTGCTTCAATAGGTGGAGAAGTGTTTGTATATATAATAAATGGAATCATCAAGTCTACATTCTATGGGAAACCCTCTTATCTTAATATCTAGACGTAAAACTTCAACTTGTTTGAAGATGTTTTAACTTTTGAGACTTTGAAAACAGCAATTCGACTCAAACATCACTAATTTCTATTGCATTGTAGCCAATTATTAGATCACAACCAAAATAAAGTCTAAGCTTCAGTTAATAAAGGACTAAAAATCAAACATTGAAATACTTGTAATTACATTTCAGGCACACCTTTTGTTTATGCATTATCTGTTATAACTATAATATATGCAACAACAATATCATTGAGACAAACTTTTTCAAAATTTATTATAGCTTATAAAATAAAAATATTAATATATCTATTGTATATCTATCGGTAATCTATTTTTTAATAATAATAAAGAACCAAAGTAGGGTGGGGGGAGGCCATGGAAGATAATATAAGATAATATAAGATATAAATATGAAATACTATATAAATTAGTCTAGTAAGAATTGAACTTACAAGTTTTTTGATTATACGTTTTATTTTTGCACGTTAATTCAAATTTTCTAATATATGACAAGAATTTGTTAACAGATTCGGATAAAATGTACATATTGGTTAGAATAAGTTCTGAGATACCGGGAACAATATAGTTACCAGATTAATGACTGAACACTAGCCCGATTACTTTTTCTCTGCATTGATGCTGGATGCAAAAACCTTGGCCCATGCCTCCTTAGCCCCAGACTCTATCACATTTCCGTGACACATAATAATTTTCTCGAAGGCCCAGCTTTCATAGGCAGTTTTGATACCCAACTGACCTCCCTCAGTTTTGGTTTGACATAAACGATTCATGAAAAACTTTCCAACCATGGAATCGGGCTGGAAGTATCTCGTGGCATAAGACCAACCACCGTGAGGACGGTATGGTTTTGGAATACCCACTTTTTCAGAGTACTGTTCCAACTCCACGCTTCCATCAGTACTACCCGCAATACCCATGTTGAAAATGGTATCACCACAGCAAAGAGATTTCGAAACCTTATCAAACAACAAGACTTCGCGATTCTTATGGTTTCCAAGATATACCATTTCAAAGTTGTTGTAAAATGATTCTTCTTTAACTCCTAAAGCCTTCAAAGCCTCGGCATCAAGAAGTTTGTTGGAAACATCATATCCAAGTTTGTAGTCAACTTCAACACCGTCGTGAAGCTTAACAGTATCTGAACAAATAATCTTTGCTTCTGGGAATTTCAATTTATATTCATGGGCTGCCATGTTGTGTTGGTTGTTGACGACTACAATGTGTGAGATCTTATAGTCAGAATCTCCTACTAATAGCTTGAGGCCTTCTTCGAATCCTTCCCCGTAGGGAAAGGGCGACCACACAGTCACGTTCTTACCATGCTTAAAAAGAGCCATTCTAGCACCAAGGTTGAGCGAGTCCAAGATCTGGAACGCACAGGATGTGGTCACAACATTGTCACCAACCTTTCTACTGAACGTATTCAACGGTGAAGGATATCCCATTTTGACTGTAGAGATAAGTATTAGCCCCGAATTTTTCAACGTTCTATCTTGAAATTCGCGTGCCCCATGTTTCTAATTTATTATCAACAATGACAGTCCCAGAATCATGTGCGTAGATATTTAAATGATGGAGAGGTCCAAGATGAATTTAGCACAACTGACAGAGTTATGACTTTATGATTTATAGCTGAGATTTCTCCAGGAACTGATTCAGTTGATGAAATAGGGATTTGCAGCGGAAAATCTACTACATAATTTGTACCCTCTAGAGATGGAATTGAAGACGATTCATATTATGATTCTTTAATAGAGGTAAAATATAAATAGCTTTCAAGTCTAAGTAGGCTCTAGAATCAGTATCTAAACTTCCAATATACATTCGATGTGTAGTATAATTTTATATTTTTATTATGGACTATATGGACTATATCTTATACTTTCGATTTTGATGAATATTCTATACTGATAAAAGAATTTATTAAAAAGAATATTTAATGGTATTTATTTTTAAATAAAAATAAACTAGAATATAAA